>Ga0302326_10004578_pt1 | contig 31970 bp, 30 predicted proteins | sample Palsa_T0_3_FD_202264 | JGI IMG/M metagenome (GOLD analysis project Ga0302326, IMG submission 202264) | Peat permafrost microbial communities from Stordalen Mire near Abisko, Sweden - Palsa_T0_3 | ecosystem: Environmental > Terrestrial > Soil > Palsa > Peat permafrost | place: Sweden: Abisko...
GTTTCCAGGAGAGCCGGATGCGGGAAATCTGCACGTCCGGTTCGACGAGGGGACAGCGGGTCGCGGCTACCGTCGCCCGCTGTCCTACTCTACCGGCCAGATATGCTTTTCCTTCGGCCCGACGCGAAAACTCAAAAAACAGATATGGGCCGCGGATGAACGCGGAGTGCGCCGGGATAAACCGGCATGGAATAGGGAATGAAAGAGTCCTACAGGAAAGGGGTAGCGAACCATCCTGACCCCGAGTCATGCGTATGTCGTCGTAAGGCGGCAGGCGAAGCGTTGACAGGGGCACACGCAGGCAGGGTATTGAGCTGCGAAATCTATCTCGTTCGGGGTGCCGACGCCGTTCTGCGAGGCGGAAGGCCACATCATGGGTGACGATACACGCGAGCCGCCCATGAACCCTGCGCAGTCACAGACCCCAGGCATGCCTGGAAATTCCATGCGCGAGAACCGGGAGACCCCGTTGGTGTCCGGCAGCAGTAGGCCGGACCGGCTGGAGAAGGCGACGAGCTATAAGACCAGCGTGCACGTCGGCGGGGAGTCGGACGAACGGGTAGTACCTGCGAAGCGCTCGAACAACGGGGAGCGATCCCGGCGGAGGGGGTGGAGGGAAGCCGTTCGACCAAGGGGAACGCCGAAGAGACCTACACGCACCGGACACAGGGTCGGGAGCGCGTGTCCCAGGGGCTTGGAGGCGTGCGGGAAGCAGCCCGCAGGAACAGGCAGCAGAAGTTCACCGCCTTGCTGCATCATGTGACGGTCGGCCTGCTCCGGGACAGCTATTACATGCTCAAGAGGCAAGCTGCGCCGGGAGTGGACGGAGTGACGTGGCAGCAGTATGGGGAGGGATTGGAGGAGCGGCTACAGGACCTCCACGACCGCATCCATCGGGGCGCGTATCGCGCCCAACCGTCCAGGAGGACATACATACCCAAAGCCGATGGCCGACAGCGGCCGCTAGGGATCGCCGCGCTGGAGGACAAGGTCGTTCAACAGGCCGTGGTGACGGTTCTCAACGAGATCTACGAAGAGGACTTTTTGGGATTCTCCTATGGGTTCCGGCCAGGGCGCAGTCAGCATAACGCGCTGGACGCTCTGACCGTGGGCCTGCGACGGAAGAAGGTGAACTGGGTGCTCGATCTGGACGTTCGTGGATTTTTCGATAACGTTTCGCACGAATGGCTAGTCAAGTACGTCGAGCATCGGATCGCGGACCGGCGCATTATCCGTCTGATCCAGAAATGGCTGAAGGCGGGCGTGTCGGAAGAAGGGGAGTGGATGGAGACGAAGGTGGGGACGCCACAGGGCGCAGTAGTTTCACCCTTACTGCAAACATCTACCTGCACTATGTCTTCGATCTCTGGGTGCACCAGTGGCGGGGGAAGTGGGCGCAGGGGGACATGATCGTGGTCCGCTACGCCGACGACGCCGTGCTGGGGTTTGAGCATCGGACGGAGGCGGAAGCATTCCTGGAGCAATTGCGGGAGCGGATGCGGAAGTTCGGGCTGGAACTGCATGCAGAGAAAACGCGGTTGATCGAGTTTGGGCGATTCGCGGAGGGCAACCGGAAGCGGAGAGGCGAGGGCAAACCCGAGACCTTCGATTTTCTGGGGTTCACGCATATCTGCGGGAAGACCCGGAAGGGCCACTGGTTTACGGTTCGACGGCAGACGGTCAAGAAGCGGCTGCGAGGCAAACTGCAAGCGGTACGGCAGGAGTTGCGCCAGCGCTGGCATGAGCGGATTGCCGAGACCGGAGCATGGCTGCGGTCGGTGGTGCGGGGCTACTTCAACTATCACACGGTACCGGGGAACTTCGTGGCGCTCCAGACGTTCCGGCGGGAGATCGCGCGTGCGTGGCTAGAGGCGCTCCGGCGTCGCAGCCAACGGCATCGCCTTCCGTGGGAGCGCTTCCGCTCGATTTTGGATCGCTATCTGCCCCTGCCGCGCATCTTGCATCCGGAACCCGGGGTGCGGTTTGACGCCAGATACCCAAGGTAGGAGCCGCATGCGCTAAAGTGCGCCCGTACGGATCTGTGCGGGGGGCGTTCGGTAACGGGCGTCCCTACCGCGACTAAACGCGGATGAAGCAGGCCGGCTCGGGTGTACAATGCAAGAGCCGAGGTCTGGGAGGCGAGAGACCTTGACATGACGCCATGCTAATCGTCGTCGGCGGACACACCCGCAACATCGGAAAAACATCGGTTGTAGCGGGCATCATCCAAGCGTTGCCCCAGTGGGATTGGACCGCCATGAAGATCACCCAGTTCGGCCACGGCATCTGCTCCGCTTCCGGCAAAGATTGCGACTGTTGCCTGGCATCCGACCACCCCTACGCCATCGCCCAGGAGCGCCATCCCGGCAAATCCGACACAGGCCGTTTCCTGGCGGCCGGCGCACTCCGCTCCTATTGGGTGCGCACGGCCATCGGCCAGCTTGCGAATGCTTTGCCGGCGGTGCGCGAAGTGCGCGCCGCCAGCCGCAACCTGATCGTCGAATCCAACAGCATCGTCGAGTTCCTGACGCCGGACTTGTACCTGGTGGTACTCGACTTCGCCCAAGGGGATTTCAAAGCTTCCAGCCGGCGCTTCCTCAGCCGGGCCGACGCGTGCGTGGTGATCGAGCGCGGCATCCCGGCACCGCTCTGGAACGGTGTGGCATCCGGCTCTTGGGATGGCAAGCCCAGCTTTCCGGTGCGGCCGCCTCAGTACGTAACGCCGGCGCTGGCCGCTTTTGTCAGCGGACGGCTGCTGGCGCCCGGCGCGCCGGCGGATTTCGCAGGCGCATCCGCGTAGTGCGTCTGCAATAGGGCTTCATGCAGAATGCGGTTAGCCTCTCCCACTTGCTGCTGTAACAATTCCAATTGTTGCCGCGCACGGCGATCGTTGGCCGGCAATACCAAATTCAGATAGTCGGCGCAGGCATCGATCACGCTGAGCGGCTGGCGGAGATCGTGAACCAGGCCGCTCATGTTTGGCCAAACCCTCTGCTGGAGCGCGTCGGGGAGCGGGGCGGAGATATCGGGATCGAGTGTGAGCATTTGAACTTGAACTCGGGGGGCGAGGACGATTATAACCCAGTTGTAATGGAATGCAAGTACATTTATGCAGGAATATAAATATCTTTGTGCGGGCTTCTTGAGGACGGCGATTGTTATGTTCAGGGGAGCGCCGGAGAAGCTTCCCGGCATCCGGTACTACCGGTTATCAGCCCGGCGCGGTTTCCACCCGATTGCGTCCCTGGCGCTTGGCGCGATAGAGGGCCGCGTCGGCTTGGCGCACCAGGTCGTCGGCCTGCGGAATCGCCGGCGGGATGGCGCGAGCCAGCCCCAAACTGCACGTCAGCCTGACTTCGGCGTCCGCGGTGCGGAAGCAGTCCGCGCCGATGGACTCGCGTATGCGCTCCGCCAGGGCCATGCCTCCCGGTAGCTCGCATCCGGGCAGCACCATCAGAAACTCCTCGCCGCCGTAGCGGCCTACGGCGTCGTAGCGCCGCACCGACGCTCGCATGCGCGCGGCCACTTGACGCAACACCGCATCGCCGGCCATGTGGCCAAACTGATCGTTGACCGGCTTGAACCCGTCCAGGTCCGCCATCAGCACGATCAAGGATTCGCCGCTGCGGCCGCAGCGCGCCAGTTCATTCTGCAGAATGTCGAAGATGGCCGTGCGGTTCCATAATCCGGTGAGTCCGTCGCGGGTGGCCTGTTCGCGCAGCGCCTCGCGCGCCGCCACCAGCTCCTCTTGTAAGGCCAGCACCCGCCGTCCGGCGCGCAAGCGGGCGCGCAACTCATCCACCTGGAAAGGCTTTACGATGTAGTCGTCCGCGCCGGATTCCATGCCGTTTACGACATCTTCCAAATCCGAGCGGACGCTCAGCAGCATGACGTAAACATACCGGTCGCGGATGCCGGCGCGCACATGCCGGCAAACCTCCGCGCCTTCCATGCCGGGCATCATCCAGTCCAGTAGCGCCAGGCGCGGCCCGTTCTCCTGGCGCAGGACGTCCCAGGCTTGTTGGCCATCCTGGACCGTGATCACTTCGTATCCCCATTCCAGGAGCATCTTTTGCAGCAGGTCCCGAAATACGGGGCTGTCATCCGCAACCAGGATCCGCGGCGGAGGCCTATCCGGCAAAATCAGTGAATCCATCGAACCGCTGACATTATAACCCCTTCCGCCCGATCTTCAATGAGGAATTGCTGGTTTCCAATCACACTGGTGGTTTTCAGCCAGCCGCCCGTGGTGTAGCAAGTGCCGTAAGTACCTTTGGTTACTATGAGTTGACTTATGGACCATGAATTGCCATGAACACGTCAGCCGGAGAAGACTATGCAACGCCATCCCCGCTTTTCCAGATGCCTCGCGCCTGCCGCCCTATTGATGCTGGCGGTCTCCGCGATGCTGAGCGCCCAGGATGCCGCTCAACAGGGTCCCGGGACCCCGGAGCGTGGGGTGGCTCGCGTCAGTATCGTCAACGGCGAAGTATCGGTCCGGCGTGGCGATTCCGGCGATTGGGTTGCCGCAATCGTCAATGCGCCCCTCATGGTGGAAGACCGGGTTTCGACCGGCGCCAACTCCCGCGCTGAAGTGCAGTTCGATTCCGCGAACCTGATCCGCGTCGGCGCCAACGCCGAGATCCGCTTGGCAGAGTTGGCATTCAACCACTATCACCTGCAGATAGCTCACGGCACGGTGACTTTCCGGGTCCTGCGGGAATCTCAAGCGCGGGTTGAGATGGATACTCCAACTGTTTCCGTAAGGCCTTTACATATTGGCGTTTACCGCGTTTATGTTCAAGGTGATGGTCAGACGGAAATCACGGTACGGCTGGGTACTGCGGAAGTCGCCACGCCGAAAGGCGCCGAGCAATTGCAGGCCGGACAAACCATGCTAGCGCGGGGCAACCCTGCCGACCCTGAATTCCGTGTCGTGCCAGCTATCGCCATGGACGAGTGGGACCATTGGAATGAGCAGCGCGATCAGGAGATGTTGAGTTCCCAGAGCTATAACAACGTGCCGCAGGATACCTACGGCGCCGAGGACTTGGACAACCACGGGCAGTGGGTGGATGTGCCGTCTTACGGTCAAGTCTGGTCTCCCACTGTGGATCCGGATTGGGCGCCATATCAGAACGGCCGCTGGGTCTGGGAGGATTATTATGGGTGGACCTGGGTCAGTTACGACCCCTGGGGTTGGGCGCCATTTCACTACGGCCGTTGGTTCTACACAGCGCCGCACGGCTGGTGCTGGTATCCCGGCGGTTTCGGGCCGCATTACTGGTCGCCCGCTCTGGTGGCTTTCTTTGCCTTCGGTCCCGGGGTGGGCGTAGGTTTCGGGTTCGGGAATATTGGCTGGGTCGCGCTGGCGCCTTTTGAGCCCGTCTATGCGTGGTGGGGCCATGGGTTCTACGCCGGCTTTCGCAATCCCGCCTATTTCAACCGTGGCGTGAATGTTGCCAATGTAAATGTCTCGAACATCTATCGTAACGCGCGCGCAGCGAACGGCATCTCATCGGTTACCGCAGGGGATTTTCGGCAGGGAAGGTTCGGTAGTATTTCGCGTACCACGGGATCGCAGATTCGCGAAGCGGGCTTGGTGCGCGGGCAATTGCCGGTAGCGCCGAGCGCCGCGAGTCTCCGGTACTCGAATCGCGCGGTGGCGGCCATTCCGCGCAGTTCGGACAACGCGCACTTCTTCAGCCGCAGCACCCCCGCGACGGTGCAACGGGTTCCGTTCGCCGACCAGCAGCGCGCTATGCAGCAGTTCAGCCGGCAGCCGGCGGCTTCGACCATGGCGCATAGTGCCGCGGGTGGCGCCGCGGGTGGCGCTTGGCGGAGCACTACCAGCCCGGCTTCACCTGGGGCGGGGCAGGCGCGTACCGCTTCTCCCAGCGTGGTGGCGCCTAACGGAGGCGCTTGGCGGCCGGCGAATGAACCGGCACCGGGTGCGGCTGGGAATCGAGGCAGCAGCGGATGGCAACGCTTCGGTGAGCCGCGTCCCAGCGTCGGGTATGCGCCGCGACCGGCGTATACGCAGCCCAGTGGCGCGGGATACCGTCCATACGCGGCGTCCGCGCCGGCGAACAGCAGTCGCCCGCAGTCTATCCGGGTGGCGCCGCCGGTCGTCCGCGCGAAACCCTCCCAGAGCAGTGCGAAGAGCACCGCCTCGCGCAGCCAAAGCAGCAGCCATACTTCGAGCGGGGCGTCGCACAGCAGCAGCGGTGGCCATCGGTAAAAAGATCAGGTTTCTTCCCTCGGGCCCGTACCGGCAACAGGTGGTACGGGCCCTCTTTTTTTGGGGTTTGCCCTAGACGGGCTCACAAGTGGTGATAATATACTTGACCAAATCGGGCCGTTCCGAGTACTGCACGGCAAGAAGCGGAAGTTCCGAAAGACGCACAATTAGAGCGCCGCGCTTACCTCGATTTTTTACGGGACGGGAGTAAAGTCTGCGGAATCAAACTCTACTCGAAGCGCTGTGTAATTCCCAGACTCGCCCGCTGGAAATTGAACGTTGAAAACAACCACGTACAAGTAGGCAGTCGTACCCGGTGCGACCGTGGCTGAAAACTGGAACGGATTCCAGGTTGATACAGAACCCGTCGGGACTGGCACGAGAGACGGGATGACCGCTGCTCTGCACGTTAGCAGGTTACCCGCTTCGTTCTCGAAATAGATTGCCGGGACAAAGTCGTCAGATAGTAACTTGCCGAGTATCGTCAGCACATAATTACCAGAACCGGACGGCACTGGAATGGCGGTCCTGTAAATGTACCAGCCGCCGGTTGTGTTTGGTCCGTCAGATTCAGGAGAGATCCATTGCGAGAGTCCATCGTTTGGATTGAACCAGCCAGACAAGGGAGTATCCACCCAAGCTGGTCCGAATGTTCTCAATGTGCAGGGATTCGGGGACTGGCGATCATAGGCTGCGGAGGGATATGGCGTTGCTAATTGCCAATTACCATCCATACTTGGTCCGCCAGAAATCGGGTTAGCCGGAGTCACGGGCGTGCTCGTTGTGCAGCCCAACGGAAGCGGGCTGGCGGCTGTCAGGCCGGTGTTGCAGAGTCCGGTGGCCGGTATCGTTTGAGCGAACGCTGTCCAAGAGATCAGGACCGCGATCGGCAATATTGCAAGACGTGGTTTCAAATGGATCATCCTCCTGGGACTAGGATATACCCACACGGTCGGGAATGCACCGGGTCAGCCATCAAATGGTAGTACGGGTAGCGCGTACTGCCTACCTTGCCAACTATACTATCATTAGATAAGTTAACATAATATCCGTTATCGGAAGCTATGGCCCAGGACCTCGCGCCCAAGCTCAAAGATGCCGAACTCCGGCGTGATCCTGGAGCTGTCCAGGCGCCAGGCGGCCAGCACGGGCGGCGTTTGCGCCAGCCTGCCGCGACCTCGCGGACGCCTGTAAAATCGCCCGCTCGAAGCCGGTCAGCTTTCCGCACCCGCCGCCGGCCGACCTGGTAGCGCAGTTCATGGCCATCGCCGAACCGCCCCGCCTGCGGTGATGCTCTCCAACCTGGGAATCGACGCCATCTACCCGCTGGTCCAGCCAGACCATGGACGACGGGATCTACCTGCCGAACCGCGGCTCCAAGCTCTGCACCCGAAGACACTGTGCGCACTGGGAAGCCTGCGAAGCCGAGTACGGCGGCCAGGTCAAAGCCTGAACCCGACTCAAGCTGAACCCGCTGCACACCCGCGGCGGGTTCAGCTATACTGGAGAAAATTCCATGACCATCGAAGAACGCCTCGCCCGCATAGAGCATGTCAGCGCCGGATCGGACGAGCAGCGCCGCAAAGACCGCGAGACGGACCGCGCCCTCTGGCGCGAAACCCAGCAACAGATCCACGAGGTAAGCATGCACCTCAACGACCTCACCATCAAAGTAGCCAGCCTCGGCGACCGCATCGCCGAAATCGCGGAGGAAGCCGCCGCACGCGACCGCGAGACGGACCGCCGATTCCGCGAAACCGACGCGCGCATCGATAAGATGATTTCCGCCATGGGGAACTACATCCGCGAGCACCTGCCCACCGCATGAAGTGCGCCATCGCGATCACCCGCCCATCCTGGCCAACGCCGCCATGACCGGCTAATAGCCTGCCGCATCCGGGCCGCCATCCGGCGCGACCGCGCCGCCATCGCCGCCAGCCAAACCCGCAGCCAAGGCTAAGCCGATACGCCGAAAGGAGACTCCGCTCCCCGGATCGACAGGAGGCGCGCAGGCCCGTAGCCACTGCCCGCGCCGGGCTTCCGACAGCCCGGCCCGGCTCCCGGGGTTGTGTTGTCCCGGACGCTTCGCGATCACCCCGCCGGCTGCCGGTCTGGCCGCGGAGCCGCCCTAGAGAAGGACGGAAACAGCGAAGAACCGGGGCCTGGAAACACTCGCGCGCGCGCCGAAAGGAGGGCCGTGATCGCCAAGGCTATCCATGTAAACGGGGCGCGGCGCGGTGATCGGTCCCGAAACATTCCGCCATAGCCCGCCGTGCAAAACGCCCTTGGTGCTATCCTCATACTTCCTATGGCGCGCAAAGCGGCGGTGATCGGCAGCGGCGGACAACTGGGCGTGGAACTGGTCCGCGAGCTGCAACAGCGCGGATACCAAACCATCGGATGGGACCGCCGCCAACTGGATATCACCGACAACCGGCAGGTGGAGAGCGTGCTGACCCCCTGGGACCCTGAAATTGTCTTCAACGCCGCGGCCTACAATCAGGTTGACGTGGCCGAGAGCGAACCACAGGCGGCCTTCCTGGTGAACGCCCTGGCGGTGCGTAATCTGGCGCTGGCGTGCCACCAACTCGACGCCCGCTTCGTGCACTTCTCGACGGATTACGTCTTCGACGGCGCCTCCCGCCGGCCGTATCTGGAAAGCGATCCCACGCATCCGTTGGGCGCCTACGGCGTCTCCAAGCTGGCCGGCGAGATCTACGCGCAGGCTTACCTGGATGCGCCCCTGATCGTGCGCACTTCCGGCGTCTTCGGGCCGGGCGGCCTGCGCACCGCGCGCGGCAATTTCGTGGAAGTCATGTTGCGCCTGGCGCGCTCCGGGCAGCCCATTCGCGTAGTCGAGGACCACGTGGCGTCGCCTACCTACGCGCCTTTGCTGGCCGCCCGCACTATCGACTTGATCGAAGGCGGCCACACCGGCCTCTTCCACATCGGCGGCGGCACGCCCATTTCCTGGTTCCACTACGCGCAGGCGATCTTCGCGGTGGCGCTGCCGGGCCAGGCCGTGGAAGTGCACGCGACCAACGAGCGCGAATACCGCACGGCCGCGCACCGCCCCAAGTATTCGGCGCTGTCGAATGCCAGGATGGAGAGCGTGGGGCTCGCGCCGATGCCGCCGCTCCACGACGCGCTAGGGCTTTACTTCGCGGCGCGCCAGGAGCTGCTCAGCTCTTCTCGGGCTTAATCGCGTAGTAGCCCTTGCGCACCTGCACCTTCTGGTTCTTGTCCGCCACCTTCACAATCAGCTTGCGGAACGTGCCGTCCTTTTCCGGATTGGTCGACGTGTAGGCGATGGAGTACTGGCTGCGCATTTCGTCCTGCAGTTGCTTGAAGGCGTCCTCCAAGGTAAGCCTGCGATCTACTTTAAACACCCGGCCGCCCGTCTCGCCGGACATTTTTTGCAGGGCAAAATCGCTGACGCCGAACGAAAACCGGCCATAGGCGCTGGGATCGGCGTAATCCATGCTGTAGATCACCACGTCCGACTTCTGCGCAGCCTCGATGGCTTCCTCTATTTTCAGCTTGCTGCCCTCATCGATGCCGTCGGTGATCAGAACGATGACTTTGCGCCCCACCTCGGCGCGCAGCTTTTCGTTCGCCGCCAGATAGACTGCGTCGTAGAGCACCGTGCCGCGCGGCTGGCTGATGGTCGGCACGGGTCCCGGCCCGAAGCCGGAAGCCCCCGAATTCACCTGCAATTGCGAAAGCCCCGCTTGCAGCAGTTTGGCTGAATTGGTGTAATCCTGCAACAGTTCGGAATCTTCGCCAAAACTGATGAGGAAGGCTTCGTCCTTCTGGCGCAGAACCTGCGCGAAGAACTGGTGCGCGGCGCGCTTCTCGATATCCAGCAGGTTTCTCTGGCTGGCGCTGACGTCGATCAGCAGGCCGATGGTCAGCGGCAAGTCGATTTCACGCGTGAAGTACTTGATGGTTTGCGGCTTGCCGTCCTCCAGGATCGTGAAGTCGTCCTTCGTCAGGTTGCCGATCAGGCCGCCGTGCTTGTCATGCACCGAAGCCAGCACGTTGACCAGCGAAACATCCACGGTGATGGAAGGCGGCGCGTCTTCGGCGGGCTTATCCTGCGGCAACATCGGCGGAGCCGGCAGGATCGCCAGCAGGAACGCCATCGGGAACAACAGTGCGGTCGCCCGTTTGATCGGGACGTTGGTCAGGGCCATAGGGTTACAATGACGGACGTGGCTGCTCGCAGCCCTGTTACAATAATGCGCAAAGCCATCCGCCATCTGCAAGCCGCCGATCCGGTTATGGACGGCATCATCAAGCGCGTCGGCGCTTACCGCATCGAATTTCGCGATCCGGGCTTCCAGACGCTGGTCCGGTCCATTGTCTATCAGCAGCTTAGCGGACGCGTCGCGCAGGTGATCTTCGGGCGCCTGGTAGCGGCGGTTCCCGGAGGCCTGTTGACGCCGGCAAACATCCTGGCGCTGCGGCCCGCCAAGATGCGCAAGCTGGGCCTCTCGAAACAAAAGACGGCCTACATTCGCGATCTGGCGCGCCTTACCCGCGATGGTACGGTCGATTTCGCCGCACTGCCCGCGCTCCCCGACGCCGAGGTGATCGAGCGGCTCACCAAAGTGAAAGGCGTGGGCGTCTGGACCGCGCACATGTTCCTGATGTTCGCCCTACGCCGCACCAACGTGCTGCCCAGCGGCGATCTGGGGGTTCGTATGGCAATTCAAAAAGCGTACGGCCTTCCGGAATTGCCCAAACCAGCCGAGATCGAAATCCTCGGCGAGCGCTGGCATCCCTACTGCACCGTGGCCGCCTGGTATCTCTGGCGCAGCCTGGACTAGTGGGATAGGCCTCCTGGCCTGTCCGCTATTCCAAATCCTCTTCCAACACCGCCGCCGGAACCGGCGGCAGCGATGCCAGCCACTCGCGCGCCAAGCCCTCCGGATTGCCCGCTAGATCCACGGGCACGCTGCGCACCTCGGCATTATTCTCGATGAAAACCGCAATGACGCCCTCCGGCGCAGGCTGCAGTTCGAGCTTCGATCCGCGCGCTTCCAGCCGCAGAGTCGTACCCAGCCAAGCCAGGTGGATCTTGGTGCGCATGGTATGCCCGATCCGGGTAGCCTGCCGCATCAGTTCCGCCGCGTACGGACTCTTTCTGAGTTGTTCCGCATAGACCGCCGATGCCTGCGTCCGCGCGCGTTCGGAATCGCGCTGTTTCGCGTCGCGGCTCTTCTGGTCGCCGCGCTCTTCGCGCGATTCCATGCTCTTCAAATTGCTTTCGAGGTTGTCGAGGAAACTCACTGCGCTTAACCTACGCGATCAACTTCTGCACCGCGTTGCAGAACGTGTCAATCTCAGGCAAAGTCGTATACACATTGGGCGTGATGCGCAAACCCTTGAACTGCGGGTGCACGATGCCCACCGTAAGGATCCGGTATTTGTCCCACAATTGGTCGGCCAGGGGGCCCGGTTCCCTGCCCTGCACCGATAGCAACCCAATTCCGCAGCTTAACCGGGGATCGGAACTGGTGGGCGTCGAGACACCCGGCAACCGCGTCAGCCGATCGGTCCACAGCGCGCGCAGGTAGCGCAGGCGCGCCGCTTTGCGCTCCACGCCGATCGCCGTATGAAACTCCAGCGCATCGGAGATGGCGTTGTGGTTGGCCGCCGGGTGCGTGCCGATTTCCTCGAACTTGCGAATGTTGTCCGTCATCTCCACCGGCGCGGCCATCAGCGGCCATATTTTGGCGATCTTGGATTTGCGCACATAGAGGAATCCCGTGCCATGCGGCGCCAACAGCCATTTGTGCAGGCTGGTGCCGTAGTAATCGCAATCCAGGTCGGCGTGCTTGAAGGGGAACTGCGCATAGGCATGCGCGCCATCCACGATGGCTTCGATGCCCCGGCTGCGCGCCAGTTGGCAGATACGCTGCACCGGGAAGATCTGACCCGTGAGGTTCGTGATATGGCAGAAATGGATCACGCGCGTGCGCGGCGTGATGGCCCGCTCGAAGCGGTCCGCCAGATCCTCGAGCGAAGGCGGCGGCGTGGGGAATGAAATCGTCTTCAGCACGATGCCGTCGCGGCGCTCGCGCTGCTTCCAGGTGGTGATCATGCGCGGATAGTCCTGATCGGTGGTCAGGACTTCGTCGCCGGCTTTCAGTTCCAGCCCTTGTTGGACGTTTTCGAGCGCCTCCGAGGCGTTGCGCGTGATGGCCATTTCTTCCGGGTCGCAGCCGAAATCCGCGGCCAGCTTTTGGCGCACGTTTTCCACCTCCGGCTCCAGCACCGCCCACATGGTGCGCGCCGGCGCGATGTTGCTGTACTCCAACGCGCGGCGCATGGACTCCTGCACCACGCGCGGCGAGGGGCTTACCCCGCCGTTGTTGAGGTTGATGATGTTGCGGTCCAGCGTGAAGGCCGATTGAATATCGCGCCAGAAATCCTCGTCGCGCGCCAGATCGTCGGCGGCGCGATTGTTTCCGGCTGTGGCGGCCAGGGCGCGGTGGCTGGCATCGGGACGAAGCAGGGCGAGCGCGCCCGCGGCCCTCAGAAAATGGCGGCGTTCCATGGAACCTCCTGAATACGCCCCATTGTACCGGAATCCTCCGCGGTAGGATAGGCCTCCTGGCCTGTCCTGCCCTGTCTTGAACCGGGCATTGCATCATAGCCTATGCTATACATCAAATGAAGTGGTCGTCGACGGGACCGGCAGGTCGTGTTCCACATGCGCGCGCCATGAGCTCCCGGAACTTATGAAGCAGGCACGCGCGAAGAAGACAGCCAGTATCCGCCTGCCGCGCACGAGCGCCAGTTACACGGAACTCGCCGATTTCTTCGACCGTCACGACGGCCTTGACTTGCTGGATCAAGGCATCACCGAAATCGATCCGGATCGTGCGGATCTGGACCGGATGCCGACCCGGAAGCTTCGCAGCCGTGAACGTTAGCGACGGCCAGCCTCCAGCCAGGGCGAGCTATTCGGCCCCCGCGGCCGAAGCCCGCTTCACCACCGTCAGCGTGATCTGCGACGGATGCTCCTTCGAGTGATGCACCACATTATGCGCCACCACCCCCTTCACCTCGTCGTAAGTATTTCCGCCGGTATTGAAATTCCGGTCGAAACGCGGGAAGTTACTGCTGGATACCTCGATCCGAATCCGATGCCCGGCCGGGAAGTAGTTGCTCGTGGTCATCGGCTGTAGCGTCACCTTGTACACTTTGCCCGGCTCCATCCACGCTGGCGGCTTCTCGTATCCGTCGCGATAACGCGCCCGCTGGATGGTCTCGTCCAAGTTGTAGGCCGTGCCGTCCGGGTACACGTCGATCACCTTCACGGTGAAGTCCGTGTCCTTCGCGTCCGACGACACGTATAGCGTCGCTTCCATGGGGCCGCTCACTTCCATTCCTTCTTTTAGCGGCTCGGTGGTATAGACCAGAATATCGGCCCGCGCTTCCATCTTGCGTTGATCGAAAGCGCCCCCGCTAACCGCGTTGCCGGTACAGCAGACGTTGCCACCGTATGATGGCACCGGGTTCATGGGATCGTACACGAACCCGTCCGCCGCGTCCGCTTCGGGCGCAGCGGCAGACAGCGCGCCGTCGCCATACAAGCTGTTCGCCTTCCCGCCGCTCGCCAGATATAAAGTCATCGGCTGTGCGCCCGCGGGCGGCCAGGTGTCCGCTGTCTGCCACTTGTTCAGCCCCATGACGAAGTAGCGCACTTTGGGCGTCTTCTCCAGAATGTGGTTGTCTTCACCCTTCAGGAAATGATCGAACCATCCATAGGTCATCGCGTCGTAGTCCAGGCGCGCGTCGCCCATCTCCCGCTCGCCGACCACGGTGTGCTCGGTGGCGCGCTTGTACGAACAGTGCAGAGTCGGCGCGATCACCGCGTATTGCTCATTGGCGATATCCGGCCTGGCCGTCTTGCGGACATAGTTATAAGCGGCCAGGTTCGGCCCCACCGATACGTCGTACCACGACATGAACCAGAACCCCGGCACGTTGATGGTCTTGTCGTCGTGCCACAACCCGCCGCGATACCATGCCGGATCGTTTGGCGCGCGCTTGATCATCGCCCCGCCGGTGGAGACTTCCTCCCGATCGGCGAAGATGCCGTGCGGCCCGTCCACCGACTTGATAATGTCCATCTCCGGAAGGTGCTGCAGCGCCTTCGACCAATCTACCGGCGGCAATTGCTGCGCCAGGTCGAACGCCTTCGATGCGCGCGCCAGATCTTCCTGCGAGGTGTTGGGCGGGAACATCGGCCGCACCTGGTTCTGCTCGCCGTAGAGCCAGGCGATGAACAGCATCTGCACCGCTCCCCCGCGATACCAGTTGCCCTGCTCGTAATACGGCCCCACGCGCCCCACGCCCGCGCCGAAGCCTTGCGGGATCATGGCCGCGAGCGCCGGATTCCCCTGCGCCGCGACGCCCAGTTGCCATTCCGCCGTCGACGAGCACCCGATGGTGCCCACCTTGCCGTTGGACCAAGGCTGCGTCGACATCCAACTAATTTCGTCGTCGCCATCCGTGAGCGGCGGGCCCAGAATATCGTAGTTGCCTTCGGAGAAGAAGTGCCCGCGCTCGTTCATCTCGACGAATGCGTAGCCGCGCTTGACGGCATCCAAGGGGGTCTTCATATCGGACGGCGCGCCGTTCTTGACGTCCCAATAGTTGAAGTTGTACGGCGTGCGCACGAAGATGATCGGATACTTTTTCGAGGTATCCTTCGGACGGTAGATGTCGGCCGCCATGCGCTTCCCGTCGCGCATGGGCACCATCACCTTGCGCTCGACAATCGCCACCGACTCCATCTCGTCCTCCAACGCCTTGCGCGCTTCGGCGAGTTGCGCCTGCCCTTGCGGCGGTTGCGCGGACGCGGTGGGAACGAAGCTGGCTGCGATTCCCGCCAGCAGCAGAATTCTTGGCAATGCTAATCGTTTAGGTTGCATATTGAATTTCGCCGAATAAAAGATTATACGCCCATCGGCGGCCCGTCGAATATCAGGCTCATGCACGTGACCCCCGCCTCCGCCTTCTGCAATTCGGAAACGTCGACGGGCAGCACGCGCCAACCGGCGCGCTCCAGGATGCGCGCGGTTTCCGGAAACGATGCCGGAACGATTGCGGTATCGCCGATCGCCAGCACGTCCGCTGCCGCCGGTTCCTCCGGCGCAACGTCGACGACACGCACATTTCCGAACGGTCCCAGGTCCACCCAATCGCGATTCGCCAGCAGCGTGTCCCGTCCCAGATAGGTGCAAGCCGATTTGAGATGCAAGCAGTTTCGCATCTCGACCGCCCGCACCGCATATCCCAGCGGCGCCAGTTCGCCCGCCAACTGGGCGATGCCCGCATCGTTGCTGCGCGCGGATCCCCCGACGAACAGCGTCGAGCCGATCCGCACCACATCGCCGCCCTCCAGCGTTCCCGGCTCCGTGATCCAGCGCAGCGGACGGAACCGCGCGATGGCCTCGGCCAGGCTCGCCGATTCGCCGCGCCGCGACTCCGCGCCCATACGCGTCATGATGGCGATCTCGTCCAGTACGATGGCCGGGTCTTCCACAAAGACGGCGTCCGGCAGGCCCGGTAAGGCCGGCAGCGAAACCACGCCGATCCCCAGCGATGCCAGGCAGGCTTCGTATTGGCTGTGTTGTGCGATGGCTTTGCCGATATCGATTGGCTGCCGCTCCGCAAACGCCAGTTGGCAATCGTTCATCGACTGGCTGACGGCGCGCGTGATGGCGGTAAGCGGCATGCAATCTAATCTTGGCGGCGCGCACGAACCAGCCAGCGCACCGGAAAACTTACCATCAAGAGCAGCAGCGCATAAAGGCTGTTGCGCCGGTCGCTCACCACGGCCCCCGTCAGGAATGCGAGGCTGGCGGCCAGGGTCAGAAGCGTCAGCGCGGGATAGGCGAAAACGCGGAACGGCCGCGGGGTGGCGGGCTGGGTGCGGCGCAAGACCATCAGCGAGATATACGCCCACGAGTAGTTGGCGACATAGAAGAATCCCGCGAAGGCGATCAAGCGATCCACGGTCCCGCTCAGCACCAGGCCAACCGCGACGGCTGTTGCCAGGGCCAGCGCCGGCCGGGGCGTGCCGTTCTCCGCGACCAGGGCGGCGCGCCGCCAGAACAGGCCATCGCGGCTGACGGCGAACAAGACGCGGGTGGAACTCATCAGACAACTGTGCAGCAGCGTGAGCAAAATGACCACCGCGATCGCCGCAATGACGATCTCGCTGGCGCGTCCGAAGATCAGCCTGGCGGCGTCGGCAGCCGCGAATTTCGAGGTCGCCAGGCCCGCCGGCCCGAGGGCGCGCAGGAAGGCGGCGTTCAGCAGCAGATAGATGCCCGCGACCAGCGCCAGTCCGCCAAACATCGCGCGCGGGAGCTGCCGGGCCGGATGGCGCGTCTCTTCCGCAAAATAGATGGGTTCGTACCAGCCGTCGTAGGTCACCACGATGGACTGAATCGCCAGGACCATCGCCCCTAGGAAACTTGCGGCGGGCGCCGGTGGAGCGGGCTGCGCGTTGGCTGGCGCGGGCGCCATGAAACAGGCCACCACCAGGCCAAAAAGCGCGATGGCGGCGATGGCGGATGCGGCCTGCTGCACGCGTCCGCTCCAGCGGATGCCGAACCACTGCATGCCGGCGAAGGCCAGGATCGCGCCGGTTGCCAATATGGGGGCGAATGCGCCGATCCCGGGAATAATGCGTCCGAGAAACTCGACGGCGGCCATCCCCGCGTACGCGACAGGGGCCACGTTGCCCAAAAAATCGGACCAGCCGACCGCGAATCCGGCGCCGTCGCCCAGGGCTGCGCGGGCATAAACATAAAAGCCGCCCGCGCGCGGAATCATGGTGGCCAGCTCGGATACGTTGGCAGCGCCCAGAGCCGCGTAAACAGCTCCGCCAAACCACGCCAGCATGATCAGCCACGGCAGGCGAAGGTAGGAAGCCACCGGCCCCGGCTGGCGCAGAATGCCCACGCCGAGCGTGGCTCCGAGGGCCACCGCGATACCGAAGACGAGGCCCAGAACGGGGAGCAGCGAGGTGCGCGCGGCCGGCCCATCGGTGCCATGAGACGCCATGTGAACGACCGACTGTAGCACATCGCCGCGCACCCGCGTTAACGTTGGATAACCTTGCGCTTCGCGCTACTCGACGGGTACACTATGCGTCAAGCAGGAGTAAACGAAGGTGAGTCTAAGACGTTTCATCCGCGCCGTACTGATAGGGGCGATCACCTTTATCCTCGCCCTGATCTACGTGCCCCAGTGCAAAGTACGGATCTATGTGGAAAACGCTAACTCGGTCAGCGTGGCCTTGGCGGCCGCAGTGACTTTCTGCATCTATCGCTTTACCTAGCGCTTTACCTAGCGGGCTCGATTGCCCACCCTCCAACGCAAACTGACCCACTACCCGTCGACTTTGCCTTTTCCCTGGCCTTAGCGTGATCCAGTAGTTTCTCCTCTTCGGCGCTTGCAGTCGCCCTTTTGGAAGGCTTTGAACTCGTCGATTGCCTCAAGGCCGGACAGGTGCTGGTCGCGGGCTTCGGCGACGGCGGGCGGCACGGGGCAGGAATGCAGCCCAGTTTGGCAATGGGCAGGGGGGTTTACACCGGAGTTTCTTGTAAATGTGTAAGATTTTGTAAAGTCCGTGGGGCCGGCCGTTGATTCCGAAGGGGGTGGAGGTTCCGTCCGGCTGGTTTGGGGCCGCGTGCCGCGGGGTCTTGGTGGCCTGGGGGCGCTGTAAGATGGACATGGCGGTTCGCGGACGCTGGAGGGCGTGCTGGGGTCGTCGAGGATGGCGATGACGCTTTCGAGGGCGCGGCCGCTGAGATACTGGAGGCCGTCGCGGCGGGAGCGGACGAATTCGGCGCGTGCTCGCTGGATGGCCGCGGCGAAATCCTTGCGGGTCTTGATCCAGTTATAGATGGTGACGCGACTGACGTCGAGTTCTTCGGCTGCGCCGCTGATGGTAGAGCCGGATCCGCGGGCGTCGGCGACGCTTTGTTGGACCGTCGAGAGGGAAGGCGATCCGGATTTGGTGTGGTCTCCCATATTCGAGTCTGAGAGTAGCATGCGAATCGGCGGGGCGGCGGGTGTTGTGGGGTGATTTTACTTTATTTTCAGGGGTATGCGGGGAATTTGAAATTGGTGACTGAAAACCGGCCAATCGGCTGAGAGGTGGAGCACGCCCGGTCTTGGCCTCAGCCGCCTTTTTAGGGTGCCAGAGCCGGCTGAAAGCCAGTCTGCGGGCGTGATTGCCCGCCCTCCAGGTGCTATGATCCCCTCTTATGGTCAAAATCCGTTTTGCCGCAATACTCTGCCTCGTCACCCTGGGATGCCTGATTGCCCCCTCCCAATCGGGGCCGCGCAAGCTCTCCTCTTTCGACCGCCAAGTGAACGCCCTGCTCGAGAAAATGACGCTCGACGAAAAAGTCGGGCAAATGACGCAGCCCGACCAAAGCTTCCTCAAATCCGATTCCGATATCGTGAAATACCATCTGGGATCGCTGCTCAGCGGAGGCGACTCGGACCCCAAAGCAGGCAACAGTCTGGAAGCCTGGACCAACCTGATCGACCGCTATCAGAAGCGCGCGCTGGAGACGCGGCTGTCCATACCGCTGCTCTACGGCGTGGACGATGTGCATGGGCACAACAACGTTCTGGGCGCGGTTATTTTTCCGCATAACATCGGGCTGGGCTGCACGCGCAATCCGGCGCTGATCGAGAAGATCGAGCGCATCACGGCGGTGGAAGTGCGCGCCACCGGCATCAACTGGGGTTTCGCGCCATGTGTCACCGTGCCGCGCGACATCCGCTGGGGCCGCACCTATGAGGGCTACGCCGAAGAGCCGGACGGCGTCAAAGAGTTGGGAGCGGCCGCCGTGCGCGGCTTTCAGGGCAACGATCTGGCCGACCCCTTGTCGATCCTGGCTTGCGCCAAGCACTACGTGGGCGACGGAGGCACCACTTACGGCAGCAGCACTGTCGGCGAGCACCTGCTGGATCAGGGCGATACGCGCCTGGACGAGAAAACCCTGCGCGAGATTCACATGCAGGGCTACATCACCGCCATTCGCGCGGGCGTGGGTTCCATCATGCCCTCCTACAACAGTTGGAACGGCTTGAAATGTTCGGGCAGCAAGCGGCTGCTCACGGAAATCCTGAAAGACGAGCTGGGCTTCGAAGGCTTTCTGATTTCGGACTATGCCGCCATCGACGCGCTGCCCGGCGATTACAAACACAAGATCGCCATGTCGATCGACGCCGGCATGGATATGGTGATGGTGCCGGAGCGCTATGAAGAGTTCTTCGTCAAGCTGAAGGAAGCGGCCGAGGATGGCACGGTGCCGATGGCGCGCATCGACGACGCGGTGCGGCGCATCCTGCGCGTAAAGATCGCCATGGGCTTGATGGATAAGAACCATTCGCAGCTTGCCGACCGCAGGCTATGGAAGCAGTTCGGCTCGCCGGAGCACCGCGCGGTGGCGCGCGATGCCGTCCGCCAGTCGCTGGTGCTGCTGAAGAACGAGCACGGCGTGCTGCCGCTGGCGAAATCGGCGAAGCGCATCCAGGTAGGCGGGAAGAGCGGCGACGACCTTGGCAATCAGTGCGGCGGATGGACCATCACGTGGCAGGGCAGCAGCGACAACGTGACGCCCGGCGGCACCACCGTTCTACAGGCCATCCGGAAGGCTGTTTCGAAGGACACCAAAGTGACCTTCGCCGCGGATGGCAAAGGCGCGGAAGGCGCAGATGTGGGAATCGTGGTGATCGGCGAAAAGCCCTATGCCGAAATGATGGGGGATCGCAGCGATTTGCACCTGAAGCCGGAAGATGTCGCCGCCGTCGAAAACATGAAGGCGGCCGGGATTCCCGTGGTAGTGGTTCTGTTTTCCGGCAGGCCCATGATCCTCGACCAGGTAATCGACAAAGCGGATGCGTTCGTCGCCGCATGGCTGCCCGGCACCGAGGGCGACGGCATCGCGGATGTCTTATTCGGCGACTACAAGCCGGTCGGGAAGCTGAGTTTCTCGTGGCCGCGCACGATGGCGCAGATTGGCGTGCACCAGGGCGACGCTAACTACGATCCGCTATTCAAGTATGGGTACGGCCTGACTTACTAGCCGAGGGCTTCGCCCTCGATCCGATGCGGATGGAAGTCAGGAGTCAGAAGCCAGGAGTCAGAAGGGCGGCACCGAGATCCTGGGTAACGGGAACAAAATTCTCGTTTCTCGGCACATAACGGGCTAAGCGCCCCTCGTCGCGCGCGCACTCGGGCGTGCCAGTGGCGCTTATGCCGGCGCTTGGTTTTTGCTCCAATCCCTTATGGTTTGAATCTCCGCCGCGGGAATGTGCAGGTATTCGAGAAACTCTTGATGCTCCTCCGGCGCGGCCTTCTCGAACTCCGCGTGCCAGCGGTGCATCGCCTCCTCGGTCAGCCCCGAGGCTTTCATGATGGAAACCCACTTCTCTTTTGTGATCATCTTGTTTCTCCCAATCGAATCGTTTTTGAGCAGCTTCAGAATGGCGCGCTGGTGGGCGCGCCGTGTTTCGATCTCGCCGTCGAGCGCCACGAGGCGCCGTTTCAGGACCGCGGCCGCGTCGCTCTCACGGCGGTCCAGAATGGTGCGGATGTCGTCCAGCGTCAGGCCTGCGTGCCGATAAGCGCAGATCTGTTGCAAACGCCGCAAATCCCGCTCGCCATAACTGCGGTAATTGCCGGCGCTCCGGGCGGGCGGTTTCAGCAGCCCGATGGATTCGTAATACAGCAGAGTGCCGCGGCTCAGACGGCAAAACGCGGCGAGTTTGGAAACGGTCCACATGCTGCAAGGCGCCCCAGATCTCAGTGTCAACCCTACAGCCATAGACAGGTCAAGCGAAAAAAACGGCGGCGCCGGATATACTGGTTTCATGGCCGATTACCGCAGCATCGAACGACAGCTTTCCGAAGCTCTGGGTCTGCAGCGCCGCCCCGTGGCCGTTACGTTCCTGAAGGCGCCGCCCGCGGGAGTCGAGAAGTTTGAAGGCGCCATGCCGTCCGGCTGCAGCTTCTGGCGGCTGGCGGCGGACGGGCGCACCTTCTATACCGTTCCGGGCGACCACTACAACTGCCCCATCGGCAGCTATACGCACAATATCGCCCTGCCGCCGGAGCGCGCGCCGGAGCTGGAGCAGACCTTGTCGTTAATGGCCACGCTGGGGTACGTGAAGATGGAGGAAGTGCCCGGCATTCCGCGCCTGGCCGAGCCGCCCGGCGCGGTGGTTTATGCGCCGCTCGGAGACGCGCCGTTGGAACCCGACGTGGTGATCTTCGCGGGCCGTCCCGCACGCCTGATGCTGCTGGGCGAGGCGGCGCTGCGTGCGGGCGTGTCGGCCAACGCGCCGCTGCTGCCGCGCCCGACTTGCATGGCGCTGCCCGCCGCGCTGGCGCAGGGCGTGGTCACCAGTTCGGCATGCATCGGCAACCGGGTCTACACGGATCTGGGCGAAGACGAATTGTACGCCGTGGTTCCGGGGCGCGATCTGGCGCGCGTGGTGGATGAACTGCACACCATCGCCACGGCGAATGCGCAACTGGCGGAATATCATCGCGGCAAGCGCTTGGCGCTCGCGACTGCCTAGCACATCGCCCAGGCAGTTCGGTTGCACCGTGGGGCGGGCAATTCTGCCCGCAGCCGCCTTTTAGGCGGCCAGAGCCGGCTGAAAGCCGGCTGCGGGCAGAATTGCCCGCCCCACAAAACGCCATACTTACTTGTCAGCCAGCGCGCACGTGGCGCTTTGGCCGAAACATAGATCTATAAAGAACTAACTGGACGATATACTCGCCAGTGCCAGCCACGCCGCCACTGCGGCGAACTTTTCATCCTGCCGCCAGGGTGGGCCGATGCCCTTCCCCATGGCCGCCACATGCCGCTCGATTCGCTCGGATGCGCGCGTGAACAACTCGCGCTCCTTCACCACTGTGAGCGGCAATCCGCACTCCCGGCAGGCGGCGCGCAGCGCGTCGCGAAACAATTCGCCTTCCGCAGTGTGCAGCAGCGGGTGAGATGCCAATATCTTCTCCAGTGGAGGCAACGGCCTGCCCGACGCCAGCAACAGACCGCAGCCAACCACTGCATGACCGAGTTGCCGCAGATCCGCAACCATGCCGCGCAATGCGGTTTCGGCCAGCGCCGCCGCGCGCGCAGCATGACTTCTCACAAGTTGGCCGGCTTCGCGAATGTCCAGTCCCACCGCGGCGTGGTAAGGCTGCGACGGGCCGGCAGCGCCGCGATCCGCCATCTCAATGCGCCGGCGCATGATCGCCACCGGCGTTTCCCCCACCACCGCTACCGCCGCGGCCCATCCTGAATGCGCGCGGAAGCCGATGGCAGCGGGTGACGGCATGGCTATCGGAAAAAGTCAGCCGAAAACGATCTCCGCAATCACCAATTGCGGCAACGCTTGATTCCAGCTTTCCGGAATATTGTCGAAGGCCAGGCGGAAATTCTTGATCTCGCCGGGCGCCAGGCCGCCGATCTTCTGGCTTACGATGGGCACCCGCTCGCGCAGCACCAACTGGCCATAAGGATCGTAGAACACGCAGTTGATTTCCACCACGCGCAGATTGCGGCTGCCGTTGTTGCCGATCTTGCCGGTGATCTCCACCACCGCCTGCTTCATGTAGCTTTCGTGCTTTTGCATGTCGACGTCCATCAACTGCAGGTTATGCACGTAGGCCTTTGCTTCGGCTGTCAGAGGCGGGGGCGGCGGCGGTGGGCGATGCGATGCGCGGTCCAGATAGAGGAAGAACCCGGCGCCCAGGATGACCACCAGCGCCACCACCAGCACCGCTACGGGAATGCTCTTCGGCTCTGTCGCTGTTTTGCCCGCCACCGTGAACGATCTTAACATGTCACTGACTTCGCAGACGACAGGCCGGGAGGCCTGTCCTACAACGCCGGGTGTTACACTCCGGGCATGGCTCAGTACCGCAGCATTGACCGCGGCGCTCCGAAACGTGGCGGCCGCGGCGCGCGCATCACCCTCATCGTGCTCGCCATTGTGATTTTGTTGGGAGCGCGCTCGCTGGCTTCCTTCGCCATCGAATATCAATGGTGGAAGGAGTTGGGCCAGCTCGACACCTGGTTCGCCATGTTGGCCTACGGATTTGTACCCATGCTGGCCGCCACTCTGATCGCCTTCGGCGTCCTGTGGGTGGCGCACGCGCGCGCCCTGAAGTTCGCCGGAACGGGGATCTCGGAGCATCCGCTCTATGCCTGGATCTCCAGCGCCGGCCTGCTGTTTGTGGGATATCTCATCGCGGCCGGCTCCATCGAGAGTTGGACCGTGGTGCGTTATCTCGGCGCGCGCGGCATTCCCGCCGAGGCCAATCCGTGGCAGGATTCCGTCTTCGGCCTGCCGCTCAAGTTCTATCTCTTCGACTTGCCGTTCTACTCCGATATGCGCGGCTATTTGCTGGCGCTGGTCATTGTCAGCGTGCTGGTCTACTGGATCGCGGCGCGCGGCTGGCAGCTTCGCTTCACGCTGCCCCAAATGGGCGATATGCGGCAACTGGACCCGTCTCTGTTCCGCCTGGAAGGCGGGCTTGAGAGCCGCTTCCTGCGCGGCGCGCTGGTGGTTTTCCTGCTGGCGCTGGCGTTGCGCTTCTTTCTTGGGCGTTATGAAATGGTCTACGACGATCACGGGTTCATGGTGGGCATAGACTACGTGGACCTGCATTTCGCGCTGCCGCTGCAGTGGCTGGCCATCGTGGCGTGTCTGGCGGCGGCCGGATTAGTCTGGCTGCGGCGCTGGATTCTGGCCGCCAGCATGGCGGTCTCGCTGGTGGTGCTATTCGCCGTGCCGAAGCTGGTGGATGCGTTGTATGTGCGGCCCAATGAGATTTCGATCCAGCGGCCTTTCATCGGGACGCATATTCACGCCACCCGCTCGGCGTACGGGTTGGAGCGGCGCATGACCGAGACGGAGTTTACGGTGCACCCCAACGCGCCCATCGACCCGGCCTTGTATAAAGGCACCCTCGACAACGTGCGCTTGTGGGATGTGGGCGCATTCCACAGCACCATCACCCAAATCCAGTCGCTCCGGCCGTATTACGTCTTCACCGATACGGATGTGGACCGCTACAACATCGATGGCGCTTACCGGGAGGTGTTTCTCACGCCGCGCGAACTGGATATCAATCAGTTGCCGGGCGCCAGCAAGAGCTGGATCAACCCGCATTTCGTGTACACCCACGGATATGGCGTGGTGCTGGCGCCGGTGAGCAAACTCACTTCGGATGCGTTGCCCATGCTGCTGATCGAGAATGCGCCGCCGGAGATCAAAACGCCCAGCTTAAAGCTGACGCGTCCGGAGATTTACTACGGCCAGGTGGTGCAGGAGCCGATTTTTGTGCGCACAGCGCAGCCGGAGTTCAACTACCCGTCGGGCGAGGATAACGTGCATTCGCGGTACGACGGCACGGGCGGCATCCCGATTTCCTCCGCGCCGATGCGGCTGGCGGCGGCGGTGCACGAGGGAGATATCAACATCCTGCTGAGCAATCCGATCACCAGCGAGAGCCGTATGATGATCCGCCGCAGCATCAAAGAGCGGCTGGAGACACTGGCCGGCTTCATCGCGTGGGACCGCGACCCGTATCTGGTGATCACGGATGCAGGGCGCCTCGTGTGGATGGCCGATGGCTACACGTATTCGAACTCGCATCCTTATTCGCGCACCGTGGAGGTGCCGGATTTGGGCGAGGTCAACTATATGCGCAATGCCGTGAAGGCCACCATCGACGCGTACGACGGCACGACGCGGCTCTACATTTTTGCGCCGGAAGACCCCATTATTCGCGCGTATCAGCGGCTGTTCCCCACGCTGTTCCACGCGGCCGCGGAGATGCCCGCCGATTTGCGCAGGCACGCCCGCTATCCGGAAACGCTGTTCCGCGTGCAGGCGGAGATCTACCGCACTTATCACATGGTCGATCCGCAGGCGTTTTATAACAAGGAAGACATGTGGGACCTGGCCAAGTACACGGCGGGACAGGAGGGGCAGCCGGAGTCGGTGACGCCGATGTACGTGGTGGCCAGTCTGCCGGATCAGAATCGGGCGGAGTTCATGCTGCTATTGCCGTTCACGCCGCGCAATAAGGACAACATGATCGGGCTGATGTTGGCGCGCTGCGATGGCGGGCACCTGGGCGAAATCGTGGTGCTGCAGTTGTCCAAGCAGGAACTCATTTTCGGGCCGGCGCAGATTGCCGCGCGCATCAATCAGGAGCAGACCATTTCGAAGGATCTGACGCTGTGGAATCAGCAGGGCTCGCATGTGCTGCGCGCCCAGACCCTGGTTCTGCCGGTGGATAGTACGTTCCTGTATGTGGATTCGATCTATATACAGTCCAGCGCGACCAGCATGCCGCAGTTGAAGAAGATCGTGCTGGCGGAGGGGAATCGGCTGATTTATACGGATACGTTCGAGCAGGCTATCGCGCAGCTTTCCACGGGCGCGCAGGCGCTGGTGCAGCAGGCGGAGGCTGCCCCTCCCAAAGCGGGAGCGCCGGCAGCGGCGGTGTCGAGCACCGCGGATCAGCGGCTAGAGCGCGTGCGCGCACATTTGCGGAGGTATCGGGAGTTGGCGGCGCAGGGGAAGTGGGCGGATGCCGGCAAGGAGCTGGAGGCCATCGAAGCAGAAGTCCGGTAGTGGGTGGGGCGGGCCTCCAGGCCGGCGCGGGTCCTCCAGGACCCGCTCTTGGTGGCGCAGGCTTCAGCCTGTGAGCTTGTCGGTGGGCAGGCCAGTATTGTGGGCAGGCGAGCATAGCTCACCTGCAGCGGCGCCGGCTGAAAGGCGGCACAGAGCGGGTCTGGGGACCCGCTGCAGGCGTGGACGCCCGCCCCACCGCGCCTACGCAGCCGGCGGCACGTCCCGCAACGTATCCAACGATTCCAACACCCGCTCCAGCAGCTCGTCCGTCTGGGAAACCGTCGTCTGCAACGTCTCGATGGACCGCGCCTGCGCCGTCAACCGGACCTCCAATCCCGACATCGCTTTGGCCAGTAAGTCGTCCATCGCGGAAACAATCTGCGCGGTGGATGGCAACTCTTTCAACTTGGCTTCGTGCGCTTCGGAGCGCCCTTCCAGGCGGCCGATCCGGTAATCGTGCGCGCGCACCTGCGCCTTCCACTCCCTGGACAGCCTGTCGAGCGAGCGCCGTGATGCCGCCGTCTCGTGCGCTTGCCAACGCCGCACGAGCGCACCCGCGGCGAAACCTCCAATCACTACCGCCAATCGCTGAAAGAACATACGGATGAGGGGGACACTCCTACCTTAATCGCGGGAATTTGGCGGAGCAAGTACTAAGAATCTCACTGAGGTACTAAGTACATATGGGATTGCACCGGCGCGTCTTACTTGTCATTCTAGGTAAGACTATTCCTTTAGCGTTCGCCCAAAAGTAGGAAGGATCGACTTAAATTGGCCTCGGGGTTCTTGCAAAACAACTCAGGCGATTGTGTACGCCGGCTACAGCAAATGGCCCGTCTCGCGGATCCCACGGCCTCCGGTCCGGACGCCGCGGACCCATTCCTGTCGTGCCGTGAACTGCAGCGCCTGGCGTCCATGCAACTCCACGCCTCGCGCAATTACTTTCGTCTGCTGGAGGCGGATCGCGATCTGCGCGCGCGCGCCGGCGGCGCACCCAAGACCACGGGTGCGATCCTGGCGGATTCGCTCGAAGCCGAACGCCAGCGGCTGGGCCGCGAGTTGCACACCGGAGTGGGACAGTCGCTCGCTGGAATCCATGTCCACGCCGGCCTGCTGGAAGCCGCGTTGCCCAATCCGCCGGAGCCTGTCCGCCAAAGCCTGAACCGGATTGCGGCGCTGGCCAGCACTGCTTTGGAACAAGTGCGCGGCGTTTCACGGCGGTTGTATGTGCCGGCTTGGCAAGCACAATCGTTGGTGGAAGCTCTGCGTAATCTCTGGGAAGCTTCGGGAATATCCGAGAAGTTCGCGGGCACGCTGGATCTGCGCGAGCTTTCCGCGGAGCCGCCGCCGGAGGTGCGCCGCGCCATTTACCTGGTCGCGCAGGAGGGCATCTCGAACGCCATCCAACATGCCGATGCCCGCCGCGTGCGCCTGTCGCTCGGCGAGGAAGGCGGCCGTATCGCGCTCGAAGTGGCCGACGACGGATCCGGTTTTCGCGCGCCGGCCGCGGCGGCGGGCATCGGGTTGCGTTCCATGCGCGATCTGGCGCGCCAGCTTGGCGGCGACCTCCAGGCGCAGAGCGCTCCCGAAGGCGCCAAATTAACCATTTCATTTCCGGTGATGCATGTCTAACCCCAAACAGATAACGGTGGTGATAGCGGAGGATCAAGCTCTCATTCGCGAAGGCTTGGTGCTGGTCTGCCAGAGCCGGGACTTGCAGGTTGTCGCGCAGTGCGCCGACGGCCTGACGGCGCTGGAGGCGATTCGCTCGCTCAAGCCGGATTTCGCGCTGCTGGACCTGAACATGCCGAAGCTTTCGGGCGTGGAAGTGGTGCGCAAGGTCCGCGAAGCCGCCATCCCCACGCACTGCATCATCCTCACCATCAGCCGCGAGGAGAGCGCCATCCGCGAAGCCTTGAAGGTCGGCGTGGATGGCTACCTGTTGAAAGACGGCCCTCCCCGCCACCTGACCGACGCCATCAACTACGTGCGCGATGGCGGCGTGTACGTGTCGCCGCTGCTGAAGGTCGCGGGCCTGTTGCCATCCACCCGCGAGGCGCGCGAAGACGATCCCCTGGCGCATCTCAGCCGGCGCGAACACGATGTGTTCTTCCACCTGGTGAACGGTCTGCGCGCCAAGGAGATCGCCAATCTGCTGGATATCAGCCCCAAGACGGTGGACACCTACCGCGCCAGCCTGATGCGCAAGCTCAACATTCACGATCTCGTGGGGCTGGTCAAATTCGCCATCGAGCACAAACTAACGACCACGTAGCGCCTTGTGGGGCAGGATGGTATCCTGCGCGCCGATTGGTAATCGGCGCAAACTGGGCCGATTAACACCCGGCCCGTGTGGACTCCTTAAGGCGTACGAATCAAGCTGTCTGGCGGGCCAACTTGAACCTCAGAGCACACCCTCTTAATCTGTGCGCTCAGCCTGCGCGTGTTGATCCAGGCCGTAATCACGACCGGGATCCAGACTCCGAACAGAACTAGAATTACAGGCATCCAATGTTGAACTTGAGCGTTCATGGACGTGCCTATTATACGATGGGCCACCTGGGATCCAAAATGAAAATCCACCACCCCATCACCCACCACGACGCCACCCGTCTAACGCGCCGCACGCTGTTTTCCACGCTGATCCCCGGCGCCATCCTGGCGCCCTACGCCTTCCCGCAAAACGCCCCCGATATGGCCGAGCGTTTCCGCCAGATGTCCGCCGATTACGAGCGCAAGGGCCTGGCCGAGCCGTTCAAAGGCATCACTGCAAACGGAACCGTTGAGCCCGGCCTCTTCGGCATCCATGCCACCGGCGTCTCGACCGCGCCAGTCCTCACCGCCGCCGAACGTTTCCTGGCCAGCCTCACTCCGCCGCAGCGCGCCCGGACCATGTTCGCGGTGGACGATCCGGAGTGGCGCAAGTGGATGAACCAGCATTTCTACGTACGCCAGGGCGTCAGCTTCCAGGAGATGACGGACGGGCAACGCAGCGCCGCCTTCGGCCTGCTGGAGGCGTCCACGAGCACCCGCGGCCTGAAACTGACCCGCGACATAATGCGTCTCAACGAGACCCTCGCCGAGCTGACCAACGACCACGAATTTCTCGGCGAATGGCTCTACTTCATCACCGTGATGGGCAAACCCTCCGCCACCGAGCCGTGGGGTTTCCAACTCGACGGGCACCACGCCATCGTCAACTATTTCGTGCTCGGCGACCAGGTGGTGATGACGCCCTTCTTCGCCGGGTCGGAGCCGGTCACCGCCACTTCCGGCAAATACCAGGGTGTCTCGATCCTGCAGGACGAGCAGAACCGGGGTCTCGACATGTTGCTGGCGCTCGACAATGCCCGGCGCACGAAAGCCGTCCTCAACCCCAACAAGACCGCGAACTATAACTTGACGGAAGCCTTCAAGGACAATGTAGTGCTGGACTACGCGGGCGCGCCAGCCGCCGATTTCTCCGCGTCGGAGCGCAAGCAGCTTCTGGATCTGGTCGACCTGTACGTCGGCAATATGGACGAGGGGCATGCCCGCGTGAAAATGGATGAGGTCGCCCGGCACATCGGCCGCACCTGGTTCGCCTGGATCGGCGGATCGGATGCATCGGCCGTCTACTACTATCGCATCCACAGTCCGGTGCTCCTGATCGAATTCGATCACCAGCGCCCCGCGAACCTGGCGCGATTCGCCAAGGATCCCAGCCTGCCGACGCGCCAGCACATTCATTGCGTGGTGCGCACTCCCAACGGCAACGATTATGGAAAGGATATCCTCCGCCAGCACTATCAGATCCACGCGCACGCGTGAAGTCTTATCCGCGTTCATCCGCGTTCATCAGCGGCCAATAATGCCTCTTGGCAAGTATCGGCCTGTGGCGGCACATCTGGCGCGATTCGCCCAGAAACTCTCGCGTGGAGCCGGGAGCCTTGGAACCCGTATCGCTTGTGGCGGTCCAATCGCTTTTAGGCTATAGTCTTTAAAAGTCGATGAACGCCAGGAAACGTGCTCCGCGCAACTTCGTACCTCCCTTGACGCTGGCGCTGCTGGTGACCCTGCTGCTCGGCGCCTTTTCCTTGTTTCCCCCCGTGAACGGCAATCCGCGGCTGGCCGCGGCGTTTTGGGGCGCCACAGCGGCCCTGTTTATCCTCTGGTTCCTGCTGCGCCGCCGCGTGGCCCAAACCGGACGCACGTTGAGCTACGAGTTCGTTGCCCATAAGGTTCACTGGGTGCAGCCCCTGATGCAGGGCTGCGTGTACTTCTATTGGGGAATGTATTGGCCTGCGGTATTCGACTTCGCCCCGATGATCGTCGCGCAGCTCATTTTTGCCTATGCCTTGGATATGCTCGTGTGCTGGTGGCGCCGCGACAAGTGGATACTGGGCTTCGGCCCCCTTCCCATCATATTGAGCACCAACCTCTTTCTGTGGTTCCGGGAGGACTGGTTCTTCCTGCAGTTCCTGATGGTGGCCACGGGCGTGCTCGGCAAGGAGTTTATTAAGTGGAAGCGCGACGGCCGGCTCACCCACATCTTCAACCCGTCGGCGCTTGCGCTTTTCGTTTTTTCGATCGCCCTGATCGTCACTCGCAGCACGGATATTTCCTGGGGACAACAGATCGCGAAAACCATATCCAACCCCGATCATATCTACCTTCTGATCTTCCTGGTCGGCTTAGTGGTGCAGGGTCTGTTCTCCGTAACTCTGGTGACGCTCTCCGCCGCGGCCACTCTGTTCCTGCTGGGCTTGGCGTACACGCATGCCACTGGCGTCTACAACTTCGTCGATTCCAATATCCCCGCCGCGGTATTTCTGGGGCTGCATCTGCTGGTGACCGACCCGTCCACGTCGCCTAAGACCACGCCGGGGAAGATCGTATTCGGCGGTCTTTATGGCGCCGGGGTGTTCGCCCTGTACCCTGCTCTGGCCTGGCTGGACATCCCGCGCTTCTACGATAAACTGCTCTGCGTGCCGTTGCTGAACCTGAGTGTGCGGGCGCTGGATGGCGCCAGCCGCGCCCTGACCGCCCGATTCCGGCTGCCGGCCTCGATTTCAGGGCGAAGCCCGCGGCAGGCAAACGCGGTCCACATGGCGCTGTGGATTTCGCTTTTCGTGGTGATGACGGCCACCGGCTTCCTGGCGAAGGAGCTCGGCCACCCCGGCGGTCATGCGGAGTTCTGGCAAAAGGCCTGCCGGGAAAACCGGCTGAACGGGTGCCGCGAGTGGGTGCGCTCCCTCAAAATCACTTGTGCGTATAGCGGCGCGGCAGCCTGCGCGGCGCTCGGGGATTTGCAGCAGGAGGGGCGCCTCGCGCCGCGGGATCCGCTCATGGCGGGCAAGAATTTCGGACGCGCCTGCGATCTAGGGCTGGCCGCCGGTTGCGCGAGCCTTACGGAATTCGTCCAGCACGGCGGGCAAGACGTATTCTTGCGGGCCTGCGACGGCGGTGATGGGATAAGTTGCTTCATCCTGGGATGGCAGACGGATAAAGGATTGGGTGTGGCGGCCGACCCTGCGCGCGCGGCGGCGCTGTTCGAACGATCCTGCGCCGCAGGCTGGGCGCGTGGCTGCGGGACGCTGGGGGAATGTTATCGCCAGGGCGAAGGAGTGCCCGTCGACCCGGTGCGGGCGATGGATAGCTATGCAAAGGCCTGCGAAGGAGGCGATGCGCCAAGCTGCGCCAGCGCAGGCCTGATGTATCGCCGCGGCATCGGCGTGATGCCCAATGAGATCGTTGCCAGCCAGCTCATCGAGCGCGCGTGCCAATTGGGTCTTCGCGGCTCGTGTCCGGACGGCCGGAACCCTGGCGTGGCGGCCGCCGCACCCGGTCCGGGCCCGTGAGGGCGCGTTCATCCGCGTTCATCCGGTGCGCCAGGCCAAGCCTGGCTGATCTTGTGAGATGAAAGGAGCTCACCATGTAAATTGCCCGTTCGACATGTAGCCGATCGAGCGTGGGACGGGGCGACTCGTCCGGCGAAGCCTCGAAAGGCGAACCTGCGAGCCGCAGCGCAAGCGAA
>Ga0302326_10004579_pt1 | contig 31966 bp, 23 predicted proteins | sample Palsa_T0_3_FD_202264 | JGI IMG/M metagenome (GOLD analysis project Ga0302326, IMG submission 202264) | Peat permafrost microbial communities from Stordalen Mire near Abisko, Sweden - Palsa_T0_3 | ecosystem: Environmental > Terrestrial > Soil > Palsa > Peat permafrost | place: Sweden: Abisko...
GACCGTGCGCCACGGATTTGAGTACAACTATCCGCTCACCGCTGTCGTAACGACCGCTCATCCCGGCTCGCTTCCGGCCTCGCACTCCTTCGTCTCCGTCTCGCCCGAGAATGTAGTGTTGACCGCAGTGAAGAAGGCCGAAGACACCAACGCCCTCATCTTCCGCGTCTACGAGTGGGCAGGCAAAGCGGCCACAGTCGAGTTCCATGTTCCGCCAGGAGCGACTGCGGCAACCGTCACCAACATGATGGAGGCGCCTGAGGGAGACGCGCTCTCCGTAACCGGAAATACGGTCAAAGCTCCCATCAAGCCGTTTGAGATTCTGACTGTTCGGGTGGATTACCCAGGAAAATCGTAGGAAGAACTCTTAAACGAAGCATCCTTAGCCAAATCCCCGGCCTCGATTTCGAGGCCGGGGATTTACATTTTGATCGAACCGACTGCCGAAATGGAGCGATCTCAGCTCTCAGGATCAAGACCCTGGAAGCTACCGGCTGCTCTTGCCTTCGATCTCATCCGCCAGTGCGTTTGCTCCGTACAGTTTGCGCAAGGCCTCCATCATCCCGGCGCTATGGACGGCCACGGCGCGGTTGCGCTCGCCTTCATAGACAAAGTCCCCTGCCAACGACTCGATATTGCCATCGAAGATCAGCCCGACAAGCTCGCCGTTGCGATCGACCACCGGCGATCCCGAGTTGCCGCCGATGATGTCGCCGGTAGCGACGAAGTCCAGAGGAGTCGCCAGGTTCAGCTTGGCCTGCCCATCCGCAAAGTGCTTCGCAAGATCGAAGGGCTCCTTGTTCCCGAAGCTCGCCGAGCGGTCGTAGAGGCCATAGAAGGTTGTCACAGGCGGCGCAATCGTGCCATTCATGGGAAAGCCCTTGACCGTGCCATAGCTGAGCCGCAGGGTAAAGGTCGCATCCGGATAGGCGTCTTTGCCGTAGGCCAGGAAGCGCGCTTTGCCCAGCTTTTCCTCGGTCGGATCGAGCACGCTGTCGATCTCATCGCGGGATTTGCGATTGTATTCGCGCACAACCGGATCGAGCCGCCGCGCAACCACGATCATCGGGTCGGTCGAAGCGGCAACGGCAGCCTCGCCGCCCTCGATCAGCGCTTTGCGAACCGCCGGATCGGCGAGCTTGGTGCCATCCACCAACGCGTTGGTCACGGTTGCCGGATCGCCGCTTTGCAGGATGGCATGCACGTAGTCATCGTCCTTGCCCAGCTTCTCGATGCCTTGAGTAAGCGCGCTGGTCATGTAGAGCTTCTCCGTCGCCGGGTATACGGGCGCGGGCGAGAGAAGCTGGAAGCGCAGCGATTCCAGGCCAGCCTCGTGATAGGCGGGCAGGCGCTCGCCATCCGGCTTTTTCACTTCGGCCACGTACTGCACGATGCGCAGCGCCAGGCTCATCAGTTGGCTGTCGGTGCGGCGGTAGATGTTCCCCGGAATCATGGCCGACTCTTTGGCGACGACGCTGGAGATCGTCTCCCATGTGCTGCCATATTCCCGCTTCCACTCCGGGTTGGCGTCAACCTTGCGCCGGAAATCATCCTCTTCCGCCTGCTTCTTGGCGACTACGGCTTTATCTTTGAGCGCCTCGTCGCGGCCCACATAGACCTTGAGGCTGTTCTGCAACCCAAAGATGAGCGAGCCCACTTGTCGCGCCTGCTCCGGCCCTTGCGCGGCGTATTGTTGGGCCACTTCAATGCGATGCTTCAAATAGGCGATCGCCGCCGGTTCGATGACTTCGCGCTCCATCGTCAACTGCGCCATGGTGTCCTGCCGCTGCGTGGAGCCTGGGTGCCCGGAGATGAAGATCAGGTCGCCATCCGCCGCGCCCTTTACATTCCACTTGAGGAAGTTGTCGGAGTGGATCGGTTTGCCGTTCTCATAGACGCGGAAGATGGCCATGTCCAGGTCGTAGCGCGGGTAGGTGAAGTTGTCCGGGTCGCCGCCGAAGAAGGCCGCTTGCTGCTCCGGCGCAAAGACCAGCCGCACGTCGTTGTACTTCTTGTAGCGATAGAGCCAGTATTCGCCGCCGTTGTAGAGAGCCGTCACATCCGAGCGCAGGCCGGTCTTGTCGGTGCTCTCTTTTTCAATCGCGGCAATGGCCGCGTCGCGAGCCTTCAGCGCTGCCTTCTCATCGGCAATGCCCTTGGCCGAGGCATCGACCTTCGCGGTCACATCCTCCATCGACTCCAGTACATCGACTTCGAGATCGGGAGACTTCATCTCCTCCGCGGGCGTGGCGGCGTAGAAGCCATTGGCGAGATAGTCGTGCTCGGCCGTCGAATTCTTCTGCAACTGCCCGCGAGCGACGTGATGATTGGTCAAGAGCAGTCCGTCTGAACTCACGAACGAGCCCGATCCGCCGTCATTGAGCCGCACGCTCGAAAGGCGCAGATGGTCAAGCCACGCCTGCGTCGGCACAAAGCCGTATTTTTCCTTGAGCAGCTTCAGCGGCGGATTGTCGAAGGTCCACATGCCCTCTTCGGCATGAAGAGGGGACGCCAGGACAGTGACGAGTGACAGGGCGCAAAGAGAAAGAACCCGTTGCTTCAGGAAGGAACCGAAATACATCGACATCCAGAACACCTCAAGTGCAGCTTATAGGGAAGGGTGAGAATTAGAACCCGATTGTGACAGCAGTGTAATTTGCTGGGACCAAAGTTGGCTCGCGCATGCAGGGTGGCCATCGTCCTAGCCAGATATCCGGAATCTGCGACCAAAAAGAAGCCCCGCCGCGAATCGATCGAGCAGGGCTTTCGGGTTCCAATCGTGAACGCGTGTCAGCGCCGTCCCTGGATCGTATTGCCGGCCTTCTTGGCCGCGCGTTTGGCTGCCAGGGCATTCAACTCCCGGCCCAGCTTGGAACGATTGATGCCCAGTTGCAGACCCAGATTGAGCAGGTTCCCTGTCGCCCAGTAGAGCGCCAGTCCGGAGCCGTAGTTCCACATCGAGAAGCCGAAGATCGCCGGCATCATGAAGGCCATCATGCGCCTCTGTTCTGGAGGCATGCCCGGCGACGGGGTGATGAATTGCACCAGGAACATGCTAATGATAATGATGATGGGCAGAATGTGCAGGGGGTCGGCCACCGCCAGGTTAGGCAACCATCCCCAGTGCGCCTGGCGCAGCTCGATCACATTGGCGATCACCCGGTAGTAGGCGAAGAAGAGCGGCATCTGCACCAGCAGCGGCAAACAACTGCCGTACATGTTGATGTTCTCGTCCTTGTAGAGCTGCATGGTTTCCGCGTTCATCTCGGCCCGCTTGGGATCGGTGGGCTTGAGGTGCGCGTACTTCTTCTTGATCGCGTCCATCTTGGGCTGAATGCGGCCCATTTTGAGGGACTGCTTCATCATCATGAAGCGCGTCGGCATCATCAGCAGGTTGAAGAACAGCGTGACCAGGATGATCGCCCATCCCCAGTTGCCTACGTACCCATGCACAAAGCGCAGCAGCAGGAAGAGCGGCTCGGCGATGAACTTGAGGAACGAGCCGAACTGGATCAGCGGCTTCAGATCTTCTCCCGTAGCTTTGCCATCCGGCGCGGTGGCGTGAATCGACCCCAGTACGTCGAACTGCAGCGGCCCGGCGAAAAGCCGGGTGTTGGTGACGCCGCTGGTGTCGCCCACGGCCACGCCGAGCACCGGCGAGCTGAACTTCTGGCTGTTGGGCTGGGCCGCATCCTTGGGCGCGTCCAGCGAGTTGTGCAGGGTCACAATCGTTGTGCGGGAAGGCTGCGAAGGCAGAAACGCGGCGGCAAAGTAGAGGTCGATCGCCGCTGCATAATCGTAGGGCTGCTCGAGCGTCGCGTTGTTATCGACGCCGCTCGAAAACCAGCTCTTGCTGGCGCCCGCGGAATCCCGTTTGCCATCGATCGACCATGCAAATTTGCTGGCCGCATACTGCGCAATCTCCTGCTGATCGCCCAGCCCGCTGGGCCAAGCCAGCAGCGCGCGAACCGGCGAGCCCGAGCGCGTCACGGAGACCTGCGCGTCAATCACATAGCTCTCGTTGAAGGTGAAGGTCTTGGTCACCGTCAGCGGTCCCTTGGCGTACTTGAAGATGACTCCCGCGGGCGCTGCGACCACTCCGGTGGACGAAGCCTGATAAAGCGCCTGGTTCAACTCGGTGGTGAGCGCCGGCTCATACGTGAACAGCGACAGCGGATATCCAAAATTGGCCGCGGCCTGTTGATTCACCATGTCCAGGTTCCACGACTTGCCCTGTGCATCCTTGCAGTCCTTGTCCAATTTCCGGCCCTGGGCATCGGCGCAGTAATGCTTGAGGATCCAGCTCTTGACCTGCGCGCCTTTGTTGGTAAAGGTGATGCGATAGAGCTCGTTCTCGACTATCGTCTGGGTCTCGGCGGCAGCAACCACGGCGGGAACTGTTTCGGTTGCGCTCGCCGCGGCTGTTCCTGCCAATGCATTTGTGTCTGCGGATCCAGATGCGGTCTGCACAGCTGGATTGGCCGCCTGGGACTGCTGTTGCGGAGGCGTCGCAGGTGTCGGCGGCTTGAAGTATTGAAAAGCAAGCAGCGCCACGCCGGCCAATACCATGAAGGCAAGCATGGAGCGCATGTCTGTGCCGCTGCCGCCGCCTGAGCCTTGCGTGGGTGCGTTGGGATTACGAATTTCAGCCAATGGGTCAATCCTGTCGTTGTAAGCAGTTATGGGTATGGGCACGCGCCGGAACCAACGCGCCGCCCTTCTATGGTAATGGGTCGTGAAGGCGGCGCGCAGTGGCGCTACCGCGCTGGTAGTGGACGATTGGGCTGGGCAGCGGCACGGGATCGAAGCCGCTCCGCGCAAACGGATGGCAGCGCAACAGCCGCCGCAGCGCCATCCAGCCGCCACGCGCCGCGCCATGCATGGTCACAGCTTCTACGGCATACTCCGAGCAGGTAGGCCGGTAACGGCAGCCCCACGGAGACAGCACATGGATCGCCGGCGAAAGCCAGCTACGATAGAAACCGAGAAATGCGAGTAGAATTCGCTTGGTCATCCGCGTGGCCGTGAAGCGTCCGGAGCTTTCGTCTGGCGGACTTGCGCCGCGGCCTGACGGAAGATACGCAAAACCTCGGCTTCCAGTTTCACAAACTCCATCGTCATCACCGATCGCCGCGGATGCAGCACCAGATCCACGTCCTCAGGCAGCTCGGCAATGTGGCGCCGCACCGCCTCGCGCATGCGCCGCTTGATGCGGTTCCGTTCATGCGCCTTGCCCAGCACTTTGCCGGCCGTGAGGCCCACGCGCGGCCCGGCGGGCACTGTTTCCATCTGGGAATCGTTTGACGTGAGGGAAACTTCGCGCGCGGAAACAAACCAGGTCATCGATGCAGAGAACTGTTTCCGGGTCGTCTTGTACACGCGCTGATAATCGGCGTGCTTGCGCAGCCGGGCATCGCGACTCTGCGAAGGAATCGTCGAGCCGGCATGGGAAACCTCGGCAGGGAGCTTCGGAAGCGGAGATTGGAGGGCTGGGCTCATCGTCAGTCATTGCAGGCTCAAACAGCGATTACGCCGCAACCTGAACGGATTGGCCGCCACCGCGAAACAGGACATCGGCGGAGGCGGCAAGGGCTGAATCTCGCCTGCTGCGAGAGCCAGCCACGCGGGGAGTTGCTAGTCGCGGAAGCCGGCGCTGACGGCAACGCGCTTGCGGCCCTGCGCGCGGCGGCGGCTGAGCACGGCGGCTCCGCTCTTGGTCTTCATGCGGGCTCGAAAGCCGTGGGTCTTGACGCGCTTGCGGCGATTGGGCTGAAATGTGCGCTTGGGCATGGAAATGCGCTCCTGCTTCTTCTTGTGGAAATCTATGCCTGGACGGCAAGTCTTGAGTATACCGCAGACTCGCTTTGGAATCTAGTCCCGAGGCCAAATCAATCTCGAAACGCCTCACGAAAATTCTGTTCCATCCTGCTCTTTTCCATCTCTTCCGCCGGGTGTAGAATCCGAATTCGTACCTAGAGTTTGCCTCGGCGGCAGCAAGCCCGAAGGCAAGTCCCACAGGGCGAGAACAGCGTAATTAGCTGCCTCGCTCATCGCTCCACACAACCGTTCCGTCATCTTTCACCAAGGCTGGTGCAATTCCTTGAGTTGTGTGAATGAGACGTTGCAGAAACTTGAATTTGTGCTAGTATCGGACCCGTTCACCAAAGATTCCGAACACACCGCTGAACTGAGTTTTTTGTCCACGAAGTCGATGCAAATTTCAGGCGATCCAGCCTGACAGTCTCTCGGCAGATTGATCTCCCAATACGACGCGCAGTTATCTTATGCGCGCCGTGGGCGAAGCATTGTTTTTAACTTGTGCAGCAGAACGGAACAGCGGCCGGAATATTTCGTTAGAACAGAGTGTACGTAAGGAATTCATGATGTCATTTGCCTCTACGCCAGCAACGGCGATTAACCCCTGGATACAGATTCTGGCGGCTCTCGAAAAGAAGGTGAATCGCCAGTCCTTTGAAACCTGGCTCAAGCCCACCCGATACAGCCACATCGCAGGCCGCACCCTCTATGTGCGCATCCCCACGGAAGAGTTTCAGCACATCGGCGACAAGTATAGCGACCTCATTCAGGAAGCGATCGATCTCCTGAAACTGGATCTGGACGATGCAGCCTTCGTTACTGCAGAGCGGGATCCGTCGCAACCTCCAATCCGCAAGGACGGCGGCTTTGGACCACTGTCCACGCATGCCGCGACAGCTCCGCCGGTTAACCACTCCGGGCATTCTGGTCACGCCGGTCAATCCAATCTGTCTAATCAGCCGAACCGCCGCGCCGCCTATCCACAGGAGCAGCAGAGCCGCTTCGACTGGTCGACAGCTGCGCAGCTCAACGCCCGCTACACCTTCGACAACTTCGTCATCGGCAACGGTAACCAATTTGCGCGCGCGGCCTCGCTGGCTTCGGCCGAGCGTCCCGGCAAGGCGTACAATCCGCTCTTCCTCTACGGCGGCGTCGGTCTGGGCAAGACCCACCTGATGCAGGCCATCGGCCACGAAGTAAAGCGCCGTCAGCCCATCGCCAGCCTATGCTATGTCACTGCGGAAAAGTTCACCAACGAGATGATCAACGCCCTGCGCAACGACCGCATGACCAGCTTCCGCGACCGCTTCCGCACCGTCGATGTGCTGCTCATCGACGACATCCAGTTCATTGCGCAGAAAGAACGCACCCAGGAAGAGTTCTTCCACACCTTCAACGCGCTGCATGAGAGCAACAAGCAAATCGTCATCGCCTCCGACCGTCCTCCCAAGGAGCTTGCGGAGATCGAAGACCGTTTGCGCTCACGCTTCGAGTGGGGCCTCATTGCCGACATCCAGCCGCCCGATCTCGAGACCAAGGTCGCCATCCTGCAAAAGAAAGCGGAGAGCGAGCAATCCAGCCTGCCCACCGATGTGGCCATGTTTATCGCCTCCAACATACGCACCAACGTGCGTGAGCTTGAGGGCGCGCTGGTGCGGCTCATCGCCTGGTGCAACATGAACAACATGGAGATCACGCTGCAATCCACGCAGCAGTGCCTCAAGCAGTTCATCGACACGCAGGTTCGCAAGATCACCATCGACGCCATTCAAAAGTCTGTAGCTGAAAACTTCGCTATGCGCGTCAGTGAACTGAAGCAGAAGAACAACTCGCGCGCAGTAGTCGTGCCGCGCCAGATCGCCATGTACCTGGCCAAGAATCTCACCGAAGCCAGCCTGCCCGAGATAGGCCGTCAGTTCGGCGGCAAGCATCACACGACAGTCATGCATTCGATCGCCAAGATCGACGAACTGCGCCGCACCGACAAGGATCTCAACCGCACCATCAACAAACTGCAGGAGATCCTGAACGGATAACTCAGGTGGAATCAGGACAAGTTCCAAGATATGAGTCCGCAAACAGAACGGCCGCTCCGAAGTTATCCGGAGCGGCCATTGTACTTATGCAGCCTTCTATTTCTTTGTATCCAATTCGATCACCTCGAACGAGTATCCAGGAATTGTGTGCTTGATCTTAGTTCCGGATACTGGAATCGTGCTATCAACCGGCACAATATGCTTCGGATCGGTGATCGTGTTGGTGTCGACCGGCGATAGCGCATGAAGCCGCGTCAGCTTGGCCGGCCCAGTGATTGCGCTCACTCCGCTCAAGTCAATCTCCAGATCCTGCGCTGTAGGCACGCCATTCACGATCTTCAGATAGACCTTCCCAGTCGATCCCTGATGCGTCACCGAGTAAGCCACGCGCGGCCCAGCGCCAGTCAGCGTCGACGCCGGCACTTCATCTCCGATCTTGCCCGCGAACAGCGACAGCACGTAGTAGCTGGGCGAACCATAACTGGTCAGCCCGTCATAGCCGATCAAATCTGGATGCCACTGCATGCCGCCGTTATGCACATTGACCAGCAGTGGCGCATAGCTAGACATCACAACCACATCGCTGTTGCGCTCGACACCCGTAAGCCACGCCGCATCGCCCAGCGCAGCGCCGAAGTCCGCCGTAGGCGAGCCTTCCATCGTTGCATACTCGCCCATGAAGATCTTCGGCCCGTTGCGGTCGAAGTTGTCGTAATGGTGAATGTCGTCGAAGTACTTCTCCGCGCTCAGGTAGAAGTGGTCGTCCAGCACATCCGGCTTGACGCTCGTCACAGGCGCTGTGGCGATCAATTTCTGGTCCGGGTACTTGGCCTTGATCGCATCGTGGAACTGCTTGAAACGCCCGTCGTAGCTCTTCGATTGGTCGAACCAATCCTCGTTGCCGATCTCGACGTAAGCCAACTTGAAAGGCGCCGGATGCCCGTCCTTGGCCCGCTCCGCGCCCCACTTCGTATCCGTGCCGCCCCTCGCATACTCGATTTCATCCAGCGCATCTTGCACATACGGCTCAAGGTCCTTGCCCGGCTCCACATGCTCCTGCCGCATTGAGTAGCCGCCGTATACGGCGAGCACATTTTGCATGTGCAGGTCCTCGCACCACTCCAGGAACTCAAGCAGTCCAAGTCCATCCGAAGAGTGATAGTTCCACGGGCTCGGATGCGTCGGCCGATCGACCAGCGGCCCAATGGTCTTCTTCCATTCGTAGCGCTCGTTGATGTGGTCGCCTTCCAGATAGTTGCCACCGGGGAAGCGCAGGAAAGCCGGGTGCAGCCCGGCCAATTTCTCCATCAGGTCGATGCGGTTGCCGTTGGCGCGATTCTTGTACGTCGGTGGAAAGACCGAGACCATCGTCATCCACACCGTGCCCGGCTTGGTCAGCGTCAGCTCCAGATGGTTCTCTTCGGAAGGAGTAATCGCTCCGGTATGAAGAGTAAGCGTATACTGCTTCCACTCGCTCCCAATCGAAGCAACCTCGCCGTGAGCCACGCTCCTGCCTGTCTTGTTATTCACCAGGTCAACGTGCAGCGGCCCCAGCCCTGCGGAATCCGCCTTGGCATAGATCGAGAACTTGTACGAAACATTCGGCCGTAGCGGATAGCCCCAGTAGCCTTGGTTGCGCAACCCGGCAGGCTCCGCGGGCGAGGCCGATGTAACGGTGAGCTTGATGCTGTCGTTCAGCGCCTCCGATGGTCCTGTCGTCTTGTCTTTCTCGAACTTGGCTCCGGCGCTCGCATTTTGCACGATGAGCCAGTCCTGCTGATTCCAGTTCCGGTCGCGCAGCGTCCGGTTGCGCACCAGTTCGGCATACAGGCCGCCGTCGTATGAGTAGTTGATCTCTTCGGTCATCATGCCGTAAAGCATGGGGCTGACTCCGTGCAGGCTCTTGTCCACCTGCACGCTAAGCACCGCCGGAGTCTTGGGGCCGCCAGACTGCGCGAAGCCTGGAACACATGCCGGAAGCAGAACGAGGCCGGCAAAAACCGATGCAGCAGGCGCGCAATATTTCTTGAGAACGGGCAAGGAAGACATTTCAGGACCCTCGCTGGGAAAAGGTTTACTCGAAAAGCGAGTTTAGTTGCTCCGCTTCCGATTGGCAAGGTTCATTCTGGAGATTTTACGATTGTGACGCAATACCCCAGCCACCCTTCCATTGCACCGAGCCTTGAATCGCGGGATAATCACTGCATGGCAACCCAGCCTATTGCCGATTCGCTCATCTCCGTCGAAGAGTACCTGTCCACAGAGTACGAGCCGGACTGCGAGTACAACGAGGGTGTGCTCGAGGAGCGGAACTTGGGAGAGTTTGAGCATTCGTTTCTACAGACCATTTTGGCGACGCTTTTTACCAATCGGATCGCGGAATGGGGCGTCTTTGCGCTCACCGAGCAGCGCGTGCAAATGAGGCCGCGACGCTACGTGGTTCCCGATCTAACCGTCCTGCGAATGGGCACGACGCGGGAGCCCATTCTTACCCGGCCACCGCTGATCACCATCGAGATCATGTCTCCCAAGGACACGTTGAAACGTACCGGCCAAAAGGTCGTAGAGTATCTAGAATTCGGCGTTGAAAACGTGTGCGTGATCGATCCCAAGCTTCGCGTTGCCTATCGCGGAACCCGATCCGGACTCGAACAAGTCCCCAGCGGTGAGTTGACCATTGTCGGAACCCCAATTCTGGTCAGGAGCAGCGACCTATTCGAGAAGCTGGATCAGTTTTAAGAAATTTCCTTCAGAAAACACAGTCAGACTCTGGCCACTTCCACCAGCGTCGAATAGAACGTGGCAGCCTCGCCGATATCGGTGAGCCGCTCGCTGGTCAGCGCATTCACATTCCGCCCGCCGGGGCTGAGCTTGTTCCAATCCAGACGGCCGGCCACCACTCCCGCCGGAACTCGTTCGGAGATCAGCGCCGTGAGCTGAAGCGACCCGCGATCGTTCCAGATTCGAATCGCATCGCCATCGCCGATGCCCCGCGGCGCGGCATCCCTGGGATGGATCTCGAGGCGATGATTCGTCTTCGCTTCCATCCTGCGATGCCCATCCAGATTGGCGAAGGTTGTGTTCATGTAGTTGTCCGCTTTGCGCGGCAAAAACTCCAGCGGAAAGCGTCGGGCACCCGGCCCCAGGCGCGACTCGACCGGAGGAACAAACGCCGGCAGAGGATCGGCCCCAGCAGCGGCCAAAACCTCGGAATAGAACTCGATCTTGCCGCTCGGCGTGGGCAACGATTCATGGACGCTAAATGGCAAAAATGGCTTCGCTTCATCGCGGCTATAAAACGCCAACGGAATGTGCCCCTGTTCGGCCAGAGACTCGGGCGTGATGTGCTCCATTCCTGGGTTGCGCGAGTGGCCTGTCTCATCGGGATTGAGTGCCTGCCGGATCATCTCCTCAGGCGAATCGCGGAAGCAGGATTCAGCGAAGCCCATGCGCTGCGCCAGTTGCGAAAACAGCCATACATTGGAGCGCGCCTCGCCCTGCGGCTCGATCGCCTGATCCGACCGCTGCACGAAGTAGTGGCCGTAAGCTCCCTGAATGTCGGTGTGCTCCAGAAATGTCGTTGCAGGCAAAATGTAGTCCGCGTAATCCGTCGTATCGGTGAGGAACTGCTCATGCACTACAGTGAATAGGTCGTTTCGCTCAAAGCCGCGCCGGACAGCATTTTGATTGGGCGCAACGGCCGCAGCGTTGGAGTTATAAACGAAAATGGCGTGAACGCGCGGCCCGTCTTCAGCAGCGTCGCCCAACTTCGTAAGCGCGTGGCCCAGCCGCGACATATTCACCACGCGCGCCTCGCGGCCAAGCGGTGAAGAAAACATAAGATCAGGCCGCTCAATGGCCGGCATATTGAACTTGAACGCTCCGGACATCGAGAGCTGCGCGCCGCCGCCCGCGTGCCTCCAAGCGCCTGTAAGCGCCGGTAGCATGGCGATGGCGCGAACCGCGGTCCCGCCGTTCTCCGAGCGCTGCACGCCATAATTCATGCGCAGCACAGCCGGTTTCGTAGTAGCGTATTCGCGCGCCAGTTGCTCGATCTCCGCCGCGCTCAGGCCAGTCCACTTGGCGACACACTCCGGGGTGTAATCGTGAACCCGCGCAGCGAGTTGCTCAAAGCCGTGCGTCATCTCGCGAATGTACTCGCGGTCTTCGAGGCCATCGCGCAGGATGACGTGCATCAATCCCAGCGCGAGCGCGCCATCGGTTCCGGGCCGGATGGCAATATGCCAGTCGGCCAGTCCTGCTGTGCGCGTCCGGTAAGGATCGATGACGATAAAACGCGCGCCATTGCGCCGCGCCTGCTCCACAAAAGGCCACAGATGGATGTTGGTTCCGTGGATGTTGGCGCCCCAGGCGATGATCAGTTTCGCCCGCGGGAAATCCTCATTACGAGTGCCAAGCTTTTTGCCGTAGACCAGCTTGAAAGCCTGCCCGCCTGCCTCGGCGCAAATCGTCCGGTCCAGTTGCGAAGCTCCCAGCCGATGAAAGAAGCGCCGGTCCATCGAGCCATAGCCGAGCACGCCGATCGTGCCCGCGTAGCTGTAAGGCAAAATCGACTCCGGTCCATACGTATCGCTGACGTGCTGCAACCGCGCAGCAATTGCGTCCAGCGCCTCGTCCCAGGAAATCTGCTCTAAGCTTTCCAACTCGCGGCCCTTGGCCAGCGGGCCTTTGGTCACTCCGGCCCTGCGGCGCAACGGATGCAGAATGCGCTGCGGAGCGTAGACGCGATCCAGATACTTGGCCACCTTGCCGCACAAGAAGCCCTGCGTCACAGGGTGCGAAGGGTCGCCCTCAACCTTGATCGCGCGGCCTTCGCCATTGACCGTAACCAGCACCGCGCAGGAATCGGGGCAGTCGTGGGAGCAGACTGCGTGTACGATTCGGAAAGGTCCGGTTGCGGTTGCGGGGGCCATGGAGTCATTGTAGAGAAACAGCGGAGGGAAAACTATGCGGATTCGTGGGGCTATATCGGTGTTCGTGCTGGCGTTGTTGTTGCTGCCAACGATGTCAGCTGCGCCGGCTGCCGGCGGAAAGCAAGACGAGGCAGCAATCCGGGCAATCATGGAAGCGCAGGTAGCGGCGTGGAATCGCGGCGATATTCCCGACTTCATGGCCAGTTATGAAGATTCGCCGGAAACTACCTTTGTCGGGACTGCCTCAGTAAACAAAGGGTTTACGAAAGTTCTGGAACGTTACAAGGCGGGTTATGCGAATAAGGATCAGATGGGCACGCTGACATTCAAAGAGCTTGACATACGCCTGCTCCCAACCGCCGCCGGAGTAACCGAATATGCGGTGGTAACAGGGCGATTTCATCTGGAACGTACTGCCAAGGGAACGGCAACCAAGGACGACGGAATCTTCAGCCTGGTCTGGCATAAAGGCCCAGGCGGATGGAAGATTCTGCTGGATCACACCGCTTAGGTCGATCGAGCCATGCGCCGACGATCGGAACTCAGTCGCAGGTCAAATGATTTGATAAAAGATCGCGGTTCCTTGCGGGACTAGCTGTGTGAGCAGGTCGTAATCTGCGATATTGCGGGTCAGGACGGCTAGACCTGCTTTTGTGGCGGAGAGGAAGATCAAAGCGTCGTTCAACGCGCGGCGTTGCTCCGCTTTCCCGTAATGCTGAAGCCGCGCCAGCAGGCCTGCGACGACTCCAGCCTCTTGCCACGTTTCGCGATCTGGATTCACGATTCTGTGGGAAGGGCGCTGCTCAATGGAAGCCAGAACCTCGTCGATGGCGCTGGCTGAGTCTGGATGAGACGGATCGAGCAGGCCTGCAAGAGCTGATAGCTCACACTCTGTGACAGTGGAGTGCCACAGGCTGGCGGCTCGCAAAGAGATCTCGACGTCTCTGGGCAGCTTGCCTTGCAACTGATCGATGTAGACGGTGGTGTCCAGCAGTAGTTTGGGCAAACGGCGCATCTGGTCGATCCAGAGCATCTGCGTACGTGGGCGAGGCTCAAGCCGTGTTCGCCGTTCGGTCGGCTTCAGGCGGCGAATCAACCGGCGCATGTTTGAGCGAGAGCCGGGGTCAGAACTCAAGGTCGAGTTCCGGAGGAATGGTTCCGCGATGAGCCAGAAGCCATTCGGCGTAGTCGTCGGAGAGGGCAAGGCTGGCCAGGGCAACCTCAAGGAGTTTGGTGTCTGAAGCGATGCCGGTTCTACGCTTCGCTTGCGCTACCAGTTCGACCGGCATGCGGCCTCGCACGACGAGCGTTTTGGCGCCGGAGAGCAGGCCTTTGGCTTCGGCGAGCGAGAGGATGCCGCGAGTTTCGGAGTTATCGGCGACAGGGCGCTTGGCTCTTTGTCGAAGGTTGGCTTTCGTTCGGGCTTTCGAGACCTTGGCCGGGATCGGGGCTGCCTGTGCCTTGGATTGCAGGGCCATTTTGCACCTCAGAAGAGAATGTAGCACAAATCGAGCTTTAATGTAGCACATACTCTAGAATCTGGCGCGGAGGCCGAGCTGGATTTCTCTCGGGCGGTAGAAGTTGGTGGCGTTCACATCCAAAGGCTTGCCGAATTCGGGCAGCGTGCTGGGTAAACCGGCCTTGGTCAGCCCGGTCAGAAAGTTCATCGTGGGTAGGTCACCAGAAGGGCTGCCTCGATCCAGAATGTAGCCGGTGGTTTCGAGCAGGGTTACATTCTGGTGATTGAAGAGGTTAAAGCTTTCGGCGAGGAGTTCAAGCTCGCGGTGGTTGTGGAAGTAGAAGCGCTTGCCCAGGCGGGTATCGGCGGTCCAGGTGGCGGGGTAACGATAGGTGTTGCGAGCGATTTCGTAGGAACGGTTGTCGCTGCCCAGGCCGTAGACGCGATTGTCTCCGCCGGAACCGTTAAGGCCTGTGGCGATGCTTTCGACCAGCGCGTGATCGCCAGTGATGCCGGTCGAATAGTAGCTGGGTATGTAGCCGCCGGTACGCATGGTGAAGGGAAGTCCGCTACGGTATTGGCCGACGGCGGCAACGCTCCAGTTGTTGGCGAGCTGGCCGGCCCAGCTGCGAAGTTTCCACTGGGGTTCGTAGAGAACCGTCGCGGCAGCGGAGTGTCGGATGTCGAGATTGGATATTCCATACTCCAGGCCGAAGTCCTGAGGATCGAGAATGTCGTTACCGGCTACCTGGCCGGATTCGTTCGGGTTCCAATCGGCAGCGTGGGCGTAAAGGTAATGCGCTCGGAAGTTGAGGCCGTGGCCGCCGTAGCGGACGATCTTGATCAGCGCCGCTTCGTAAGTCGAGTTGGCGCGATCTTCGATAGAGGCTAACTGCTGGTAGCCGGTATTTGGGCGGGAGGTATAGAAGGGGACGGTGAGCTGCGGGACCTTGATGGGGCCTAACTGTGAAGGGTCGACTACGGCGTAAGTGATGGTTTGCGGGGCTCCGGTGGAAGTTAGTGCGGGAGCGATGTTGGTGTCGATCGAGATGGGCAGGCGGCGGCCCAGGCTGGTCATGGCGTTGGCGGTGAGCAGCCAGTGGTTGGGGAGTTGCTGCTCCAGGCTGAAGATGGCTTGATCCACCTGCTGCGGACGGAAGCGGCTCGCAAAGGAGACTGCGCCCGGAGTAATTACCGTGGCTGGCGGTTCAGGAAAGACGCTTGGAAAGGGCGGCGCGCCGGGGTCGGTAGGCTTGAAGAAATAATTCAGGTCGCCGCTCGGTGAGCCAGTCTGGGTGAGCGCGGCAAGAATTACGTCGTTATCGATGCGGCCGTAGTAAAGGCCAGCGCCGAGGCGGAGGACGGTCGACTTCCAGGGCGAGTAAGCCAGGCCGAACCTTGGTCCCCAGTTCAGGCTGTTGGCCGGAAGCTTCTGTGTGGCGGGCAGGCCGGGATTGTCCACGGCGGCGATGGTTGGCGGCAACTGCTCGCTTTCCACGCGGATGCCGGCGGAGAGCGTCAGATTGGGCCGTGGCTGCCACTGTTCGGTGGCGAAGGCGGCGAGATCGTTGGTGCTGACATGCCAGACGGAAGGGCCGATGCGCTGCGAGTACCAGGCGTAACAGGGCAGGTTCCCGCGGCCGCCAAGACCGCCCCCGGAGATCGTGTAGACGCGGCCGGTGGAATCGCAGTTGGCGTCGATCTCAGGATTGTTAATGGCAGTGATTCCGTATTGCTGATAGCTGGCCATGTCGGAGAGAAAGTTGAGGACGCTGGGGTAGGAGTAGGTGCCGGTCTGGTTGACCAGCGTACCCACGGCGTCGGAGAGATGGTCGAAGCTGACGCCGGCTTTGAGCAGATGCGCGCCGCGGACCCAACTCAGGGTGTCTTGAGCCACGAACGCGCGCTCGTCGGGGTTGCTCGAACGGCCCAGACGGGCAGGTTTGCCGAGGATAAAGCCATCACGCGAGTCGGCCACGATTTCGGGCAGTTCAGGCCCTGCGGCGGCGAGCAGCGGCGCCTCGAAGGTGGACGGAGTTTGGGGAGTTTCGCTCTGCAAACTGCGGCGGTAGAGCGCGCCGAGGGCGTTGAGCAGGTTCGGAGTGAGAAAGCTGTCGAGTTTGGCCAGCGCCCAGGTGTCGGTGGCGTCGCTGTTGCCGAAGCTGTGGCTCGCGTACGTCTCGGAGCTCCGTGTAAGCGCGCCGGCTGGCGCGTTTTCGTGGGCGGCGTTGGCTTCCGCGCTCAGGTGCTGGCGCTCGGTTTGCCAGTCGATGCGGCTGAAGCCTTGCCATTGGTTCGCAGTGCGCGAGACGGGCCCCAACAGCCCGGCCATCTGGTTGAGCCAGCCGGAGTAGTTCGTAGCGGCATTTTCCAGGATGGCTGGACCGGGAAGGCCAAGGCGTGCAGCGAACATGGTCAGATCGTCGAGCGTGGGCTGCGTAAAGAAGTCGGTTGGGTGGCGGACGGTGGCGACGGCAGGATCGTTGGTGAGCAGACCATCCAGGGCCGCGAACCAGAAAAGCTTGTCGCGCTTGAGTTGGCTGCCAATGCCCAGGCCGAATGTTTGGCGAGTGTTGGCGGGTGTATAAGGCTCGGCGGTGAACTGGGCGGTTTCGACGCCGCTGGACGGGGCGGTCTGCCGGATCCATTGGGTGAAGGGGTTTTGCGCGTCCCACAGGCTTTGTTTGTTCATGTAAAAGACCTGTCCGTGAAGGCCGTTGCTGCCGTGGGCAGTGGTCAGATTGATCGCGCTGCCCGGAGACCGGCCCTGATCGGCCGGGGCATTGGCGGTGCGGGCTTGCATGGTCAGCACGGCGGATTCGCCCGCGGACTCGGTCTGGCGGCTGGAACGAGCGCCTTCGGTGCGGAAGGCCGGTGTTGTCTCGATGCCATCGATGCTGGAGGCGGTCTGGTAGTGATCCGCGGCGTCCATCGACAAGGTTTCGGGCTGTGGCTCGGCGACGTCGTGCGCCTGACTGCCGATCTGGCCTCCGCTGCTGATGCCTTGGGTTGCAGGGCTAGCGGCGGGCGTAATGGCTGCGAATTCCTGCCAGCTTCGTGTGGCAACCGGAATAGCGCTCAGTTCTTCGTTGGAGATCAGTGTGGTTACGGCTGCGGAAACGGGATCGAGCGAGTGAACGCCGGTCTCGATCTGGGCAGGCAGGGCGGGCAGCTCCATGACTAGCGCGGCTTGGACGCGGGTGGAGTGACCGGCGGAGACCAGGATACCTTCGACCGCGCCTTTGCCGAGGCTGGGGAGTTCGGCCTCCAGGCGGTATTCGCCTGGATCGAGGTTGGTGAAGCGATAGCTGCCATTCTTGCCGGTGACGCCGCGAATCGTTGCGCCGGTTGCCAGGTTGCGGACGACGACCACGGCCTCCGCGAGCGGGATGCTGTGCCAGTCGGTCAGTTTGCCGTCGAGAGTGCCGGCGTTTGCCGATTCGGGGGATTTTGCTTGAGCGCCGATTGCGGCCACAACGGCGAAGACCACGCAGAAGAATGCAATCGCTACGGACGGCCGAGATTTCCGGATTTCGCTGCCAGGTGTCATTCCCGCTGCACTCCGACGGCTGCCTTTCGCCAGCCGAACGCGGTGGCGAAGGCCATGCCTGGTGCAAATCCGGGAAAGAGTGGTTCAGTAGCTATGGTTCTGGCGAAGCGATCTTTGCGGTGACCTGCCCTGGAACAACTTCAGAAGGATTCGGACAGATTCGTTGGAGTTACGAGCGAGTATATCCGCCTTCCGATAAACTGAATAGATAGGAAGTTGAGATTTCGTAGCAATGTTCTTCGATGAAGCAAAGATTCTGGTCAAGGCCGGGGATGGCGGCAATGGTTGCGTGGCCTTCCGGCGGGAAAAGTTTGTTCCGCGCGGGGGCCCTTCGGGCGGCGACGGCGGACGCGGCGGCGATGTGGTGATGCAGGCCAGCCAGCAGCACAATACGCTGATCCATTTCCGGTATAACCCGGAACACAAGGCGGAGCGCGGGCGGCATGGCGAGGGCTCCAACTGCACGGGAAGCGACGGTAAATCGATCATTCTCAAGGTTCCGGTAGGCACGACCGTTTACGACGCCGAGACGGGCGAGCTGGTGCACGATTTTTCGCTGCCCGATGAAACGTTTGTTGTGGCCAAGGGCGGACGCGGCGGACGCGGCAACCAGCACTTTGCGACTCCGGTGCATCAGGCTCCGCGTGAGTCGGAGCCGGGCAGGCTGGGCGAGGAGCGGACCTACCGGTTGGAGTTGAAGCTGCTGGCGGATGCCGGTTTGGTCGGCTATCCCAATGCGGGAAAGTCGACGCTGATTTCGCGGATCTCAGCGGCCAAGCCCAAGATTGCCGATTATCCGTTTACAACGCTGGAGCCTAATCTCGGCGTGGTTACGGTCGGCGAGGCTCCCAATGAGGAGAGCTTTGTGGTGGCCGATATGCCGGGACTGATCGAGGGCGCGCATCTTGGCTCAGGGCTGGGCGTGCAGTTTCTGCGGCACATCGAGCGGACGCGGGTGCTGGTGCATCTGGTGGATGTTTCGGATGGGTCGGGACGGCCGGACCCGATCGAGGACTTCAAGGTGATCTGCGCGGAGCTGGAGAACTTTGGGCATGGATTGATGGAGAAGCCGATGATCGTGGTCGCCTCCAAGATCGATGCGGCGAACCCGGAGAAGCTGAAGAAACTGACGGCATCGGCGAAGCGGCGGAAGCTGGAGTTTCATGCGATTTCGGCCGTCACCGGACAGGGCATCGAAGAGCTGAAATGGGCGCTGGCCAAGCATGTCCGCGAGGCGCGGGATGTCGAGGCGCCGGAGCCGGTTTTTTAGAGCAAAACCACGATAACCGTGCCCCGAAAAGATTTGTTCAGGGTATTGCCTTCTTAGGAAAATCAATACTTTGCGGATTCGGCCTTGGGTACATCTATCGCGATTTTGCTATAACCTCCTTCGATTCCGACAGATACCGAATTGGCGAAGAAAGAGAGAAGAACCCTGGGGGTGGGGGCCATTTTCACGTCTATCTCATTCATTTGAGATAGCTTATCCGCAAAATCAGGCGCGCTAAATGCACATTTAGCCGGGGTTTAGGTGCATTAAGCGAGATGATTTTGCGCCTCCGCGACGGCTTTGGGGCTGGTGTGGAAGCTAGTGTCCCGAGTCTGAAGTTCATCAATGAAATTGAGCGTTGCCTCGACGGCATAAATCGCTGAACAGCAGATCCTTCACTTCGTTCAGGATGACAACATTTGTTAAAACAGCTTCAGAATCAGGACACTAGCCGAAGTTGCTCTATTTCATTGTGCGCGCAGGAGCGTAATTTTACGCCACGGATCGTTCGATACGTGACTAGGCGCAGTACGGCTAGCCGAGTAGCCCAGTTCCGGGAGTATACCATTGCGAGTCCCTGAGGGCGTTGTGTTATGCTCGGTGCATTCAATGTTTAACCAGCATTTCATCATGCGCATTGGCTATTTCATCCCAAGTACCTGCTATTTTATCCCGCGCACCTGTTGTACCCGACAGCGCGGATGAAGCTGTAGCGTCTTGCTGCTCACTCTTTAGCAGCCCTTTCGATTCACCCAGAACGGGTCGACTCGTTTGATGCAATCCCTGAGCACTCCGTAGCGATGCTGTACCTGTCAATGCTGTAGATAGACTCAGCCTTCGGGTTCATCCATCCACATACATTCACCATCCGCGATTTTGCTGCAGATCTATCAGCGGCATGACCCGGACCATCTGTACAACTTCAAGGAGGAGTAATGCAACAATTCAAAAGGTGGCTGAAGGCATCTTCAGCCCTGCTTACCCTGTTCGCGCTCTTCTCTGTGCCATTGCTGGCGCAGACCTTCCGCGGCAGTATCAACGGCACGGTTACCGATAGCTCAGGCGCGGTTATTCCCGGCGCCAAGGTGACGGCCACCGACGTGTCTACCGCAGCGTCTCGTGATACGGTTTCATCCGGCGCCGGCGAGTTCTTGTTCAGCGATCTCCCGGCCAGCACCTACACGGTCAAGGTTGAGGCATCCGGTTTCCAGACCACCGATGTTACCGGCGTGCAGGTAGATGCGGGCAAGATCTACACGCTTCCCGTCAAACTGTCCGTCACGCAGCAGGCCACCACCATCGAGGTCTCCGCCGACAGCCTGTCGCTCGACACCACCACCGTCACGCAGACCACTGTCCTCGACGGCGCATCGCTGCAAGATGTGCCGCTCAACGGCCGCGATTTTACGCAACTCCTCGGCACCTCGGCGACCTTTTCCGGCTACAACAACACCGGCTCGGTCAACGGTATGCGCAGCAATCAGATCAACTACACCATCAACGGCACGGACAACAACGATCTGTACCTGAACGCGGACGCGGTCAATCAAGGCGGCATCAGCGGCATCGCCGGCGTCATCTATCCCATTGACGCCCTGGATGAGTACTCGCTCCAGACGACGGGTAACAGCGAATCCGGCCGCAGCCCCGGCGGTAACCTGAACGTGACCACCAAATCCGGCAGCAATCAGTTCCACGGCGACGCTTACTACTACAACCGCAACGAGGCGCTGGCCGTAGCCTCGCCGTTCGCTAACCCCACTTCGCCCGCACTGCCGCTGCGCAATCAGAACTATGGCGCTTCGCTCGGCGGGCCTATCTGGCGCGACCACACCTTTTTGTTCCTCCTCTACGAGGAGCAGAAGTTCCTCATCGGAGAGGCCAATAACGTCACCGAGCCCTCGCCGCTCTATGTGCAGGCGGCGCTCAACGTTTTGGCCAATGCCAATAATGCCTATGGATATACGGATAGTAGCGGCGTTAAACATACGTGGTCCGCTGTGGCCCCAAGCCAGGTCTCGCAGAACATTCTCAACACCCTGTGGGATCCGAGCGTCATCGCCAATCTGCCCGCTACGCCGCTCAACTACACCACCAGCGCACCGCAGAGTGGCTACAGCCACAATGTCGTGACCCATCTCGACCACAACTTCAGCGACCGCAGCCATCTTTCGGCCATCTGGTACTTTGGCCAGGGCTACGCGGTGGCTCCGGACTGCGTGTTCGTCTGCGGATACCTGCCCGAGTACTTCCAGACCGTTCCTTCGCACATCCAGAATTTCAATACGGTCTGGAATTACAGCATCCGCCCCAACCTGACCAACCAGCTTGCGGCCGGGGCCAACTTCTTTACGCAGGGCTTTGCCGATGCGGTGCACACCCAGAATCCCCTGACGCTGGCCGGCCTCAACTCGGGCGCCAGTCTGTCCGGCGCTCCGCAGATCGCCATCAACGGTTTCGACTCGATCGGCATCACGCCGACCTCGGGCCGCAACGATATCTCCGGCCAGATTGCGGACACGCTTTCCTGGACGGTCGGCAAGCACCAACTGCGCTTCGGTCTTGAATATCGCCGCGCCTACATCGACCTCTACTACAACTGGGGCGCCCGCGGCGCCTTCAACTTCGGCACCAGCGGCGTACTCGGGCCCTGGGCAAACGACCCTCTCATCACCGACTCCAACGTCCAGAACCTGGCCGACTATCTTGCCGGCTACTCCGATCAATCCACCATCACGCTCGGCACCCAGGAGCGCTTCATCTACACCCACACCGGATCGGGTTTCGCGGAAGACTCCTGGCAGCTCTCGCCGAAGCTGAACGTCAACCTCGGCCTGCGTTACGACTACCAGCAGCCCTTCTACACCAACCCCACAAACCTCTCCATCTTCGACCCCAACAACGGCGGCCTGGTGGTAAACGGCTCGGGCTCAGGCACGCCGCAGTACATCTACGACAGCAACAAGCTCAACTTCTCGCCGCGCGTCGGAGTCTCCTACCAGGCGCTTCAAGGCACGGTCGTCCGCGCCAACTTCGGCCTGTACTATGACCAGCCCGCAGGCCAGGCCTTCTTTGGCAACATCGGCATCCCCAACGGCGGCGCGGGTGGTGTCAACAACAACCCAGCCGGCAGCCAGCCCAACGAGTCCATCGTTCTCGGCGTGCCCAATCCTCTGCAACCCGTGTGGACGTTCAACCAGCCAACGCCTATCTTCACGGCCAGCCAGGGTCAGCCCACGGGCAGCAACGTGGTCTCCATCTACTCGGTCAGCCGCAACTTCAAAACGCCCTACGCCGAGATATTCGGTCTGAACATTGAGCAGAGCCTGGGCAAGGCGTGGCAGTTGAACGTCGGCTACGTGGGCTCGGCTAGCCGCCACAACCTCGTCCTGCAAGACGTCAACCAGTCGGCAGTGATTCCGGGACAACAACTGGATCAAAGCACTGCGACAGTGACGGTGGGCACTAACACCTTCACAGCTCAGCAGGCTTCACGTCCAAACTTTAGCCAATACCCCAACTTCGGCATCATCAACCAGATCAACTCCGCCGCCTCGGCCAGCTACAACGCGCTGCAGGTTACGCTGCGTAGCAATTCGTGGCATGGGCTTACCAACCAGTTCTCCTATGCATGGAGCCACAATCTGGACGACTCCAGCGTCTTTAACACTATCCCGCAAAACTCGGCCAATCTGGCCGGTGACCGGGGCAACGCGAACTATGACGTCCGCAACCACTTCTCCGCGTATATCAACTACGCAATTCCTGCCCTCGCGTACGGACCGAAGGCTCTGACGCGCGGCTGGGAGGTCAACAGCATCCTCAAATTCCAGAGCGGCGAGCCGGTCAACATTCTCTCCGGCTCGGACAACAGCGGCACGGGCGAGAACGAAGACCGTGGCAGCATCACGGGCCCGGCCCTCAACAGCAACCGCTCGGTGCAAGGGCACTCCGCTGCGCAGTACCTCAATCCGAACAGTTTTGCTACCCCGGCGGCTGGCACCTACGGCAATCTGGGCCGCAACCAGGTCACCGGACCCGGCTTCTCAGACGTGGATCTGGCGCTTCTTAAGAACATACCCATCTACAAGGAACGTGTCCGCGCGCAGTTCCGCGTGGAGATGTTCAACGTCTTCAACCGCGTCAACCTGGCGGCGCCGGTCAACAATCTCGCCTCCGGCAGCTTCGGCCAAAGCACCTCGACCATCGGCATCCAGTACGGCGCACCCGGCATCGGCTCCGGCGAACCGTACAACACCCAACTTGCGCTGAAGATAATTTTCTAAGGCGCTTTTACCTCAACCCAGCGAGCCGGCTGACTTCAGCCGGCTCGCTGTCGTGTTTATAAGCCGGCTATAGAAAAATCACGATAGATGTACCCAAGGCCGAATCCGCAGGGTATTGATTTCCTTAAGAAATCAATACCCTGAACAAAGCCTTTCGAGGCACGGTTATCGTGGTTTTGCTCTAGAGCAAATCCAGAGCGGCTATACCCGGCGGGAACCGATGCTCGCTGGATTTTTCAACAAGAAAATACATCCGCATAATGGTTAGGCTGTGTACATCTTCTCTGGATTTACTCCAGCAGGCTACAACTGGCGCGAACCGGCCAAGGCGCTCAGCAAGCGCCCTTATGATCGCTCTCAAAAAGGAAGTGCGTGTGAAACGGAGTTCTGGGTAGACTCATCCGCGAACCCCCGCCGAAAAGCAGATCCTTCCCTTCGCTTGATGACAAACCGAGGGGTATTGTTTCGCGGGGATGGCGGATGGCTATTTCAGCTCCTGCTTCTTATAGCCTTCAGGGATTTCTTCGTGGAATTGGTCGTCGGTGAGTGGCGGGTTGGCGTTGAGGCTCTGGACGGTCATCATTAGCTGGTACTCCTCTTGCGGGCGCTTGAGGGTGATGGTGCTGGGATATTTGGCGCCGTCGAAGTCTTTATAGGGGCCGTAGATGACCTGGGTTTCGAGAGTGCCGTTGTCGTCGTAGAGGTCCTGTTCGTAGGGCATCAAGTCTTCGCGGTGGATGTGGATGACGCGGACGGGGTAGAGCTCCTGGCTGTTGGGCTTTTGGCGCTGGATGTTGAGCACGTATTCGGGCTCGGCGAGCAGGCGCTTGTGGGCCGTGTCTTCGACGGTTACGGTCTGGGTGATGACGGAATAAAGATCTTCCTTGTCGAGGCCGCGGACGACCATGGCGTCGAAGAGCGGGCCTGGGCGGAGATTCTCATACCAGTTCGGCGAATTGCCTTTGCGGGCGTTGAGGTCCTGGAAGTAGATGCTCTTGGGAAAGATCACCAGGGTGAAGCGGGCGCCATCGCTGGCCAGATCGAACATCTTGGTCTGAAGAACGGGCAGATGGCCCAGGACGCGGATCATTTCGGGCTTGCGCAGCAGCAGGTTGGCGTGGAAGGTGGGGTAGTCGGTGGCGACTCCCTCTTTGGCCTTGAGATGGCTGGCCAGGATATCGACGGTGGCGGTGAGGCTTTGGAACTTGACCCACTGATCGTTGAGGCGGGCGGCGAGCTCGTCGGCGGTGGCTGTCTGGACGCTGGGCGGGGCTTCGGGGATGGGCAGCTTGCGCTTGGAGATGAACCAACTGGCGCAGCCGGTCATGGACAGCATCATAGGCAGGCTGAGAACAGCCAGGGTCAAGGCTCTGTGTGGCCTGGGAACTCTGCGGATCGGGTTGGCTGGGAGCGACGGCATCAATGTCCACCTGCTTCTTTGACGGCTTTGCGGTAGCTGGCGACATTCTTGTTGTGTTCGTCGAGCGTGGAGGCGAAGCGGGATTTGCCCTGGGGATCGGCTCCGGCGGCTACGAAGTAGAGATAGCTGGTGGCTGCGGGGTCGAGGGCTGCGCGCACCGAGGGCAGTCCGGGGTTGGCGATGGGGCCGGGCGGCAGGCCGGCGTGGCGATAGGTGTTGTAGGGGGTGTCGCGCTTGGGGTCGGATAAGTCCGATTGGTAGATGGCGCCGCGCCATTGGCCTGCGGCCTGGAGGCCGTAGATGACGGCAGGGTCGGTCATCAGCGGCATTTTCTGATTGAGGCGGTTGAGCAGGACGCTGGCGACCAGCGGACGTTCGGAGTTAACGGCGGTTTCGCGCTCGATCAGCGAGGCCAGGGTGACGATGTCATGGACGGTGCGCGCGGAGTTGGTCACGGCGGCGCCGAGTCCGGCCTCGGAGGAGACGGTGCGGAAGCGGCGGACCATGGCGGCGATGATCTGCGCGGGCGTGACGCGGCGTTGGAAGCGGTAGGTGTCGGGAAAGAGGTAGCCTTCCAGGCTGCTTGCATGGGGATCGAGGTCGGCGATCAGGGGAGTTTCAGAGAAGGTCGCGGCCAGAAAGTTCTCCCTGGTGACGTTGAGGAAGCCGGCCTGAACGATGCGGGCGGCAATGTCGAAGCGCGTGGCTCCCTCGGGAATGGTGACTGCCAAGGTGTAGACATCGCCGCGGGCGATTCGTGCGTAGACTTCAGGAACCGGCGCGGGGCGATCGAAGCGGTATTCGCCGGCTTTGAGGATACCGTGCTTCCAGAGACGGACGGCATCGAAGCCGTAGCGGCTGCGGACGATGCCGGCGCGCTCAAGCTGGGCTGCGATCTGTGTGGTGGTGCTGCCGGGGGCGATCTCCACGAAGGTCTCACTCTGGGGGCCGGCGGGCAAAAAGACAAACCAGGCGATTGCGGCGGCACAGGCCAGCAACACAACCAGCAAAAATGCAAATACGCCAAAAGCCGCGCTGGATTTCTTGCGTTTGCGCGAACTTCGACGACGAACCATTCACTCCCGCTCTCAACTGTAAGATTGGATGCTGGCGTCCGAGCGCCGATTCCAATCCTTCGATTGTAATTTGAGGTTCCCGGCGGGAGTGGATGGACTGGCCTTAAGCTGGAGTCTGAGCCGGGCGTCCGGCTACGAAGGAGCATCGCGCTGGAAACTCCATCCGTGGTTCGTTATCTCGGTCTCGACGTTGGGTTGAAGCGGATTGGCGTGGCTGTTTCGGATGAGCTGGGGTTGATGGCGCAGCCGGTGCTGACTTTGACTCGAAAGCGGAGCCCACGCGAGGATATGCGGTCGCTGGCGCGGCTTTGCCGGCGGTTTGGGTGTGCTGGGATTGTGGTGGGCGATCCTCTGCATCTTTCCGGCGAGGCGAGTGCGCAGGCAGGGAAGGCGCGGGCTTTTGCGGAGGAGCTGGGGTTGCTGGCGGGGCTGCCGGTGCATCTCTGGGATGAGCGGCTGACCAGCCGGGAGGCGCATGAGATCCTCTATGCCGCCGGGAAGAGCCGGCAGGAGCATAAGCCGCTGGTGGATCAGGTGGCGGCGGTGCTGATTTTGCAGGGTTTTCTGGATGCGCGGCGGGATGGGGCGAGCGGCGCGACGGAGTCAACTTCCGAAGACGCCTCGAAGTGATTCCAAGGCGCTCTGGAAAACGACGATCTGAGGCTGCTCAAGCGGCTTCCTGTTCCATGTCGGGCTCGGTCCAGAGCAGGATGGCTTGGGGCAAGGTGAAGTAAAGAATGCCGGTTGCCCAGAGAAGAATGGACGGAAGCTGCATGAGACAGCCGCGCAGGGCCAGAGGCAACAGCGGCATGATCGGATTGGGATTTCGAAAATAGCCGGCGAAGAGCGCTGCGATGAGACCGTAGGTGGGAGCGTAGTAAGCCACGTAGTGCGCGTGGTCGCGACGATGCATCTCGCGTTCGTCACCACGAGCGCGCATGTCGCCGGCGAGCCAAGTGAAGATGATCATAAGCCCTACGACGAGAATGAGGCACCCGCTGACGATCGGTCTGAGAAAGTCCGTGAACTGGGCGAAGAGCAGCAGCGCCAGCGAGGTGTAAACGAGCTTTACAAGCCAGCGGCGGCGCACTTGCGAAGCGAAAGGGATGCGAATGTTTCCAACGACGTATTCGGTTCTCATGGTTTCTCCTTTGCCGCGGGCTGGCCGGCGCCATACACCTGCTCACTCAGCGGCTTGAGCGGCTCGGTTGAAAAGACTGCCTCTATAGGCAGGCCAAAGTAAGCAGCGATGGCGAAAGCGAGCTTGAGACTGGGGCCGTAGTCTCCGCGCTCAAGAAAGCCGATAGTTTGGTAATTCACTTCCATAGCCTCGGCCAGTTGCTGACGGCTGATGCCGCGCTCGGCGCGCAAGACGGCGATGCGGTTGTAGAGGCCGCTTTCGCCGGGACTTTTTTGCAATGATTCGTTCATATGCCAAATGTATTGTTATGTAATTCAAACAATACTGTCAATAATTAAAACATCTTTGAATGGGAAAATATTGGTTCTCCAGACTAGGCTGGTTTTGTCTTCTTAAAGCTTTTTCAGCAAGGGGATGCGGAAGCAAGCCAACTCAAGGGATTGACGGAGATCATCGTATAATCGAGGTTTCAAGTATCTAGCCCGGTATCGAACCCGGACAACTACGGAAAACGAATGACTGAGCACATCAAAAAGCAGCTCCTGGAAGAGATTGCAAAGCTGGAGCATGAGCTGGCGCACGAGCTGCCGGTGGAGATCAAGAAGGCGGCTTCGCTGGGCGATCTCTCGGAGAACGCCGAGTATCACATGGCCAAGCAGCGGCAGGTCTTTGTGAATGCGCGCCTGGGCCAGGTGAAGAAGCGCATGGCCGAGCTTTCGCTGGTGAACCTGGCCAACATCCCGCGCGATCGCGTGGCCTTTGGCGCGACGATCACCGTGTTTGACACGACCAAGGAAGAGGAGATCGTGTACAAGCTGGTGACCAGCGAAGAGTCGGATGTGTCGAAGGGGCTGATTTCGACGACTTCGCCGATCGGGCGCGGCTTGATTGGCAAGAAGGTCGGCGATACGGCGGTGGTGGTTACGCCCAACGGCAAGCGCGAGCTGGAGATCCTGAAGCTGGTGACCATCCACGACGAAGCCGCTCTCGACGAAACGAATCACACCGAAGCAGGGGCGTAATCGTGGCGACTACCTGGACGGGGGCTTTTGGTCGTGCGTGCGGCTGGCTGCTGGACCGTATTGTGCACGGGCTGGCGCTGACGCGCATCTCGCCCAATGTGCTGACGTTTATCGGGCTGGTGATCAATATCGGCGCGGCTGTGCTGTTTGGGCGCGCCAATGCCACCAATGCCGGGCGGATGTTTTTGTACGCAGGCCTGGTGATTATCGGCGCGGGCATCTTCGATATGGTGGATGGGCGCGTGGCCCGGCGCAACAACCAGGTAACGGTCTTTGGCGCGTTTTTCGATTCGGTGATCGACCGCTATTCGGACGTGGTGTTGTTTTTTGGGTTGATCGTGTATTACGCGCGGGCTAACCACTTCTGGTATGTGTGGCTGGCAGCGTTTGTAATGGCGACTTCGCTGATGGTGAGCTACACGCGGGCGCGTGCAGAGGCGTTGATCGGGTCGTGCAAAGTCGGCTTCATGGAGCGGCCGGAGCGGATTGTGTTGATCATCCTGGGCGCGCTGTTCAATCACTGGGGCGTGATGGCTCCGGTGCTGTGGGTGCTGGCGGTGCTTTCTACGATCACAGTGATCAACCGCATTTCGTATACCTATTCGAATACCAAGCACATGAAGCCAGTGGTCAGTGATTAGTGGTCAGTGATCAGGCGCCGGGTTGATTTGAAACCAAATGCGGCTGTTTGGGATCAAATGCTTAGGTAGAGAAAAGAGATTGCGATGACCCAGACTTCCAATTCAGCTACACCGGAAAAGATTGAACGCAGCGACGCTGAGTGGCGCGCGCAGCTGACGCCCGAGCAATACCATATCCTGCGCCAGAAGGGCACGGAGCGCGCGTATACCGGCGCGCTGACGCAGAACCACGAGACCGGCGAATACATATGCGTGGGCTGCGGCGCGGTGCTTTTTGGCAGCGACTCGAAGTTCGACTCGGGCTGCGGATGGCCCAGCTTCTATATCCCCAAGGATTCGAAGGCTATCGTGGAGCACGAAGATACGAGCTACGGGATGAGGCGCGTTGAGGTGACCTGCGCGCGCTGCGGCGGGCACCTGGGGCATGTTTTTCCCGATGGCCCCAAGCCGACCGGGCTGCGCTACTGCATCAACTCGGCTTCGCTGACCTTTGAGCACAAGTAAGCCCGGCGTTTAGTAGTGGGTCAGTTTGAACCCAATTCATTCCTCAGGGGCTAAAGCCCCATTCCTGTCGCAGGGTTTATGTACGGGCTGAAGCCCGTACCCTTCAGACTGACTCGTTGCCCAGCTTTTGAACAACTTGACCGGGCTTTTGAACAAGTTGGACTGGAACGGCTCGTCAGCGATGGCGAGCCGTTCTGCGTTATTCGCTGCGCAGGGCCTGCATGGGGTCCACATGCGAGGCGCGCCAGGCGGGAATGACACATGCGGCGATGGCGGTCGAAAGCAGACAAGCGATCATGGCCACAATAACCAGCGGGTCGTAGGGACTGGCGCCGTAGAGCATGGAGCGGATCAGCGATCCGGCCACTGCGGCTCCGGCCAGGCCAGCCGCGGCGCCCAACAGAACCGGCTTCAATCCGTCGACGAGTACGACGCGCATTACCTCCGTCCGCTGCGCTCCCAGGGCGATGCGGATGCCCATCTCTGGCATCCGCTGGGTCACCAGGTAAGAGAGCACGCCATAGAGTCCCACCCCGGCCAGCAGAAGCGAGACTGCGGCAAAGGCCAGCAAAAGATCGGCGGCGAAGCCCTGGCTGGCGGTGGTTTTGCCGAGGATCTGGTCCATGGTGAGCGCGTTGTATACCGGTAGCTCCGGTTCGAGCGCCGAGATCTGTTGCTGCACCGGCATGGAGATCGCCAGCGGATCGACCGAGGAGTAAACCACGATCGTCGCCTCGCTGGTGCGGTTGGGGATGCCGGAAAGAATGGGGAAGTAGATGGTTGGCGATACCGGCTTCGTCACGTCATAAACCGTGTCGCCGACTTCGCCGATGATCTCGTAGTTTTCCACCTTGTCATCCCAGACGTCGCGGATGTGCTTGCCGATGGGTTCGTCGCCTGCAAGGTACTGATTCACGAATTGCTTGCTCACGACGACGTAATGGTCATTGTGGAGGCGCTCATGCTCGGTAAAGACGCGGCCGCGCAGCAACGGGATCTGCATGACGCTGAAGTACTGCGGGTCCGCGGTCAGGGTCATGGCGTCGTACTGAAGGCTGTAGCTGGGCGCGGGCTTTTCCACGATGGTGAAGACCCGATCGCCGTTGGGGCCTGTTCCGGGCGCGGTGGAGACGAGCGCCGCGCCGCGCACGCCGGGCAGCCGCCGGACGCGCTCGAGCAGCGACTGGTGGAAGAGCAAAACCTTTTCACGGGTATCGTATTGAATTTCGGGCAGGCCGAATTTCATGGTCAGCACATGATCGATGCGGCAGCCCAGGTCTGCCATGCGCAGGCGCAGAAAGCTGTGGAAGAGCAGGCCCGCGATGGCGAGAAGCGTCACCGTCAGGGCGATCTCCGCGGTCAGCATTATCTTGCGTAAGCGGGCTCGCGAGGTGCTGCCGCTCATTGAGCGTGAGGACTCGTGCAGGGCAGAGAGTGAGGATCTGCCGGTCGAAGAGATGGCTGGAACCAGGCCTGCCAGCAGCGCGGTCGCCACCACCAGCGCAAGCGCGAAGGCGAAGACCCATCCATCCACATGCACGGCATCTGCGCGCGGCAGGTTGCGCCAGTGGGAAGCGAGCCAGCGCGTTGAAGCCAGCGAAAGCAGCAGGCCCAACACTCCGCCGGCGAGGCAGATCAGCAGGCTTTCGGTCATCTGCTCGCGAATGAGAGCGAGCCGGCTGCCGCCCAGTGCTCCGCGGATCGCGACCTCTTTGCGGCGAGCTGCCGCGCGGGCCACGAGCAGGTTCGATACGTTGAGACATGCGATCAGCAACATGCAGCCGACTGCGCAGAGAAGCACCAGCAGCGGTGTCTTCACGTTCTTAACTACGTCGTCGATCATCGGCCGCGACCAGACGTCCTCGGCGACGGGCTTGTTAGCGTTCGCAAGGTGAATCCGGTACTGGAGAGTGCTGACTTCGTGTGTTGCCGTTTCTACACTCACGCCGGGCTTGAGCCGCGCCACCACCATGCTCTGGTGGCCATCGTGTATTCCATATTGATCCGGCTCGAAGGTTTGCGCGTAGGGCATCCAGAACTGGATGCGCGCATCGGGATAGGTAAACCAGTCCGGCAGCACGCCGATGACAGTGGTTGGGACGGTGTCCAGATGAATCCGCTTGCCCAGGATGGAGGGATCTCCGGCGAAGCGGCGCTGAAACAGGCTCCAGGTGAGTAGAACCACAGGCTCACCTTTCGGCTGATCTTCGGCTTCCGTGAAGACACGGCCATAAACCGGCGTCACGCCGAGCAGCGGAAAGAGATTGGCCGAGCCGCCCGCGCTCTGGACGACCTCAGGCAGCTCGGAATGCACGCCGGAGACGATGCCTCCGTAGCCGCGCATGGCGGCCATGTCTTCAAAGCCGTGAGTCTGGCTGCGCCAGTCGCGATAGTCTCCCGGAGCAACCGCGTTGAAGCCGTCGCCACCCTGGTTCTGGCGAAAATGTTCGTAGAGCATGACCAGCTTGCCGGAATCGCGGAAGGGCAGCGGCCGCAGCAATACCGCGCGCACCATGGTAAAGAGTGAAGTTGTCGCGCCGATGCCCAGCGCCATCACAAGCACAGAAACAACTGCGAAGCCGGGTGAGCGCAGCAGGGTGCGGACGCCATACTTCAAGTCGCGGCCGAGTTTTTCGAGGGTATGCCAGTTCCAGGTAGCTCTGGCCTGCTCGCGCACGAGGCCGGGATCGCCAAAGCTGCGCATGGCCGCCTTGCGCGCTTCTTCGCGGCTCATGCCCGCAGCGAGGTTCTCGGCGATTTGCCTATCGAGGTGAAAGTTCAGCTCATCCTGGAGTAGCTCGCCGGCATTT
>Ga0302326_10004580_pt1 | contig 31963 bp, 35 predicted proteins | sample Palsa_T0_3_FD_202264 | JGI IMG/M metagenome (GOLD analysis project Ga0302326, IMG submission 202264) | Peat permafrost microbial communities from Stordalen Mire near Abisko, Sweden - Palsa_T0_3 | ecosystem: Environmental > Terrestrial > Soil > Palsa > Peat permafrost | place: Sweden: Abisko...
AACGTGGCGAAAAATCCCATGGTCCAGGGGAAGCGCGCCGGATCATTGAATGCGGCGGAGCTCGATTGGACGAAAAGCTGCGGAACTTTGTTCTCGTTCATATAATCGCGAATCGCGAGATTGCCTTCGGTGCCGATCGAACTGAAAATCAGCAGAACCTGGTCTTCTTCCACCAGCTTCCGCGCCAGATCGCGCGACTTGGAGGGGTCGGAAGCGTTATCCACGCTGATAAAATTGATCTTTCGGCCGTCGATTCCGCCACGGTCATTGATCATGTGGAAATAGGCAGCTTCCGCGCGGGCGATGGATGCATATTGGCTGCCCCAGCCGGTGTAGGGCGCGATATTGCCGATCTTAATTTCGCTGTCGGACGCACCAGGGTCGTAGGCTTTCTGGGCGAAGGCGGGCGCGATCGTGAATAGACTGGCGAGCGCCGCGAAACAAAAATACCAAGCGACAACGCGAGGAATCTTCGACATTTTCACCGTGGGGTATCCTCCGGTTTGCGGGATTGGCAGGGCGCCGCGTCGATTCGTAGCGGCGGCTATTGAATCGTGACCTGGCTGAATCCAAAGCCTTTCAACATGCTGGCGAGCGTGCTGCGCGCATTCTGGTCCGCCGATTTCAGGATGCCATCCTGTAAGGCGGCTTGGTGAAGCTGGCGCTCGGCTTCTTCGCGCACTTCACTTTCGAGATTCGGGTCCGGCGAAGTGAATAGGCCGGCATCGCGGGAATACACGCGCGTTTTCGCGTTATCGATCCGCGTGCTGAAAATTTCGGCCTGAGGCACATGGAACGTGATCGCCTCGCCGTGCACGACCACGTCGGCTGGCTGAACTTTAGCGAGGTCCACGCCGGCGGTGACTTCGCCGTGTACCACCAGCAGCAACCGGTCGCCCGCGAGAAATTTCGGCAAATAAGGATTGTCGCGCTCCCCGGAAATGATTTTGTCCATGGTGTAGGTCACCGTCTCCAGCCTTTGAAGCTGCTGAATCTGCCGGACGACGGTGGGCTGGCTCACATTGATCGAGGTCTGCCCGCCGCGCACCAGGCCAAGCAGGTGCAGCAGGCCCACACCCGTCGTTAGCCAAACCGCACCACCGATCACGACGATCGTCAGAAAAATTCCGAGGAACAAGCCGAGCAGTCCGGAAATGCGCGGGGCGCTGCGTTGCGTGGATGTATTTCCGTTGCCCATGTTGCGATGATTCTCCGTCATCTCAGACCGTCTTGTCTCTCGAATAGCACACGCGTTCGAGATTGCAATCCACGCAGCGCGGATTGCGCGCCACGCAGACCCGCCGGCCGTGCCAAATGATCTGATGCGAAAAGCGTATCCAGCCCTCTTGCGGGATGATTTTCATTAAGTCCTGCTCGATCTTTTTAGGGTCTTCGTGCTTGGTTAAATCAAGTCGTCGCGAAATCCGCTGCACATGCGTATCCACCGCCACTCCCGAGGGGATACCGAACGCCGAGCCAAGAACCACGTTCGCGGTTTTGCGCGCGACGCCGGGCAAGGTCAGAATGGCTTCCATGGTTCGCGGCACTTCGCCGCCAAATTCTTCGACGATTTTTCTGCTGGCTCCGATGATCGATTTCGTCTTGTTGCGAAAAAAGCCCGTGGGCCGGATGTCTTGTTCGAGTTCCGAAGGATTCGCGTACGCGAACGCATTCGCGTCCGGATATTTCGCGTAAAGCGTTCGCGTAACCTGATTCACGCGCACGTCCGTGCATTGCGCGGAAAGGATGGTCGAGATCAGCAATTGAAACGCGTTCTGATGCTTCAACTCGCATACCGCTTCGGGATACGCTTCCTGGAGTTTTTTCAGAATAACCCGCACGCGCTGCGGATTCGGTCCTCGTCCGGCTTCGAGCCCGGGCGTGGGGCGAAACGCGCCCTTCGCAGGACGGCGCGCCGCGCGCTTCCCGGATTTTCCCGCGCGCGCGCTGGTTCCAGCGCTTTTCTTGCGCGTCTTTGGCGCGGGTTTTCGCGACTTACCCATGAGTTTCAAGAATATAGCACAGAGGCAACGGCGTGATATTCGCGGGAGCGTTTAGGAAGCGAGCGTCCACCGAACCGCGAGCGCCAGTAGAAATTGTGAGGAGGAACGGACCACAGGTAACAAAAGCCAAAATCAGAATCCGCGACTACTTCTCGACGCGAACGCCCTTCCAGAATGCGATGCGATCCTTGATTTCCTTGGCTGCCGGCTTCGGCTCGGGATAATGCCAAGCCGCGTCCGGGTTTTTCTTACCATCCACTTCCAGCGAATTGTAGCTCGCCTTTCCTTTCCAAGGGCAAGTGGTGTGCGTATTGCTGGGCCGCAAATATTCCTGCTTCACCGAAGCGCGCGGGAAATAGTGATTGCCCTCGACGACAATCGTATCGTCGCTCTCCGCGATCACGTTATCGTTCCAAATGACCTTGGCCATGAAATCCCCCGGGGTTGTCGAAACTAGACGGCGAAGAAAAGATTTTGCGCGAAAGGCCACTCCGTATCGAACCATTGGCCGTCGCAGCGGTAGCCGGTGCGCTCGCCCATCTGAATCACTTCCCGCGCATTGTATTTATGCGAGCTTTCCGTCCAAATCGATTCGCCTTCGCGGAGGTAAAAACGGAATCCCGCTTTGCGAATGGTGATGCGTTGCCAGGCCTTGGACAACAAGTGCATTTCCACGCGCCGCTCGGATTGATCGTACCGGGCGACGTGTGCGAATTGCGACAAATCAAAGTCGGCGACCAACTCGCGATTGATGCGCGCCAGCAAATTCATGTTGAAAGCCGCGGTAACGCCGGCAGCGTCGTCGTAAGCGGACAACAGTTGCGGAATCGGTTTCTCGAGGTCCGTGGCCAGCAGGAGCGCGTCGCCTTCCTGCAGCACGGCGCGCACTTCGCGCAAAAATTGGTCGCCGGCGGGGCGGTCGAAATTGCCAATCGTGCTGCCCAGGAAAAGCACCAGCAGACGCTCGCCCTCCTTGCGCCGCGCCGCGACCTCTTGAAGCCCATCGAGGTAGGCTCGCTCGAAACCGACGATGCTCACGCCCTCCATCTGCCCGATTTCCTGCTGGCAGCGATTCAGCGCGCTCAAGGAAATATCAATGGGATAGTAATTTACGCGTTGGGTGTGCGCGAGCGCTCCGAGCAGCAATCGAGTCTTCACGCCGCTGCCGCTGCCCAATTCCGCGACCACCACCGGCGAAGGCAATTTCGCCACGATCTCCGCTGAATAGCGCTGCAGCAAGCGCATTCCCGCGCGGCTCAGCCCATATTCGGGGAGCAGGCAAATTACATCGAAGAGCCCCGAACCGACTTCGTCGTACAAATACTTGGAAGGCAGTTCCTTCTGTCCCGGCTGGCTCAGCCCAACCACCACGTCAGACGCAAATTCAGAAATAACCGCGGGGGCAGTACTCGCCGCCACGATTCGTGGAGCACTGGCCATGATTTATTCCTCCACGCAGCGGAAGCTGCTGTAGACATAGGGGTAGTGAGGCTGAAACCAGTTCCGGAACGAGCGGCGCAACATAGACGCGTCGGTGCGAGATGAGCCGCCCTTCATGACGTAATGCTTCGAATCAAAGAAATCCGCCGAATATCCCGGATAGAACGAGAAAGGCTCGAAGCCCGGCAGCGGACCGAACACCGTGGAGGTCCACTCCCAGCCGTTTCCCAAGAGATCCTCGACGCCAAACGCGCTCGCGCCTTCCGGATGCGCATCCACCGGCGAAGCGTCCCAGCGCTGGTGGTGAAAATTTCCATTCGCCAGGCTGCCCAGGCTTTCGCCCCAGGGATACATCCGTTCGCGCCCCTCGGGCGTGCCGTACGCCGCGCGATGCCACTGTTCTTCCGAAGGCAATTTCTTTCCGGCCCAACGCGCGTAGGCGCTGGCCTCGGCGTGGCTCACGTACACGGGCCAGGATTCGGGCAGAGGAACCAGACCGGACATGCTTCGATAATCCCATCGGGTATCGGCTCCGGCCGGGTTCGCGCCGTGACGCGGAATCCAGAAATGCGGATGCTGCAAATTATTCTTGCGCCGCCATTCCCAATCTTCCGCTCGCCAGTATTTCGGCACTTCGTATCCGCGCGCCTGAACGAATTTCAGGTACTCACCGTTCGTAATCGGGTAGACGTCAATCGTGAAACTCGGGACCAGAACCTTCTGCTCGCCAAATTCGTTGTCCCATCCAAACGAACGCTCGGTTCTCGGCTGGCCAAGCGTGGCGATTCCCGAAGGAATCGTTGCCTGCCGTGGCTCGGGTCCCGGCCCGTCATCCTCACCATTCTCGTCCGGCTGCATGTTTTTCTTTTCGGCGGATAAGTTGTGGAGGAGATAGGCGAGCGTCTCGGCGTGCATCAGGCGATGTTCGATCGCCACGTTGAGTAAGCGCTCGTTCGCAGCCGAAATGTTATCGGCCGGCGCGAAACCGGAATGGCGAATCGCCTCATCCAGGTGCTGGCGCGTCAGCCGGTTATATTTTTCCACGCGCGCAATCGTTGGCCAGTCCTTTGGTTCGTCCGCCGGCAATCCGCCATCGACCGGATCGATTCCGAACGCGAATAGCTTATTAAAATTTCCGTCGTGCGAGGCCAGGTCCAACGGGCCTCCCAGCAGATTGAAATCGAAAGCCTCGAGATGCCCGAGATAAAAAATGAGGCGGTGGCGCTCCGCGATCGGCCGGTCGTAAAAAGAGTTGGGAGGAAGCGCCAGGAACAGGGCGTCGGTGCGGGCGCGAGCTTCGGCCAACCTGCCGAGAAGGTTCGATTCTCTTGTAGTCACAGCGCGAGAGGCGTTCAAAGAATTAACCTCGGAGGGCCCACTATCCCAAGTAAAGAGTCGATACCCCTTTTACCCCTGCAAGCGGCCAAGCGGCAAGTCTTTGTTTCAGCTCGATTGGATGCGCGGCCTAACCAAAAGTAGCAGCGAAGGCGGACGAAAGAACATACAGGATTTTATGGAAAGCTTTGCCGCGATGACTGTAGGCGTGTTTTTCATCAGCCGAAATCTGCGCGTACGTTCGGCTTAGGCGCGCAAAATAGAAGACCGGATCGTAGCCGAATCCGCCCTCTCCGCTGGGCTCGGAGGCGATCGCGCCTTCCGCGCAATCGGAAACGACGGCCAGCGCGCGGCCTTGGCTCGCGATGGTCGTTACGCAAATGAATCGGGCGCGGCGGTCGTCGCCGTTCTTTCCTTCCATCTCACGCAACAACTTGCGCACGCGGTCGGCGTCCGTCGCGTCCGGACCCGCGTAACGCGCCGAGTAAACTCCCGGTGCGCCGCCGAGCGCCGGAACAACCAGGCCGGAATCATCGGCCAGGACAAGTTCGCCGGAAAATTTGCTGTAGTGCAGGGCCTTGCCGGCGGAGTTCTCGGAAAACGTAGGGGCCGTTTCCTCGAACGCGGGAATGTCGCGAAAATTTGGCACGAGATCGAGTTCCACCGCCGCGTCGCCGGCCAGTTCGCGATATTCACGCAGTTTCCCCGGATTTGACGATGCCAGAAAGAGTTTCAAGAATGAATGTCCACGAACGCGGCGGGATGCTCGATACGACGTTACTTGCCGCGCGGCAAAAATTTCAATTGCAGCAGCTCCGTTTGAATCCGGATCAATTGGCGAATGCCCCCGGCGGCCAACTTGAGCAAATCATGCAGTTCCACATCCGTGTATGGGCGCCCTTCCGCGCTGGCCTGCACTTCCACAAAATGGCCGCTGCCGGTCATGACCACGTTCATGTCCACCTGGGCCGCTGAATCTTCCTCATAGGCCAGATCGAGCAGCAATTCGTCTTCGACCAGGCCCACGCTCGTCGCCGCAAGGTAATCGAGCAACGGAAGCCTTCGCAAAATTCCGGCGGCGACCATGCGCTCGAGCGAAAGCGCCAGCGCTACGTACGCCCCGGTAATGGAAGCCGTGCGCGTACCGCCATCCGCTTGAATTACATCGCAATCGAGCCATACCGTGCGTTCGCCGAGAGCCTTCAAATCCATCACGGCGCGCAACGTGCGCCCGATCAGCCGCTGGATTTCCAGCGTCCGTCCCGATTGTTTTCCGCGGCTCGATTCGCGCGGGGTGCGGCTTTCCGTCGAACGCGGCAACATTCCGTATTCGCCGGTGACCCAGCCTTTGCCAGAGCCCTTCAGAAAACCAGGGACGCCGTCTTCGACCGTCGCGGTCACGATCACGCGGGTATGCCCTGATTCGATCAGCGCGCTGCCCTCCGCATGCGGAATGAAATCCGGCGTGATCTTCACCGGGCGCAGTTGGTCGGTGGCTCGTCCATCAATTCGCAAATGAATCTCCCTTCAGGAGGAATGCAAGTATTTGAAGCGGGAAACGAGAAGCGTCAAGTTTGACGAGTACGCCCGGAACTGTCAACTGCGCGAAGCGGTCGCCGGACCGACGCATCGAAGCGCCGGGCTGGTGGAGACGCCCGCCTGTTCTCGCGGGTCGCCCAATTTGCGGGAATGGTTTTTTGAAAATGTTCAGCGCGAGGCGTTTTTGGGGGCAGCGCAGTCGATCCTGAAAGTTCGCGTGGCGAGAGAGCGGTCGGTGATCAGCGCATTCGCTGGAAAATCGGAGCGCCGCATTCTGCGAGAGGGACCGCATGGCCGCATCTTCCCGTCCTGGCCGGCTTGACCCGCGAAGGCGATGGAGCCGTGATTATCAATGATAACCAGCTTATACGGGGGCGAGAACTTGCGGGGTTCCGTGGCGCCAAGAAGATGCGCCATTTCGGAAATCAAGCCGTCGATGACCGCGTGATAGGTCACCGGTGCAGGGGCCCGGTAGCGAGCGCGCCGGACACCGGTCCTAGAGAATCCGCTTATGGTCTTCATGTTCGTGCCTCCCCAAAAGATCAGTGGCCAAGACATGCATCAAAAGATACGCGGCGCCGCGCTTTTAGTTCCGTAGCGACCCATCCCCGCTCACATGATCGAGCATTCCCCGCAGCAGGCGGCGAATTGGAGGAAGCTCGGGAATCCGACAGGGGAGATTCTTGTCAACGGGAGCGGTCTTGTCAATCGTAAAGTTAGCGCTTATTCATTGAGGATTAACGATTAACCCGGCGGGGCTCGGGAATCGACAATCCGCACGCATTTTGCGGAACCATTGTGCTATTCTCCGCCGAAATGACCACCCTTTCCGATATCGCCAAGGATCTGAAAGTCTCGATCGTGACGGTCTCGAAGGCCCTCCGCAATCAGGGCAGAATCAGCGCGGGTACCCGCAATCGAGTGCTGAAGCGCGCCAAGGAACTGGACTACCGCCCGAATTTGGTGGCGCGGAGCCTCGTAACCCGCCGCACCTACACGATCGGTTTGCTGCTGCCCGATTTTACCCATCCGTTTTTCGCGGAGATCGCCAAGGCGATTGCCGAAACCGTTCGGCCGCGTGGGTATCATGTGGTCATTTCTTATTTCGAGGAGGATCCTGAACGGGAAAGAATCGAGGCCGATTCGCTGCTGTCCCGCAGAGTTGACGGGCTGATTCTGGCCTCGTCGCAATCGCCTGACCGCCTGGATCTGTTCGAGCAGTTGCGAATTCGAAAGCTACCCTTCGTTTTGATTGACCGGCCCATCGATGGCGTGCGCGCCAGCTTCGTGGGGGTGGACAACGAAGCGGTAGGCCGGCTGGCGACGACGCATCTGATCGAGCAAGGCTGCCGGCGCATCGCTCATCTTCGTGGCCCCAATATCGGACTGGCGGCTAAGCGTCTTGGCGGTTACGTCGTCTCGCTCAAGAAACACAAGATGAAAGCGCCCGCTGGTTACGTGGTGGATGCGGGCTTCCAGGACCTCACCGGCTACCAGGCGATGAAGCAGTTGCTCGCAATCACCCCGGTTCCGGACGGCGTCTTCTGCTACAACGATCCCGTGGCCATCGGGGCGATGAAGGCCCTGCTCGAAGCGGGCCTCAAGGTACCGGAGGACGTTGCCGTGGTGGGCGCCGGCAACGTTCATTATTCCGATGCGCTGGCAGTCCCGCTCACCACCATCGATCAGAAAACTTCCGAGATCGGCGCGCGCGCCGCCGAATTGCTGCTCGAGCAAATCGAATCAAAGCGGCCGCCGCATCGCGGGAAGATTCTTTTCGTTCCCGAACTTGTGCCACGAAAATCCTCGCAACGCGCAAACTCCGAACCGTCGTCGCGATAGGCCGCCCGCGGACGCACGGAAGTCAGCGCGCAAAACCGGCAAGATTGTGTGCGGCTCAGAAGTTCGGTGTTTGGTGGCCAGGGGATAAGGGATTTAACGCGACGGTTTTGAAGCGGATGGCGCGGTACCCCCGGCGGCCGCCGGCGTCACCGCGGGCGCGACCGTTCCCGGCGAGGGCGCGCGTGCCGAAGAATTCAGATCGAAGAAGCCAGTCAAATCGACGTGGCCGGCCAGCGTGTCCACTTCCTGCCCGTGGATTAGAATTTTCAGCCGCCGCAAGCCGCTGACGTTGCTTTCCAGCGTCCGCGCGATCGAATCCACGGCCTGCATTTCGCTCAAAATTCCCGACGGCGTTCCGGATGAAAGCGTGTCCGAGAAGTCCGCGACGGCGGTACCATCCGGCAAAATATAGAATCCCAGCAGGGTGGCTTCGGTGGGCAGCGTCCGCTGTTCCGGCGTCGGCACCTGCAGAATCAGCGCATCGATGACTTGCCGCGCGCGCTTCACCGGCTCGGCGGAAAGCGGCAACACGACTTGCGTCGGCGCGATTCGTTCGGGCCCGTCCGCCCAGAAAATCCTGGCTTGCGCTTCCACGTCTGTGGGAGTGGATATCGGAGGTTTCAGCAAATCGCGGCGCGCCTGCTCTTCGGTGGTCGGAGTTTGCGCCAGACGTTTAATGTGGTTCTGCAGGCTGCGCAGGCTGACCAGGCCGATGATCACCGCGACCGCGAGAATCGCCAGGGTGATTTGCAAATTACGCGGCACTAATTTGCTCCCGCCAAGCGCACGCTCGCGCCGGATACATTTCGGGAAACCGCCGCGCCCGGGCGGGATAACTGGACGGCGCGCACCACCGCGCTGGCCAGTGGGGCGTCCATGGACGCCAAAACATTTGGATCGGACACCACAATGCTCGAAAGCTCGACGGCAATCGCCGGCGCCGCGACCGAGCGAAGCTCGCGAACCGCAAATGATGTGGACGCTCGCGCCGAGCCTTCAAATCTCTCGGCCAGCCCCATTTGGGCCAGGTCCGCGAAACGGCGGCTGGCGTCCACATACGGGCGTTGTGCTTCTTCCCAAACCACCAGGCCTTTTGGTGTTTCACTGGATGCTGGGGCAAGCGCGTCCGAATTTCCCGTCGTGGCCGGGACTGCCGTTGAGTATCGATACGAGTACGCGTGCGCGGTTCCGATTTTTCCAGTGGACGCCACATGCACGCTGATGAACATCGCATCGCGATAGGCATTCGCTACCGCCGCCCGGTCTTCGTAGGACGGATTCGAATCGTCATTCCGGGTCATCACCACGCGAAATCCCTGCCGCTCGAATTCCAGGCGGATCTGCCGCGCCAATCGCAATACGACGTCTTTCTCCATGATTCCGTTCGGCCCCTGCGCGCCGTTGTCGGTCCCCCCGTGCGCCGGATCGATCACAATCGTCGGGCCTACGTGCGCTGGCGCGGCTGGGATCGCCGCAGGGGCTGTTGGATTCTGTTGCGGGGAGGTGGCTTGCGCTGGCGCAGTCTGATTTGGGGAAGCGCTAGGAGCGCTTGGTGCCGCCGCGGAGGGAGCTGGATTGAGCTGCGGCCACGCATTCGCCCGCGCTAGCCCCGCAGAGCAGCACACGACGACAAGAAGAATTGCGAAACGAATGATCCGTGACCGCACGGCGAAAAGAATAGCAGAAATGCGTGGAGGTGCAGCCGCGAACCCGCGGGCGCGTACCGGCCAAGTTGCGAAAGGCAGTCCAAGCGAAGGATGGCGCGGAGCAGACGGAATCAGGCGTCTTGCCGGATCATATCGGCTGCTTTTTCGGCGATCATGATCGTGGGCGCATTGGTGTTTCCAGCAGGCACCGTGGGCATCACCGAGGCATCCGCCACGCGCAACCGCTCGACCCCGTGAACGCGAAGCCGCGCATCCACGACAGATAAGGGATCGTTCCCCATCTGGCACGTTCCGACCGGATGGTACAGCGTCTCGACTTCGTTGCGGAGAAATTCGGCGATGTCTTCGTCGCTCGTCGAGCCCGCGCCGGGGTGAATTTCCTCGCCTCGATACGGATCGAACGCGCGGGCAAGGGCGATGCGGCGCGACAACTTAACGCCCTCAATCATGGTTCGCATATCGGTATCCGTGGAAAGGTAATTGGCGCGTATCGCCGGCGCATCGAGTGGATTTGCCGAACGCAAGGCAACGCTTCCGCGCGATTCCGGCGTGATGAGCGTCGGACCAAACCCGAAACAGTTTTCCTTGCGCCGCACCAGGCCGTGGCCGCGATAATATGCCGGCCCGAAAAGCAGTTGGATATCCGGCACCTTCAGGCCCTCGCGCGAACGCGTGAACAATCCGGCCTCCGCGACATTCGACGTCAGCGGGCCTTTCTTGAAAATCAGGTAGCGCAGCAAATTCGCAAGCGTCTCCGCGCCGTCCAGGCTAACCGGCTGCGTGCACAGGTACCCGACCGAAACCATCGGATGATCCTGCAAATTCGCGCCCACGCCGGGGAGATCGCGAATCGCGGAAATCCCGAAGCGCGACATTTGATCGGCGGGACCGATGCCCGAAAGCATCAACACCTGCGGCGAATTGACCGTTCCGCCGGCTAGAATCACCTCGCTCGTGGCGCGCGCCTCTTCGGTCTTGCCGTTTCGCAAAAACTTCAGTCCGGTGGCCCGGCCGTTCTCAATCCGCACACGAGTCGCATGAGCACCGCACACCACGCTCAAATTCTGCCGGGCAAGAGCCGGCCGCAAATACGCGTCGGCGGCGCTGTGTCGTTGCCCGTTCCGTTGGGTGACTTCGTATATCCCAACGCCGTCCTGCGTCGTGCCGTTGAAGTCCGGCTTCGCGGCAATGCCAATTTCCTGCGCACCGGCGACGAACGCGTGGGTCAGCGGATTGACCAGCCCAAGGTCCGCCACATTCAACGGGCCGCCGCTGCCGTGGAACTCGCCTGCGCCACGCTCGTGATTCTCGGACTTCTTGAAATATGGCAACACGTCCGCGAATCCCCAGCCACGGTTGCCCAGGCTCGCCCATCGGTCGTAATCCGCGGCGTTCCCGCGAATGTAAATCATCGCGTTGATCGAACTCGACCCGCCCAGCACTTTCCCGCGCGGCCAGTACAGCCTGCGGTTATTCAGATGCGGCTCCGGCTCCGTGGAATAATTCCAATCCACGGCGGTCTTGAACAATTTCGAAAACGCCGCCGGAATACGAATCTCCCGCGCCGTATCGCGGCCGCCCGCCTCCAGGAGCAAGACGCGCGCGGCCGAATCCTCCGTGAGCCGCGCCGCTAGCACGCATCCCGCCGAACCGGCGCCCACAATGATGTAGTCGTATCCTTTTGCCGTGCTCAAGCTTCACCCTGGCGCAGGCCCGCGGCCCGCGCGGATCGGATTTTCAGTTCGGAATCAAATTAGACGCTTTGCCAACGCCGCTTGCAAACTCCATTTGCGCGCTGCTGACGATTGATGGCCAAGTGGGTATAGCGGCAATCGTGCGAGAAGGGAAGTCGGGCGCAGGAAACAAAGTCAGCCTAGCCCGTTGGGTCAGGCGGCCTTGCGTTCGTCTTTCAAGGCAGAAACTGGAGCGGGAGCCCAGCCCCCCGGCCGGAATGTTGATTTCCCCCAGTATGCTGCGAACCCGGCACCTATAAGCAGCAAGCCAAACGTCAGCCCGCTCATTCCCAAAATTTGCTCGCCCTCGCCATGCACGATCGAAAAGCCGAGCAGCAAGACGGGACTGACGCCCAGCAGAATTGCGCCAGCCAAGCCGCCGGGAACCTTGAACGGCCTGCGCAGGGTCGGCTCTTTGATCCGCAGCACGATCAGCGCGACAAATTCGAGCGATAAGCTCATGCCGTACAGCAGGACGTCAATCGTGACCAGCCGCTCGAATCCCAGGCCGAGGCACATCGCCCAGCACCCGGCCAGAACGACAATCGCCACCCACGGCGCGCGCGTCTTGGAATGAATTTTGCCAAAAGCCGATGGCAGCAAGCCATCCTGCGCCATCGCCAGCGGCAGCCTGGAGTAGCTCATCACCAGCGCGTTGAACATTCCAAACGCGCTCATCATCCCGCCGAGCACCAGCGCCACGCGAAAACCGCGCGCCACCAGCGGCCCACCCACCAGGCCGCCCATCATGCCCGCGATGTCGGCCCACGACCCGGTTTCGAAGGCATTCGCCGGAACTCCGGCCAGCCACATGGCCGCAAACGGAACCACGTAGGTCGCTGCAACCACGATAACCGCCACGATCATCGCCCGCGGATACGTGCGCTGCGGCCGCTTCACTTCCGTTGCGATCGTCGAGGCGTTGTCCCAACCCATGTAGTTCCACATGCAGATCAGCAGCCCGCCGATTAATCCAATGTTCGAAGTCGAAGGCGCCACCGCAACATCGGTCAGCGCGCCGGCCTTGAATGGCGCGATCAGCACCAGCAAGACGAACGGCGCCGACAACAGGAAGAAGAGCCACAGCGAGCTGATCGCCACGATTCGAATGCCCGCGATATTCAGCACCGCGCAAAGCACCACGACGCCCAGTCCCACCATCACTCCGCGATGATCCACGCCGAACCACGGCACCAGGCGCGTCAAATACGCGACGAACAGCGTCGGATAGATCGCCATGTCAAAAATGCTGGCGACCAGCGACAGCCACGCCTCCTGGAATCCCCAGAAATTTCCCATGGCGCGCCGCACCCAGGCGTAATACCCGCCTTCCGACGGCAGCGCGCTCGAAAGCTCGCCGATCATGAACGCCGTCGGCAAGCTCCACAGAATCGGGGTGACCAGCAGCAGCAGAATGCCGTGGAAATATCCCGCTCCATGAACGATGTCTTCGGTGCCGTAGGTTCCGCCAGACACCATAAAGAATGTCGCGGCCACCAGCGGCCACAGAGTTAATTTTGCCGATTTTTTTGGAGAAGAAATCGCCCGGGCGGGAAATTGGGCTGGGAAGGATAGGCTGCTCAATTTTTTGTCTCGTCCTCCATCGGCGATCCTCGCTCTCTCTCAGCTGTGTTCCTGGAGCGAGTTCGCAAAATGCAGAATACGTTTATTTTTTTCCGATGCAAGAAAAATATGCGGCAAATCGAAAATATTTTCGCGGACGCGCGGCGGTGGGTCGCCGTTCCCGGCTCGGCGACTACGACTTGGACGGCCGGAAACGCGCGGCGCGCGCCACGGAATTCCATTGCTGGACGCGAGGGAAATAGGGGGAAGGAACCGCCGGAAGGAAAGGCAGAGGAGGCCGAGGCCTCCTCCGTCGCGCAATCAGTTACTGCTGCGGAGTGGATCCCGGTGCGTCGGCCATGTGCTTGGCTTGCCGGCGCTCACGCTGCTCTTGAGCCCAGGTTTTCTGCTGTTCCGGGGTCATCACCGCCCAAACCTGCTTGCGCGTGTCCATCCGAATCTGTTTCATTTTCTGCTTGCGGTCGTCGTCGGTCAGTGACGCATCCTTCTTCACCGCTTTTACCTGATCCTTGGCGTCCTCGCGGATCGCCTTGATCTTTTCCTTCTGGTCGTCCGTCAAATTCATCGCCGGATCGTTTTCTGGCGTATCGGCGTCCATCGCGCCGTTACCGGCGCCGTGGCCGCCTTGAGGTCCCGCCGATGATTGCGGCGGCGCGCCGCCGCCTTCCTGTGCAGGGGTCGAAACCGTAAGTCCGAAAAATAACGCCAACGCGAAACAAGAAAAAACGAACATATTTGTTTTCATGATCTATCCTCGCTAACGAAATAGAATCCGCCGACATTCTCCCACTGTTGTCAAACCCGACGGTCAGAGAAAGCACTCGCCGTCGCTTCCAATCGCGCATTTCACCTCGAAACATGGGGTCAAGGCGCCGTCGGGCTGGTGGGAAACCATTGGGAACAAACGGTAAAAGTCTAAACCTATTCCTCGCGCCCGAGCACCGGCCGGCACAGTAACCTATTTTTTATGTGTCACTTAGCTACGAGGTGCTTTGGCTGGCCTCGTGCCATAGTGCAGGTGCCAACGTAACTGACCCCCGCCAGAAACGTTGCCAACGGAGTGCTACGTATGAAAAATGTCCTGAAGTGCGGGGCTCTGGTCGCTACCTTTATCTTCCTCGCCGTTCTGCCGGCCCGCGCTGATTCCGGCGCCACGTACAATTTCGACCTTTCAGGCCCGGTTTCCGCCACCTGGACGATGTCCGAGAACCCCACTCCCATCTACGTGGAAGAGGGCACCGCGTTCGTGGTCAATGCCCCGGATCTCGTGGTCGACGGCGTCGCGGTGGTCGGCGATGCTCTGTGCTTCTTCAACCTCAGCGATTTCGGCGGCCTGAATAGCATTGTCGCGTTGCCGGATTTCTTCGGACCGCAGATTTACACGGGCGACGAATCGAACCCCACGTTCCAGACCGGCGAATACAAGTTCTCGCTGTGGGAGACGGGCCAAACGGAAACGTTGAATGTTACGCAAGCGCCTGAGCCCGCCACGTTCTTGTTGTTGTTCTCGGGCCTGGCGGCGCTGGGCTTGATGCGGAAACGCGGCACCGTAAACGGGTAGCGGAATCTCGAGCCAGCGCCCCAGCTCGGCTGGCTTGCGAGGTCCAACGGTCAGTTTCTGCTACTTTGCTGCTGGTGCTTGTTGCAACTGCGTCAGATCCGCCAGAACTTCCTCGCTGTGCTTCCCGGGATTCACGTCCATATATTCCTTAACGATCACTCCATCCGGATTCACGATGAACGTATGCCGCGAGGAAAGCTTCTTGACCCCCAGGTTCATGATCGACCCGTATTCGTCTGAAACTTTGTGCTCGGGATCGGCCAGCAACTTAAAGTTCAATCCTTCCTTGGTGCAGAACTTCTGATGCGATTCGAATGAATCCACGCTGACGCCCACAATCGCCGCGTCTTTTTGTTCGTATTGAGCCAGGTCGCGCTGGAAGTTGTGAGCCTCGACGGTGCAGCCGCTGCTGAAATCCTTCGGGTAAAAATACAGGACGACCCATTTGCCGCGGAAATCCTTCAAGCTGACGGGCTTGCCCTCCTGCGACATCAGCGTGAAATCCGGAGCCGCCGCGCCCACGGCCGGCGCCTTATCGGAGGCGTGGATCCCGCTATACGCCGCCGCCAATAGAACAACCGCAATCAACGCGAGAATAACCTTTCGCCAACGTTTTTGCCGTTCGCCCATGCCCGATCTCCTTTTCAACCACGCACGATAGTATGCACCCGCGCTCCGTTTCGTCCCATGCGCAATTTTCAAATACCGCGACTTGGGGGGGAGGCCGGAGCGCAATGGAACGTCAAGGCGTATGCGTGAGGAGGCCTGCTTCGACTCGGAATATGGCGGCGCAAGACTGCTTGTCGCCACATCAGGAATCGTCCCGGCTACGCGCTTTTCGAGCCGGTGAACAAATGAATCACGAAGAAGATAATCGCGAACAACAGAAGAAGATGAATCAGTCCGCTAGCGATATGGAACATCAGAAAGCAGCCCAGCCACAGGATGAGCAGCAAAATCGCAATTCCCAAGAACGGTCCGAATCTCATATTTCCTCCGCGAGCGTGTGTTTTCGTGCCGGAGCCAGCGCCAAAATCGTCCCCGTGAATGTCTCTGCTTTCGCAAGATCGCGCCATACAGAAAACCCTGTAAAGATCGGCCACGCTGTGTGTAGCGGCCGCCCCGGTGCCAGGAAGTTTAGGAGCCAAGGCACCGTTCCGGAAGAACGCGAACATCGGGGCCAGTCCTCCCGCTGGAGATCGCGCCTCGCCTGCTCTATGATGTTGCGTTGCGTTCGAGCGAAATGTGGATCGATCGATCCCGAGCGAGGTCAAGCGGCCGGCACATGGAACCCATCTCACACTTTTTTTATTCGGACCGCCTCAAGCTGCAATTCTGGGATTACGGCCAGGACGGAAAGCCCGCGCTGGTCCTGGTGCATGGAGGCTTGGATCACGCGCGCAATTGGGATTGGGTCGCGCGCGCGCTTCGCGAACGCTACCACGTCTACGCGCTCGATCTGCGCGGCCACGGGAACAGCGCCTGGGCGCCCGGCGCCATGTACAGCTTCGCCGAACACGTCCTCGATCTTTCCGCGTTGCTCGATATCATAAACGAGTTTCCCATTCGCCTCATCGGCCACTCCATGGGCGGCACGATCGTCCTGCAATATTCCAGCGTGTACCCCGAACGCGTTCGCAAAGCCGTCTCGATCGAAGGCCTCGGATTTCCCGTCGGCCATGCCATTCAGGGGCCCGCATCCAAACGAATCAAGCACTGGATTGAGGCGGTGCGCAGCCTGGAAAAGCGCCACCAGAAGAGCTATCCGAATCTGGCCGCCGCCATGGCGCGCATGCAGGAAGTGAACCCGCACTTGACCGACGAAGTGGCCCAACATCTTACGACCCACGGCACGAATTGGGAGGCCGATGGCTCGCTGGTCTGGAAATTCGATAATTACGTTCGCGCGCTCTCGCCCTACGGACATCACCTCGAGGATTCGGTGGAAATGTTCAGCCAAATCACCTGCCCAACCCTGATGTTTTGGGGACTCGACAGTTTCCTGCCCGTGCCGGAGGGCGACCCGCGCTGGACTGCGATCCGCAATTCGAAATTGGTGAAGGTTCCGGATGCGGGCCACTGGGTTCATCACGACCAGTTGAAAATATTCCTGGACGAAACGATTCGCTCTCTGGAATAAATCCCGGAAATGAAGCTCGTCGCGACAATCGGCGGGGCCACTGGCTGACGGCTATCCGGTCCGGCGAATTCAATTTGTAAATGACCTACGCTATCGCCGATTGCTTCGACGCGCGATGCCGCAATTTGCCGAGGCTTTTGTTCAAGGGATTTTGGCGGTCGAGGAAGGGAAGTATCGGAGCGCGCCGTTTTTCGATCCTGCTCCGAGCCTTCACCAACCGGGCGTTTGGTCCGAAGCTTTCCCGGGCCTGGTCGAGTGTGACGATTGCGTTCTCGCGTTCGCCGGAGAGGACGTACACTTCCGCTAAATTCAAATGAAGCTGTAGTTCTTTCCGCTTGAATTGCAGCGCCGTTTCGCAAAGTTTCGTCGCTTCGGCCCATTTTTTTTCGGAGCGCGCGATCGCCAGTCCGAGAAACGACAAATAATACGGATTCGCGCTTTCGAGTTCGACGCAACGGCGCAGTTCCGTCAGCGCTTTTTGAGGATAACCGCCTTTTAAAAGTTGTACTCCTAGCTTAAACGAGGTGATTGCATCGGTTTCTCCCACGTCTGCCTCCCAAGTTTTCCCGGCTGGCTGGGGTGCGGGGAAGTGCCGAGCGCTGCACGGTAGCAGCAGAGGTTGCGCGCTCAAATTCAACTTAGAGAAAATCCCCGGGAAAAGATACTGGTCAGACGGACAGGTCACGAAGCGGCTGGAAAAAGCTCGTCAGGCTGGAGGAGGAATGTCGACGCGGGCCGTACATCGCAACATCACGCCCGGCCCATTGCACGTCAGAGTCACGGTTCCGGCCTCGGTCATGCTGGTCTTCTGGCCGACGTTCAAGCTCCCGCTGAATCCCGGAGCAGCGATGCGGCAGGACGGCGTGGGCTTTCCATTCGGTATCTCCGACGTCGCGTTCATGCAGGTGATGCTGGCAGGTCCGGGAATGTTCGCGCTGTCGGGATGCTGGCCGGCCTTGTCGGACGTGGCCTGCAGCGAGTGTACCTTTCCTGGCCGCGCTCTCTGCGCGCCGGTAGCGCACGCCAGCGCCAAGATCGGAATAGACAGCACAGATAGCACCGTAGCAAAGTTTCGCCTTGTCATCGCACACCTCGATTTGCGTGAACTTTACACCCGCAATCGCTAGCCTTGCAATCGGCCGAACACAGAGGCATGATTTTCCAGGGATTTTCTTGTTGTCGACCAACAAATAGATGCCGTCTGATACTTCGACCGGGCTCAAGCATCGAGCCAGCTCCTCTAATTGTACAACAAGCCTTTCAAGACCATCCCTAACTTCATGATTCTTCGTCGTCGTATGCCGGCTCATGCCGGACCGCATCACTTTCCAGTGCTCGCCAGTGATTACGAACAATGGAACAGCCCGGGCAGGCGTTCGCCGGACGGTCCAAGAATAATCTCGTCGAACGCGTGCGCATTTAACGGCGATTCCAGGCCCACGTAAACAGTCTTTGCGCCGTTGCTTCTGGCGATTTGCGCGAAACTGGCAGCCGGATGAACCGTGCCGGAACTCCCCACGGCCACGAAGATGGTGCAGCGCTCGATTGCCGGAATAATCTGCTCCATGAACATGGGCATTTCGCCGAACCAGACGATGTTGGGCCGGATCAGCTCGCCACACGTACATAAGGGAATATCCTCTTTCGTCATGTAGCGTTCGGCATCTTGAAACGCCGCCGTCACGCATCCATCATCCGAACACCGCGACTCGAACAACTGCCCGTGCATGTGCAGAACTTTCCGGCTTCCCGCCGCTTCATGCAGTGCATCCACGTTTTGCGTGCATAGCGAGTAACGGCTGCCAAGTTTTTCTTCCAGCCTGGCAAGTGCGAGGTGGCCGGGATTCGCCAGGCAACTGGCAGCCACCGACCGGCGCATCGAATAGAACCGCCACACCAACTCCGGATTTCTGGCAAAGGCCTCAGGCGTGGCTACATCTTCCAGACGATGCCCTTCCCACAACCCATCCTGCCCCCGAAACGTAGGAATCCCGCTCTCAGCGCTAACTCCCGCGCCAGTCATCACGAATACCCGGTCCGACTCGCGAATTTCTATCGGCATTTAGACATCTTAACCGGAGTGCCGCGCTTGACCGCGTTCCAGTTTGACCGCCTAGGGGTTGACAGAAAATGTGCGCGAAATGGTGCCGGGAGGGAAACTGCGGAGGACAATTCCAAATCGATTTGTCACGCTGAACCGAAATGCCTCGTCGCGAACGCCCGTCCAGATCCGGTCTTCAGGTATCTTTCAAATTTGTCGGCGAGTTCTTTTCGCGGCAGCGCCACATAAGCTTCGACTTTCCAGGGCTTGAACTTGTTGGTGTGAATGGATCGCCCGGCGTTGCGTTGTGCAACTCGTGCGCGGAGATCGTGCGTGGAACCGATGTAGGCCTGCGCGGGATGACTAACGCTTCGAAGGATGTAGACGTAGTACACGGGAGCCCTCCTTCGCGAGGTGATTCATGGGCCGGAATCCTCTCGCAGGCCCAGGCAGCGCGGAGTCAGCAGCCGCAACAATCAGAGCCACGGCGGGGGAAGTTGCAAGGTGCGCGTTGCGTGCCTTGTCCCGAGCGCAGTCGAGGGGAACCCCCAAACCAGAGCATCCTTCTTTTCGCGGCTCCAGCGCTTCAACTGATTCTCGCGTTTGCGCGCTGCAGACAACGTCGGGTGCTCCTCGATCCACAAGAAGCGAACAGGGCGTCGAACCGCCGTCCAGCTCGCGCCGCTTCCTTCGTTGTGATCCCGCACACGCTGCGCCGGATCGTCGGTGACGCCCACATAAAAAGAATCATCGCTGCAGCGGGGGATGTAGCAATAGCACACGAGAGTGCCCTTCGACGAGCCCATAGATGCCGGCTCGCTCAGGACAAAATTTCGCTTCGCGAAATTTTGGAGGCGGGGGGAGTTGAACCCCCGTCCGAGAAGCCTTGCAACACGAAGTCTACATGCTTATCCCATTCCGAAGGTTTCGCGGGCAGAGCTCAGAACAGGCAAGACGCGCTGCCCACTAGTCCGATGATCTCGCCGCCGCATTGCGGACCGAAACGCGGCAACCAGCCTACTGTGTGACGCCCCGACCCAAACGCGTAGGTGACGCCTGGGGGAGCGCGTAGCCTAATTTAAGTTAGGCTGCGAGTGCCAACTGTGAGTTGCCAGTTGTGTTGTTCCACCATATTTCGGGTAGGTGGGTCCCGGCATGCCTTCGAGCCGCTACAGTTTCCGTCGAAACCGTTTCGCCCCCGAGGTCCCCACTAGAATACCACTCCGGCGCAACCGCCGCCAATTCGCCCGCCTGCAGCGGGCGGCTCTATGCTCTCGCAAAAATCGTGGACCCATGCTACGGTCCCAATTTCATGACGGCTGACAAAATCATTCGCGAACCGCGCTGGCCCGCCTTCGTGGCGATGATCGCGGCGTCGGGCGTGTATTGGGCGTTGCCGGAACCACTCTCGGTGGGCCCCAGCTGGGGACTTCTCGTGATCATCGCCATCTTGATGATCCCGATCGTCGTCTCCCACCGCCGCCGGGATTTCGGCATTACTCGCATCCTGACTTTCGCCGCGAACGGCGTAATCACCGTCGCAATGATCGCTTCGCTGGGATTTTTGATCGATGGCATCCCGAAGCATCGCGAGCCGCCCGGGGCCTTGTTGCGCGCCGCGGTTGCCCTGTGGATCGCGAACGTCCTGGTTTTCGCCCTCTGGTACTGGAAGCTGGACGCCGGCGGGCCCTTGGGCCGTGAAGGTTCTCGCGGCCATCTCGATAGCTCGTTTCTTTTCCCGCAAATGTTGACCAACAGCGATTCGGTCAATCAGGGTGGGAAAAAAGATCCCCTCCGCGTCAATCCGCAGTGGTCGCCCCATTTCATGGATTACTTGTTCCTGGCGTTCAACACCAGCACGGCCTTCTCGCCGACCGATACGGCCGTCCTCTCCCGATGGGCGAAAGCCGGGATGATGCTCCAGTCGCTAATTTCGCTCGCCATAATCGCGCTCCTCGCCGCGCGCGCCGTGAATATTCTCTAAGCGCCGGAATCGCGCCGGACAAACCTTTTCCCGCGCCCTCCTCATCGAACCTATGAGCCTCCGGCAAGGAATCTTGGCGCAATGCAGCCTTCCTGGACGGCCGATGCATTACAGGCACGCGAATCCGGAATGAGTGTTGACACTTCCGGCAACGGTTTCCATAATCCAATGAGGCAGACTTTCGTGACTCAGAAGAAAAATCCGGTGGAACACGCCCTGGAAGGCGCGGTTTCGCGTGCTTTGCGCGACAATCTGACGCCGCTCCAGCGCACCGCCGACGAGCTCCAGCACGCTTACGCCGACCTGGTTGCCGCTTGCGGTTCCAGCAAGCCCAGCAACGCTTTGCCGGCACTGCTGCGCGCGCAATCCGCCGCCGCGGCTCTGGCCGCCGGCCTTTCCGTGCTTTCGAATTTCGTGGCGGTCGCCTGGAACCCTCGTGACCCGGCTCCCGCCGAAAGTGACGCATTAAGCGAACAAGCTTCCGCCGTAGCCGTCGAGGAACCCGCCGCTGTGGAGCATCACGCGGCCCATGAACCGCCGCTGGCGGTCCATCCCGAGCCGGAACTCGAGTGGGTCGATGAGCCCCGCGAAGATTCCGCGCATCCCGCAAAAACGGCCGAAGACACTTCCAGCGAAGCGGCCTCACTCGAAAATCTGTCCAACGCCGAAGCTGAACTTGCTGCGGCAATCCTGCCTGAGGAAGCTGCCGTCGCCGAAACGCAGGCTTTCGACATCGCCACCCTTTCCAGCGAAATGCAGGACCTCCACCGCCGCGCCAACCGCGTCGCCAAAGTTGCGATGCAAGACATTAAACTTTTGCGCCCGAAAGATGTCCGCCTCGGCCGCGAACACAAAGACGTCTGCATCAGAATGCGCGGTGATCTCGATAAAGCCCGCAAGGAATACGACCGCCGCTTTCGCGCGATTGAAGGCCACCCGGTGGATTATTTCTACCACTGGCTGGTCGAAATTCTCGCCGAAGGCGACGCCGAAACTCTCGGGGAATATCCGTATCCCTCGCCCGTTCTGCGGCACTAAGAAATTCTAAATGAATGTAGCCGGCCCGTTTTTCCGCGCAGTCGCATTTGCACTCGTGTTCTCCGTCGCTGCTTATCCCGCATCGAATCCGGCCACCGCGCCCGCACCGAAGTCCGCGCCAAAAGCAGCCGGCGCCTCCACGAAACAGCTCGAAGCCCTGGCGCGAGAACTGAAGCAAAAAAATCCCGGGAATTCCTATGCGAAGCTCAGCGCCATCGCGAGCCAGAAATCTTCGGGCGTCACCGGCATGAGAGCGGCGCTCGCCCTCGGTTATTACGATTTATCGAAGAATCGCGACGCGGAAGCGCTGAAGTGGCTCGAGCCGGCGCAGAATGATCCGCTGCTGCGGGATTACGCCCTGTTCTACAGCGCGGAAGCCAACCTCGCCCTGAACCGAAACGCCGTCGCCCTCGGGGAACTCAAACAGTTTCGCAAGGAGTATCCGGATTCGGTTCTCACCGATCAGGCGCTGGCCTCGCTGGGCACGGCCGCGCTCGCTTCGAGCCAGCCAGCCGAACTCTTGTCGGCTCTCGACAGTTATCCCGCTCTAAAGGACAAGCCCGCGTTGCTTTTCTTGCGCGCCGAAGCCTATGAGCAGTCCAATCAGCCGCTGAAGGCCGCGGCGGACTACCAGAAAATTTTTTACGTGTACGCGACGGCCGAGCAGGCGCGCGAAGCAGGCGAAAAACTTGGCTTCCTGCACAGCACCCTCGGCAATCAGTTGCCGGCCGTTCCTCTGGAAAAGCAGATCGAGCATGCCGCGGCGATTTTCGGCGCCAGGCAATGGAGCGAAGCTCGCGACGAATATTCGCACCTGCTTCCGCTGCTGACCGGCGCGGACCAGGAACGCGCCGAATTGCGCATCCTCGAATGTGGCGTCGCGCTCGGCGCGGGCCCCGCGCAGGTCGAGGCGCTGAAAATCAACGATCCCGACGTTGACGCGGAGCGCTACGATTCGCTGGCGAATTATTATCGCAACCAGATGCAGGAAACGCAGATGGTTTCGGCCATCGATGCCGCCATCGCGCGCGACCCTGCCAGCCGCTGGACCGAATCGGCGCTTTTCCTTGGCGGAAATTATTACTGGGTGCAACTCGACCGCGACCGCGCGTCAGGCTACTACAAGCGCCTGTCCGACAATTTCCCCACGGCGACGGACGCCGTGCCCGCGCAATGGCGCGTCGCCTGGGCCGCGGTTCTGAAGCGCCAGCCCGACGCCTCGGAGCTTCTCATCGATCATCTTCGCCGTTTTTCCGGCTCGCCCTTTGCGCCGGACGCGCTCTACTGGCTCGGCAGGCTCGCTGAAGAGTCCGACAATCCCGCCCTGGCCCGCGCGTATTACCAAAAACTGCAATCCCGTTTCCCGCAAAATTATTTCTCGACCACCGCGCAGGCGCGGTTGAAAGCGCTGGGGGCCGGCGCGGTTGCGGACGCCGGCGTTCTGGCCTCGATTCAGCCTTTACCGCCGTCGCTGACCGTCGGCGCAACGATCCCCGCCGCCGCCGCAAATCGCCAGGCGCGCGCCGAAGCTTTGCGTTCAATCGCCTTCGATACCAGCGCGGAACTCGAACTGCGCGCCGCCTATGCCGCAACCGGCGAACCGCGCTTGCTTCTCGAAGCCGCGCAGGAAGCGGCCGCAGCGGGCCGCGTGGGAGTGGCCATCGTTACTGTGCGCCAGATTTATCCGCAACTCGAATGGCGCCGCTTTGAAGACGTGCCCCGCGAAGTGTGGCTCACCGCCTACGCCATGCCGTTTCAGCCCTCCATCGTTTCGCGTTCCCATGCCGTGGGCCTGGACCCCATGCTGACCGCCGGGCTGATCCGCCAGGAATCCGCGTATGAGCCCGACGCTCGTTCCGGCGCGAACGCTTTCGGTTTAATGCAGCTTCTTCCCAAGACCGCGCGCCGCTACGCCAAGCAGGCCAAAGTCCGTTACTCGACGCCGATGCTCTTCGAGCCCGATTACAATATTCATCTCGGCACGATTTATCTCGCCGGCCTGCGCCGCGATTTTGGAAGTGTGGAATCCGCGCTCGCCGCGTACAATGCCGGGGAAGAACGAGTCACCCAGTGGAGGGCCGGGCAGACCTACCGCGAGCCCGCTGAGTTTGTCGATTCGATTCCGTTCACCGAAACGCGCGAGTACGTCGAAATCGTTACGCGCAACGCGGACATTTATCGCAAGTTGTATGGCGCGCCTTCCGGCACGCCGGCAGTGAAACCCGCCGTAAAAACGGTGAAGGCCCAACCCACTCGAGGTGCAAACGTTGAACCCCGCAAAACCGGAACGCGCTCCGGCAATTAGTCCCGCGCTCTCCACCAAAGCCGCGCGATTCACCGAATCCGTAATCCGCGAAATGACGCGCATGGCCATCCAGTACCAGGCGGTCAATCTTTCGCAAGGCTTTCCCGATTTTCCCGCGCCGGCCGAAATCAAGCGCGCTGCCCAGGAAGCCATCGCCGCCGACATCAATCAGTACGCCATCACCTGGGGCTCGAAAAACCTGCGCAACTCCATCGCCGAGAAATTCGCTGCGACCACCGGAATCGCCATCGATACCGAGCGCGAAACTACGGTCTGCTGCGGCTCCACCGAATCCATCATGGCCACCATGATGGCAGTCATCAATCCCGGCGACGAAGTTGTCGTCTTCGAGCCTTTCTACGAAAATTACGGACCCGACGCGATTATGTCCGGCGCGACGCCGCGTTTCGTAAAACTTCACGCGCCGGATTGGAAGTTCGACCCCGCCGAGCTTGCCGCCGCCTTCGGCCCCAAAACGAAGGCGATTATCCTGAACACGCCAAATAATCCGACTGGAAAAGTTTTCGAGCGCGCCGAACTCGAAACGATTCGCGACCTCTGCGTGAAATGGAATACCTTCGCCATTACCGACGAAATCTACGAGCACATGCTCTACGACGGCGCGCAGCACATCCCCATTTGCACGCTCGACGGCATGCGTGAGCGCACCATCACCATTAACGCGCTATCGAAAACGTACAGTGTCACCGGCTGGCGCGTGGGTTGGGCCGTTGCGCCACCAGAGGTGAGCGTCGCGATTCGCAAATGCCATGATTTTCTTACCGTGGGCGCGGCGGCTCCGCTGCAGGAAGCCGGCGCGATCGCGTTGAAATTTCCGCGGGAATATTACGAAAAGCTGGCCAGCGACTACGCGCAGCGCCGCGAACGCCTTCTCGGCATTCTCACGAACGCTGGTTTCAAGTGCTTCAAGCCGCGCGGCGCCTATTACATCATGACCGACATCGCCGCCTTCGGTTTTCCGGACGACGTGGCCTTCGCGAAATATCTCGTCAGCGAAATCGGCGTGGCCGCCGTCCCCGGCTCCAGCTTCTACCACCATCCCGCCGACGGCCGCACCCAGGTCCGCTTTACATTTTGCAAAACCGAAAAAACGTTCCAGGCCGCGGAAGAACGCCTCGCCAAATTAAAAGGTAAAGCATAGCGGGAATTGTCTGGCGGGATCGCTGGAGTCGGTATCGCCTATAGATTGTCGACCTACGTCATTTGTCCGCGAGCGCCTCTCGCATCCGTTTCCGTTGTCTTCCCGACAGAGCGCCGCAGTTTGGCGCGACGGGGGAGTCGTCACCTAAACACTCAAATCGAAACTCTGCAAATACGCCGGCACCGTGACCGGCCAGCGCATCCGGTTCGTGATCGCAGCCTGGAAGGATTCGAGCGCCACTGGCTCGCCATGCACCAAAAACGTCTGCCGCGGAGGCGCCGTGAATCCGGAAAGCCAGCGAAGCAGTTCACTGCGTCCGGCATGCGCCGAAAGCTGATCGATCTCCACGATCTCCGCCTTCACCTGCACTTCCTCTCCATGAATCCGTAGATATTGCGCGCCATCCCGCAGCGCCCGCCCGTTCGTTCCCTCGCCTTGATATCCGACTAGCAACACCGCGTTCTTTGGATCCGGCAAGCGCTGCACCAAATGGTGAAGAATGCGCCCGCCGGTAGCCATGCCGCTCGCGGAAATAATGATGCACGACGCCACTTTGTTAATCGCCTTCGATTCGTCCACGGTGCGCGTCATGTGAACTTCGCGCAGATTCAAAGGGTCGCCGCTCGGTGGTTGCTCGCGCTTCGTGAAATCCAAATCGTGATCCTCGTGATGGCGCGCATAAATATCCGTCACGCTGATGGCCATCGGGCTATCCACATATACGGGGAGCTGCGGAATTTTCTTCGCCTCGTCGAGTTGACGCAGGTAGTACATCAGCGTCTGCGTGCGCCCTACCGCGAACGACGGAATCACCACCGCGCCGCCGCGCTTCGCCACGCGATTAATCACCTCGGACAGCGCGTCCGGCACCGACCCGTTCGGATGATCGCGGTCGCCATAGGTCGATTCGCAAAGCAGAAAATCCGCGCGTGAGGGCGGCGTGGGGTCATTCAGAATCGGTTGGTCGTAACGGCCCACGTCGCCGGAAAACACGATCACCATCTGCTTTCCATTCTCGGTAATCGTCAATTCCAGCCAGCACGATCCCAGGATGTGTCCCGCGTCGTGAGTCCTCACCGAAAATTCCGGGCTGATCGTAAACGAATCCGAGCGCGGGATTTCCTTGAACTGATTCAGCGCGGCCTGGGCGTTCGCGGTCGCGTACAGGGGCAGGGGATTGGCATGGCTGCTATATTTCTTTTTTGCCGCGAACTTCGCGTCCTCCTCCTGCAGGTGCGCCGAATCGAGCAGCAGTAACTGGCAGAGTTCGCGCGTCGCGGCGTCGCAATAGATCGGTCCGCGATATCCCGCGCTCACCAATTTTGGCAAATAGCCGGTGTGGTCGATATGCGCGTGCGTCACCACCACCCAAGCAATCGTCGCGGCATCGAGTGGCAACTTGTTCCAATTTCGCTGCGTCAAATCCGGGCCGCCCTGGAACAGGCCGCAATCCACCAATAATTTCTTGCCGCCCGCCTCGATCAAATACTTCGAACCCGTTACGGTTCCTGCCGCACCCAAAAAGGTTATCTTGGCCATAGGGCCGCTATCTTAAACTGCCGTGCGCAAAAATCCTTGCCGATTCTGCTTCTCCCGTTTTCTGCCGCTTGACAGGCGTGTTCCCTCGAAATAGGCTTGCGCCGAGGTCTCGTCTTTCTCTAAATTGAATCTCGATTTTTTGTTCCAGTCATTCCAGCGAAAGCTGAAAACAAAAGGCGGAGCCCAGCCCGTGAATAATCGTTTCTCATTCTGGAGCGCAAAACCGGCGCTCAGTCCTTTAGCGAAACTCGCCGCGGCGATCGCGCTGTTCCTCGCGCTCGGAACGCTGGCCGCTGCGCAGGATCCTACCGCGTCTCAAGCGCCGCCCTCCAGCGTGCCGCAGGATTTTCAAGCGCAGTCCTTGAAGAAAGGCGCCTGGGAGCTCGGCGTCCTGGCAGGCGGCGGCTCGGGCCTCGGCAAATCCGACAACACCCAATTTTTCTACGCGGGCGGCCGCGCCGGTTATATCTTGACCGGCGAGCACCTTCCCGGACTGCTGCGCGGAAATTTCGAATGGGCCGTCGATATTCTTCCGCTTTACCCGGTGCTTACGCCGGACGGTGGCGGAATTTACGGGGCCAGCATCAAACCCGCGATCTGGGAATGGAATTTCACCAGCTTCAAAAAATTCGCGCCCTATGTGGCGGCCGCGGGTGGGGTGGTCTTCACCAAAAGCAACGTCCCGCCCGGCGACACCTCGAAAGTGAACTTCACCCCGCAGTTTGTGGTTGGCACGCACTATTTCTACCAAAAGCGTAAGGCTCTCTTTTTTGAAGGTTCGCTGGGCCATCTTTCCAGCGCCAGCCTCGGGCCTCACAATCCCGGTTACAACGTCACTCTGGTTTTCACGGTCGGGCTCAGTTGGATGAAAGGCGGCCATTAGAATGAAACTCGCGGGCGTCGTTCTTTTGTTGCTGTGCGGCATCGTCGCAGGAGCGTGGATTGCACAGCCTCAAAGCTCGCCCGAATGGACGTTGACCAAGGAATCCGAATCAGTTGTGCCGGACGCCAAGCTCCGCGGCCAGATCTTCAGAGCTCTCGACGCGGCGGAACACGCCGGGACCGATCCATTCATCTCCCATTTCCAGGTTCGCGCGGCCACCGTGCTCGAAATCAACGGTAAAGAAGAAGTCGTGCTCGGGGGCAACACCGAATACGGCCGCCCCGAAGCGATTCACGGCGAATCGTCGCTGCTCAATCACGTCACCGCGCTGTACGGCGCGGACGCCACGCGCCACCTCGTGCGCTTCGTGGCCTTCTACGGAAAAACTTGCGGCGGGTCGGGCAGTTGCGGCGATTGCCGCGATTATCAGATCGCGACCACCGACTACGAACATCTGCTTGTCGCCTGCGGCCAGGCCTCCGACCACACCGTGCGCGTTCGCCGCTTCATGGATCAACTCGTCTGCGAGCGGGATTTTCCCGAGGTGGACACCGCCAAGATTCCGCTGAGCGCGCTGGAGCTGGCGAACCTGGTGAAATTGGCCGAAGAAGCGCGCACGGCAGGTGTAACGCTATTTACGCCAGGTAAGAACACCGCCGCCGCAGGACTATCTTGGTCGGGTAAAACGTACCGCGCCGCGGGCGCCGATGATGCGGCATTTCATTACCGCTATCCCGTCGGTGGTTTGTTGCAGCAAGCCGCCACGGAGCGCGATTACCTGATGCGCGCAATTGTGGTCGCGGCCGATCCCGGACAATGGCCTGCCGTCAGCTATCGCGACCGCCAGTATGGATATGAAGTCAGCACCTTCAATCACGCGGAAGGGAAGCCGCCCATCGTGCTGATACTCACGGACGGCCAGGGCAAATTCAAAATGACCACCTTCGAATCCGCGTTGCCCTATGCTTTCAGCACCGCGGCGTTCATGCCCGACGTCCTTCGCGATTTCCTAAAATCCCACGTGCTGGCACAGAAGTAGCACGTCTTGGTGAAACTTCGTGAAATCTCGCCTGCTAACGCCCGCACCAAAGTAGATCCACTTTGTATTTGAGAAAAACCTTGTCCGCCGTCATGACCACCATGTTTTCCGTCTGAGCTTGCGCGATCAACAACCGATCGAAGGGATCATCATGGTGTCTGGGAAGGTCGTGGACGGCGAGCGCGTGCCGGTTCACGATGGGCAGATTCTGAATGCCTTGCGCGGCGAGCCGGCGTGGGACGTAGATCGCGGGCGACTCCGGCAAAGTAAGTTTCCCGATCGCGGCCTTTATCGCGATTTCCCAGGAACTCGCCGCCGAGAAATATAGCTCCTGCGTTCCGTCGCGCAGCAGATCGTGGGCCTTCGGATTCAAACGGCTCACCGAGCCGGCGGTCCACAACCAAACACCCGTATCGAACAGATACCTCACGAGCGCTTGCGCCGTTTCTTTGCTTTTCGCGTTTTGGATTTCGGCGTTGCTCTCGTGCCCAAGAACCGGGACAGCAAACCATCGGGAAGCGGGGCATCGAAGTCTTCGGCGATCTCGATCCGGCCTTCGTCCATCCCCATGGGGCGGACGGTTCGTGGAGGCTCAACGCGCACCAAACGCGCCACCGGAACGCCGGCGCGGGCGATCGTCACCTCTTCGCCCTCGGCCACGCGTTGCAGCAGGCGCGAGAAATGCGTCTTCGCTTTGTGGATGTTCACTTCCATGGAAGCAAATATAGACTAAGTCGATAGACTAAGTCCATCCATGAAAGCGGCCGACGCTCGCCACGGTTATGCGGCGCCTGCGGACAAAGAGCCGGACCCGAGGCTCGGTTGCATGCTAATTTGGGAGAAGAAAAGATATGGAGCCGGCGGGGTTCGAACCCGCGACCTCCTCGATGCCATCGAGGCGCGCTCCCAACTGCGCTACGGCCCCACAGGAAAAGTTCTCTTAACTTATAACATCCGTCTCGCAAGCCGTCAAACCGACTTCCCCTGGTCCTGTTGCCGGACCGCCACTAGTTCGATGAAAATAATGCACTTGCGCCACAAAACCAGCTCCCGCCCCGCTGGTACCTCCGAGCCATCCCGTCCCCGCGAATTTCTGCTATGCTGGTAACAGATCAGGGCGCGCCGGTGTCTAAGTTTTCATGGGCGCATCCTGGAGGATCACGGCGCACGGCATGTCCGACCTCGCACAATCTTTGTCCTGGGGCCGCGACGAGTCCGAGCTGATCACCGAGCTGCAGGCGGGCTCGGAGACGGCTTTCGATTGGCTCGTTACGCATTACCACTCCGGTGTCTACAACCTGGTTTTTGGCATTCTCTCGGATAGCGCCGATGCCGCCGACGTGACCCAGGAAGTTTTCCTCCGCGCCTTTCGCGGCATCCGCGATTTCCGCCGCGGCAGCTCGCTGAAAACCTGGCTCTACCGCATCTCCGTGCGCCAGGCGCTGAATCACCGCCGCTGGTGCTGGCGTCATCATCGTCAGCAGGTTTCCATCGATGCGGAGGAAGAAGGCAAGCACTCCGCGCTCGAGCTGACAGATGGCGAAGCCTCGCCCTTCGAGCGTTTCGAAACCCAGGAAATGCAGAGCAAGGTTCGCGGCGCGCTCGCGCAGGTGCCGGAAATTTTCCGCGGCGCGGTAATTTTGCGCGACCTTGAAGATCTTTCCTACGAAGAAGTCGCCGAAGTTCTGGAAGTTTCCGTGGGGACCGTGAAATCGCGCATTCTGCGCGGCCGCCGCATGCTGAAAGACATTCTCGATCCGCTCGTGCACGCGCAGCCCATATCCGTCGCACACCAGGCCCTGACGCCCATCGCACCTCCCGCAGCCGGACTCGACCTCACCGCTTCCGCCGCTGCTCTCGTTTCCGTTCGCTCGCAGAGGAGCACGTCATGAATTGCCGCCAGTCGGAACGCTATCTCCCGGGATATCTCGACGGCGGCATCTCGCCACGCCAACACGCGGTGGTTCGTGAGCATCTGGCGACTTGCCAGAGCTGCCAGGCTCAACTCGAACGCTATCGCCGCCTTGCGGTTTGTCTCGCGAACGTCCACGCCGCGGTTCCTCCTGCGGATCTTGCACTGCGCATTCGCATCCGCGCGTCCCAGCAACTCACTCCGGCGGCCCGTCTGCGGAAAGTCTGGTCCACCGCGTCTCTGACATTTGAAAATTTCCTGAAGCCGCTCGCCGTGCCGGCGACCGGCGGAATCCTCACGGCGCTCGTCGTCTTCGTCCTGGTCGCGCACAATATTCTGGTGGGCGTGCCGGTGGGTATTGTTCCCAACGATCTTCCGTTGAATCTCGTGCAACCGGCGCGCCTCGAAAGCCTCGCGCCGTTTCCGCTTCCCGGCAGTTCCGGAAATTCCGGCTCCTCCGGCTCGGCCGCATTGCTGCTCGAAGCGACCTTGAACGCGCAGGGCCAGGTCGTTTCCTACAAAATTCTGGCGGGTCCCAACGATCAGGCCGTCCAGCGCCAGATCGATCAGGTCATGATGTTCTCGCACTTCCTCCCCGAAACAAGTTTCGGCCGTCCCCAAGCCGGCGGGCGCGTGCTCCTCAGCTTCAGCGAAGTCCGCGTCCACGGCTAGCTTGCGCAGCCCGGCGACACGCGCAGAATCCTGCAGTTTCCTTGACTCCGTCCAAGCTGCCATTTACAGTCTCTCTGCATCTTTAATGTTCTAGGTGCGAATGTTCTGGGCGGGTCTGTGGGTCTTAGGCGGAGTCGATTTGCGATTTCTTTTAGGCGGGTCAGCGCCAGAAGCCTGAAATATCCTTGGGGAGTTTCGCTATTCGAAAGTTGGTCCAATCGCATCTGCTTCTCGCTTGCTTCGCCGCCACGATTTTACTCTGCAGCGTGCCGCTAACCCGCCTGCAGGGACAAGCCAGCGTGGATTCCAGCGTGATGGGCGTCAGCGTCGAAGCCAGCCAACAGGTTTTTTCCACGATGTGCGCGTTGGATGCCGCCGGGTTTAACTCGGACGAGACCACACTGGCCGAAATGCCGTCGCGCCTCGCGCTGCGCACCGAGCTTTTGACCCTGAAAGGCCCGGCCACCGATGCGCTCCGCGATTTTTATCATTCCTATGCGCTCGCCGATCCGGGCGAGACGCTCTCGCGTTACATGACCTTCGC
>Ga0302326_10004581_pt1 | contig 31962 bp, 16 predicted proteins | sample Palsa_T0_3_FD_202264 | JGI IMG/M metagenome (GOLD analysis project Ga0302326, IMG submission 202264) | Peat permafrost microbial communities from Stordalen Mire near Abisko, Sweden - Palsa_T0_3 | ecosystem: Environmental > Terrestrial > Soil > Palsa > Peat permafrost | place: Sweden: Abisko...
TCCGCCTATGTTGATGCCGCTGATGCTGAGCGTCGCGTTGCCGGTGTTCGAGAGAGTTGCCGTTTGCGCGGTGCTTGTTGTCCCGGAGACCGATGTAAACGTGAGCATGGCCGGCGTGAGCGAGGCCACTGGCGCGGGCGGTGGAGTTCCTGTTCCCATCAACGCGATTGATTGCGTGGTTGGCGTGGCGTTGTCGGTGACGGTGAGGGTTGCCGAGAAGCCAGCCGCCGACGCAGGCGTGAACGTGACGTAGATGGAGCAACTGGCGTCGGCGGCAAGTGTTGTTCCGCAGGCGTTAGTGCCGGTAGTAACGGTGAAGTCGCCTGGGTTTGTTCCGCCGATGGCGATGCTGCTGATATTCAGAGTGGCGTTGCCGCTATTGGAAAGTGTCGCAAAGAGCGCCGACGACGTTGTGCCGACGGTGGTGCTCGTGAATGAGAGCGAAGGCGTGAGCGCGGCAATCGGTGCTGGCGCCGGTGTTCCAGTTCCTGTCAACGTGGCGGATTGCGTTGTTGGCGTCGCATTGTCAGTGACTGTGAGAGTGGCTGATAAGCTCGTTGCTGAGGCGGGCGTAAACGTCACGTAGACAGAGCAACTGGCATCCGCGGCCAGTGTTGTTCCGCAGGCGTTCGAGCCGGTGGTGATTGCAAAGTCGCTCGGATTGGCGCCACCGATTGCGATGCCGCTGATGTTCAGGTTTGCGTTGCCGCTGTTGGAGAGCGTCGCGAAAAGCGCAGACGAGGTTTTGCCGACATTGGTACTTGGAAAGGCGAGCGTCGGCGTCAGTGTGGCTTCGGGAGCGGTTCCGGTTCCAGTCAGCGTGGCGGATTGGGTGGTTGGCGTTGCGTTGTCGGTGACGGTAAGTGTCGCCGAGAAGCCGATCGCGGATGCAGGCGTGAACGTCACGTAGATGCTGCAAGTAGCGTTCGCGGCCAGCGTTGCTCCACAGACGTTGGCGCCGGTTGCGACGGCGAAGTCAATCGGGTTGGTTCCGCCGATGGCGATGCTGCTGATGTTCAACGTTGCATTGCCGGAGTTCGAGAGCGTTGCGACAATCGCCGACGAGGTTGTACCGACATTCGTGCTCGGGAAGGCGAGGGTCGGAGTCAGCGTAGCCACGGGCGCAGCCGCTGCTACCGTCACCGTCACAGCCGCGGAGGTGCTGCCGCTGTAATTCGAGTCGCCGCCATACACGGCAGTGATGGAGTGGGTGCCGGCGCTCAACGTAGAGGTCGAATAGCCGGCCGCTCCGCCGCTCAGCGTTTGCGTGGTGAGCGTTGACGAGCCATCCATCAGCACTACCGAACCTGTGGGCGTACCCGTGCCCGAGGAGGGAGTCACTGCAATGGAAAAACTCACGTTGGCGCCATAGGCCACTGACGCGGGGCTCGCCTTCACCGTCGTGGTCGTCGAGATAAACTGCGAGTTTACGTTGACCGAGGCTGTACCGGCTGCGCTGTTGAAGGTAAGGCTGCTCGCATTGTCCGGCGTGTACGCGGCGGTGAGCACGTCGCCGCCCACGGCAAGCGCACCAGCAGGGATGTTGACAATGACGGCCCCTTTGCTCAGCACAGCCGCGGCAGAGACGAAACTGCCGCTGCTAAGAACAACTGATCCCGTTGGTGCAGGTTGACCCGCACCTCCACTCACCGCCAGCGTCACCTGCAGCGTCTGGTTGGCTTTGATGCTGGTCGCGGCCGGCGTCACCACAACTGCCGGCGTTGCCTTGGGCGCGGTCTCCACTGAAACCTGGCTGGTGCCGGATGCGCTTGTGTAGTTTACCTGGCCGGTGGCGTTGGGCGTGTAGTAGGCGCTCAGCGTGTTGGGGCCCGCGGGCAGATAGCCGGCGGGGATGGTGATGGTCACGCTGCCATTGGTCAGAGTCACCGCGAGCGATGCAAAGTTGCCGCCGGAGAGAGTGACAGTTCCGCTAGGCGTGGGGTCGCCTGTGCTTCCGCTCACGGCGATCGCAACCGCCAGGCTCTGCTGCGTGCTCACGTCGATCAAAGCCGGCGTCATGCTCACGGTGGGCGTGCTCTTGGCCGCTGCAGTCACAGTGATCTTGGCGCTGGATGCACCGGCTCCGTAGATAGAAGAAGAAACGTTGTCGGGCGAGTAGACCGCGTTCAGCGTGTCGCTTCCCACGGCCAGCACGCCAGCTGGAATGGTGAAGGATGCACTGCCCGCGCTGAGAGTAACGGCGGCGGAACTGTAATTGCCGCCAATGAGCGAGACCGCACCAGTAGGCGTGGGGCTGCCGCTCGCGCCGCTCACCGTCACAGTCACAACATCAGACTGCGCGGTCGTGATGGCGGCAGACGTGGGCGTGACCGTCACCGTAGGCGTACTGGTGGTTGGCGTCAAGAATCCCGTCCCCGAGAGCGCGAAAACCTGCGTTGCGGCGCTCGCGTTCAGCGCATTGTCGGTCAGAGTCAGCGCTCCCGTCAGCGCTCCGGCAGTGGTGGGGGTAAAGATCACGCCCACGGTGCACGAACTACCGACGGCTATCGGAGCGGAGGTCGAGCAGGTGGTCGCATTGGCGTCCACGCGGAAGTTCACTCCGGATAGTGCAAGCGCGCTGATGGTCAGCGGCGCATTGCCGTTGTTCATTACCGTCGCGGTCAGTGTGCCGTCGGTCGTGTCGGTAGTTCCAATCTTGGTCGCCGTGGCGAATGTCAGCGCAGGAGCGTCGGCAAAGTCCAGCTTCACCATTGGATCTGTGGTCACATCGACGGCGTTGACAAGGTAGACATTGCCCTGCGCATCTACCTTGAGATTGGCCATACTGTACCCATTGAAATCGAATGTGGCGATGGTCAATACCTGCGTATACCCACTGGCCGCAACGATTTCCTTGACAGCGTTGTTGCCCGCGTCGGATACGAAGATGTTGCCGTAGGCGTCCGAGGCGACGCCGGTAGGATTGTTGAAGCCGCTGCCCACGGTGCGGTCGATGGTGTAGTTGCTGGACGCCAGGACTTCCTTGATGGCGTTGTTGCCCGCGTCGGCCACAAAATAATTGCCCTGCGGGTCAACGGCTATGCTGGGGGTATTGCTGCTGAAGTCAAACGAGAGAGTCTGCCCGGCAGTTCCCAGGTCTTGAAAACAACTGTCCAGAATGCCGTGGCCCATGTAAGCAAATATGCCCGCTCCGTCGACTGCGACATCGTTTTGATAGAGAGTGCTTCCGTCCTCGATGAAAAAGCATTGTGATGGGCCCCCGGCCCCAACCGTGGACAGAATCCACGGCCAGAGTTCATAGTTTGTGCCCCACAAGTTACCCAGGCCGTCCATGTCCAGGCCGGTGGGAACAATCAGCGGAACCGATGTCGAAGGCTGCGCGTTCCGTTCCGTTGCCGTGAGTTTGCTGCACGATGGCCCCGTGCAGCCAACCGGAAACTCCCAAATGTCTCCGGTGCTCACGGCTATCGATTGATCCACGCTGTAGATTCCCTCATCGATTACATAAACATTGCCCGCGCCATCGAACGTGATGTTGCTCACCGGGGCGATCAGAGTCTTGCCCGGGCTGGGAGGGGTCTGTGGCGCCAGGATGCTGTATGGCACCGTTGCATAGGGCGTGAACGTGACCTGCGGCGCGACGCCCGTGCCTTGCAGATACGCCTCGCCGATGCCGGCGCCGGCGGCATCGAGGAGCAGCACGCCGCCTTTTCGCTGACCTGGATAGAGCGGCGAGAATGTGACCTTCAACGTGCACGTGCTTCCCTTGCCCACGGCGGTTCCAACCGCGCATGTGCCCGGATCGGTGACGGCAAAATCAAGGCCCGTGATGCCCAGCGTGGTGGCGTCGACGGTGGCGATCGTATCCGCGGCGGTAATGTTGAAGGTTACGCTCTGCGCGCTGCTGGTCTGGCCGACAGCTAACGCGCCAAAGTTCACTGGAGGAGCGCTCAGGGGCAGAGTGGTAACGATCCAACTGCTCGTTGTCTGCGGGCTCAGGTTACCCGAACCGTCCATTGCCTCGACAGCAAAGCTGTGCCGCTGAAAATCGGCATTAATGCCCGTTCCCGTCGGGCCAAGGCCGGTGTAACTGACGCCGCTGGTGCACGGGGCGAAGGGCGCCCCGTCAAGACTGCACTGATAGCCGGCGACCGGCTGCGCATCGGTGAAGCTGAATATCGCCGTAGTGTCGCTGGTCATTGTGGCTGGCGCTGACGTAATCACCGGCGCCGGCGGGCCAACCGAATTCACCGTCCAGTTGTAGACTGCGGCGCCGCTCAAGTTTCCCAGAGTGTCTTTGGCCCTGACCTGGAAGCTATGCGCGCCGCCACTCAACGCCGAGTAGGTGACTCCGCTGACACAGGTGTCGAAGGGCAGCAAATCGATGCTGCAGACGAATGCGATGGGTGTCTGCGTGTCGCTGAAAGTAAACGTGGCCGAGGTTGCGGTGGTGGAGCTGGGCGGGTTGGTAAGGATGACCGGCACCGGCGGAAGCGCGACCGCGGTGATCTGGATGATCTGCACAGCAGCGCTCTGGTTCAGATTGTCGTCGGCCAGAGTGAGCGTGGCGCTGAAGGGGCCGTACTCAACCGGCGCAAAATCCACGCCCAGGGAGCAAGAGCTTCCGGCGGCAAGCGGTGTCGAGGCGGAGCAGGTGGTATAGGTGCTGTCGAGCTGGAAAGAAGGATCGGAAAGAACGATCGAATTAAACTTGAGCGCCGCCACTCCGTTGTTCTGCACCGTGATCACCTGTGGGCCGTCCTGAGTGTCTGCCAAGCCCATCAGCGTTGCTGTCTTGAAAACGATTGAGGGCAGATCGACAAGATCCATCTTGTCCACGTCTCCATTGACGACATCGTTCAGATAAAGATTGCCGGCGCCGTCGACCGCAAGTCCCTCGGCGAAGGTTAGGATTCTTCCTGAGCACACCCGCCGGCCGGCCGCATATTCGGAGCTGGACGAATACTCCGAAGCGCACGCGTCGCCGTAGTCGGCCTCATAGACGTCTCCAGCTCCGTCAATGGCCACGCCGAATGGCTTTCCGTAGATTCCCGCGCCCAGCGTGTTGATGGTGGTATAGCCTCCTGCCGCCGGAATCTCGAGCAGCGAAGTGTTGATGAAGCTGCAAGAGCCGGGAACAAGAAATGTCGTGCACTGGTCGCCGCCCTCGGCGACGAAGAGATTGTCGCTGGCGTCGACCCCTACGCTCCACGGATAATCAAGTCCGCTGGCCAGCGTGTTGATGGTGTTATAGCCTCCTGCCGCGACGACTTCCTTGATCGCATTGTTGTAAGTGTCCGCGACAAAAACGTTGCCGCTGCTGTCGACAGCCAGACCGTATGGCTGATTGAAGCCCGAGCCGATTGACTCCATGCAACTCGGAGACTGGCAGCCGACGGGAACCTTCTTCACGTCGTCGTATCCCAATTCGGCGACGAACAAGTTGCCGGCGCCGTCTATTGCCACGTCGGACGGATAGGAAATCCCGGTCGCTACCGTTATCGTGCAGCTCGTGCTGGTGCATCCGGCGGGGATTTCGTGGACCTCGCCGCTTCCTTCGTCCGCAACAAATAGATTGCCGGCTCCATCGACCGCGACGCTGGGGCGCACATATCCGCCGGCCACTTGATTGAAGCTGTATGCAAAACTGCCTCCATCTTCGCCGTAATACAAATAAGGATTGGACTGGATGCTGACCTGCGCTCCCGTTCCGCTTCCATAAATGTATGTAGAAGCCAGCGGCTGGCCGTTAGCGTCCTCTGCTATTACCGCACCGTTGCGCAGGCCGGCAAAGGCGGGAGTGAACGTCACGTTGACTGTGCAGCTTTGCCCGGCGGCCAGATTGACGCCCACGGAACAGGTCCCGCCGCCAACAATCGCATAGTCCTTCCCGGTAGCCCCTTGCGTGGTGGCAATTAGCGTGGCCGGCGTGGAATTGGCAGGAAAGGTCAGCGTTACCGGCGTCGCCGCGGTTGTCTCGCCGATGCCGATGGATCCGAAGTTCAACGGAGCCGCTCCCGCAGGCGTGACTGCCGCGCTGACCGCTACAAAGCCCTGGCCCTGTGCGGGGACATAAATCGTGGTGCTGGCCGTATCCGGCGTGTAGGTGGCCACAATCTGGTCGGTTCCAATGACCAGCGAGTTGGCGGGAATGGTGATGGTGACGGTGCCGGTGTTCAGCGTGGTGGCGGGCGAAGTATAACTTCCGGCGGCCAGCGTCACGGCTCCGGTGGGCACGGGATCGCCGTTTGGCGGGGTTACGTCCACAGTAACTGAGAGCGCCTGGCCGAGCGAGATCTCGTTCGCTGCCGGCGTCACTGTCACGGTGGGTACGCTCATGACGGTCTCGGTTACAGTGACGGTGCCAATTCCCGTCGCCGGGATATAGGTATGCGCGCCGACGGCGTCGGGCTGATAGAGGATGTTGTAAAAATCCAATCCCGGGGTAAAGCTGCCTGCAGGGATGGTGGCCACGGCGGCGCCGTTGATAAGTGTCACCGCGGTGCCCGTAAAGCTTCCCCCGCTCACGGCAATGGTGCCGGTGGGCACCGCAACGCCGCTGGGTCCGTTGATGTTGATCGTCATTGTGAATGGCTGGCTGACGGCAAACACAAATGAGGGCGCGTGGGCAACGAAGGTCGGCGCGTACAGGCTGGTCCCGGCCAGCGCAAGGCTCTGCTTCGCTCCGGTTCCGTTGAGCGAATTATCGGTGACGTTGAGGGTCCCTGTAATTGGATTTCCGGTTGCAACGGGCGTGAATAGAACGCCGAGCGTGCAACCCTCCCCCGCGGCCAGCGTGGTGGTACTGGTGCACGTCGTGCTGGCTTTGTCCAGCGTGAAGCTGGTGCTCGAGAGCGCGAGCCCGTTCAGAACCAGCGGCTGATTACCCAGGTTCTGTAGAGACACCTTTTGCGCCCCATCCGCTGTGTCTATCTCGCCCGGCGCGGTCGGCGAGGTGTATGTCAGTGCGGGCACGGGAGCGCGCGGGATCTCGTAAAGGATCCCGGTTGATGGAAAACTCTGCCCGGCAAACTCGTAGCCCGCCGTGATATCGGAGATAAACAGATCGCCTCCCGCATCCACGGCGATACCGGCAGGTCCGTCAAGTTGATTCGAGTATGTATTGAACGTCGTGTATCCGCCCTCTGCCTGGACTTCGTAGATAAATCCGCCAAGAGCGGTGACGAAGAGGTTGCCGCTGCCATCGACAGCCAAGTAGAGCGGACTCTTCAGGCCTTTCGCCACGGTGTTGATCGCCGGCGACGCGGGAATACTTCCATTGACCGCCACAATTTCTTCGATTCCGGCAACCGCTGTATCGACATAGAAGACATCGCCGCTCGAGTCTAATGCCAATCCGCCCGAAACATTGATATCGGTGGCGAGCGTCTTCACGGTTGTGTATCCGCTGGCTTCCGTCAGCTCCATCACGCTGTCGGCAGCGCCGGCCTGGCTGGTGACGAAATAAACATTGCCGCCGCCGTCCACAGTAACCCCGTATTGATTGCCGAAGGCGCCGCTGTATGTCTTCAGCGCGCTGTAACCATTCGCCGCGGGAATCTCCGTGATCGTCCCGGCAGCGCTCACATTGCCCACCCACAGGTTGCCCGCGCCGTCCAGCGCCAGTCCCCAGACTGCGCCAAAGGTGCCAGGCAGTTGCTTCACGCACGACGCCTGCGTGCATCCGGCAGGGACCTCCACCACCGATTCCCTCTCTGTGGTGGAATTGAAGTTCGAAACGAAGATGTCGCCGTTGCCGTCTATGGCGAGCCCCTTGTCCGCGGTAATGCCGAGATTGGAAAACTCCGTGATTGGCGTGGTCAGGGTTTGAAAGCCCGCCTGCGGGCCCGAGCCCACCCCGGAGACATACGTGCTGGCGAGCACGTCTCCGCTTGCATCCTCTAGCACAACAGCGCCCATGCGCAGCCCCGCGTATAGCGGCGCAAAGGTCGCCGAAACCGTGCAACTGCCGCCTGCCTGGTAGCTTTGCCCCGTCGCGCAGGTGCCCCCTGAAACGATGGCGAAGTCCTGATTTTGCGCGCCCCCAGCCAGCGCCAGCTCCTTCCCCAGCGTTCCCGCGCTTGAAAAGGTCAGCGTCACTGTCGACGAGGAACTCGTCTGCCCAAGGTCCACAGTGCCGAAACTCACAGCTTGCGCCTTTGCCGGTGTAGAAACCGCCGAAAGCAGGAGAACCGGAACGAAAAGAGCCAGACATTTCATGCGCGATGGGAACATTGGTTCGGTCTCCTGAACGTGAATTTCAAAGTGCTCGCCAGACAATCCAGGAGGGACCGGTGTTTGGGAGCAGGTTTTGCCCTCAGTGAGAGTGCGAGAGAACCATACAAAATGCCTCTTCCGATTGCAAATCTTGGTGGTGGCCTGCCCGCATCAAGAAAATGTGGACGGTTGCCGAATGATTTATAGCTTGCAAGAAACTTGAATTTATGGCATCTTCAAGTATCTTCTTCGAAAGGACGCCCAGAATGGCCGTTACAAGTTACAAAACGCTAAACGGGCAACATCAGCCGATCAATCGGCCGGGTTGCAATTGGGCGTCACTGACATCGCGCTAAGCGATTTCTGACACCCAAGCAAATCTGAACTGAGTTATAACGGCAGCGCGTGTGCCGGTGCGTATTCGCGTCTGCGAGTGTAGCTCATTTACTTAAGCTGCGCTCGCGAAGCTATCGCTGATTGGCCAATGTGCGTGTGCCAAAACAGATCCTTGCCTGGCAGGTGTAACTCCCCGCCGGCGCCATCGACCACGCCATCGCATCGGCTTGACCGAATGCGATGGGATCTTCGGTTTGACAAATGAAATTCAACCCCGGCCTTTCGCCGGTTAGAAAACAAGAAGCAATGTTCGAGTTTCTAAAACATGTGTTGGGCGGCCAGAATCAGTTCGCTTCTGGCGGGTTGCTGCTAATGCTCATCGGCAGCATCGGCGTATTCCTGCGTTCATTACCCGTGCGCCTGTGGAATTGGATCGTAGATCAGACCACCATGACGATCACTGTCAAGGACGACGACGCTGCATTCACGTGGGTGAAGGAATGGTTTCTGGAACAGCCGTTCATGAAGAGAATCCGCCAGGTCGACCTGGACACCACGCTGCGTGGCGCCGAGCTGGCGCTCATTCCCGCGCCTGGAAGCCATTGGTTCTGGCATGTGGGGCGTCCGTTCTGGGTATGGTTCTACCGCAGTGACGATACCAAGAGCCGCACTCAGCGCCGCATTGAGTCGCTCACGTTTCGGACCATTGGCAGAGACCGCGAAATCCTCAAGAATTTCGTGAAGGAGATTGTTGCCTGCCATCACCGCAAAGTTCGCGTGGCCTCGTACCTGTACGTTTACGACGACGGGTGGGATTACGTGCAGGCATATTCGCCGCGTCTGCTTGACTCCGTGATCCTGAAGCCGGGCGAGAAGGAGCACTTGTTGCAGGATATTGAGAAATTTAGAGCCTCGCGGGCGCGCTATCGTTCGCTCGGTGTGCCCTACCATCGCGGTTACTTGCTCTACGGGCCTCCGGGGACCGGCAAGACTTCTTTGGTATCGGCCATCGCGGCGAAGTGCGAGATGTCCATCTACGCCGTGAACTTGACGGAGTTCAACGACAGGACTCTCAAGAAAGCGATGAACGATGTGCCGCAGAACGCGGTGATCCTGTTTGAAGACATCGACTGCATGAAGGCTGGTCATCGCAGGCCGGAGCCGGATGCGCCAGGCGACAAGCCAATGCCGGCCAACAGCGCCCCGAAGAGCGATGCGGTTGCCGGCGTCACTCTCTCCGGGTTGTTGAATGTTCTGGATGGCTTTCATGCGCCGGAGAATGTTGTGTTTGTGATGACCACTAACGCCGTTGAAGTTCTTGACCCGGCGCTGCTGCGGCCGGGACGCATCGACTACAAGCTGTTCATGGGAGAAGCCGCGGAGTCGCAGAGGATCGAGTTGTATCGCAGGTTCTTTCCTGAGGCGACAGAAGCCGAGGCAAGAGAGTTTGCCCAGGCCAACGGCGCGGAAACCATGGCGGAGTTTCAGGGCCATCTGCTGGCGTTGGAGCAGGGGTGGGATTGTCTGGAGTCTGTATCGACGTGCGAATGACAGACAATCCCCCATTCGCCATGCTTTCTGCCCTGGAATAGAATTCCCCTAAGATGTCTGGCCGCAAAATTGTCCATGTGGACATGGACGCCTTCTACGCGTCTGTCGAGCAGCGCGATGACCCGCAACTGCGCGGCAAGCCGGTCGTTGTGGCTTGGCGGGGCAATCGGTCCGTGGTGTGCGCAGCATCGTACGAGGCCAGGCGCTTCGGTGTTCGCTCAGCCATGCCGGCGGTTCGTGCGGAACGGCTCTGCCCCGATGCAGTCTTCGTGCCGCCGGATTTCGTTCGGTATCGCGCAGTGTCGCGCCTGGTGCGCGAGATCTTCAAGCGGCACACAGACCTGATCGAACCGCTTTCGCTCGACGAGGCGTATCTAGATGTCACCGAAAACAAGACTGGACTGGCCACAGCCACGCGAGTGGCGCGTGCCATTCGAGCGCAAATCCGAGAGGAACTAAACCTCACCGCTTCTGCCGGAGTGGCGCCAAACAAATTTCTGGCGAAGATCGCCTCCGACTGGCGCAAGCCCGATGGTCTTTTCGTGATCCAGCCCGATGATGTCGATGCGTTTCTGCCTCCTCTCCCCGTCGGCCGTCTGCCTGGTGTTGGAAAGATCACTGAAGCCAGGCTTGAGAAACTCTTCATCAAGCGAGTGGGGGATCTGCGTGCATTCGAGTTAGTCGAGTTAGAGAGGCTCTTCGGTCGCAATGGCTTTCGTCTTTACGAACTAGCTCGGGGAATCGATAACAGCCCCGTCATTCCCGACCGGCCCACACAATCAATCTCCGCCGAAGACACATTTGAGCGCGATGTGCCGCTTTCGGAGACGGAGCTCCTGATACGCCGGCTAGCGGAAAAGGTATGGCTCGCATCGCGCAAGGAAACGCGTGTCGCGCGCACCGTAGTGCTGAAGCTGAAGACGAGCGACTTTAGAATCCTGACCCGCAGCCATACGCCTGCCGCCCCGCCCTTCACGTGCGATGATCTAACGCAAATTGTCTTATCGCTGCGCGCCAGAGTCAATCTGGATAGAAGGCAAACTTTTCGCCTGGTTGGTGTCGGCCTGAGCAATTTTCGCAACCCGCATGAGCAGGCACAGCCTGAGCTCTTCGAGTAATCTCTCGTCATCTCTTAGCTTTGGCGCCGAGCCGCGAAATTATATGATGGTCTGGTTCCCTGGAGGCTGGCGTGAAACTTCTCACAAAATTCAACCTGGTGCTGATTCTTGTCTTCGGGCTGGGCATGTACCTCATCTCCCATTACGCTTACAACTTCCTGATGGGCAGCGCCCGCGAACAGGTGCTTGGCCAGGCTCAGCTCATGGCAGCCAGCGCCAGCGCGACCAAAGACTACACCGAAGACCAGGTTAGTCCGATTTTGGAGAAGACGCCTCAAAACAACACCGACTTTCTTCCCCAGACAATTCCCTTCTCTGCGGTGAACGTCACCTTCAAATTTCTCCGCTCTTCATATCCCGACTATGTGCTGCGCGAGGCCGCGCTCAATCCCACCAATCTCGACGACCAGGCGACGGAGTGGGAGGTAGACCTGATCAATTACTTTCGCAACAATCCAGGCCAGACCACGCACGTGGGCGAACGCGACACGCCCACGGGACGGGTTCTCTATGTCGCTGCGCCGGTGATTGCCGCGCCAGGCTGCCTGCAATGCCACGGCCAGACTTCCGTTGCGCCGAAGACGATGATCAAGCATTACGGTCCCGATCACGGATTCGGCTGGAAGGCGAATGACGTCATCGGCGCGCAGATCGTTTCCGTGCCCATGTCCGTTCCCGTTGCGCTGGCGGACAAGGGATTCCGAAATCTGCTCATCAGCTTGGGCGCGATCTTCCTTCTGACCATTGCCCTGATCGACATTGCGATGTACTTCATCGTGATTCGTCCGCTGCGCCGCGTGTCGCAAAATGCCGATGTCATCAGCAAGGGAGAAATCGACTTGCCTGCTCTTGAAATCAAAGGCAAGGATGAGATTTCCGAAGTGACTGCGTCCTTCAACCGCATGCACACCAGCCTGATCAAGGCCTTCGAGATGCTTAACGGCTAAAGCGCCTGCTGCTTCTTCGATCGCAGAAACGCGGCCCGGTCTGCTTCGGAGCTGATCTGCTTTGCCGCTTCGCGAAAAATGAAATCAAGATCGTCGCTTTGCGCGGCCAGCTTCTTCACCACAAACTTCGCCACCGGGCCAATATAGACAGCAAGCTTGCGGCTTATCTCTTCCAGAGGCAAGCTCTGTTGCCCGCTTCCCGATGAGACTCTGGGTTGCAGCGATCCGGTATTCGGCCGCGGGACCGGGATGGCCGCAGGCAATGGCTGCGTCGGAGCGTATGGATCGACCGCAGTGGACGCAACGTGAATCGCGGCCAGGAATTCCTCCGCCGATGCAAACCGCAGGGCGGCGTCTTTCTCCAGGGCCCGCATCACGGCGTTGGAGAGCGCAACCGAAACGTTTGGGTTGATCCGGACGGGGGGTACCGGTACTTTCTGCATGTGGCCAAGCATGATCTCGTAATTCGTGGCGCCGGTAATTGGAAGTACGCCCGTGAGCAACTCGTACAGCATTACGCCAACCGAATAAATATCCGATCGCGCCGTCGCCAACTTGCCGTCCACTTGCTCCGGCGACATATAGCTCAGCGACCCGAGAAGGCATCCGGTCAGCGTCAAATGGCTCGACTGCTCAGTAAGAGCGATTCCGAAATCGAGGAGCTTGACCACGCCGCCTTCGGCAATCATGATGTTCGACGGTTTGATGTCCCGATGCACCACGCCCAGGCGATGCGCATAGATCAGCGCCTGCAGGACCTGGGTGGTAAAGTCCAGAACCTCGCGCTGCGTTACCGCCGTTCTGAGTTGGCGCTCGCGCAATGTCTCGCCATGGATCAATTCCATCACCATGGCAAGCTGATCCTCGTAGTAGAAGGCAGTGTGCAGAGCCGCGATATTTACATGGTTGAGCGTGGCAAGCGTCTGAACCTCGCGGCGAAACCGCTCTGCCCTGTCTGCCGCGCCGGTCTGATCCGGCAACAGGACTTTCATGGCTTCACGGCGATTCGAGATCAGGTGCCGCACCTCGTACACCACACCGAGTCCACCCGTGCCAAGCTTGCCCACAATCTCGTAATCGCCGATCTGTCGCCCTGGTTCAATTGCCATAGGTCATGCAGTTCCTCATCGGCTTTGAGCGGGTCTCTATCGAGTACATCCGTAATGGGTCTTCATCGTCAAGTTTGGAGGTCAAGCCGCGGTCGCCGGCGTGTTACGCCGATGCTCTCGGTGGTTCGAGGTTCTTGACAAACTCATAGAGCACCTGCGGACCCTCGCCGGAGATTGCATCGCCGGGATGAGCGCCGGCCTTCATCCACGCAAAGAGGAAAATCAACGGAATCCAGCCGCGGGAATCGTTCTCGAGTTTGGCGCCGATGCGGCTGAGCGCCTCCGCGAAGCGCAGCGGCAAGGGAACCGGCTCTGCCTTGAGTGTGGCAGGGTCGTAGCAGTGTTCGGCCGGAGAGGTGACGAGGTACTCTCGGCAGATGAGCGGACGGATGGGATGAATCGAGCAGGATTCGTTCTCAAGGAACGGACATGGAATCCGTTGGTAGAGATACTCAGTGGCCAATTGGCGCGCGGATTCGGTTTCGGCAAACCAGTCTTCGTTGACCAGGCGATCAATAAAGCCCGACGCGGCAAACTTGCGCAGTGCTTCATCGAAGCGCCGCTCCAGTTCCTGTTGGCGCGCTTCGGGAAGAGATCTGATCCAGGTCGTAAGCGCCTCGGCCTCGAAAATGCTCAAGGGGACCATCTGGCGGCAACATGCGCCGCAACCGGCCTTGCAGGAGATGGTGCGCCCGATCTGGCTCAACTGGGATGCGACGCCCGCTATCAATGAGTCGTCAATGGCCTGCAGGACGGGCAGTATCTGGGTGAGATTGGTTTGGCCCGCGGGAACCACCGCGCTGGCCTTGAACCTGCCGTCGCTCAAGCCGATCGAGAACTCGACTGTGACGGTTTCAGCCGGAACGGAAGTCTGCTCGCCCATAGATCAGCATTGTAGCGAAACCCGCTGCGGCTGGGTTGTTTGAATCTGGCTTCCCGGGTCACGATACCGGGAGGTTCCGCACGATCAGCCTAGATAACACAGGCATTACGTGACTGATTCCCCTTGCCGCGTCTAACTCTAAAGTTACTGGCTAAGTTATCCAATGCCGGTTTATGATAGTTCAACCTATCGCAACGCATTGAACAGGTTCAGTTTCATGGATACCGGTGCAACAGTCACCCAAATCGGCAAATATCCCGTCCTGGGCGTCCTGGGCGTCGGCGGCATGGGTGTAGTTTACCGCGCCATGGACAAGTCCGTCGGCCGGGAAGTGGCCATCAAGACACTTACCGAAGCCACGCAAGAGCTTCGCCAGCGCTTTCTTCTCGAAGCTCGCTCCGGCGTCCTGAACCATCCCAATATCGTCACGGTCTACGACTTTGGCGAACAGGATGGCAATCCCTACATCGTCATGGAGTTTATCTCTGGTGACTCGCTGGAGAATCTGCTCCGCGCCGGACATAAGTTCACTCTGATTGAGAAGCTCGATATCATCCGCCAGCTTTGCCTCGGCCTGGGCTATGCCCACCAGAAGGGAGTTATTCACCGCGACGTAAAGCCGGCAAACATCATGGTGCAGCCGGATGGCAATATCAAGATCGTCGACTTTGGCGTCGCCCGCCTGGAGAAGACCTCCGGAAATACCCAGACCGGCATGGTGATCGGGACCTTCCACTACATAGCCCCGGAAAGACTGTTAGGCAAATCCGCCGATGGCCGAGCCGACGTGTGGTCTGCCGGCGTCATCCTCTATCTGCTGCTTACTGGCCGGCTGCCATTTCCCGGCGACGATCCAGACACGCTGCACCGCGTGGTGCGCGAGCCGCATGAGCCGCTTTCAAACTTTCTCACCGATTATCCGCCCGCTCTCGATCACCTGGTCGACACTTCGCTGGCCAAGAACCCTGCCGATCGCTACGAAACGGCGGAAGAAATGGCTGCGGATGTCGAGGCCGTCAATGAGGGGCTCAGGCGCGATCACATAACGCAGGCTCTAGGCAACGTGCAAGCCCTGATTGATCAGGAGCAGTGGACCAGCGTGCGGTCCGTGCTGCTCGACCTGCAGCGCATCAGTCCCAAGAACACTGAAGTCAAAAAGCTGCTTCGCGACGTTCAGGAAAAGCTCTCGCGCCAGCAGAAGACAGTTCAGCTCCGGCAACTCTTGTCCGATGGCGAGGAGGCAGTTCTCTCCCAGCGTTATGGCGAAGCGATTGATATCTACAACCAGGCACTGGAGATCGATCCGGCCAATGCCGAGCTTCAGGATAAGATCGAGAATGCCCGCAAGTTAAGGGAGAAGGCTGACAAAGTGGCGCAGCTGCTTGAACAGTCTCGCGAAGCGCGCAAACGCAGCGACTTCACGGCGGCGAATCAACTCATCGATCGAGCCCTTCAGCTTGACGAGCGCAACACCGATCTTCGCAATGAGCGGGCACGCATCATTCAAGATGCGGAGCGCGTTGCAAAGGAACGCAATCTCCGCCAATATAGCGAGGCTGCCCGCAATCAACTTGCCGCCCGGCAGTATACCGATGCTATTCAGAGCCTGCGCTCTGCCCTGGAGATCGACCCGACCGACGGTGAGACGCAGCAGCTCTTCCAGGAAGCGATCGATCGGCAGGAGGAACAGCGCCGCCGCAAGATCATCGATCAAATCGTAGCTGAAATCACAGAATGCATCGCTTCTGAAGAGTTGGATCGCGCACTGACCTTGATTCAGCGCGCGCAGGATCGTCTTCCCGGCGAGGCCGTGCTGCTGCAACTGAAGGCCGAAGCTGGGGAAAAGCAGCAGGAGAAAGCTGCCCGCAGCCTGGTGGAGAAGACCACGCGCGATGTCTACAACATTTTGGCCACCAACCCTCACCAGGCTCTCGCTGTTGTGCAACAGGCTCTCGAACAGATGCCTGGAGAAGCAAGGCTGATTGCTCTTGAGGCCAAGGTCACCGAGCAAACGCAAAAAGCCAAAGCCGAGGAGCGGAGAGCTCAATTCCTCAAGCAGGCCAACGCGTTGCTTGAAGCAAAGCAATTCGATCAGGCGATCCGCATTCTCGATACCGCGGCCATCGAGTGCGGCGCAAGCCCCGACATTGCTTCCCTGCTGAATTACGCACAGGAGAATCAGCGCAAGGCAGCCTTGAGCCAGGCGGCGGTAAACGCAATGCGCCAGGCACAGCCTCTTATCGCAGCCAGCCAGTTTGAGGCCGCCATCAGCATTCTGCAACCCGTTGCTCTGGAAACCGGCGACCCCGCGGTTGAGCAGCTTCTGCGGCGAACCGTCGACAGCCAGGCTGAATTCGCGCGCCGCATCGACGCCGTGGTAGACCGCGCGCAGTCCTTGAGCGAGAGCAGCGCCGAACAGGCAATTCAGCTCCTCTCCAGTCAGCCGCCGGAAATTCAGCAGCATCCGCGAGTGAGTGAACTGCGCGCAAGATTGGAGTCTTACGGAGAGCAGGATCGCAAAGCAAAAGACCAGGCGCGCTTCATTGAAGAACAAGACCGAATCATGGCGGACGCCGTTCGGCAGGCCGGCGCGACGCTCCAACAGCATGATTTTCGCAGCGGTCTCGGCGTCCTTGAAGCGGTGCGCAAGACCTATGGCGACTCGCCAAAACTCTCCTCGGCAATCGCTCAATACAACACCCAGCGCGGCCAGCTTGCCAACCAGATGCTTTCCATCGCAATCGAATCGGCGACGCAAGCCATTCAGCGAGAAGAAGGCCAGCAAGCTTCCGGCATCTTGAGCGCCGTGATGGATGCTGCGGAGTTCGCCGACTCCGGCCTGCAATCCAAGTTGAAGCGCCTTGCCAAGGAAGCGGAAAAGGCATCCACAAAAAAGCAGGCAAAACCTCCAATTCAACAAGCGCAGGTCGCCGCTCAACCATCGATGTCGCCTTCGCCGGCAGTCGCACCCGAAGTCAAGGCCAAATCTGGATTCCCTTGGGGCGTTGTCATTGGCGTCCTTGTTGTGGTTCTTCTTGCCGCGGGAGGCGCGGCATACTGGTTCTTCTTCCGCCCCGCGCCTGCCGCGCCGCTGGGGATTATCGAAGTGAATGCAACTCCCTTTGGCGAAGTGGTCAGCATTACTTCGGACAAAGGCCAGGCAATTCCCCTCCCCGACGGCGACCGATCGACACCCATGCGCCTTGATGCCATTCAACCGGGTACATACACCGTGGTCGTGAAGGGCGTCGACGGCAACACGCAGAGCCAATCCTGTAATGCGTCTCAGACCCCGCAGGTATGCAACATTCCATTGCAGCCAATCGACGACAATGCAATTGATCAAATACTCGGAGGGGCAAAATGAGGCTGATCCGAATCGTTTCGATCGTCTCGCTCATCCTGTCCGCCATTCTCCTGCGAGCGCAGTCTCCTGACGAGAGACCGAGGAAGGAGGCAAGAGAGCTGTTCGAAAGGGCAATGAAGGAAGGGAACGAACGCGCCAATCAAGTTCACGATATTTGCCAGGCCGCGCAATTGCAGCCCAGGGAGAGAAAATACGCCGACGACTGCAGCAGCTACACAGCCCGGCTGAACAATGACGACACAAATTCGCTTGACAGCGCCGTTAAGGCCTATCAGAAGCACGATCTGGATAATGCGGAGTCGCTGGCCAGGCAGGTGTCGAGCCTCAATCCCACCCTGTTTGCCAAGGCCAGGAACTTGTTGGAAACAATCCGCGACAACAGATCCGCGGGCCAGTCCGCGGAGCAGGTAAAGGAAGCGTGGGAGCGGGGAGATTTCAAGGCCGTCATGTCGTTGGCCCAGGACATGACAACTCCGACCGCCAAGACCGCTGCCAGCATCTATGTGAAAGACGTCGAGATGTACAACAAATTGATCAATGACGCGGAGAAGGAGAAGGACACAAACCCTGATGGCGCGAAGGATCTTTTGGGGCAGGCCTATATGCTCAATCAAAAAGGGCCTTCGGACCCGAGGGGAAAAATCACCGAAATCAATAACGCCCTCGCCGCAAAAAGCAATGCCAAGTTTTTTGGGTCTCAGCCGGGTGGCTCGAAGAGCAACGACTCTGCCGGCACCACTACGAACCAAGCCGACACCGCCAGGAAAGTGAACGCCCTTCTAGTCGAAGCGCGGAATGCTGAGAAGCAGGGCAACCCTACCGTTGCCATCGACGACTACGCCGCGGTTCTGAAGCTGCAGCCCGACAACCAGGAAGCACTGGACAAAACCCGGCGAAGCCTCGCAGCAGTCCATCTTCCCAAAGACCTGGTGGGCAAGACCGCAGATTCAAAACAACAGTCGCCGGTTTCGTCTCCAACTCCCGTCACCATTCCATCCGCTGCCGGAAGCGATCTCAAATCCGCGATTCGATTCTTCTACAATGCGCAATTCGACGACGCGCGCACCGCCCTGATGGATTATATCGAGTCCCCGCAGGCCGCCCAGAACCTGGGCGCCGCGGACTTTTATCTTGGCGCGACTCTTATTCAGCGGTCGATTCTAAGAACTCCGCGAGCCCAGTGGAAGGGTCCCCCGCCGGACGCGCTGATAGCCTTCAAAGACGCCCGCAAGGCCAACTACAGCCCGGTGAGAGCATACGTCTCCCCGGCGTTGTTGAAGGTATGGGATTCAACTGGACAGTAACGTGCGACGATGGGCACCCTGCGGCTACATCCGATCGAACAGAATGGTTCTGGCGGCGAACTCCTCAAAGTTCTTGAATGAGAATCGCAATTTGCCGATTTTTCTGTCATAAGAGTACGCAACCATCGCCTTGTCCCCGGCACTGGGGTTAGCAGGATCCAGCGAGTATTCCTTCCCGAAGCGGTCCGTGATGTCTTTCATCGGGATAGGCGTTTTCGGTTCCAATATCAGTACGAACGCGCTTCCATCCCCATTTGGCGGCAACCTGAGTTCTGCCTGATTCCAAAGTCCCCCGTGGCCTCGAAAAACAGTTGTATACCGATCGCTTTCCTCGGGAACCTTTTCAAAGCGCAACCCCAGAACCTCGCCGGCTTTCCCAGGAGACAAAGCGGGACACGCATCGATCTCATCCAATATTTCGATCACAGTCTTCTCCGCGGAAGGCCCCAGTCCGCTTACCGCCCGGCTCTGAGAATCCGCCATCAGTGCGCCCAGCACAACGATCATTGCCAGCGCAAGAAACCAGCGCGTCCGCCGCTTCATTTTACTCCCCCGGGGTTTGCCTTGTCGTAAGCAGCCGCGGGATCTTTGGAGTAGTACTGCTGATAAGTCTTGGTCGGATCGTTGCTCGGATTCTCGCCAGTGCCGAACTTATCGGCGATCTTATCGCGGGCTGTCGAGGGGTCGTCATCGTAAAGCTTCTTGAACTCGTCTCCCTGCTTTCCCGCCACTCCGATATTGACCCCCTTCTTGGCCAATTCCTCCTGGACCTTTATGTTGTTGATGGTTGCATCGGCCTCGTCGAGAAGCGCCCCTTTGACAACTTGATCGACGTATTGCTGCTTGGTGAGCTTGTCCATCGAGACTGCCGGGGGCGCTGGGCGCATGGCGTGGCCGACTTCGTGCGCGAGCAGCATCAGCAGAGTTGGGGTATCGCTGGCCATCTTGGGATCGATGGTGACCGTGTTGTTGCTCCGGTCCGCGAAGGTTCCCTTGTCTGGAATGCCGGATTTGAACTTCCACCCTGCCTTCTTAAGGCTGTCAATCTGACTGGATAGAAGAGGCGATTTATCAATCTCCTTCATCAGCGCCGGGGTGAGCGGATCACCGGTGTTCGCAGCAGGAGTCTGGCCGCCTGCCGAGGGAGCCGGGGCACTCGGCGACGGACTGCTCTGTTGGCTCGCCTGAGACGCCCCGCTCGCCGCCAACCCGCCCATCACGGCGCCAAAGCCGCCCATGCCTGGGCTGGGAGTTCCAACCTCCCCGATGATGCACGTCGGAGAACCCATCACGATCATCCCGCCGTGTACGGTTGGATCCATCAGCCTCGCCGCGGGAAGAAAATTGATCATCACCCCCAGGGAACCCATCACAATCATGTCCGGCGGTCCAACACATGTTGCCATACTGGTGACAGTGGCCGCGGGCAGCATGTCGATAAGAACAGTCGGCGCGCCCGGAGGCAGAATCGGGCCGCCCACGTGAGGCACAAGTACCGTGACCATCGGACATACGTGCATGTCGGTGATTCTTGCTGCCGGCGGCATCAGCCCTTCTCCTCGTTCATCTTTAAACTGCTAGCCCCTCGCGGCGGGTTCGTCCGCGCCCGGTGGGCCAATGTGCAGACCTTTCACAAATGCGTCGTAGTCGGGTCGAACCGCTCTCAACTGCTCTTCCACCGTAGTCAACGTAACGATCCCCAGCCAGCGGCCCGCTCGCACATAAGTCTGGGCGTGCAGCATGCTCCCCGACGCCATGGTGTGACGAACGAAGAGCAGGTGCGCCTCATCCGCGCCCGCAAACGCAATCGCCTGGGGGCCCGCGCACTTCACATCTTTCAAGCGACCCTCGATCAGTTTCAACTGTTTGTCAATATACTCCGGCAGTCCGCTCTCTTCACCCAATGCGTCCTGGCCCACTCCAACACTTGCGGCGATCGCACCCGGTGCGGCGGCCATCTGCTTTATTCCAAATCCGGCAATGTACATCCACCCCGCCGGCACCGACGTGACGCTCCATCTTCCAATCGTTGGGAACGTGCTGACAGCGCCGGATTGTGGCTGTGTTTGCGCCAAGCGTCACCCATCATTTGCCCATCGAATATTAGCCGTACTTGTATTGACGCTTGCCCTCGATCTCCACTGCCCTAAAGCAAGCCCTTTGCCTGGTTAGATGCCTGACTCGCTGATTGTTGTGCGGCCTTTGAGGCTTGTTGCGCCTGTTGTTGCGCCTGGCTTGCCGCCTGCTTCACCTGCTGTTGAGCCTGCTGGGCCTGCTGCTGGGCCTGCTTTGCAGCCTGTTGTGCCTGGGCAGCCGCCTGTTTCGCAGCTTGTTCCGCCTGCTGGGCGGCGGCTTGTCCCTGTTGCTCCGCAGCCTTCGCGGCCTGCTGCGCCTGTGCGGCAGCTTGCTGGGCGGCCTGCTGCGCCTGTGCTGCCGTCTGTTGGGCCTGCTGCTCGACCTGCTGGGCCTGTTGCTGCGCCTGTTGTGCTGCCTGCGCCCCCGCCTGCGCGCACTGCTGAGCCTGCTGCTCCGCTTGACTCAGAGCCTGCTGTGCCGCGGCCTTGCCTTGTGCGGCCGCCTGCGCAACCGCCGCCTGCGCCTGCTGCACCGCCTGCGCCGCCTGCTGATAGGCCTGGCGCGCTTCTTGAGTCGCCTGGTTGGCGGCCTGCTGGGCTTGCTGAGCCGCCTGTTGCGCGGCCTGTTCAGCCTGGCTGGCAGCTTGCTGCGCCTCGGCGGCAGCTTGCTGCGCACCTTGCTCTGCCTGGCTGGCTGCGGCCCCGGCGGCAGCTGGAGCACTCCCCATATTTATTGCCTGTATTGCCGCCACACCCGGCGACGAAGCACCCGCTGGCGAGGACGATGACGAAGATGCTGGAGAGCTTGACGAACTGCCCAGCGTTCCGCCCCCACTGCCGCCGCTGGTGTCGGCTTTGTCAGGAGCGTTAGGCGACTGCGGCGAGGGTACTGACCCGGCGCTACCGCTGCCCGCTGCGCCGCCGCTGTTGATCAGCACCATCACCCCGGAAATCGCAACACCGGAGGGCCCGATGGTGACAAAGTTTCCCCCCGCCACCAGACTCAACTCCATGCCAGCCTGAATTACAAGACTGGTTGCCGCGTTGATATACACGGTGCCGTTGCAATCGAGTGAGTAAGCCGAACCGACCTGTATGCTCTGGCTCGAACTTACATTCAGCGCGTGATTCCCCCCTACCGCCTCCGTCAGATTGCCACCGATGTAGAGATCCGCGTTCGAAGAGATATTCTCCACCAGATTCGATTTGATATTGCGGTTGAAGTTCTGGTCGATCTCCTCGGTTTGATTCCCCGTCACTATCAGAGAATCGTTATTCCCCACAGAAATTCGCCGGTCGTGCTCGATCGAGACATCCATGTCTTTCTCCGCATGGATGTAAACCTGCTCGTCGCCCTTCTTGTCTTCGAATCGCAGCTCATTCGCATTAGCCGCCGATCCGCCTTTGCTGCTCCGCGTCATAATCCCCGATCTTGTGCTATTGTCGGGCAGCGGATACGGAACCGTATTAATGGCGTTATAAACCGAACCGGTAACCACCGGGTTATCCGGATCTCCATTCAAAAACTGAACCACTACCTCGTCCTTGACGCGCGGCCAGAAATACGCGCCCCATCCGTTTCCGGCCCAGGGCTGCGCCACGCGTACCCACGTGGTGTTTACGGTCGAATCTCTGTCGTCCTTCTTGTCCCAGAAAAACCGGACTTTGATGCGCCCCAGGTCATCGAGATAAATCTCTTCGCCGCTCGGCCCCACAACCAGCGCAGTCTGCGGACCGTAAATTCTGGGCTTCCTGAAAGTCTTCGCGGGCTTGTAGACGATGTCTGAGGACACCGCGGTGAATTGATTGCTGTATTCCTCGTCTTTCCCCTGATCGCTGGCCCGATAGGGTGGAACCTGGTCAGCGCTCATCGTAACCGTGGTCAGCAGGTATTTACGGTTCCACTCATCGCGCGGATGATCTTCCATGCTGAATGTGTACCCTGCGCACAGCGAACGCGCGTTGGAGACGCCGCGAAGCACTTCCGCCATTGCGTCGGAAGCCTGCACCCTCGTCTCGATGAATAGGTCTTCAATATCCGAGGTCGGCTGCGTAGCGCCGTCCGCGTAGCCTTCCGCCCCGGCTGGATAAAGATATTGGTCGAACGCGTTCTTGCCGTACGGGCTCGCGCTGTTCTTGTCCGTCGCATCCGCCCGGGCAAAGTTGCGGTAGTTGTAGTCTGAAGTCGAGTGCTTGCCAGAAACCATGGTCGCCGTCGAAGTGAACTCGGTGATCATGGCTCCATAAGCCCCCTCGGCTCCCCTCGAATTCAGCGCATAGGGAACCGTAGACGACAATGGACAGTCCTGATAGGCATTACGGTCGTCCCCCAGTACGATCTTGTTGTCCTGATCGGAATGCTCAAACCAATAGAAGATGCCGCTCTCTTCCAGAATACGCGAAACGAATTGGAAATCCGACTCGGAATACTGTGTGCAGTATTCAAGCACCTCGTAGCTTCCAGTCGTCTGGTCCGACAACGACAGCGTATACTCACCAATCACTTCCTTCGCTATGTCGAGCACCGTCTTGCTTTGGAAAACGCGGCAGTTCGCGCTCAGCGTAAGTTGCCACATCGATGGCACAATCCGCGCCCGGTAAACGTTAAATTCCGCGTCGCCCGCGCTTTGATCGAACGACGCGACAATGCCGTTGATGTATCGGAATCCGTCCACGTCGTTCAGACCGATCGCAACAGTAACTTTGGAACCAACCAGTGCCGTTGGATCGATCGAGGTGTCCGCGGATGCCAGCAGATCGACGTTGTATTCAAACAGGCGCGAGATTCCCTCCCCGCCTTCAATCGACTCAATGACCAGCACGTCTTTGCCCGCCTGGCTGGTGAACTGCATCAACCGGTCTGCCTGCTTTGTTTCTGCCATTCCAACCCCGCTTGTCCCGTCCCGGGATTTCTGCTAACAAGCTCCAACACGCCGCTCACAGTTCGCCGCTGGGTACTGGGTGCCCCATCCTTGACGCAGCTTCATCGCGGCAAGGGTGGGAGACCTCGATCCCAAACCAGCCTGTTCATAGGGCGGCAGCATCCCACTCATACGTCAGCGCGCCGTCCTTCACTGAGACGGTCACTCGCTCCGATGCCGCTCCGCCGGCAAGCTGCGACAGTATCTGCCGCGATAGATCGGGCAACATCGTATTCGACAGAATGTTGTCCACGTTCCTCGCTCCGCTTTCAACCTCGGTGCAGCGCGCCGCCACCTCGTTCAAAAGAACGTCGTCGTACACCAGGGCAATCTTATGCGTCTCCGCAAGCCGCCTTTGAATCTTGCCCAGCTTCAGTCGAATAATCTGCTTCATAGCTTCGTCGCGGATCGGGTAGTACGGCACAATCATCAGCCTGCCTAGAAACGCCGGCTTGAATATCTTGTCCAGTTCCGGCTTCAGCGCCTTCACCATCCCTGCGCTGTCGGGCGCTGTCTCCGGATCGGCGGTCAGCTTCATCAGCGTTTCCGTCGCCGCGTTGCTGGTAAGCAGAATAATTGTGTTCCTGAAGTCGATCTCGCGTCCTTCCCCGTCTTCCATCCTGCCCTTGTCGAACACCTGGAAGAAAAGCTCCAGCACATCGGGATGCGCCTTCTCCACTTCGTCCAGCAGCACAACCGAATACGGCCTGCGCCGCACCGCTTCGGTCAATACGCCGCCCTCGCCGTAGCCCACGTAGCCCGGAGGCGAACCCTTGAGCGTCGAGACCGTGTGCGCCTCCTGGAACTCCGACATATTGATGGTGATCATATTGCGTTCGCCGCCATACAGCACGTCGGCCAGCGCAATCGCAGTCTCCGTCTTTCCCACGCCGCTTGGACCCACCAGCAAGAACACGCCCACCGGCTTGACCGGATCGTCGAGGTTGGCGCGCGAGGTAAGAATCCTCTGCGCAATTGCCGACAGCGCATGATCCTGCCCGATCACCCGCTTCTTCAAATGCTCATCGAGCGTGAGCACCGTCTCAATCTCATTGCGAACCATCTTGCCCAGCGGAATTCCCGTCCACGCCGAGATCACCTCGCCCACAAGCTGCGCGTCCACGGAGACTCGCATCATTCCCTTCTCGCCTTGCAGGGCATCAAGCTCAGCTTCCAGCTTCGCGAGTTCGGCCAGCGCGTCGGCCGGCTTCTCCGCGGCATCCCCGCCTTCCTTTTTCGGCGACTCAATGCTCTCATGCAGCTTGCGAATCTTCTCGATCAAACCCTTCTCTTTTTCCCACTGCTCTTTGAGAACAGCCTCTTCTTCCTTCGCCGCTGCTGTCTCAGCCTCAATCAGTTCCAGACGCTCCGCGTGATCCGCGCCGATCTTCGTCTCGCGGTCCAGGACACGCTTCTGTACTTGAAGCGAATCGATGCGCCGCTGCACGTCCTCGAGCCGCGGAGGCGTCGAGTTCTGTCCCAGCGATAACCGCGCGCATGCCGTATCCAGCACCGACACAGCCTTGTCCGGCAGTTGCCGCCCGGCAATGTATCGATGCGACAAGCGCACTGTCGCCGTCACCGCTTCATCCAGGATGCGCAGGTTGTGATGTTTCTCAAGAGACCCGACAATGCCTCGCAGCATGGTGCAGGCCACCGCTTCGGTCGGCTCTTCCACCTTGACCACCTGGAATCGTCTGGCCAGCGCCGGATCTTTTTCGAAGTACTTCTTGTACTCTGACCAGGTGGTCGCGGCAATAGTGCGCAGTTCCCCGCGCGCCAGCGCCGGCTTCAGCAGATTCGCTGCATCGTTTTGTCCTGCCTGTCCTCCGGCGCCAATCATGGTGTGCGCCTCGTCGATGAAGAGAATGATCTTCTCGGTTGAGGACTTTACTTCATTGATCAGTCCCTTCAACCTGTTTTCAAACTCCCCCTTGACGCCCGCGCCGGCCTGCAGCAGAGCCAGATCAAGGCTGTGCAGATGCACGCCTTGCAGCGCCGGAGGCACATCTCCGTCCGCAACGCGATTCGCAAAACCCTCCACCACCGCCGTCTTGCCCACGCCAGCCTCGCCGGTCAGAATCGGATTGTTCTGCCGCCGTCTCATCAGAATATCGATCATCTGCCGAACTTCCTGGTCGCGCCCCAGCACCGGATCAATCTTTCCCGCCTTGGCGTTCGCGGTGAGATTTACGGTGTATTGGTCCAGATGCGGCGTCTTGCCGCCCGACGCTGAGCGTGCGACGTCTCCATCGTCGCGCGCCGCTCCATCACCGGCGTCGCCAAGGCTCGTCTGCGTCTCCTTGGAGCTGGCAATAATGTCGTAGAAGCTCGCGCGCAGGCCTTCGGGAGGAATCGACTGCAGCTCCTTGGAGAAATCCTTCACCATCCGAGACAGGTCTTCATCGCCCAGCAGCGCAAGCAGCGTGAACCCGGTGCGGATTTGTCCCGCGTGAAAGTCGATGCTCGCCACCGTCCACGCCTCCGAGAGCATTTGTACGACCGAAGGACTGAATGCAGGTGAGCGTGCGTTACCTGTCTTCAGCGAGTCCAGACTGCGCTCCAATTCCTTCGTAAGACGCGACCTGTCAATCCCGAAATGCTTCAGGATTGCGGCCACATCGTTGTCGGTGCCATCCAGCACTTTCAGCAAATAGTGCTCGATCTCAATGTCGTAGTGCGTCCGTGCTACGCACAAACCCGCGGCAGCCTCAAGCGCGCGCCGCGTTGTATCGTTCAGCTTCTCAATCAGACCTTTTAGATTTGTGCTCATAGCCTTCTCTGTCCCCGTTCTGAAAATCTCTCACTGCACTTGTCTCACTGCACCATCTCTCATTGAACCAGGTAAGTTGCGTCCGCTGGATCGCGGTCAAGAGGTTTGGTTTTCAACCAGCTCACCAGCCCCAGTTGCGGCCGCGTGGCTGCGCCCGATCCCAGCTCGCAGGGCGGTGCGTCCTCGCGCGCCAGCACCAGTTGCACTTCAGTCTCATAACTCCCGTTGGAGTAGAACCTCAACCACGCCACAAGCTCATGATATGCAGCCTGTCCTGGCAAAAACCTCAAGTACTGCTCGAAGTGCATCGGGCCAATTGAAACGCGGATCCGCCCGTGATGATCCCACACTTCGTCGCCGGCCACGGTCCCAACACCGAGCCGCTCGCTCGGTCCGCCGAACCCCGTAAAGCATGTCTGATTCTCCACGCTCAACTTCCGCCACGCGCCCGCGAACTGCTGAATGTGGACCTTCACCTCGAAGTAGTCTTCCAGAATCTGCTGCAGAGACGAAGCCGAACGCACATGCCGTCCCAGAAGACCCACGTAGTTCAGATACGCATAATCAGAAAGGCCGCCTCGTGCCCGCAAGCCCTCCGTGCCCAGTCCCAGCAGATCCCGCAACCGCATCGATAGCCGGTCTTCGCCTGACTTTTCGTACTCAATAAAGAACCTGTACTTCTCCCAGCCACGATAGAAAAACGAAATCATGCGATGGTTGAAGATATTAAGAAAATCTTCCATCGCATAATCCTTGTGCCGCGTCCGCGCCAGCAGAAACTCGGTATACGGCGCAGGCATCACCGAGATTGCCGCGCACAGGCCCATGAACTCCACCGTCATGCTGGCCTGGCCATTTTCCTCGCGATGCAAATCGTAAATCTCGCTGGGCGGAAACGCCAGCGAAGTGCGCGCCGAGAAGCGAATCGTCTCCTGCTGCGGCGTAATGAAATAGCCGACCGGCTTCCGTTCAGTCTCCATCTTCTGCAGCATGCGCACCGCCTGAAAGAAATGCACGCGGAACGGCTCTTCGTCCAGCATTTTGCGCACACTGCCGAACGATGATCTGCCGTCTTCTTCCCATTTCCGCTCAGTTACAGCAGGGCTTGGGTCCCCGCTCTCGGTGGCCATTTTCCCAGCGCCTCCTTTCTCAGGGTGCTTCGCCCAGTCAACTGCGAAAAACTGTTCATGGCAGCATAGCTGGCAAGAAAGCGATCGATGACAGCGGCAAACAGATATAATCCGCTCCCCGCGAACTGCTGTTCGTCAAACTCCATCTCCACCTGCATTCCCCGCGCGGGAATCAGCCCATAGGCCGAGTTCACCAGCGCGAATTTGGGCGCGGAGTTCATCTTCAAAATCGATCCAACCTGATTCTCGCTGGCCGCCGAGTCCGTCAGGTTGTGCAGCCGCAGAATCTCCTGCATCGCAGCCCGGCCCTCTTCGTTGAGCGATAGATAATTGAGAGAAAGCAGCGAAATCAAACGCCAGAAATGCCCTTGCCCTCCGGGCGGGTTGATGCTCGCGGTGGGCCGCCGCAACGCAATCACCGTTTTGGCTGCCTCGTGCCCCACTGCCTCGAAGTCGCCGGTCTCTGACCCCGTCTGAATCCGCGATGGCAGATCGAAATTGGTACACAGCGTCCGCACCATCAACACATCCGCCTCGGGTTCGGTGAAACTTCCCGTTAGATCCACCACTGAGATGGACATCGTCGAAGGCTCGCGCTCGCCGAATTCGTTCAGGTGGCGGGTTGCCGTCCAGAACACGAGATCGTCCCGTTTGCGGCTCTGATGGCGGTACGAATGCATCGGTTCCAGAGGCACCGATTGCCTCAGTCTCGGGTTGGTCGCAACCACTTCTTCAATGCTGAAAATCTCCATCGATGCGTAGTTGCGGCTGTCCGGCACTATGGTGTATTCATGCCGCGTCTGGCTCAGCAGTATCGGCTCCGACGCCTGAGCGAATAGATTGATAGCCGGCGTGCATCCCAGCCGGAAGGTCCTTTCATTGATGCCCAGTTCCATTACCTGTTGCCGCTCGGCGCGCTCGAAGAGTGAGAACAGAAAAACGATCTCAGCCTCTTCGCCAAATCCCGCTTCAGCCAGAGGCTCCAGGCCTTCCAGATCGAAGAACAGGAACTTCTCCGGCAGCGCAAAATACTCCTGCAGCAGCCGGTGGCCGTCCATGGAACGGCGCACAAACGGCAACAAACTTTCTTCCGCGTCGAACCCGACCATGCGTAGCCGATCGGGCCCCAGGCTGATCAGCCGCTTCTCATCTTTTGGATCGCGCAATTGAATCTCGATGCACTTCTCCGAGATCAGCTCATAGAGCGAATAAACCACGCTCGCATCCCCTGCCAGATGGAAGCGCAGGCGCTTCAACGGCAGCCCGGAAAAAACCACATCTCTATGGCAGCGAAGCCGTAGACGGACGGCGGCCACTGCCTGCACTCCGACCGTCGCGCGCGGAGGCCGCTGCATCCTTTCCGGCTGCCGCCACTCTGCCGCGGAAACCGAAAAGGGCCAAAGGTCCACGTCATACGCTGTCTGGAAGCGGCAAGCCAACCCATCGACCGTCACCTTCGACACCAGCGCTGTTCCCCTCGGAACCCGCATCCCCGCGGTTTTTTTCCCCTGCGCAGGGTCCGCCTGGCATTCCACAATGGTCATCGACGGAATTGGCTGCAGATAAGCCGGATGGATGATTCGCGTCAGCGATTCGCAGAGCTCTGGAAAATCGTCGTCGATCCTGCGGTGTACCCGCGCAGCCAGAAACGCAAAGCCTTCCAGAAGCCGATTGACATGCGGATCGTCGCAACGATCAGGATCGAGCAGCAGCCTGCCCGCGACCTTGGGATACTTGCGCGCAAAATCCCCGCCCATCTGGCGCAGGAAGGTCAGTTCGCGCTCATAGTACTCAAGCATCTCCTCGCGCATGGCCCTTATTTAACCTCGTACTCGCCGCTGATCATCTCCAGCACTGTGTCGAACTTAATCTCTTCATCCATATTCTCGTAGATAATCTCACCTTCAATATGGAACCGCAGGCTCCGGCTGAGCAGATCTGTGCGCGTAAGAAAAACCCGCGGCTGGTGAATTCTCGGTTCGTAGGTGCGAATACATTTCTCCAGCGCGACCGTCAGCGCATTCTGCTCCTTGCCGTGCGAGCCATCGAAGCTAAGCAGATCAGGCAGCCCGTAATTCAACACCGAAGCAGCCGTTGCCGGATAACCCTCGAGCTCCGGGATGACCGGCTTGCGCGTATTCAAAAGCCACTCCAGATCCCGCTTCATCGAGTCGCGATACATGGTGATGGACGAGGCGCGCGTCTCCGGCCACAGATCGGTCTGCGTCAGCCGGTCCACCAGCGATTGCGTGATCAGGACTTCAGACTTGCCTTTGGCCAACTCGTCCTCCCAAAATCATCGCGTCTTTCGCTATTGCAGAACTGTACCATCCAGCCATTGCTGCGTCTCAGGATTGGCTGCTCCGGTGTCGTCCTCAAGCGTCCAGTATCGCAATTCAGGCCGCACGGCGAGCAGGCTCTTCACGGTCCCAGCAACCGCCTCCGAGATTGCAGTCGCTCCGGTCTCCTGGCCGGCGCGCCAGATGTACCGATGCAGATCGAGCCAGGTCCTGGCGCATTCGCTGGCCAGAATCGGCAGAGTCGCGCGCAGCAGTTCCGCCCACGCACTTCTGCCGGCGAGCACGCGCAGAGACTGCCTGATTTCCGGACTCGGCCCCACTGCATAACCCGGCGCCGGCGTCGGTCCCTGCATGCGCGTCTCACCCAGGCGCAGGCCGGCACACACCAGGTAAGGCACTGGAGACGTGGGGTCCTGTTCGAAGAGAAACTCCGCACTCTCCACCACCAGTGCGTACGCATCTTCCACCCCGCCCAGCGGACCGGCAGTGGCAGATCTGCGCAGCGCCGCCTGTCCTGGCTCTGTGCCCGTTTCCGCCTTGCCATCGGACTCCTGCGCCTCGCCTGCCTCCGCAGCCGGTTTTTCGACTTTCTGAACCGGATCAGGCTCCGTCTTGCGCCGCTCATTCAGCAACAGCTCGACGACTTTATGAACTTCATCGAGCGAGGTGCGAAGTTTATCCAGATTCGGGCTGCTGTCGCGGTAGGTTTCCTGCCCGTATTGATCCAGCCGATCCAGTGCCTCGATCGATTCATTCAAAGCCGCGCTGGCTTGCGCGTACAGACTTTTGGGGCTCGCCGCGAATGCCTGGTCGAACTCCTCAGCTGTCAGCCTGCCATGATCGATGGCGTCTTTCCGAGCTTCAGCCTTGGCATCGTTGTTAGCATCTTTCTCGTAGCCCACCTTTCGGGAATCGAGATAATTCACATAGTCCAGTCCGCTGCGGGTCAGCGGGACTTTGCGAAGAGCGTCTCCAATTAGTTTCGCCGCGGCTTCAATCGAGATCATCCGCAGCTCAAGGTCTTCGCCCTCCTCAATCACCGGATAGAGCGTCGGCCAGAAGGTCTCCTGAAGCGATCGGAAAAGCTCGATGCCCGGCGCAAGAACCTGGAATCCCTCAACCCGAAGTTCCGCCTCCACAAGCCAGCCTGCCAGGCGAAGGTCTTTGCTTCGAGTTGCCAGTGCATCGCCCGCCAGCTTGATCACGGCGCGATGATCGGCCTTCTTTTTCTGCGACCGTCCCCAGTCGCCTTCGGGAATATCGTCTTCGTCTTCCTTGCGCGCTTCCTTGATCTGATCGAAGACCTTGTCGTAGTAAAGGTTCTCGCCCGCTGGATTCTCACCTGCAATCGGCGTAAGCAAATCCTCACGCAGAGGCATCTTGAGACTCCTTCTCCGGCGCAGTCCACACTACGCTGCGAATTTCCAGCAGCGGGACATCGGTCCCGTCCACGTCCATCATCTTGATGCCGTAAGGAAGCTGCCCGTACTTCTCGTCGTCTTCCCAGGCTGACTCGCGGCCCAGTTGCACGGCCTCATCCGCGTGACGGAAGGAAAGCGGGCAAAGGACGGGAAGAAGAACGTCGCCGAGATCCTGCAGGCGAAAGTCGGAGCTGGTTTCCACGCGCGCCTGCGCCCACACCAGATCACGCAGATTGGCCGGCGGCTGAATCTCCAGCTTGCGCAGATAGTGAATTGGAATCCAGGTGTAACTACCTGCCAGGAAGACCTCGAGGTTGGCGCCGATGCGCGGGTCCGCATCACTAAACTCGCTGAACGGCTTGCCGTTCCATTCGCCAGCGTGAACTGCTTCATCTTTTTGGGGGGGTGTCTCGCCGTTGATGAACATGGCCTGCCGGGTACGCTCGGCGTGCAGCGCACTTCGATACAGGAGCGTTCCCGCGGCAGCCTCGGCATTCGCTCCCGCCAGAAGATCCAGCTGCTTCTCAGCCCGGTCAAACTCGCCGGCAA
>Ga0302326_10004584_pt1 | contig 31956 bp, 21 predicted proteins | sample Palsa_T0_3_FD_202264 | JGI IMG/M metagenome (GOLD analysis project Ga0302326, IMG submission 202264) | Peat permafrost microbial communities from Stordalen Mire near Abisko, Sweden - Palsa_T0_3 | ecosystem: Environmental > Terrestrial > Soil > Palsa > Peat permafrost | place: Sweden: Abisko...
TCAGATCGTCTTCCTTCGGAGTCAGCATAAGAGTCGCCTCGGAAAGATGGACAAATCGACAATCGTCGTCGGCAGGGAATATGCGATTCGCGAGCGGCGCATCGTGGGCGGACCTTTTCAGCGCGTGAAGCTGCTCGAACACATCCGCAGTTCAGATCATTGTCCTCTGGAGGGACCTCAAAACCTCTCTCCGTGATGAGGAGAACGGTGTCGTTGTCGTCATAATGTTCTCTCAACAGGTAGTAGCGCACGCCCGGCGCGGCGGCGATTATCAGAAAGTAAAATCGTGGGTAGATAATCGCGGGAGGTCACCAGACACATTTACCCGGAACAGGCCCGCTGGCGGGAAGATGCCGTACCTTGAGAGCGAATGCAGCCCAGAAATCCGAGACGTTATTCAGGCGGTTGAAAACCGCGCTGACGATTGCTACCGCCTGCTCCGCCTGTTGCGACAACCCCGCAACCTCGCGACGTGGGCGCTATTGACCGCCATGGCTCTTGAGGCGGAGACATTTCTGGAGCGCTACGGCGCGAACAGTTTCCGTCACCGGGTTACGCTCATCAACTTGGAGCGCTACATGTGCGGATTCCACTTCATTGCGGTTCATGGGAAACCCGCATCCCGACTCGTGCAGAGCTATACCTATCTCGCGAGCCTGAAGGCTGACGCTACATTCGGACTCGATGTCTGCAGGAAATACACCAGCTTCCTCAACGTCTTTCCGCTGTGGCACCGGGACCATGAGCGTGCCGACCTCATGCCCAAGGGAGCAGTGCGCTTCTACATCCCCCACGATTCGACTCGCCAACGACAGGTCCTCGCGTATCAGCAAATCTATCGTGCGGCAGAGGCAATACGTAAGGCACCGAGCCAGCCACAACGATCGCCTTTGCTCCAAAAGCTGTTCGATGACCTCTTCCAGGAAGCGCGACCGGCTGGCCTCCGCAAGAAGTTCCGCTACACGCCATCGCCTGAATTGATCGAGGCTCTGAGGCCTCAATACCAGGAGCGTTTGGACACGACTTTCAGGCATCCTGATTCGTTCCAGCTAAACGGGTATTCCCTGGCAGAGTTCAAGGCGCTCTACGTTGGGTTCCTGATCCTGTGCGCCATCCACGAATACATCTGCTACCCGTTGGACAAGGAGGGGCACCCAATATCTGAGTCCTCGCTCGTCATGGTCAAGAGGCGGACTCAGTGGGTGGCTGAACTGAGCAGAATCTCAGGCCTCTCGGCCGCCACGACCACGGCGATCGTGAAGGATCTGACAATGCATCCGGAGAATCCCTCTTTCACCAGTCTTTGCATCACGCCCTTCGTGCCGCTCGATGAGCATGACGAGACGCTCGCGGTCGCTCCACAGTTCCCCCTTTCCAGCGCTGCTGATGAAAATGCCCTGCGGCAGTTCTCTTACCTCTATCCTGCGATGTTCTCGGGTCAAAACGTCCAGAAAGAGGATGCGCTCATAACTCTGTTAAAGTCCGCAAACCCTGGATACGTGATGGATTTCTCCATTCCTCTCCCGAATGGTTCGACCGAAATCGACATTCTCATCGAAGATGCGGCGACCTCAACGGTGGTGTTCGCCGAGCTGAAGTGGCTGCGGAAGCCGTATAAACCCCTAGAGAGACTGAGGCGGGAAAAGGAACTCGAAAAAGGAATCAACCAGCTAGAGCTGATCCGCCAATATGGCAGAGAGCATCCCGAGTTTCTTCTGGAACGCGGGAAGCTCTCGCGCAACCTCAGCGACTACAAAGCGGTTCACCATGTGCTTTTGGTGCGGGACTACTGGCACTGGGTGGAGCCCGACGAAAGCATCGCGGCTTTGGACTTCGACGAATTTCTGGCGCAGTTTCAGGACAGCACTTCCCTATTCGATTTGATGACGGCACTCCTGTCGTATGAGTGGCTGCCGGTTGAAGGTCGCAATTTCTACGTTGACTTCACCACGACAGAGGTGAACGGCGCGATGATCGAGACGGCTTTGTTTCACGATGGAAAGCGCCTGGCGTGACTCTGGCTGCTCATCAGCCCTGCCTATGTGATACGAACGTGGTCTGAAATTGCGGCAGCAGTTGCAGTAGTTGGCCTGAGTGGTCTGGCCATTTACTGTTGGTGGCGACTGCACCACCGTTCCCTGGCCGGTTTCCCGTCGGGATGAAGCCATGCGCCGACATATAAACCAGCACTATTCCTGAGCTGCACAAGTTTTGGTCGACTCGCCCGATTACGATGGGGTAGAGCACGTGAGGAACCAGCCTATCCGTGACTATTGACACGATCACAATCTCGCAGCGGACGCGGTTCCACAGACCGCACCATTACGCTCTCCCAAGCCCCATGCGCCGCGCTCGCCGTATCCATCCGCGTTCCTTCGACCTCACGACGCCTTGTCTTCTCTGCGGGTACCGAATCCCTCCCTACGAAATCCTGCGAACCGGTTGGTCCCGGATCCTTTGCCCCTTGTGCGGGAAAGACTTCGATTCCATGCCGGAAAGCGGCTCGTGATGGCTTGAAGGATGTGACCGCCATCACAGCGCGAACGTCTAAAGTGTCAGGAGAATCAACGTAAAAGGCCGAAGGCGGGGGCCGAGCGTCAGCCTTAACCCAAAAATGTCATTCGGAATGCCGTGCTAGCATGGTACTGTCATTGTGGAAAATGGGTAGTAAATTGAATCACCTGTTGTACTTGACAGCGGCTGCACTGCCGATGTATTCAGAATCACCGTCGTTTAGTCGGGATTCCCCTCCTCCTCCTCTGCCCGGCTCCGAATGTATCTGACATGGTGGAAGGCGCATCAGAACTGAAGATGAGCCGCTCGTTGACGCCGATCACCGCAACGAGGGCGTATTCGTGTGCGCCGATGAATGGGGCGTTTTCGCGAGGGGAGAACCGTGAAGTGGGTGAGTCAACCTGCCGATGAAGCTCTCACGGTCAATGGAAAGGTGAACGATTTGGCAAAGCGGATAGAAGTCGAATACGAGGGGAAGAAGGTCGCTGCTGAGCAGCTTGAATACACAGCAAAGGTCCCCGAACCATGGGCTGTGTACGAGCTAGAAGATGGGACACAGGTAAAGATGAAATTGATCCTTGCGCAGGTCTTTCGGATCATCGATCAATATCTGCCCAACGGTGACCCCGTGTACGGCCTTCAGGTCGGAAACCTCCCCGTGTTCAGTTATGCCCCGAACCTATCCAAGCAGCCTTCAGCCGAGAAGGAGCACCAGTCATGAGTCAACACAGCATGGTTGATACCGGTCGAGCGGTACGTCAATCTCTCCTTTTCAATAACCAAAAGGCGACTGGCCCGGCGTTTCCCGTGCACGCCGCTCCGTTCTTCGCGAATGGCGTCATGATCTTTGGAGGCTACGCGCCCGATGTATGTGAGCCGGTGGAGAAAGAACCTCATTTGCACATCGTGTGCTCACATCACTCCGAAGACCACTCCTATGAAACTGTGGTTGGAGAGGAAAAGCAACCTGTGGTTCACGGTGTGGTGTATGAGGTCTTTAACGTCGCCGTTCTATCTCCCCAGCGGATTCGTGCCTCCTTTGAGGTGGTGCCGAGTGTTATTTACAGCTCAGGCGTGGCTTCCACTCAATTGAGCGTTCCTGCGTTGCCATCTACTATGTCGGAGCTATCTGGTATAGTTGACGCCATTAAATCTTCGCTAGCTCCTCCGGCTGTATCACCGGAGTTCGATGCCCTGCTGGACCGAGCATTGGCTTGTCGGGGCATGGATGAGGACATAGATCAGTGGGCGGCGCGAATCGCGGATAGGGTGGCTGGACTGAACGATTGACCTTCCTCGAAATGTACCCGTGGGACTGTCCGAACGGTTGGGAATACGAGAATCATCCCCGTAGGGACGTACTCCATCAGCGCACCCAAGCTTTGCTCAAGCTGATACGTTCTCAGAACCTCGATACGATTTCGGCAGCCTCAGATTCACGGCCCCAGCATGGTTTCATTTTCAATGGCTTAACGCCTCCCCGGTGTGAGTACTTCGCAGGCCACTACCGTGGTGAGAATTTTTACTGTCTACGTTTTTATCGCGTCACCGTCGCGAGTGATCGTCGTGTAGGCGCTCACCCCACCAATGTCGAGTATCTGATGTCGGAGCTTAGCGCCCGCTTGCGATCGGGCTTACAAGCTCTCGACGCTAACGTCGCGCTCTCCCCAAAGCAGAAGCTCCAGTACATCGTCGTGCTCGCTTGCTCAGTGTTCGTCAATTTTCTAACCATTCACCCCTATGTCAATGGCAACGGTCATGCGGGCCGATTCATCGTGTGGTGCATCACGGGACGAAATGGATTCTGGCCGAAGCAGTGGCCTATAGAGCCGCGACCAGCCGATCCGCCATACAGCGATATGATTCGCACGTATCGAGATGGAGACCGCCAACCTCTCGAAACCTTGATCCTCCAGTCCCTCATCAACTAACGGCGACAATAGTCGGATGTCCGTTTGCCTCATGCATAGCGGTGGACGACATCAACCATTCCAGCCCTCGCGTGCTGTGCGCCGTCGCCGACAGCGTGACGCTGGCGAAGATGATCCTGAAGAAAATAGTTGGGCAGTAGAACAAACCATGAACGACCCACAAAGGGGTGAAATCGAACGCCTTGCCGCGCTGACATTCGACGCGAAGCGGGAGCGGATCATTCGAGAGTGGGCGGACGAACGATACAAGACGGTTGCGAGAGTCCACCAGACCCACAATGCCGGGGGATATCTCCCCGCTCTTATTCAGTGGGCGGTTGAGCGGCTGAAAAAAATCATCTCCTCTCAAGCCGATGCCTATATCGATGCGTTCAATGCCTTCGGCCTGCCGTGCGATGACGCCGCCGAGAAGACGTTACGATCAACTGCTATTCAGTCCGCAGCCGGGTCCATCGCGAACGTTCGCGGGGACCGGTCGGTCACCCGGCATCATCTCGGTCAGGGCGTCCCGTGGCATCTGGAGATAGAGCGCGAGATGGGAACCGCCGTTAAGGAGGCTGTCGCACGGATGCGGATGCAGCGTGCGACAGTTCAAAATGTTCGGAAGGAGCCGCCGCCGTCAGTGGGTCACACGATAAACGTTCAAGGTCCGAACTCGCGCGTGAATATCGATTCCGTGGACAATTCCGTGAACGTCGTTCGTCAGGGCGCGTCGTTCTCCGACCTGCGAAGAGCTATCGATGCGGGCGTTGCGGACGCGATGGAGCGGGCGACGATTCAGGAGCGACTCAGCGAGCTTGAGCAGGCGAAGGATCAGAAGTCCGGCTGGGAACGTTACGCCGCTTTCATGGCAATTACGGCGGACCACTTGACCGTCATCTCGCCGTTTCTGCCCCTTCTTCAGGATCACATCGGAAGGCTGTTCGGAGGGTAGTCAATGACGGACGTGACTCCGGCCCACAGGTTGCTCTGCGACTTTCGCCGTAACGTCGGGAACAGGCCCCTGAACGGGCGGCTTTACCCGATGCAATGGGTCGCGCTGGCGAAGAATTTGGGGTTCTCGGATCAGATTCGAAGTGAGGCTATTTATCAGCTCACCGCCCACAAGCTGATCCAGTTCACGCCGCAGACGACCCAGATCATCGCACTGACAGCCGAAGGCATTGCTCTTGCCGATCAACTCATCCGCCAGTCGGTCGGCGCTCAAGTCGACGATCCGCTTCCTGACACTCTGGAAGGGATTCACTCACAACTGGAGTACTGGGAGAAGCGGCAATTCGAGGGTCAAGCGCAGTCGGATTGGTGGTATCAGGTTCAGGCCCGTATCGATGCGTTGAGGCACATCCAGCGCAGTCGCCGACCGTCAACGCGACAGCCACAGGCCAGAATGCCCGCGTGAACGTGAACAGCGTCGATCAGTCCAGCAATTCGGATACCTCCGAAAAAGATGAAAGCTGACCCGGCTTTATGGTGCCTGTTTTGGTGTACCCTCGGAACTCGTCGCTGTTTCGTTCGGTGCTTCGATGGAACTGCTCCCTATCGGGAGCCGCAAAGCATACGCAACCGCGCCGTGCGGCCTTGCATTGCGCGAATTGCGCTTCCACTCAGCAACTCCTCCGCGTCGTACTTGGTGAACTTCATTTTTAGGCGTTCCACCGTTGTCCGCCATTTTGGGAGGGTCGCCGATAGGCGTTGCGAAGTTCCCGCGCAGGCAGCTTCGCTAAATCATCACCGCAGCAGAGAGGTGTTCGCCTTCTATCTAGGTGTAGGCTAAACGAAAATGTGGACTGCGACGCGTCACAAACCGTCTACAGCGTGGTAGTGGTCTCATCAACCACTAAGCCCACAACTAGCCCCGAGCGCCCGCGTTTCAAAAGCGCTTGCTCGGGGCTCCACCTTTTACTCAATCACCTCGCTATCCCTCGACCAGCATTGGCGAGTCCTCAGGTTGCTCAACTTCCTCACCCTCTTCTTCTGCCCTGCATTCACTTGCTATGCGGCGCTGGCGGGAAACAGCGTACATGTTCCTAATGGAGATTCTCCGCGCTTGTTGCACCGTTCAACGGCGTATACTCGCCCTGCAGAATTCACTTTCAATTTATGGGTTTTGGCTTGCTCATCGACTCACGCCAAACATCTCCCTCACCATCGGGTGGTATTCCCCACGTCGGGCAGATCGTGGGCATCCGACAGCGCTTCTATCTGACAGAACAGGTGACGTCACAGGTACGACCAGGTGATTTGACGTTAGTCCGGCTGTCGTGTCTGGACGACGACGCACAGGGACAGCCGCTCGAAGTCCTTTGGGAGCGAGAGATTGATGCGCGAATCATGTGCGATGAAGACTGGGATTCGATCGCCACCCGAGGATTTGATCCGGGCGAACAGTTCGCGGCGTACCTGAATACGCTTCGCTGGAACTGCGTCACTTCCACCGATCCAAGACTTCTCCAGTCACCTTTCCGGGCAGGAATCCGATTGGAAGCTTATCAATTGGAGCCGTTGAGAAAGGCACTGATACTGCCCCGCGTCAACCTCTTCATTGCCGACGACGTTGGGGTCGGCAAGACGATCGAGGCAGGTCTGATCGCCCGTGAACTGCTGCTCCGCAAAAAGGTTCGTGAAATTGTGGTAGCCTGCCCGCCTTCCATGCTCCTGCAGTGGCAGGAGGAACTGGACAGCCGATTCGGGCTTCAGTTCGAGATTCTCGATAAGAGCTACATCCAGAAGGTACGGAGAGAACGCGGATTCGGGGTGAATCCGTGGACCACCCATTCCAAGTTCCTGATCTCGCATCGCCTCCTGATCGATGAAGCTTACGCAGGTCCGCTCGCAGATTGGCTCGAAGCGTTTCGACCCGGCAGTCTCCTGATCCTTGACGAGGCCCATCACGCAGCACCGGCGAGCGGTCAGCGCTACGCGATCGACTCGCAGATTACCAAGGCCTTCCGCAATCTGGCACCTCGCTTTGAACATCGCCTCTTCCTCTCCGCTACACCCCACAACGGCCACTCCAACAGCTTCTCGGCACTCCTGGAACTTCTCGACCCGCAGCGTTTCTGCAGGGGGGTGAAGGCGACCAAAAAGATACTCGATGAAGTCATGGTCCGCCGCCTCAAAGATGATTTGAGGGAGATCGTCGGCGGGTTCCCAAAGCGTGAAGTTGTGCAGGTCGATATTGATGGTCTGCCGCCGGAGGCTCCGGAACTCCGTCTGGCCGAACTGCTTGAGGAATACCGTCGGAAACGAGAAGACCGCCTCAGTGGAGAATCCCGGCGAATCCAGACGGCATCGGGGCTGCTGATCACCGGCCTCCAACAGAGACTGCTCTCTTCGATAGAAGCGTTCGCTCGCACGCTTCGGGTTCATCGCAAGACGGTGTTGCGGCAATGGACTGCAGATCGGAATGCCGCAAACTCGTCGGCGAGTCATCCCGGTCTTTGGCTCGATCTGGTCGGGCACGGAGTAGGCCCGGATGATGATCGTGCCTTGCTGCCGGAGTCTGAACTCGCCGCCGAAGAAGAAGCAGAGATCGAAGCCGTGACCGTCGCGACCGCTGGGTCAATCGAATCAGAAAAAGCTAAGGAACTCTTCACGGCAGAGCAGCACCTCCTCGACCAAATGACGGAGTTGGCAGAAGCCAGCCGCTCTCTCCCCGACGCTCGCGTCCATGCGCTGGTCGATTGGATCCGCGAGAAGATGTGCCCAAACCTTTCCGCGCTGGGCGCGACATGGAACGGCACGCGTGTCATCATCTTCACCGAATACGACGACACGAAGCGGTACCTGCAGCAACAGCTCGGGGCCACTCTGGCTGAGACGGATCGCGCCGAAGTGCGCGTCGCTGTTTTCCATGGCCCGACGTCGAGTCAGGAACGCGAGACCATCAAGACAGCGTTCAATGCTGATCCGGCGAAGAACCCGCTGCGCATCCTGATTGCGACCGATGCGGCTCGCGAGGGGCTGAACCTTCAGGCCCACTGCTGGAACCTCTTTCATTTCGATGTCCCCTGGAATCCAAGCAGGATGGAGCAGCGGAATGGCCGCATCGACCGGAAGCTCCAGCCGAGCCCTGTAGTGTTTTGCCACTACTTCTTCTACAAACAGCGTCCCGAGGACAAAGTCCTCGCCGCGCTCGTTCGGAAGACGAAGACAATCCGCGAAGAATTGGGCAGCCTTGCGCAGGTGATTGATGCCCGCCTTGATCTCCTGATGAAAGGCGGGATTCGGCGTGGAAGCGTTGAAGCGCTCGCCGACGAAATCGGGGCTGCCGATTTGGACGCGGAGCGCCGCGCTGCGGTAGATGAGGAACTGGAGGCGACGAGGCAGCGACAGCTCGATCTTCGTGAGCAGATTGAACGGCTCAGAAACATGCTGGAGAATTCCCAGGAAGCGATCTCGTTCTCCAAAGACCATTTTCGATCGGCCATTTCCTGCGCGTTAACGCTCCTCGGCGCGGAGCGCCTCAAGACAGGTCCTGAGGGTTCCGGTCCGCAGCGCTTCGTCTTCCCTGCGATGGAGCAGCGCCAGGGAGCGGATCCCACCTGGGCAACTACGATGGACAGCCTGCGCGTGCCTCGTCCTCGCGACCAAAAGGTCTGGGAGTGGCGACGCACCTCGCCGATTCGGGAGGTCGTCTTCGAGGATCCCGGCGTTGTTACCGATGAAATCGTTCAACTCCACCTGGAGCAGCGGGTCGTTCAGCGTCTGCTCTCCCGGTTCACAGCCCAGGGATTTGTCTTCCACGACCTCTCTCGTGCGTGCCTCGCGCAGACCACGGATGCCGTTCCTCGCGTCCTCCTGATCGGGCGGCTCGCGCTCTACGGACCGGGTGCAGCTCGTCTGCACGAAGAGCTGGTGCCGGTCACGGCGCGGTGGATCGATCCTGAGGTAAGACGTGGTGAACTGTCTCTCTATGCCCGCGAGGCGGAAACGAAAACTCTGAGCCTGCTGGATGCGGCCCTGCTGGAAAAGCACCATCCGCCCGTCCCCGACGTGATCCTTCGGCAGCTTCAACAAACAGCACCGCGCGACGTGCGCGAGCTGTTTCCACATCTCGAAAAGCGGGCGCAGGAATACGCAATAGACGCCACGGCACTCCTCCAGAAGAGAGCCGAGGCTGAATCGAAGGCCATGCGGGAAATTCTGGAGAATCAACAGAAACACATTGAGAGCATGATAGAGAGGCATGATCGATCGCCCCAAATGACCCTGGCCTTCAACGACGAAGAGAAGCGCCAGCTCGAAGCAAACCGCCGCTACTGGGATCGCCGGTTGGTGGCCCTCCGAGGCGAACTAACTTCGGAACCGGAACGAATCCGGAGCCTATACGAAATTCGTGCTACGCGCATTGAACCCGTCGGCCTCGTTTACCTTTGGCCGCTGTCGAGATAAGCCATGGCTAGGGATCCCGCAGTTCTCGCCCATCTGGAATGGCTGGGTTACGTCCAGCCAGTTGGTTTGGTCGTCTCCATACCGGCACTGCTCGATGCCAATGCTCGAATTAATCAAAACTTCGCGCCCGAGCACAGGCGATTCCTGGATTCACTTTCGGCGACTGCCGACGGCGAACCGATTCCAGAGATCACCGATTTCCCGGCCTTCGCGCAGAAAGTACTGGAGTGGACTTCCGGCGACCTTTATGGTGCGCCCGAGGCGCCTGGCGTTCCTGAGGAACTTGAAGTGACGTTGCCGGAGTACAACGAGACTCTCCGGCCCACCTATGCCCTGCGCGAGTTCCAGCCCGCCGAGAGTATATGTGAGTGGATCCTGCTGGTGCAGGCGCTCCCGCCCGGTATGGATTTCGACAAGGTCGTCGATACCGACTCCCACCGCTGGCAAGCCAGTCCTCAGGCGAAATTCGAAAGACTCCTGCGGCAGGTCAGGGTCCCCATCGGTCTGCTCTTCAACCACCGCGAAATTCGCCTCGTCTACGCACCGGAAAAGGAACTCAGCGGCCATATCACATTCAAGGTGGCCGAAATGGCCACGGTGGCCGGGCGACCCATCTTCTCCGCATTCCAGATGATGCTTTCGGCTGAGCGCCTGTACAGCATGGGGGAGCGCGAGCGCTTGCCCGCAATTCTCAAGAACAGCCGCAACTTTCAGAACTTCGTCTCGACTCAGCTTGCCACCCAGGTTCTGGAGGCGCTCTACGAGTTGTTGCGCGGATTTCAGGCCGCCAATGATCAGACCCACGGCGAACTTCTCCGTGAGGTCCTCGATCAGGACCCGGATATCGTCTATCGCGGTCTGCTCACGACCCTTCTTCGGCTCGTGTTCATCCTCTACGCCGAGGATCGCGGCCTGCTTTCCACGGACCCTGTCTACACGAACTACTACTCGGTCACGGGTCTTTTCAAACGGCTGAAAGTCGATGACGGACTTTATCCGGACACGATGGATCAGCGCTATGGCGCATGGGCACAGCTTCTGACGCTCTTTCGGCTGATCTATCGCGGCGGCAGTCACGGCGGTCTGCGCATCCCGGCCCGAGAGGGATACCTCTTCGATCCCGAAAGGTATCCATTTTTGGAGGGGCGGCACAGCCGGACGGACAGCGTGAACATTCCGCGCGTTCCGGACGGCGTCCTGTTCCGAGTTCTGTCGAAGCTTATGCTCCTCGATGGCGAGCGCATCAGCTATCGGACACTGGCGGTCGAGCAGATCGGCAGCGTGTACGAAGCCATCATGGGATTCGAGCTGCACCGCGCCACCGGCCCGTCCATTGCGATCAAATCTGCGAAAAGGCATGGCGCTCCAACCACGATCAACCTGGAGGAGTTGCTCGGCACTGCTCCGGACAAGCGTTTGAAATGGTTCCAGGATCGCTCCGACCAGAAGCTCGCAGGGACTGCCGCCACTGCGCTCAAAGAGGCTAAGAGTCTGGACGATCTGCAGGCGGCGCTGGCGAAAAAGATCGCGCGATCCGTCACGCCGAATCTGGTCGCCAATGGGGCGATGATTTTCCAGCCGTCGGATGAGCGGCGCCGCAGCGGATCGCATTACACCCCCAGCAGTCTGACCGGGCCGATCGTCGAGGCGGCGCTTGCCCCGGTCCTGAAGCAACTTGGCGAGAACCCGATACCGGCGCAGGTTCTGAACCTGAAAGTCTGCGATCCGGCGATGGGTTCCGGGGCCTTCCTCGTGGAAGCTTGCCGTCAGCTCGGCGATGCTCTCAGCAAGGCGTGGCATGCACACGATGAGGTTCCGGCCCTCTCCCCCGATGAGGATGAGAATCTCCATGCCCAGCGGCAGATTGCGCAGCGGTGCCTCTACGGAGTGGACAAGAATCCGATGGCGACAGACCTTGCGAAGCTATCGCTGTGGCTCGCGACACTGGCCAAGGATCATCCGTTCACGTTCCTCGATCACTCCCTGCGCACCGGCGATTCGCTGGTGGGCCTCACGCGAAAGCAGATCGCGGAGTTCACTTGGAACGCGGATAAGCAACAGAGCTTCATCGAAAAGGAGCTGAGCAGCCGGATCGAACGTGTGAGCCGGTATCGTCAGAGAATTCTGGCCGCCCGCGACGATGTTCCGTATGCCCTGCTCCGACAGGAGCTGGAAGGCGCCGACGAGGCGTTGCAGCTTGCGCGACAGGTCGGGGACACCATCGTTGCGGCATTCTTCTGCGCCGATAAGCCCAGAGTTCGCGAAAACGCGAGAGCGGTACTTCGCGATCTAACGGAATTTGTTATGAAGGACCCGACCGATGAGACGAGCTTCCAAAAGATAGAGGAGGCGATCGCGAATCTGCGCCGGGGGTCCAAGGGGATCGGCCCTTTCCACTGGGAGCTGGAGTTCCCAGAGGTCTTTTCAGTACGTGATGGCGGAGAGGGTACGGGCGGATTTGATGTGATTGTCGGGAATCCACCCTTCGCGGGGAAGAACACGCTAATCGCGGCCCATCAGGAGCAGTACCCGGATTGGCTCAAGACGATCCACCCGCAGTCCCATGGAAACTCGGACTTGGTCGCCCACTTCTTCCGGCGGGCATTCACCTTGCTTAGAAAGGATGGATGCATGGGGTTGATTGCCACAAACACGATCGGACAGGGAGACACCCGCTCGACGGGGCTACGCTGGATTTGCACGAACGGCGGAACTATCTACCGCGCTACGAAGAGACTCAAGTGGCCCGGCGAGGCCGCTGTGGTCGTTAGCGTAGTGAATGTTTGCAAGGGAATGCACGCAGGGCCCTATATTTTGAACGACCGCATTGCCGAGCGGATCACTGCTTACTTGTTCCACGCAGGGGGTTATGAAACCCCGGTTGCACTAAAAGCCAATCTGGGCAGAAGCTTCGAGGGATACAAAGTCTATGGTATGGGCTTCACTTTCGATCCTGACAAACAGGACGGGGTGACCTCGTCGTTAGAAACTATGGACGAGGTTATCTCACGAGATCGCCGGAATGCCCAGAGGATCTTCCCCTATATGGGCGGCGAAGAAATAAACGACAGTCCAACTCACACTCCCAAGAGATACGTTATTAATTTTGAAGAATTCCCACTCCAGCGGTTGGATGTCGGAGCAACGTGGCAATTGGCCAACGCAGCCCAGAGGAAGCTTTGGGTGCGTCAAGGGTTGGTTCCGCTCGACTACCCTGGTCCGGTGGCTGCCGACTGGCCCGATTTGCTTCTCATTGTGGAGCAAAGAGTCAAGCCAGAGCGCCAGCTTGCAAATCGCGACCGCCGCCGCCAACTGTGGTGGCAGTACGGCGAGATTTGCCCGGGTCTCACGGAGGCTCGAAAACAATGGAGTGAGCTGATAGCCATCTCGCGAGTAAGCAATACCTGTGCATTTGTGAAGATTTCGTCCACAGTTGTTCCGAGTGATAGGTTAACGGTGTTTTTATTCGCGGGAATGGCGATGTTCAGCGTTCTTCAGTGTCGTTTGCATGAGATATGGGCGCGATTTTTCGGGTCTACCCTAAAAGATGACCTTATGTACGCCCCGGTAGATTGTTTCGAGACTTTTCCTTTCCCCTCGGGGTGGGGATCTGCACCTCGATTGGATGTTATTGGTCAGGAGTATTACGACTTTCGAGCAAGCCTCATGACCCGCAACAACGAGGGACTGACCAAGACCTACAATCGCTTTCATGACCCAAACGAAAATTCGGAGGAGATACGACGACTGCGAGAATTACATCATTCGATGGACCGAGCCGTCCTCGATGCCTATGGTTGGCAGGACATTCAGCCGAATTGCGAATTCATCCCCGAGTTCGATGAAGAGGAAGATGAGAACGAAACTGGCCGCCCAAAACGGAAAAGGTATCGGTTCCGCTGGCCCGACGAGATTCATGACGAGGTTCTCGCCCTCTTGCTCGATCTGAACCGCCAGCGGGCTCTGGAGGAAGGCGAGATGCTCGCCCCACCGGAACCGAGCGACGGCCCGCCTCCAAAACGCCATCGAGCCGCGAAGGAAGCCTCAAAGCACGACACCACGAACGGAAATCATCCACTGTTCGCCACCCAAGAAGAGAAAGCCTAGGCCATGCCTGAGGAAATGAAATCCGTCGAGATCAGAAGCAAGCTGGTTGATGCCCTCCGGCTGGACTTGGTTGGTCCCGGCAGAGAGCTTGGGAATCCTGGCGAGGTTCTGCCGCAGGCGCCCTCGCGCTGGTATCTGACCGGCTTCCTGGTCCCGATTGGGGCCAAGCCTGAACAGAGGGCCGACGAAACCGCCGAAGACGATCTGGACGAAGCTGGTGATGGCGGTGGCGACGGTGATGATGCGAATGCCACCGACAAGGCTGCAGCACGGCAGAGATACTTTCCCTCTTCGATCGGCACCAGCGTGCTGGTTCCCGCTGAGACCGGCCTGCTGAAGGTCTGTGTCCGATGGGGCGACTACAAGCGTCGATCAGAGTCTCCAGAAGAATGGGAGCGAACGGCTCTCGAAGAGTGGGTCCAGGTTGATCTGCACAAGTCAACTGGTACGCCGAAAGAAGTCTTGGTGCCCCACAGCAAGGGCCTCTACGTCGCCTCGATGGCTCGGCCCGTTGGAATGCTCGTGGAAGGATCTGAACTGCCGAAAGGGGCGAAGACAGCCTCGATCTTTGTTGTGAACCGCCGTGCAGAAGCTCCGGATGACACGCGCGATGAGGCTTTCGCCTTCCAGGTTGAGATGGAGATTCATGCAGACGTGGAGTTTCTGCGCCGCCCCGATCTGCGGGGTTCGGTCGCCGACGACTGGGACGACAAGGTCGCCGACCTCCAGTACCGAAACGATGGCGAGTACTCCGTCGGACACAATGTGGCAACGGAAGCAATTCGTGAAAACGGCGAGTGCTGCAAAATTGTGCGGACCTGCTGGATTCCCCAAGCCGAAGTTGAAAAGGTCGAGCCAGCGGAGATTCCGGACGTCGAGCGCTCAATGGACGCGCTCGCCTCTCTGAAAGACGGCGAGGACGCGAAGGCCAAGATCGGCGGCCTCTTGGCTCATTATCGGGAGTGGATCGCAAAACAGACGGCCATGATCCCGACTACCCCGGCCATCCGGCATGAGACTGGGGTCGAACTGATGAACCGGGCCACTGTCGCGGCTAACCGGATCGAGCAAGGAATCAATTTGCTTGATAATGCCGATTGTCTCGAAGCATTCAGGATCGCGAACAGGTGCATGGCCGAAGCCGCTCGGCGCCGCATGGGCGTGATGCAGGGGAAACCTCCCGGCGACGTGAAGCCCGCATGGCGACCCTTCCAGCTTGCGTTCATCCTGATGAACCTGCGGGCAATCGCCGACCCGCACTGCGATGACCGGGACGTGGTCGACTTGCTGTTCTTCCCCACCGGCGGGGGCAAGACGGAAGCCTACCTCGGACTGGCGGCGTTCACCCTGGTGTTGCGGCGGCTCCGAAATCCGGGGATTACATCCGCCGGTTTGAGCGTGTTAATGCGTTACACCCTCCGCCTGCTCACATTCGAGCAGTTGAGCCGCGCAGCGACTCTGATCTGTGCGCTGGAGTTGGAGCGGCAAAAGGACGCGGAGAAGCTGGGAGACTGGCCTTTCGAGATCGGGCTCTGGGTCGGTCGAGCCGCTACGCCCAACCAAATGGGTAGAAGAGGTGATCACGACGACAACTCGGCCCGCGCAAGGACTCTTCGATTTCTCGATAACGACAGCAGGCCGTCACCCATCCCTCTGGAGGAATGTCCGTGGTGCGGCAGGAAATTCACTCGCGCGTCGTTCAAGCTCATTCCACATCCGGACAATCCGATCGATCTCCGGATCTCATGCGTGAATCGCGAATGCGCATTCTCCCGTGGGCTGCCGCTGCCGATTCTCGCCGTGGACGAGCCGATCTATCGCCGTCTTCCGTGCTTCATGATCGCCACAGTTGATAAATTCGCTGCTCTCCCATGGACCGGCCACGTCGGCGCGTTCTTCGGGCGCGTGGAACGTCACGATAAGGATGGTTTCTACGGTCCCTGCGATCAGGCGCGAGGCAACAATCTCCCGGTGCCGCGCCTGTTGCCGCCGGACCTCATCATCCAGGACGAACTGCATTTGATCTCGGGACCGCTCGGGACCATGGTGGGCCTGTACGAATCGGCGCTCGACGAACTTTGTGTCATCGAGAAGGATGGAAAGCCGGTTCGGCCAAAGATCGTGGCTTCTACCGCGACAGTTCGACGAGCCGATACGCAGATTCGGGCGCTATTCAACCGGAGATGTGTCGACATTTTCCCACCACCCGGTCCCGACCGTCGCGATTCCTTTTTCGCCGAGACGCTCCCGTCGTCCGAACGGAATGCTCGCTTGTACGTCGGGGTTGCAGCCCAGGGACGCAGCCCCAAGGTAGCCATGCTGCGCGTTTACCTTGCGCTCCTTGGCACCGGTCAGAAGTGGCACAACAAGGTCAGAAAAAGAGGCGAACTCGCAAGCGCAGCCGATCCGTACCTCACCCTGGTTGGTTACTTCAACAGCCTGCGCGAACTTGGCGGAGCCCGGCGGTTGATCGAGGATGAGGTTCGGAATCGCCTGACACTCTATGCTGGCCGAAAACGAGTTGGCGAAGAGGATGGGCTGTTTGAGAACAGGAAGATCGGGTACGAACCCGTCGAACTAACGAGCCGAGTGGACACGGCCCATGTTTCCGACGCCAAGCGACGGTTGACCCTGCCATTCGGCGATGACAAGCGCGTTGACGTTGCCATCGCCACAAACATGATCTCGGTTGGACTAGACATCACACGACTCGGCCTGATGGTCGTGTTTGGCCAGCCCAAATCGAGCGCGGAGTATATTCAGGCGACCAGTCGAGTTGGGCGCGATGCGGATCGCCCGGGTCTGGTGGTTACGATTTTCAATGTGCACAAGCCACGCGACCGCTCCCACTATGAACGCTTTTCTGCTTATCACGAAACGTTCTATCGCAGCGTGGAAGCAACGAGCGTCACTCCGTTTTCACCGAGGGCCCTCGATAAAGGCCTCGCCGCAACGCTGGTCGGCCTTGTTCGACATGGCAACCGGCCCATGACGCCACCGCTTGGAGCCATGCGGATATTGAACGAGAGAACCCGGCTGGAGTCTGCGGTGACGGCTCTCATGGAGAGAGGCCGCGATCATGCCCGTGACCTCACTGCAGAAGAGGCCGAGCGGATTCGCAATCGCGTTCGCGATAGGTGTCTCGACCTGCTGGACGAATGGGCTAAACAGGCACAGGAGTACCAGCAGCACGGGATTGGCTTGCAGTACAACCGGCACGAGGCCGGTGGCGCCCAACCGCTCCTTTATGACTTTCTGAGCCCAGAGCTGAAGACGCTGCCCCCAACTAATCGAAAAATGAAATTCCGTGCCAATCGCTCACTTCGTGACGTCGAACCGTCGGTGAATCTCTGGGTCAAGACTCTCGACAACGTGGATCTGGAGGAGGAAACGGCATGAGCCCTCGTCCATCCGGGGAGATTCGGCAGAGCCAGCTTGTTACAACATTTGGGCCCGGTTCCATGGTGGACCTTCCAAACTATTCCGTTCTGATCGCCGGGCTCGATGCCTGGACGGCGGGCGGCGAACCCATCTCAGAACCGCGTCTCAGCCGAAAACTGGCAACAATACTTGGAGTGCCCTCGGTCGATCTCAGGACACCACCGCCTGCCGATGATGATCCGACCGCACCGGCCCGAGGGATCGTTGCGTACCAGTTTCCCGAGTGGTTTATCACCCAGGATCTCGAAGGACATGCGGAGGCCAGCAGTCGAACTCGCCTTCTGGTCCACCGGAAATCGCTCAGCCATGGCAGATACTACATTGACCGGGACAAGAAGAAGCGATCTGTGGTGCCCATCCGTTTCGTACGCGCCTGCCGCGCTGGCCATATAGCGGACATCGACTGGTGCGCGTTCACCCACAACGGTCCATCTGAATGCGCGAAGCAAACTCGACAGCTTTTCATTGATGAGCGCGGGACGAGTGGAGATCTGACAGAAGTCTATGTACGCTGCGAATGCGGGAAGGCCGAAAGGAGCATGGCGCAGGCCGCCATTCTCGCTAATCACGCCCTCGGTTACTGCAACGGCTTACGACCATGGCTTGGCTACGGCACAGGGGAAACATGTGGCGAACCAAGCCGACTGCTCATTCGCTCTGCATCAAATGCCTATTTCCCACAGCTTATGAGCGTGATCTCCCTGCCGGAACGCGACCAGATGGTGAAGCAGGCCGTGGATCGAATCTGGGGCCATTTGGAAGCCGTAGAGGAAATGCAGCAGCTCAAATACGAGCGAAAGAAAGCCGTCGTGCGGGAGGCGCTTGAGGGACTGACTGATGATGAGGTGTTCGCGGAGATCAAATCTCGCGGCCTGGGCGGAACGAAGCCAGAAAAGTCTGTAAAAGTGGCCGAGCTGGAAACCCTCATTGCCTCGAAAGATGAAATCGGCGAGGACAGGCCCGATGGCGTTTTCTATGCGCGATCGTTACCACGACAGCATTGGGATCGTCCCTGGATGCGCCCCATAGAGCGGGTCGTGTTAGTGCACCGGCTGCGCGAGGTCGTCGCGCAGGTCGGATTCACACGCTTCGAGTCCGCCGCACCGGACACCGAAGGTGAACTCGACATCGGAGTCAAGCGGGCGGCCCTGGCACGGGAAGTCTCGTGGCTTCCCGCATTTGAGAACAAGGGTGAGGGCATTTTTATCCAGTTCAGGAAGACAGCCATCCAGGAGTGGCTGTCCAGGGCAGCGTTGCAGGCTCGATCGATCGAGCTGGCTAAGGGGTTTGACGCATGGAAGAAAGAGCACTCGGCGACGAATCGTGCGCTCCCCAACCTGCCCTATCTGATGTTGCACTCCTTTTCGCATCTCATCCTCACTGCGGTAGCGCTCCGATGTGGTTACCCGGCCAGTTCAATTCGGGAACGGATTTACGCCATCCCCGAAATCGGTTATGGCGTGCTTCTCTACACAGGCAGCTCGGACTCGGAAGGAACGCTCGGTGGTCTCGTTCAGATTGGCCGACATATTCACGACGTCGTTCGCGCCGCGCTCGACGCAGGAACTCTTTGTTCGAACGATCCGGTGTGCGCTCAGCACGAGCCTTCAAATCCACACGAGCGCAGATTCCTGCACGGAGCCGCCTGTCACGGTTGCCTGTTGATCTCGGAAACAAGTTGCGAACAGCAGAACGATTACCTGGACCGGTCTCTCGTTGTGGCTACAGTCCAGAACTTCGGTGCTGAGCTGTTTTCTGGACTTCACTCACATGACGCAAGCTCTGCTCTCGCTTCCACCGTCTGATCTCCGATCGCTTGCCGCCGGGATTCGGTCTGGCCGACTGAATGTACCGTGTTCGGTATCGGGCCTCGAACGGTTCCTGAATGAGTCGGTGGCGGCTGGCGTCTCAAACGACTTGGCTGCCATGGCGGAACTGGGGATGTCTGCTATCGCGATGGCATGGACGCTTGACCTTCTCGCGTCCACTCTCGCTAGCCGCCCGGCGCTGGAAGACATTGTTGATCTGGTCACGACCGCTCCTGCTGCCTCCCGCGTGGCGAATCGAGACACTGCAGTGGTCGTGAGCGAACTTTTCAGGAATGCCTGCACTTCGGTGGTGATTGCAGGATATGCGGTGCATCAGGGCCAGAGGGTTTTCCACGCTCTCGCCGAGCGGATGAAGCAGTGTCCCGATCTCAAAGTCCGCATGTTTCTCGATATTCAGCGGGGGAATGGCGATACCTCGGCGCCGGAGGAACTCGTGCGCCGGTTTCTCTATCGATTCCGTACCTCCCAATGGCCCGCCGGAGCACCGATTCCGCAAATCTTCTACGATCCACGAGCCGTGTCCCTGGACCGCAACGGGCGGGCTGCACTACACGCGAAGTGTGTTGTCGTGGATGAGACGGACCTTTTTGTCTCTTCAGCCAATTTCACCGAGGCAGCCCAAGAGCGCAATATCGAGGTGGGTCTTCTCCTCCGCTCCCCATGGGTGGCTGCCCGCCTTTCGGGGTTCTTCGATGCACTAGTCGCATCGCAGCATTTCCGAAGTTGCGGGGTTCAGAAGAATAATGCGCCAATGTGACGTCCCCCCCCACTGTGGATGGGAAGCGGGTTGTATCAAAAAAGGGGGTCTCTTCGCTCCGTTCATTGGCGTGAACTTCGTGCGTCGTTTTCGACGTGTCACTAAACGACCATTTTCGGGGATGGCGACGCGTTGGAGCAGGCTTCGTCGCTGGGATGCCGTTACTGCTTGGGATAATCTCACTTGGGGTCTCCCTCATCTTTGGGCCTTACCGCGAATGCACAAACCTGGTCGATAGGGTACAAATGGAGGGGACTTTTCGTAGCCTTCGGGACAGGTTGAGGGAAGTCTTATTTGACACAGGAGTTAGGCCTACCACTGATCGCTTTTGTGCGACCGTTCCTTGACCATGAAGTGGCCACAGTGAATTGCCGTCACGACGGTCGTGATGACCGGCTTCGGCCTCTGAAAGCCTGTGGAGTTCCTAAACAACGATCCCCAAAAGCAGCAGGGTGAACCGATCATGAGAAAGAGGATCCGGAGATTGGGATCGGCTTCAGCATCGGAATCACGTCACCGGATGATTCTCCTCCTGGTGCTTCGCTTGTGGACACTTAGCAGCAGTCTTGGTTGGAGGAATCCGAAAAAATGAAACTCTCGGTCTTTCTTTTCGTTCTCGGCCTCAGCAGTTTTTTCGCGTCTGTGCTCCCTCAGCAGCCGTCCGCCCATGCAGATGATCCGTTTCCGGCGTGTGCGGGAAATCTCGATTGTATGGCGATGCGCAGCAACGAAAATCTTCTGAGCTATGACGACTCTACAGTGTCGGTCAAGGGCAAGAAGAGGGAAACAAGAGTCCACACAATCGTAACCGCCGCCATCTATGTAAGTGAACACCTGAAAGAGGATGATCGGCGCAACTATTACCGCTTTTTCAATTGTGTCTCAAAGGGTCTCGCGGCGGAGCTTGGCCTCAAAAGGACGATATTTTCCTCGGAAAATATAATCGAAACGTATTTTGCATTTAACGTCACGCCAACGGGCCCAGATGGGATCAAGTTTGGAGTGCAAAACGTCTGCAATCTTCTGGAGATTTACTATTCGAATATGCGTCAGGCTGTACGATCAAACCTAGATGCAAGTGAAATTTTGAATGCGCGAAAAAAACAGGGGGAACCAGATCCCGAAGCTACATGGCATCAAATTCAGGCAGCCTTTTTCAAGGAGAGATATCCGACCGAAGATGCTGACGCAAACGTGGCGGGGAGCGAACGAAAATACTGTGTTTTCGCGCGAGACTGCCGAGCCGTCCAAAATTCTCCGTTTGCAAGCAGGGAGTAATAAAGAACCGCTATTGGCGATGTCCCGAACGCCGCTCTTCTCCGCCGCCTCTTCCGCCCAGTCGGTTCCGCTGTTCCGGCCCTTCCACCAGACCGTCGTTCATCGTCAGGGTTAATAGGGCCCTCTACCCGCTCCGCTTGCGCCCCCACTTAAAATCGCGCCTCTCTCAAAGAGAAAACAGACGATGTCTTAGTCTTGTATGACAAGATTCTAAGGATCGATGCATGTACGACACCGTCCATGCCCCGTTCATCGTGTTCCCCGACCGGCGTATTCCCGAGAAGGCGATCCCGGAAGCCATCAGGACTGGGGACTGGGAACCGGCGGCGATCACCGTGATTCAAGCTAATTATTCTTTCGAATGTATTGATAAAGAGTCTCGCGGGAAATAGCGAACTCTCTGGCGAGGGCGGACTTCTTCTCTCCCGCAGCCACCCGGGCGCAGAGCTGTCCCACGCGTTCAGCCGTGAGGCTAGGTTTTCGGCCCTTGTAGATTCCCGCCTTCTTCGCGAGCGCGATCCCCTCACGTTGGCGCTCACGGATCAGCGACCTTTCGAACTCGGCAAACGCGCCCATCACAGAAAGGAGCAGCTTGCTCATGGCGTTCTCTTGACCCGTGAAGGTCAAGCGCTCTTTCACGAACTCGACCACGACGCCACGCGCGGACAGGCCGAGCACGATCCCGCGCAGGTCATCGAGGTTCCGTGCCAGCCGGTCCATCGAGTGCACCAGGAGCACGTCGCCGTCGCGTAAGTAATCGAGCGCTGCTTGGAGCTGCGGGCGTTTTGTATCCTTGCCGCTGGCTTTGTCGACGAAACGCTTGTCCAGCTTCACGCTTTCCAACTGCCGCTCCGTGTGCTGATCCAGAGTGGAAACGCGAATGTAGCCGACCCGCTTGCCGCCCCGTCTGGCCGCCGTCATTCTGTGGTTCTCTCCCGAGTGTCAGGAATGACTTTAAGACCCTCGCAGCAGGGTGTCAAGTAAAGAGAAACGTAATCCTATTCTGACGGTAAAGTGTCAGGTACAAAATGCCGGTGTAGAGTACACCCAATCTTGACGGCGCGGTTCTGGCTGGTCCAAAATCCAAATTTCCTGCGAGCCAGACAAGAAGAGGCAACGGGAGGTTGCTGAACCAATCGCCTACTTCGTAGGCGTTCCAGCTCCTCTGCCTTCCAGTGGTCTTCAGTTTGAACGGACGGGAATGTTTACAAAATCAGCCTGATGATACCTTCCGTTGTCGTCTGCGTATGAGAGCGTGAAGTTCACTACTTGTATACGCGACGCTGTCTTGAATCGGATGACAAATCCATATTTCACGCCCGGGAGCAACCGTGTGACATTTCCACCGCCGCCCTCATATGCAATCGATCCGCCGAAAAGCCAGACTTGAAATCGCGTTCCAGTGTCATTGGGACCGCTCATGGTGCCGGAGCTGTCGTGCAGAGCGATCGCCATAGGCCGGTTGGGCTCCGGGTTCACCATGTATCCGGTGCAATGGATCTCCCCAGCAAACGCATACCAACACGGTTTCATCCGCATGAAAAGATACCCTTCGTCTCCGCTCGTAGGCGCGATTTCCTGCTCGGCGGTTTTGGGACTCAATCCCTTGCTATCCTGGTTATGGTTGGCCTCTTGACTTTGTGCGTTTCCTGGCAATCCCTCGGGGGTTGGGGTTGATCGATCACCTTCACGTGACGGAGAGCTTGCGTTCCTCAGCAGGGTCGATATCTCCGAGGACATCGGTAAGGTGCCCGAACTGGCCGCAATGATTCTGGCTGAGTCAGTTGAGAGAGCCTTAGCCACAATCAATACGGCATCTCCCACATTTGTGAGTGATCCGGTAACAATGACATCGGCACCCGTGAATTGTCCGAGCTGCTTGGCCGTGGTTGGATCTGTGAGGCCCTGTTCACTCATCTTGTGCTCTCGGAGTATTGCGCTCAGATGAGCGCGGTCCACGACTTCAATACCATTCCCAGATTGGGTCAGCTCCACCGATAGCTCTTCTGCCACATATTTTCCAAGCAAAGATGTATTCCCATCGAGATCCGTGAAATCAAAAACCGCAACCCTCTTCTTGCCGGTGTCTTGGATTCCCTTCAATAAGGATGCTGTTATCTGATCGAGCTTCAAACCGTCCGCGAACGCGGATGGGCTAGGAGCCGTCAACAACGCCAGCAACAAAAAAGACGATCCTCGTAGTATCTTCATTTTCTCTATGCTCGTCTGGTGGGTGCAGTATACTCGCACTTCAAAACGGTGCAGGGCGGCGAACCTTAAGGAATGTGATCGGGATGCTGCTCTCCCGGTAGGGCGAGAGTGCCCGTGTGGCCGACCAGCCGGGGGGGCCATTCCACTCACCACAGGCGGGTCTGGCAATCCAAGGCCGTAACCCGAGCTCAGTTATAAGTGGACGATGAACGGGTCCACGGACAGTCCTCGGTCCGGTTTGGACAAGGTTGGCTTACCGGTCCGCAGAGGCGGGGACGGCCAACCTATTCTCCCCTTGACGACGAAGGGCAGAGGAGGTAGAGTTCCGGCAACCAATTATTTCCCGCAACGTTCTTCCCTAGAGAGTGAGATAGGGCTCGTGCCAAGGCTCTCGGTGAATCGCTCCCCGAATAGTGGAGGTGAGGTTAACGCTGTCATTCGATTGGCGATCCTTAGTTTTGCTGCCCTCATTCTGGCGCAAGCTGCTCACCCACAGGGACCTGCTGTACGTTCCCTTTCGTCTGGACTATCCGAGGTCGCCGCCCAATCAGGGAGGAAAACTGTTGCAGTAGTAGATTTCACTGATCTACAGGGCTGCGTCACTGAGCTTGGCCGGTATATTGCCGAGGACCTGTCAGTCGCACTCGTCAGCGACGCCAAAGGATTCGACGTCATCGACCGCACAAACCTCAGGGTTCTCATGCAGGAGCACCAGCTTTCATCCACAGGGATCATCGACCCTGCCACCGCTCGCAAATTGGGTCAGTTCGCGGGCGTAAATGCGCTTGTCACCGGCACAATTGCGCCCTTAAGCGACAACGTCCATGTATCAGCTAAGCTGCTAGACACCGAGTCGGCTAGGGTGCTCGGGGGAATTACCGCTGATATCCCGAGAACGAAAACCATCGACGATCTGCTGGCTAAGGGAGTCGCGAATTGTGGTACCCCTTCAACCGCCAACCCGATTGCTACGCAAGTGGCGGGCCCGTCACGCAATTCTTCTCAAACCCCTACTGGTTCGGTAGCGGTGCAGATCGGTGCATTTCAATTGTCGATCAACGTCTGCCGTAGTGACGGAGAACTGATGGACTGTTTTGGATCTATCGTCAACCAAGACAGTACCGCTCAGCGCGTACGATTTAATGAGCGCTCCAGTTACATGATCGATAATCTTGGGAACCAGAGTAGGTATGTGATGCTTTGGGGTGACACTGTTAGATGTCAGATCGGCTCCGGGGGAAACGATGCCAAGCTGGAACCAAATCTTCCGATGAAGGTGCTCCTATCTGCCCAAGGTCTTTCTGACGAGGCTGCTTCCACCACGCTTGTCATGGTTTTCGAAGATCCCGGAGGAAAATTCATACTGCGAGATATCCCAATTCGCCTTAGGTGATTCAGCTGCATCGTCTCCATTCGAGGAGGGCCGAATGCGTTTTCGCTAGCCTGTGATCATTCCTGGGACCTAACTTGTCGTGAAGGGCCGGACGTGGGCCCATTCGGTGAGCGGCTTAGGGTGCAGTTCCGTAAGGTTCCCCGCGTCACAGAAGAGGTGCTGATGAGGACAATCGCACATAAGACAGCATTCCTTGCAGGGATTCTCATATTCACTTATGTAGGTCCATCTCTTGTAATAGCGCAGGACCTGCGACCCACCGCCAACGCTCTGGCTGAAAAGATCGTGGCCGCCGGCAGAAAGAAGGTAGCAGTCGTCGATTTTACAGATCTTCAGGGAAATGCAACACAGCTAGGGCGATTCATTGCCGAGGAGCTGTCAATCGCTCTTGCGGACGACGCGAGACAATTTGTAGTGATTGATCGGACGAGCATTCGCGTTATCCTTCATGAACACAAGCTGGCAGCCGAGGGCCTTATCGACCCGGAGACCGCCCGAAAGTTGGGGCAAATCGCCGGTGTGGACACTCTCGTTACCGGCACTATTACGCCCCTCGGCGACAGCGTACACGTGGGCCTCAAAGCGCTCGACACTGAGTCTGCCATGCTGATTACCGGCCTCACCGTTGAGATTCCGCGAACTAAGGCGATTGACGATTTGCTCGGTGGCGTTGCCGACAGTTCGGAGCAAGCAGGGGGCGAGCATCCGAATCCAGCGGCCACGCAGGGCACCGCAGCCTTCCCTACTGGCGACTTTCTCTTTTCGTTCCGGGGATGCAGAATGGGCACAGGTGCGGGCCTTGCTGACCAAATCGTGTGCTGGGGGAGCATTACAAACAGGGGAACTCAAAAGGAAGACGTAGCGATCGGCAAAGAGACGTACCTTGTGGACAATACTGGCCATCAAGCGCCTATCAATTGGTTCAGCATCGGCGGCGCCGAACCCGGCCCCTGCTGCGGTGTCTTTACGATGGAGCCAGATCTTCCCCTGCAGTTCTGGTTTGATTCCCGTGGATTCTCGACCGAAGTCCAATCCGTGACCGTTATCTTTTTTGCCAATGGCCACAAGACAATACTTCGCAACGTAAAACTGCAGGGACGATAGGCACGATGGATATATGCGTGATGACGTGAAGTCAGCTCTCGGCAGAGCAAGTGCGGGGGTAGTGCTTCTTGTATTCGTAGCCGCCGCGTTTGTTCTCTTTACATGGTGGAGATGGGGCCACTTTGTCAAGACGACGATCCAATTTGTCGTCGTACACCTCGCGGCTCAATCCGGAATCAGCACGACGCTCCTCTATGGGATCGTCATAATAGGGACAATTCCTTTCTTTTGGGCTGTCGGCAAATACATGTATGGAGCTTGGTTCTGGCTGCGGGGCTTGGGACCTGGACTCAGGCTTTACAAGAGCGTCCACGGAATCATCATCGTGGTTTATGTGGGCATCTATTTCCTTGCCATGTTCTGGGTTGACCGCCATTCGCTCGCGGACAAATTCTGCGCGGTTACGCCAGAGGGGATTCACGTCTTCGACGACCGTATCAAGGATCCCGTTTATGGCGTCCAAGCGGAGCCATGCACGCCCGATCAGATCGTAGCCATCAAGCGCACCGAACCCGGCGTCATCCTGGGCCCACAGAAGATCGAAATCGCCGATGCTAGGAATTACCCCTTCTTCGACAGCGTTACGCACGCGCCACGCATCTGGTACTCCCGTAACCCCGAGGGCGTCTACGCATTTTATGACCGCCCCGGTTACGACCCGGTGACCGGCGCCCCGATGCACCCGATCGACGAGGGGGCTCGCAAGGAGATCATCCGGGCGCTAGATGAGCAGGCAGCCCAAACTGCACAGGCAAAAAAGCAAGAGGGACAAGCGGCACAAAAACGGCAGCGGGACGCCGTCGCTGGGCGCTTTGTCAATACCGCGATCTCGCGCCATGCCGGGACAACACAGGCAGCGGTGCTCCTCTTTTCCAACGACGAGCGTTCCTTCGGAACCCTACGAAACGTCCTCGACACGGCGCTTGCCAAGCGAGGTCTGCTCCCTGTCGATTCCTTCTTCAAGCCGGAGTTCGTGAAGGAAGGCCGCGCTGCACAACTCTTGGCGGGAGACTGGAACCAGGCAATGGAGCTTGGCCTCGGCGACAGGATCGATGTCATCATCCTCGGCAAGGCGACCGTGGATGCGACGCCGTCAACCGAGTTTCCTGGTTTGATCACAACGAACCTGAATCTCGATCTGAGTTGTCTCAATCCGGACCGGCAGTCCGTCTGTGGTTCCCGCAGTGTCACTACGATTGGTGCTGGCTATTCGAGGGAAGCTTCATTGGAGAACGCTTCCGGAAAGGTTGAACCAGCGATCAGTGCCTTTGCGGAAGGGCTGCGCATCCGGTAATTGCGATCTTTGCGAGCTAAAGGAGATCCCGTGATCTGCCGTGAATTGTCTTCCCAGCCTCGACTTCGCCGAAGCCGCCTGTGGTTCGTGGCTCTGCCAGTTCTCGCCGCGACACTCATGGTAGAACGGCCTACACCGTCGGCTGCCCAGGGCCCAGAACTCAGGCCGTTGGCATCTGAGCTGGCCACGTCCATCAGCAACTCAGGCCGAAAAACCGCCGCCGTCGTCGACTTCACTGATCTACAGGGCTGCGTCACTGAGCTTGGCCGGTATATTGCCGAGGACCTGTCAGTCGCACTCGTCAGCGACGCCAAAGGATTCGACGTCGTCGACCGAACCAGCCTGAAGACGATTCTGCAGGAACACCAGCTGGCGTCGACTGGCATCATTGATCCCGCGACGGCACGGAAGCTCGGCCAGATCGCGGGGGTCGACGCGTTAGTCACGGGCACCATCGCTCCGCTGGGTGAAACCGTGCACATCTCGGCGAAGGTTCTCGATACTCAGTCGGCTAAAATCCTTGGCGGCTACGTCACCGACATCCCGCGCACCAGCGGTGTTAACGCGTTCCTTACAGGCTCGACGACCGGTTGTTCTCCCGCTGCTGCAACATCTTCCGGTAACGCGCAACCGCCATCGTCGTCGGGCAATGGCGCATGGTCTGCGAACCAAGGTTCGCAGGCGGCAGGCCCCAAGGATTCAGCTGTCATCATCCTCAACAGTTTTCGCTTCGCCCTGCGCGAATGCCACTACACCCAGGACCGGACGGTATGCACTGGCGTCGTGACGAACCAGGGTTCTGCCCGGGAAGCCTTCAGCATCGATACTTACAAGACGTACATGGTTAACGATCTTGGGAGTCAGTCAACCAACGGCCCGGGTTACGTAGGTGCGAATGTCCAATTAGGTGCCGACTCTTGGGCGATGTATATGGGGCACTCGTTCGGCAAAGCGCTGGAGCCCGGAGTTCCACTTGCCTTTGAGCTGATCGGTCTGCGCATGAAGGATGGGGCAAAGACAGTGACCATCATTCTTTCCACCAGCGAAGGGCAGACTATCATCCGGGACATTCGGGTACGCGGATAGCGCTGCGTCACGATCCTCTTTTCCCTAATAACACGCCAGAAGACGCTGCAGAGCATATAGGCAGCCAATAACGTGTCAACCGAATGGTCTATTGGGTACAGTTCATGGACCACCTCATTGAGTGACAATTTCGCTGTGATAACAAAGGTCCTATCGGCCCCTGTTTAGATGACCTTTCGGACCACCGACCGCGCTGTTGATGGAGGTTTAAGAGTTGGATAAGGCGAACTCTGGCATGTAGTCAGGTGGTCGTAGGCTGCATTGATCCTCTTCAACTGTTCCTCAGCGAACCGTGATCCCCGCTTTTGTCCCCACGCATCCGGGTGCAGACTTTTAACAAGCTCCCGTCGGGCAGACGCAATAGCATCTGCGTCAGCGCCGGGCGGTAATTCCAACAGCTCATACGCTTCTTTGCAAGTCGCACATGACCTCCCCGATTCTGCAGGCGCTGCGCCGCCCGGAACCTCTCGTGTGCCGGGAGTCGAATATGGCGCAAGCAGCACCTCATATCTCTGTTTCGCAGCCGCAACAGCAAGCGATTGTTTGCAGCACAACGCAGTTTCATCCACTAGACGCCGAAAGCACTGACCGGCCCGGAAAGCCGTTTTCGTTCCGAACAACCCGTCCGCGCAGGCCAGAACCTCAATGGTGGACGGCAGAACGATCCCTTGTCGCTCGTAATCACTCACTTCCAGCTTGTACTTGTAGAAGTCCGAGCCATGATCTCCCCACAGTGTTGCAAACGCCTGGTAAAGTCGCCCGAGGTCATCGGTACATCCACCACCCGCCGTCGAAAATCCAGAGATCAGCTCCAGAATGTCCACGTGCATCGCAGACTGAATATCTGGTGCTCGCTTTCCGCCGCCTCTAAGGACGGAAGCAGTGCGGACGACCTGTGTCCACTTGTCGCCACAATCCTTCTTGAGCGCAGTAAACTCATCAATCACGCCCTCGTGCTTCCGGCGAGCACGTTCGCGGGCGGTTTGTTCGCGATGCTCCTCACGCCAGTCTCGGACCAAGTCTTGGCTTGTCGCGAACCAGCCATATCGATCCTTGAGGAACGACCCAGGATAGAAATCACTGAATCCGTCCCGGAACTGATAAGGGCGGCCGCCAAGTACGTGTATTGCCTCGGCAGGCGGCTTTGCCCCGGCCCGCAGCGCGTTGGCAAACGCAAGAGCGGCTTCTTCAAATTGCCGCCTTTCGGGAAGAGTGAACAAGAATTTGAGAAGCTTTAGCGGAATAGCGATCGCGACTAATACGAGAATCAAGGCGATTTCCGGCATAGATCGTGCTCATTATCTCCGTGGAACCTGTCCGGGCAAACAGACTCGAAACCTCCCGTGCAATAGCGTTGCCTGTCCAGTCTGAGGAACTGCTTTGGTCCGTGGATTGGTGTTTCACTGGGGGTTCCACATGGCCTAACCTCCCTGTGGGCATCATCCTGTTCACACGCAACTGCGGCGAGTCGACGGCGTCAGCGCCAGCCAGAAACTCAATTGGCGCGTCTACAGGACGTTCCAGAAAAGGAACCCTTCCAAGGGCTCACCGCCGAAGGCCACCGCGATGGAAGGGGGCCTTCATGCCCCCGTTCCACGGAATGGATAACAGGTCAACCCGCACGGTAGTTAATACCGCACGCGCTCTCTGCCGATTTTGGGCAATGACACGCCCTGCACAGCTTGTAGCTACCGCTGACAGCAATCTTCAAGCGCATTGTTTCTCCTCCTTTCCTCAGCATGTGCGAATCGTTCTATCGACGCACCTGACAACCTGACCACACCTCAGCAACAAAGCAGGTGTAATCCGAGGGCCGTTTAGCTGAACCTGTTTCCAACTCCCAGGCGCCCGGGCACCGGTTGCAGAATGGGCGCACTGCGCACTTCGAACACTTCTCGATGTCCGTTAGCCGGTAGCCTGACCACTCAGGGAAAAATGGAGAAGTCTCCCATACATCGCGAAGACTGCTTCCAGGCCATTGTCCGAGCGGTTTCATCAACCCCATGCATGGACGAATCGAGCCGTCCGGTCCGACAACCAATCCGGTCGCACCAGCACCGCATAGCATTGCAGACGCCGCATCGCCTTCATCCGCGATCGCAAAGGGCTCGTCGTCACGGTAGATTCTGTAGTATGGCAACGCGAATAGCTCCCTTATCGCAGCCGTCTCCTTAACCCGCAAATCGATCGGCCCGCGACCGCCGTCGTTTCGCGGCGTGATATTGAGATCGAACTGTACGTCGCATGCCAGATCGTCGGCCAAAGCCTTGACTGATTCGGCTCCTTTAACCGTGTTTCTCATTAGGGGAGTTTTCAACAAGATAGGCACTCCGCGAACCTTAAGCGCTCGGAGGGCGCCAACCGAGCGCTCCCACGAGTGAAGGACGCCTGTTATTCGATCGTGAACTTCGGGGACGGCTGAGTAAATGCTGCAACCGACGGAGCGCGGGTGAATTTCTGCAAGTATGTCCAGCGATTCCTCGTCGGCCATTGTCAGATTGCTGATTACGTTGACAACAACATTGCGGTCCACCAGCCCATGGAGAATCGTCTTTATGTCACGTCGGAAGAACACTTCACCGCCGGTGAGCGTCAGAACCAGCCCGCCACCTGATTGAAACTCATCGAGAAGGCTGAAGAATTGAGCTGTTGTCAATTCGTCAGTACATCGGTTCTCTGGGCAATAACAATGGATACAACGTTCGTTGCATCGATAAGTCAGCTCCACGGTCAGGCCGTAGAGAATTCGATTAGCGGCGACGAAATTGCTAATCTGCAATTCGACGTTCTTCCGTGCGTCTGCTGCCTCCCCGATCGTCGAGGGCTCGATCAATTCCCTATCGTCAACGGTCTCACTTTGAGGTGCTCGTGTTGTAAGAAGGTTGACGTCGACGAGGGACCGTGCGAAGTCCTCAACGACCCTACGCGCCTCTTCGCGGGGATTCTCATGGAAGCATCCATGTTCGAGCACATAGCTGGACGCACTGTCCGTTCTGCCTTTGTCTTCGAATAGCCGTGTCCAGACCTCGGCTGAGTCCCCCTCAATTAGGGCGACAGACTGAGACGGAGTGTGGTACGCAATGGCCCGTGGAATGCCATCCTTGCCCAGGTACATCCTGGAAAAAGAACCGGCGGGAAGCGAGTACTCCTGAACTACCACAGTTCCTCCCCCTCATTTCGTTTGGAGCTTCTGGCGTGACTGAGGTCGCATTTGCTGCGCCTTGCGGCGGACGCTTCGGCAATCCAGGACGGTGTGTTTCGGTGGATCACGATCTGCGCCTCAACTCCATTTACCTGAGCCATGTCGCTCCGTCCCATTACCCGGAGTGCGAAGGAGCGTGGCACGCTAATCTGCTCGTGGTTAAACTGCACGTAACACCATACAAACCAAGGCGTGGCGGATCAAGGACAATTCTTCCGCGCTTTGGGTACGAAGGTACGTAACCTTCGGAAGAAGCGCGGTTACTCTCAGGAAGACATGATCTCGTTCGGATTCTCTGCGCGGCACTGGCAGCAGATCGAGGCGGGACGTCCGATCACCGTTACGACCCTCCTGCGGATTTGCGAGGTATTTGAGATTTCCATGGCAAATCTGGTGCGCAACCTTGATTCCGGAA
>Ga0302326_10004585_pt1 | contig 31955 bp, 26 predicted proteins | sample Palsa_T0_3_FD_202264 | JGI IMG/M metagenome (GOLD analysis project Ga0302326, IMG submission 202264) | Peat permafrost microbial communities from Stordalen Mire near Abisko, Sweden - Palsa_T0_3 | ecosystem: Environmental > Terrestrial > Soil > Palsa > Peat permafrost | place: Sweden: Abisko...
AATGGGCGACTCCAAGCAATCCGCAGATCAATAGGGATATGAGGAGTTTCAGTTTCGTATTCCTTTCTAAGTCCAGCTAGCGAGCATTCTCTTCCATCACCGCGACGCCCCACGCGGGCAGCGAAACATTTCCGCCTTGGCGCACACGGCTACCCGATAGGAGATCGGTCCCATCCGTGAAGGCATAAGTTACCCCTGTAGGGGCGGCCGAATAGTTGAGGAAATAGTGCACGGGGTGTCCGTTGGACAGCACTCCACTGCGCACAATGGCCGGGAAATGAAGCGACTGTTGCGCTCCCCAAAGACCGGCGCGTTTCATGGTGTCTTCCACAATCTTCTCGGTAAGGACTTCGCTGGGCATGAATCCGACGTAAGTCACTTCGCCTTTGCCGTAGGTGTTTCGGGTGATGGCTGCATATTTACCCCAAACGGGATGGTGGTAGTGAGCGACAACCGTCGCGGTGGTGGGTGTCAGTAGCTCCATCCACCAACGTGCAGTGTTGTCTGCGGCGCCGGCCTGGTAGGGGTCGTTCTCAAGAGAGACTCCTTCGGGGATGGCGAACTGGTTGTACTTCACCCCGGCGGCCTCGGCGATGAGGCCCGGCTGAATGCTGGAGCGTACCCGTACATTCTCGTCGCAGAAGCCACTCTTGAAGGTATAGAGCAAATGACCTCCAGCCTTGGCAAAGGCATTTAGCCGCTCGACCTCCGCGTCTGATGCAGCGTAGAGTGCAGGTACGATGATCAGCTTGTAGGGGGAAAGATCAGCGGTCGAAGGATCGACGAAGTCGACCTCGGCATTCATTCGGTAGAGCGCGTCATAAAAAGGGCGCAGCACCTCGTTGTAGGTGGTCTTCGAAGTCCAGCCAAACTTGAACGCATTGAAGGCTGTCAGCGCGCGATTGCTCACGTAGATCGCGATCTGATTGTGCTTGCGCATGTTCACCAGCTGCGGACCGAGCCGGGCAAAGTCTTTGCCGATGGATCCCGCCTCATCGTACGTGGGGTTGGGTTGGAAGTCCTGGCTCAGCAGACCGCGCCAGTAGGTCTCGATTGCATTTGCGGTGGTGCCCCAGTGCCAATACTCCACCATATTGGCGCCGGAGGCGAGGTGACTGAAAGCCTGCAATCGAAGTTGGCCGGGATAGGGTGTCCACTCGGGAAAGCCTTGGGCCTGGGTCTCGATGACCAGGTAGTTCTGGCCGGTACGCATCGACCGCGCCAGATCGCCGCCAAAGGCAATCTCAGCCCCGGTGAGGTGGTCCTGCGTGGGATGGTAGATATCGATGCCGGCGATATCCAGGGCACGCGCTGCCTCAAAGTGGTTGACGTCGGGCTGCACCCCATACGAATATCCACGCCAGTCCATATCGAAGTTTTGGGTCACGAACTGATCCGGCCGAGCATGATTCCGGACCAGGTTAGCTTGCCACGCGAGATAGTCAGTGACCAGGCCGCGCTGGAACTCGGCAAACGCAGAGGTGAGGCTGGCATTGATGGAACCATTCACGGACGGAAAGTCTTTCCAGTCGTTGACCCGGTTGCTCCAATAATCGAGGCCGAACTCTTTGTTCATCATCACCAGGTCCGGAAACCGCTGGCGCATCCACTCGACGAACGCGGCCTGTACGTTGGGGCCGCTGGTACCGTAGGCCTTGGTTTCATTATCCAGTTGGTAGCCGATCACCGAGGGGTGATCCTTCACGTGGTCCACCAGCGCAACGATGACCTGCTCAGCAGCCTTGCGGAATGCCGGGTTGGTGATATCCATGTTCTGACGGCGGCCGTACTGGGCCGGCCCCTCCGGAGTGATGACGAGAACATCCGGATGTTCCCGTGCCAGCCAGGTAGGCACGGCATAGGTCGGTGTGCCGACAATGACTTTGATTCCGGCCTTGTCCATGGCGTTCAGCACGCGATCGACGTGGCTGAAATCGAAGACTCCCGGTTGTGGTTCCAGTGTGCCCCAGGTCGACTCAGCGATCCGCACAACGGTGATCCCGGTGGCCTGCATCATCTTCACGTCTTCGTCCAGGCGGTCGTACGGCGCATACTCCTCGTAGTAGGCAGCACCATAGAGGATGGTCTGCTGGCCCTTGGCGGATTGGGCACTGGCGGGCAAACCGCTCATGATGGTGGCGAACAGGGATACAGTGAGCAGCCGGTTTGCAGTCATTGGTTTCACCTTACGTGACTCAGGAGAAAAGTTCACCAGGGGATGTTATCGCGTCGTCATGGAGGTGCGGGTTATATGGCGGCCACAGTGGGTGGAGTTCGCACAAATCTTTTCGATAGCAGCAAGACTCTCTCTTCAACCGCCGAAAATTTCCGGCCCGCGCTTGACATATGTCCATAAGGGAATATATTAAAAGAATGGCAAGAGCGGCAACAACAACAGATGTTTTCAACGCTATCGCGGAGCCCCGACGGCGTGAGCTGATTGGCGTGCTGGCAGATGGCAGGGAGTACGCGGTCGGTGAGGTGGTACTGCGATTGCGAATGTCTCAGCCCGCGGTGTCGAAGCACCTTGGGGTGTTGCGTAAAGTTGGCGTGGTATCGGTGATTAAGCGCGGACAACACCGAATGTACAAATTGAATCCGACCGAGCTGAAACCGGTGCATGACTGGGTGAAGACGTTCGAGCGGTACTGGACGCATCAACTCGGTCACATCAAGGAGCGGGCCGAAGGAAAGGCTCGGGAGCGCATGGTTTTGAGTGGCAACACAAATAAGGAGAAGTAATGCCAACGAATCCTCAGGAGCAGCCAGTTCAGACATTCGAGATAGTGAAGCAGGAACAGATTGCGGCTCCGATCGAGATTGTGTTCGAGACGATTCTGGAGCAGATGGGGCCCTTGAACTCGGTACCAGACCGGGGGCCAATGCCGATGAAGTTGGAGGCCTGGCCCGGTGGGCGTTGGTTTCGCGATCTGGGAAACGACGCGGGACACTTCTGGGGCGTGGTGCAGGCGATCAAGCCGCCATCGCTGCTGGAAATATGCGGACCGCTGTTTATGTCGATGCCGGCAATCTCAAATCTGCAGTACCGGCTGACGGAGGAGAACGGAGTGACACAACTGAGGTTTGTGCATCGGGCGATGGGATGGATCGGGGAATCCGCTCAAGGAGTGGATGCCGGCTGGACCGACCTGACGACCCGGATTCGCACGGCAGCCGAGAAGCGTGGCAGTGAACGTTGAACGAAAAGGAGAGCTAGCCATGTGTCCAATGTGTATGACAACCGTGGCCTGGATCGCGGCGAGTGCTACCTCGACGGGCGGCATCTCTGCGCTGGTCGTTGGCAGGCTCCGCGGCAAGAACCAACAACCGACAACCACGCACAACAATCAGGAGCAAGGAGAGGAACATGGACAATAACAAGAAGACCGAGAGCAACATGAAGATGCCCCCGATCGTGTCATCGCAAGAGTGGGAGATCGCGCGCCAGCAACTGCTGGTCAAGGAGAAGGAGTTAACCCGGGCGCGTGACGCGATGGCTGCCGAGCGCCGGCGGATGCCCTGGATGGCGGTGGAGAAGAAGTACGAGTTCGACGGACCCAAGGGGAAAGTGAGCCTGCTCGATCTGTTCGACGGCCGCCGTCAGTTGATCGTCTATCGCGCCTTCTTCGAGCCCGGGGTGTTCGGCTGGCCCGAGCACGCCTGCCGCGGCTGCTCGCTGGGCGCCGATCAGGTCGCCCACCTGTCCCATCTGAACGCCCGCGACACCACCCTTGCGTTCGCCTCCCGTGCCCCGCAGGCGGACGTCGCGCGCCTGAAGGCGCGGATGGGCTGGGAGATGCCCTGGTACACCATCACCGACAGCTTCGACACCGACTTCGGCGTCAATGAATGGCACGGCCACAACATGTTCTTCCGCGATGGCGACAGCGTGTTCCGCACCTACTTCATCAACAATCGCGGCGACGAGGCGATGGGGAGTACCTGGAACTACCTCGACTTGACTCCGCTCGGGCGCCAGGAGGAATGGGAGGACTCGCCGGCGGGCTACCCCCAGACCCCACCGTACAAGTGGTGGGACTGGCACGACGAATACGCCGCCGACGCTCCAGTTCATCCGAAGTGGGTCGAGATAGTAGAGATTGGAACGGCGGCGTTCCAGAAATCCGATAACTAGTGGCCTGTAACAGCTGTTTAGGAGTAGAACCAAATCTGCGCAAATGCGCCACCCTTCAGGGGTCTGAGGCTATCATGCTTTGTATCAGGGCACGACTTTAGTCGGGCCACAAAGGGCTGAGACAAAATTGGGCTTTAGAGTGTGTGTGAGAACTCGTAAAAAAAACCGCAGGTCCCTCCACTACGCTTCGCTCCGGTCGGGATGACAATTGTGTCGCGTCCGCAAGAGCTTCAGCGAGAAATACTTGACCCCCGCGATAGAATTGTCATCCCGACCGGAGCGAAGCGTAGTGGAGGGACCTGCGGTTTTTTTTACGAGTTCTCACACACCCTCTTTAGCCCCTGCGTGAGAACTTGATTTTGTCTCACGGAACAGCTTTACCGGCCGCGGAAACAGTCCTGTTTTGTATCAGGGCACGACTTTAGTCGGGCCGCACACGATAGAAAAATGACGGGCTTTAGCCCCTGCGGCTCTACCAAATCAGCTGTTACAGTCCACTAGTTAGGATAAGCGCTGATAACGGAACTACGGCGGCTACGTTATGTCACGGTTTGTGGGTCTCCGGCCTATTGCCCTGAGCATCCGTCTCACTTTGGGGTCGAGTAGAGAAATGGCGCTCATGGGATATTTCCATGAGCGCCATCGTCTGTCTCCCGTTTACCTGCGCTGACCAATAGTTAGGGTGTTTGGCCAGCCGGTGTTGGCGCCTGTCATCAGCGTCGCCAGTGGTGGTGGTGCCCGCCGTTCAGGGTATAGGTGGCACTTGTTAGTGCGCTGTTAGTGTATCCCTTGAGCACCCCGATCACCTGGACGGTGGTGGTGGCCGACAAGGTGAAGGTTCCGGTGTAAATGGAACTGGAGCTGGTAGGCGTGGCGCCGTTGGTGGTGTAGTAGATCGTCGCGCCCGCTGTTGCAGACGAGATCGAGACCGAAATACTTCCCTCAAAAGACTGGCTCGGCGGAATGATGACCGGCGTCGCAACCGGGCTCGGCGACGCAGGCGGAGTAGGCGGGGTAGGCGAAGTAGGGGCGGTCCCTGACTGGCATCCTGGTGTTACCAACCCGGAGGGAAGGTTCACATTGCAGAGCCACTGTGGGTAAAGGGGATCAGGGACGTTGGTGAGCGATACAGGTTGGTAGCCGTAAGACGTAGCCGCCGCCACGGTCGGAGTGAAGTCTGCAATCACCTGAGCCATACATGCCGGGACATTGGCAGAGCCGCCGCATGCGGGTGGGCCCGGATTGACAGGGTTGGCGAAGGACGGGTTGGTGCCGATGGTGTTATGCGTGCCCAGAGAGAAGCCGTTGCTGGAACTGATAAACGTATTGTTTCCGCTCACGCCAGACGCATAGTTGTAATCGAAGGTGTCTGTACCGTTGCCGCTGCCGATGGCGAAGGCATAGAATGCACCGTTGGCACAGTCCGTAGGATATCCGGAATAGATAAGGTTGTATTCCGCTGTCACGTTGAGCGCGTTGTAGAGATGCAGATCGCCATTACCACTGCAATACTGCTGGTTCATGTCACGCCGGTCACCGTAGGAAGTGTTGTGGAGAATATAGATAGGGGCGTGCGTACTCCCAGCTGAGTTATTCTCCACCTCGATGCCGTAGCCGCCATTCAAAAACTCAATATTGTTTTCGATTACACCCTGCTGGGTATAGGGCTGGCCGCCGCTTTGGGACATATCCCAGGTATCGAAGTTATAGCCCTCGCCATCGGTAGGCTTGGTGCCCGCACAAGGGTTGCCGTCGAAGTTATTCCAGGAGAAGTTGCCCACGATAAAGTTATGGGTGCCGGGGTTGGTGTCAGCGGCAACCGGCTCCCAGATACTGAACCCGCTTCCACAACTGCCATTCACGGTTGTGCTGGCGGCGTTGTAGGCAATGTTGCCTATCAATGTGATGTAGTCAGTGGATACTGTAGCCGACCGGGCGGTGGCGCTAAACCCAGCTGTGGCGCAGCCGTTGGCTACATTATTGGCGAAAATGATATGGTGCACATTCTCTGACCCCGAAGGACTGACGGTGAAGCACGATCCGTAAAGCGTACTGGAGGAAGAGGAGGCTTCCCATCCCTGCACGCCCCAGTAACTCTGGTCAATCACGATCGCCTGATTGTTTCCGGCGGTCACATCGACCTTACAGGTATCGAAGGTGGCGCACTGCAGCCAGGCGACGTTGTTACCCGCCGGGCAGCTTACTGTGCCCCAGTCACCGCGACCAAGGTTCTCGTTGTTGTACTCTCCAGGAGCTGCGATGATGGCATCGCCACAGTTGAGGGAATGACGCGGCGTAAGCCATGGAGCGCTGCTGCTGAGGCCAGTGTTGGAATCGTTGCCGCCGGGCGACAGGTAGTAGGTGGAACTCGCCCATCCATGCATCGTCGACAAGATGAACAGGGAGAAGAAGAGGAGGCACACGGTGGCGCCTTTTCGCCAAGAAAGGGCCTTGGCGGAGTTTAGGGTAACCGGATAGATAGTCAACAGATGTATTCCTTTATGGTGCTGCTCTGTTACAAAACCTGCCATCCTGCTGGACGCTTCACACCTTCACGTAGGTCGCGGCAGCAGTCACTGGCCCCCTCTGTCTTTTAGACAGAGCGGGCTGACTTACCAAGGACGTGAATGAGCAATAAAGTCCTGCGCGATGAGCAAGACCTTGGATTCAGGTTCGCAACCTTTTTCGATCCACGGTGCGGCTTCGGCCTAATCGAAGCAATGGACCAGAAGGCCGGCAGTCAGTGCCGCGCGATTGAGCACAACCTCACCCCGCGTAGCTGCTGATGGTCATAGTTGAGTCGACGGCTTCATCATTCATCGGACTCATTCCATTTATCGGCATGGATTGGCTCATCTTTAATCTGCACCCTCTCGTTTGCATTTCCAGGGGTAAATGCCTGGCATTTTAAGTCTTACTGTTGGTAAGCACTACCGCCACCAGATATATGCACCTGATACTGTAGCTAATCAATGGAACGGGCGTTCCTCAATAGGCAGACAATGTACAGGCGAATTTGTCGACAAATCAGCCGCGCGAAATCAAATGTTCAACGTGTGCATATTCTGCATAGGTTGCGTAAATTGTGCGAGAAGGGTGGACGAGAAATACATCCTCTCATCCAGCAATGTGATGAGCGCGCCAGTTCATCCAGACGGAGAGGGAACTGGCCGCACACAGCTACGGCTCGTTTCCGATAATTCGCTGAGTGACAATCGCCACACGAGGTTCCCAAAAGGGATCTCTTGGCCAACGCCGCGGACGTTACATTTCGCAAAGGCAGAGCATTGCAGAGCGCGGACTAGCGCCAGCGCCTAAATTGGGACACTCCTCAACGAACTCCCGGCAGGATCGATTGGATAAACTCCACCATGTTGGTGGCCATCCGCGGATCGCGATTGGCGAGAGCGATGAGTACGTAGCCTCTTTCCGGCAGTATGTGCAATTCGCCATTGATACCTATCGATCCACCTCCATGACCGTATCCTTCCGGCAACACATAGAATCCCAATCCGTAGCCTTGATGGGTCTGGTCCGTGGTTGCCTGCTTCAGCAAGGCTGGGCTGATCAGTTTTCCATTCTGCAGCGCCTCGGCAAAGAGCAGAAGGTCATGGACGGTGGAGTATCCTCCACCCGCAGATGTGCCGCTCCAGGGCAGCGTGGCCGTATTAGGTACAAGTCCGCCCGGCGAGTGAGTATACCCCGTCGCCCGGTCATCGACTCGATTCACTTCCGGACGAGAATCCGTATGCAGCATGCCGGCCGGGAGAAAGACGTGCTTCTGAACATAACTCTCATATGAGTCGCCGGTCATCAATTCGATCAATCGACCCAGTAGGATGAATCCGTAGTTCGAATACTCCATGCGCGATCCAGGCTCGAAGCGAGTCGCACGATCTCCAAACAGCGTGACATAGTCAGCCAGGGTTCGCGTTTCCAGGCGATGGGCTTCGTACTCGGGCGTGAAGATGTCCCCGGTGCCTCCCGTGTGGTCTAAAAGTTCGCGGACCGTTACCCGGCTGGCCAAGTCGCGATTGGGGTAATCGTGCCAGTACTTGCCGATGGGATCGTCGAGCGCGAGCTTGCCCTGCTGAGCGAGTTGAAGAATCGCCACGGCGGTAAACATTTTGTTCATGGATCCGAGGCAAAACTGGGTATCGGTCGTATTTCTGACCTGCTTCCCGTTATCCGCCATTCCCCAGGCCTGGTCCAAAACGACACTGCCGTTGTGCGCGACCAGGATGGCTCCCGAGAAGGCGCTTTCCGACGGCATCTCCGCCACGTGAGATGGGATGCGATGGGCAAGATCCTCATCGTTCGAAGCCGCCGGTTCTGATCCGCCGGGTGGCGGAACAGGGTGGCCCCGGATACCTCGAATCACCGCTGGATCGGTGGAGCTGAGGTCGAGAGTCGACTCGGAATAACCCCCGTTTGTTTCCTGCATCAGCGCGACCAGGTGGGTTCCGTTATCTTCGACGATCTTCAGGAGTTTCATTCCTCCTGTCATCTGTTTCAGCTGCAGATCGCCCTGGGTTCGGGATTGCGCCCCAGGCTGATATTTTTGCCAGAAAGCCGTGATCCTGGCAGGGTCACCGGAGTTGAACGCATCAAGCCACTGGCGGAAGACCTGGAGAACCGGGCTGTCAGAAGCTGGTGCGGCCGACCCCAATGCCAGAGACCATGCGAGAAAAGCTACTGTGAAGAACTTCACCATGATGGTGGTATACGCGAGCGCGCGACATTTTTGAAGTTGATAGTAATGATAAGTATTATTTGATTTATGAATATCAATGGCATTGACCTTAACCTTTTGCTCGCCTTCGAGGCGCTGCTGGACGAGCGGCACGTCGGCCGGGCCGCAAAGCGAGTAGGTTTGAGTCAACCGGCATTCAGCAACGCGATCTCCCGTCTGCGCGTTCGTCTCGATGACCTGCTGTTCGTGCGCACGGCCCATGGCATGATGCCAACGGCACGCGCCGACCGGCTTGCAGGGCCCATCCGGTCTGCACTTGCTCAGCTTCGACAAACCCTGGAAGCTCCCCATTCGTTTGACCCTTCTGCCAGCGCGCAGCGATTTCAAATCGCCCTGAGCGACGATGTAGAGCTGCGCCTGGTGTCATCATTGGCACGCTCCATGATGTCCGGGGAACTGCAGATGCAGACGCGACGGCTGGATTGGCTGTTTACCGTGCCGGAAAGCGAACTCCGCAATGGAACCCTCGATGTCGCCGTGGGATACTTCCCCGACGCTCGCTATCTTTCTCCTGGGTTTATCATGGAAACTCTCTCAGAAGAGAACAACGTGGTCATCGCTCGCCGCGGCCATGCGGTGTGGAAGCGCAGGCTCACCATCGACCGGTTTACGAAACTCGAACACGCGGCCGTGATCTACCGCAACCAACCCTGGGGACTCATCGACAACGAACTGGCAGCCAGAGGTTTGCGTCGCCGTCTCCGGCTTGCGCTTCCTCATTGTCTCTCGGTATTGCATGCGGTGGCATCGAGCGACCTGGTTGCCTGCATTCAGGAATCCGTCGTCGCCGCCTTTGGTAAGCCGCTCGACCTCCGCTCTTGCCGCGAGCCGTTGGGGCTTCCTCCGTTTGCGCTGAGAATGGTCTGGCATCGCCAGCGAAACGATGACCCGGCGCAGGTGTGGCTGAGGAAGCTTATTCAGAGAGAAACAGGCTCCCTCGCAGTCAGGAGCAGCTCCTAGCTCGTGCCGCGAGCCTGATGCAGTAAACAGTAGCGGAAACAGAGCGGCCTACGTTTAGAACTCGATGCGGCCCTGGAACGCAATCATCCTCGGCGAGCTGTCTCCGCCCAGCCCAACGCCCAGAAGACCGGTAGGAGGAGAGATTGTGCTTTCGAGGGTGCCAAATTTCGCCGGAACAAAAATTCCAGGCAGACCGGCTTGGACTGAATTGGGCAGAGCAAAGTTTGCATGATTGAAAGCATTGAAGAGCTGCGCATCTATCCGCAGCGAGACGCCTTCCGTGATAGGAAAACGCTTAGTGACATACATGTCGGAGCCGGTGAAGTGCGGCCCGCGCACGGTGTTGCGTCCTGCATCTCCAAATTGGCAATTGGCAACGGAATCGCCACCGGCACAGGCCCCATGGGAAGGGTCCACCACGGAGCTAAAGGCGTCGGGATTCAACCACTGTTTCGTGCCCGCGATGGTTACACCAGGATAAGGCGCCTTGCTATAGAGGGGCACGCCCGGGACCCTTTGGGCAAACTGGGGCCCGCTCGACTGAAAGACCCCTTGGCCATCGGCGGTATAGGGCTGGCTTAGGACGGTGAAGGGAAGCCCACTATGCAGGATTGCCGTTTCTGAGAAAGACCAACCACCGAGGATGTGGCGTAACGCGGCGTGGGAGGAGTGGAACGGAACCTGGTAGAGACCGAAGGCAGAAACATTGTGGCGTACATCGTAGTCGCAGTCGCCATACTGCCGGCTTAGCTCACCCGGCAGCGGCGACAAAATGCCTTGGGTTGAGAACGAGAGCAAGCCGCCGTTTGATACCTCATCAAGGCAATGGCTGAAGGTGTAGTTGCCGCGCAAGGTCAAGCCGGCGAATTGCTCAGTGAGACTGGTCTGCAGGCCGGCATAGGCACTGTTTGCGTCGGTGCGAAACTCGTTCACGCTGCCAAACCTTTGATCGAGTGGCTGCTGATAAGGGTAGGGTGAGAAACAGCCCGGGCAAACATTCTGATAGCCGTTGAACTCAACCTGATAAGGCTCGTGCACTCCTCGCGTGCCGACATAGTCCACGCGAAACGCGCCCCGAGGTCCAACCTGCTGCTCGATGCCCAAGCCGTATTGATAGTAGTAAGGGACCTTCAGCGTTCCGGTTGGAAAGGTATTCAGGCTCACCGCCAGCGGACAGGTGGGTGCGCCGGGAGCGATGCCGGTGCACGGAGAAGCGCCGGTGCGAAACGCGATCTGAAAGGATTGGTTTGCTGCCGATGCGGCATCGACCGCGCTGCCGGGAACGCCCGGAGCAATGGCTATCCCCCCGGCTTGTCCACCCAGGCCGCCGACAAAGGCCGGCGCGTAGGGCGGATTGCTGGAGGCCAAATCGGCAATCTGCGCCGGAATAATGTCGTTGAATAGGCCAAGCCCGAGATGCACTGCGGTCCTCCGCGCAACCTGGTAAGCGGCCGAGGCACGAGGCTGGTAGACGAATAGCGAAGTTGCCGGAAAGACACTGTGCACATCGGTGAGAATCACCTGGTTCAAAGGCTGGCCGACCGAATGGGACATATCGAGAAAGGAACCAGCGGGGCGAGCAAACAGTCCTTGTTGGTTCAGCGGATTGGTGTTCCAGGTGACCCGCAGGCCGGCGGTCAACGTCAGCTTGGCGACCGGCTTATAAGTATCCATTGCGTATAGGTCGAGATTGCCGGTGGCCACCCGTTCCCTGAACGAAACCGGGAAGGTCTGGGCGGCGGTGTAAGCCGCGCCATAGGTGAACTGGGCCAGGTCATTGTAGAGGACGGACGGCACAATACCCTGGCCCAGGTCATAATTGCTGACGTCGATGCGGCGGGTGTTCATGCCGAACTTGAAGGTATGCCGGCTCCGTGTCCAGACCAGATTGTCGTTGATCTGCCACTGCGTCACCTTACGGCCCTGGGGATAGGTATTGTTATTACCGCCGATGGCCGTGAAGGGTGCGTTGTTGGTGCCTCCCGCCAGCACGATGGGAAAAGTGGCCAGCACCTGGGCGTAGTTATTTGGCTCAAACACGCTTGCATACCAGCTTGCGCCGGGGTTGAACTGATTGACGAGCCTGGGGCCAAAGATGTGTGTATACCCCAACACCAGGGTCCGCTGCGGTTGCGGTGAATAGGAGTTGAAGATGGGATTGATGGGATCGGTATAGGCGGCCTGTAGTCCCGTGTCCTGTTGAAAGCGGTACCAAACGCTGTTGCCGGGGTTGATGGTGTGGTCTATCTTGACCACGATAAGATTTTCACTGTCGCTGTTGTTCAGCGATTCCTGCCTCTGATTGGCGCACCCGCTGCCCTGCAACACGACTCCGGCGGCAGGTGCGGGTAACAGTGCTCCTCCCGCAGAAAGCGGGCAGCTGCTTATGGGAAGTGGGGTTCCACTGGTGTTGCGGTACAGGGCAAACATGGAACGATAGAAGGAGACCTCGGCAGGCTGGGGCGGTAGAACGGTGCCGGTAATCGGGTCGGCGCCGCCGGCAGGCAACTGCCCGAGAACGTATTGCTGATAGGCGGGGGAGGGAACGACGGCCTGCGAGACGATCGGCAGCGCGATGCGGATGCCCTCGTAGTGGGCGAAGAAGAAGAGCTTATTGGTTCGAATCGGGCCGCCGGCGCTCACGCCGAACTCATTCACTGTGGAGCGCGGCTTTTTCGCGGCATCGCCCGCCGTGTCATTGGCATGCAGGAAATAGTTCTGCGCATTCAGCAAGGATCCGTTCCAGACTTCGTAAAGGTCGCCATGGTAGTTGTTGGTGCCGGATTTGGTGAAGTAGTTGACCTGCGCGGCGCTATATCGTCCCTGATCCACGGCGAAGGAATTGGTATTCACGGTGGCCTGCTGTACCGCATCGAGGCCAATGACGAGATTTGTGGAGAGGCCAATGTTGAGTCCCAGCCAGGGATCATTGGTATCGAAGCCATCGAGGATGTAACCGTTGGAGGTGGCCGGCAGTCCATTGAACTCGACATTTCCATAGCCGCCGGCGGCTTTGGCGTCATTGGATGATCCCGCAGTGTTCATCAGAGCCCCTTGGGCAAACTGTGCAATATAGGTCAGGTCCTGTCCTGGATTGGGAAGGCTCTTGATGGTTTTCTCTTCCAGGGTGGTCGTGGTATTCGGATTGTCGAGGCTCAGTAGACCTTCCTCTGCACTCACCTCCACGTTCTGGGATGCGGAGATATGGAGGGTGAAGTTCAATGTCACGGTACGGCCCAGGGCCACCGGCGTGGCGGGAGAGGTTTGCACGGCGAAACCGCTCGCCTTGACCGTCACCTGATAGTTTCCGGGATCGATTTGGGAGAAGAGGAAGCGACCGGTGTTGTCGCTTTGCCCATTGCGAACCGCCTTGGTGTCAACGTTGACTGCGCTGACGTCTGCATCGAGCACAACCGCCCCCCTACTGTCTGATACAGTTCCTGCCAATGCGCTCGAGGTACCACTTTGGGCAGAGGTATAGGCACAGTTGCCCAAGGCAAAACCGAGCAGCAATAAGCCGTTGCGAGCGATGGAGTGAACGCATTTCATAAAGATCTCGCCGCTCTGGATGACCCGCTCGGCGCAACAGCCGTAGATTCAGCCGGGCGAGGTATCCCTCGCTGGGGTCCTTAGCATCAGTATTCCACAGAATATTAACTATGGTTAATTAAATTATGTAGCTTGATGGTTGCCAACAAGACGTCACAAGTCGTTCGCCCAGCAAAAAATCACTGGCTGTACCGTTCTCGAACCTGGAAGTCTACGGCTTTAAAGTCCGCAAAGCTTTCTCAGTTGCATCCGACCATTGAATGAGGGCCTGGCTGATTGCCCGCCCGTAGGAAAGCGTCGCCCGCAAGTAGACTTTCTGGTGGCCGGTGTTTGATCCTGCCGAGATGCTTCTTGCAATCGCCTCAAACCTTTCGAGCAACGCAAGGTGATGATCTCGGTGAGCCTTTACTAACGCAAGCGATTCTCCTGGAGGCATCATCGAGCCGAAAAATAGCTTCAGCAGCAGTTCATTGTCTTCGGGCCGTTCCACCACTGGCTGCCGAAACCACTGCTTCAATGACTGCCTGCCTTTCCCGGTGATGCTGTAAAGCTGTTTCTGTCTCCTGCTCGCTGGGGACTTCTCGCTCTCTTCTCGGATTGCACCCGCCTCCAGCAGCTTTCTCAAGGTTGGATAGATGTTGCCATAGCTCTCGCTCCAGAAGTTGGCAGTGCTCGCGGCGATCGCCTTCTTGAGGTCATAGCCCGACTTCTTCTTGCCCAGAGTGAGCATCCCCAGAATCGCAAACCGGCTTGCCTTCTCGCGAGTCTGCCGGGCATCTGCAGGGGTTGCGGGGGGACGCCTCCCTGCATATTTCCTAACTGCAGCGGTCGCTTCATTTGAACCCATGTACAGAGTATATATCGATCTGATATATTGAGTCGATATATCAGGAGTATGTATGATGGCTCTCTTTACTTGCCTCATCGTTTTGCAGTTCCTAATCATCGTCAGTCACGATCTGATCGATGTTCCAGGATTGATCCACGGTTCTCAGATACAGGCGCAGATTGGAAAGGGAAAGGTTTGGCTTGCAACCCTCGCCAACGCTGTCTTTCCCGGCATCGCCGCGGGCTTTGCTCTCTACTTCTGGAGCCGCCCAAGGCCGGGATACGTCTCAAATTACTGGGTCATCTACTGCTCCATCGCGCTACTGTCAGCGGTTGGAATGTGGTACGTCCCTTACCTGCGAGGGGCGCCCGAAAAGCAAAAAAGGGAATACCTGACCATGTACGCAGGAACCCGCCACATTCTGCCTGAACGCGGTGACAATCCACGTCCAAATCTTTTCCATGTGGGCATCCACTTCCTGTTTGTGGTGAACTTCTGCTTGGCTCTTGCCCTGCGTTTTCACCGGGCATCCAGCGGTTGACCTGGGTTGCGATCTTTTGGCCGGAGCGCAGTCTAGCTGCGCGCGGCCGCCGCTTTCCGGGCAACGAGAACGAACCCTTTCCCGCGGGCTGCATTCTCCAAAGAAGTCAATTGCTCTCGTGCGATCGCCATGTGTCCGGACCGTTTTTCCAGCTCGGCGGCCGCCAGCCTGGCTTCCAGTTCCATCCCGGCAAAGCTGTGCGCGCGGGCCTGGCGCAGACTCTGTTGTAACCGCGGCTTAGCCAATTCAGGATGTTCTGAGGCCAGAAGTACACGGGCGAAGGTCAGCTCATACTGCAGCCGGTAGAGCAAGTTCTGGCTTTTTGCCGCCAGCTCCTTCGCGCCTTCCATCTCTTTCTGCGCATCGGCCTGCCTGCCTTCCGCAAGCAATGCCAGGGTGAGCCCGACGCTCGCGGCCAGCTCATCATCGGACTGTCGCTCGGAATGAAATTGGCTTTTCCACTGTCGCAAAGTGGTCTCAGCCTCAGCGGCGCGGCCATCTTCGACCGAGAGGCTCGCCAAGGCAACCTGCGTCTCGCCCAGGGCCTGTTTCTCCCCGGTCTGTTGGCGTAGGGCCAGAGATCCTTGATAGTGTTCGCGAGCCTGCGCGATTTCTCCGCGATCTTTGTTTACATCTCCCAGTCCCATCAGAACGTAGGCTTCAGCACTCTTGTTTTCTATCTCCTCTGCACTCACTTTCGCTCTGAGGTAATTGGTCTCCGCCAAGGGAAGGTTGCCACTTTGGCGGGCTAGATCCCCAAGGTTGTTCAGAGAGAGCGCAACCCCCTCTTTGTCGTCGACAGCCGCGTAGTTGGGAACCGAATCCTCCAACAATTTTCTGGCTTGTTTCAGATCCCCTTGCATAAGGCGAGCGCCGCCCAGGTCGCTCATGGCCGCGGCGATGCCATCCGGATTGCCAACTTCTCGGAACTCCCTGATGGCGGTAGAGAACATATCTTCGGCGCGCAACAAATCGCCCTGCTCGTAATGGATGGCGGCAAGATCCGTCACCATCATCGCTTCAGCATTCCGGTCCCCCGCGGCGAGGGCAGCCTGGCGGGCATTTTCGCAATCAGCCAGCGCCTGCTGCATGGAGGAGCCGATACCCGCACTCTGCTGACACAGGAATGCGTAGGTCCGGGACACCAGAACCGGACGTCCCTGTGCGCGCCCCTTGTTGATCGCGGTCTGCGCAGCCGCGCGCGCCTTGGTCAAATCCCGGCCAATCCATGCCGATGCCTCGGTCATATCGATGCGCGCGTCGTCTCCCACCGGCGCAGGTAAACGGCGAAGCTCGGCCAGGGTCTGCAAAGACGCAGTTGGCTGCACATTCATTTGTGCGGTCGCCAGCAGCAACCCGTAATCCAGGTTGTCCGGGAAGAGATGAAACAGATCGCGATACGCCTGCACAGCCTTGGGCCAGTTGGGTACTGAGCGCCAGTATTGCCCCTCGATCAATAAGCGGTCTTCCTGGGTCAGATCCTGGGAAAGCTGGCGTGCTTGCTGGGCCTCTGCGCGAGCCTTCTCCGCGTAGCCCAGGTGCCACCAGGCTTCAGACAGGGCAGAATGAGCCAGCGGGAATTGCGGGTCATCCGCCACCGCCTGGAGCAGGAGATCCCGTGCGCCAAGGAAGTCGAAGGCCCAGAGTTTTTCCCGGCCTTCCACATAAAGCCGGGCGCTGCGCTGGTCCGCAGGGAGCGCGAGCCGAGCTGCGCTCGCGTCCTGGGACGAATTGGGGCTAAGACCGAGCCGCATGCGCAGTCGAGCGCCCGCCTGGGCGGCCAAATCGAACAAGTTGTTTCGGTCGCCGGTAATCGCTTCCTCGGCAATCGTTTCTCCGTCGGCCGTATCCTGCACCCGCAAATCGAGCCTGATTCGCCGCTCGTCTTTACCCGGCAACGGCGTGTAAGAGCCAAGCACGACCACGTCCGCACCTGGATTCTTGCGCAACTGCTCCAGGGTGGCCTTGGCCAAGGTCCCCTCCTGCGCCGGCGGCAACTGCCGTTTGATCCGGGCCACATCTTCGGAAGAAACCATGCGCAGGTCGCCGTGGGTGCCCAACTCCGTGTCCAGCATTTCAGAGAACACAGGCGAGAGCCAATCGTCCTCCGGACGGCCGGGTAAATTGCGAAACCCCAACACCGCTACCGAGCGCCGCAGTTGTACCTGGGCGGCTACTCCGTCTGCGGGTTTGGCCGTCAAATAAGGCGCACTGGAGTGAAAGCGAAAAAACATACCCCCGATGAGTAGCAGAAGTCCCAGCCCAGCCATCCCCCAGTAAATGCCGCGGGAACGGATCCCGTCGACCACGGCGGAATTCACCGGAGCCGGCGGAGGCGGAGTGGGTTCCACTGGTTGCTCCTCGGCCTGAACCTGAACTGGAGCCACAAAGCGGTATCCGCGACGGGGCAGGGTCGCCACGTAGTGGGGAGCCTCTGCATTGTCGTTGAGCGACTCACGCACCTTACGGATAGCGACTCCAAGACTATTGTCGAATTCCACGAAGGTGTTTTCTGGCCATAAACCTTGCCGGACTTCCTCCCTGGTGACGATTTCGCCCGGGCGCTCTACCAGCATGAGCAACAGCCGGTACGGGAGGTCCTGAATTCTTACGCGAATTCCGTTGCGCGAGAGACTGCCCTCTGCGGGATCCAACTCGAATGGACCGAAACGATAGCGAACTATCTTTGCCGACGTCTCCACCCTCGCCCTCGCCCTCAGCTAAGCTCTTGGCCCGGCTTCACGGTCATTGTAGTGAGTTAATGCCAGGTTGCAAGTGACTCCAGGCAAAAGAGTTTGTGGTTAATGGAAACTTAAGCGCCGATACCATTGACGACTGCCCGGGGAACGCGCACATTGGCCAGGAATAACGACGCAACCGTTGCGTGCGCAGCTGCCACGCCAGCTGGAGGCCAGGAGAGCGGAAGGGATAAGCGCTTTTTAGTCCTCGCTATCGCTGCGATAACGCAGCCAGCGCAGTAACTGCAGGCCGATACAGATCGGCGCAAAGGAGACGAGCAATGACAAAGTTCTGTGGGGTTTGCGGTTCGCATTTGCCCGACACAGCGATCTTCTGCGGAAGTTGCGGTGCTGCCGCAGTGCCGGTGCAGCCGGCGAGCCGGGCGCAGCAACCTGCGGCTGCCGGACCTCCGACGCCGCCGGGGGACCCGGCAAGCTGGGCAACTGTCGCTCTCCCCGCGAGCCATCCACCGCCGGCCAGTCCTGGTCCGGTCGTCCGCGTACAAGCTCCAGCGGCCTCCCAGATCCCGCCGCCGGCGGCCTATGTGTCAGCTCCTGCCGGTTATCCACCAGCCAGTGCTTACCCGGCTAAGAAGTCAAACACCCTCCTGAAGGTCGTCATCGCCGTGGTAGTCCTGCTTTGCGTCGGATCCGTGCTCGCCCTCGCCGGCCTTTACTACGGAGCGCAGATGGTCAGGCAAAAAGTACACCAGGTGGCCGCACAGGAATTGGGGGAAAACAATGTGTTCGGTGGCAATAGCGAAGGTGGTTTCAAGGGAGATCCCTGCCGTTTTCTCAGCAAAGCGGAAGTCAGCCGCGCCGTCGGACTCGCCGTCATCCGTACCGATGCAAAAGACGATGGCTGTAGTTATATCGCCAAGGGAGATCCGGCAGACGTGACGGCAAAGCATGCGGCGGCCATGCTGGGCGGGTTAGGAGCCGACGCGCAGACGCAAAAAACCATACAGAAGTTTGCCGGGGCCATTTTTGCCCAGCAGGAAGCAAGCGACAAAAGCCTGTCTGCACAGGCGGCTACGGGCGAAATCCCGGTGCTGGTGGTCAGCTTCACCTCCGGCAATGCGCGGCTGGAGATGAAGTTGAATCGGGGAGCGTTTGCCAGGGTCGCCAACGTTGAGACTTCTGGAAATCAGAAAGCCGGCGCCCAAAGCAGTGGCTCGGGCGACCTGACCGGTATCGGCGACGAGGCCTACGTGGTCGGCGGGAGCATGATCCTGGTTCGCAAAGGAAACACCGTCGCTCACTTCACCTACATCAGCTGCCCGTGCAACACCGGCAACATCAAGCCGCTGGCGCAGATGGTCGCAAGCCGATTGTGAACCATGATCGACAGCGCCTACCAGGGTAAGACGACAAGGCTGCCTGCGATCGGCGCGCTGGCAGCGACAGATCCGCCCACCAAGGAAGTGTTTGAGAAGCAGTAAGCGGGACGGTCGAGCAGGGCAGGTGTGTGAGAAGCGGGGAAAAGAAACCGCAGGTCCCTCCACTACGCTTCGCTCCGGTCGGGATGACAATACTGTTGTGCCCGCGAGAGCTTCAGCGGGAAATTACTTGATCCCTGCAACACAATTGTCATCCCGACCGGAGCGGACCCGGATTTCCTACTTCGCACTGCGAGCAACGACCACGGGTGCGGCTCTCCGCAGAGAGAGCCGCATGCAGATCATCAAAGCCACGGGTCTCGACAGGAAATCCGGGGGAGCGTAGTGGAGGGACCTGCGGTTTCCTTTCCCCGGTTCTCACGCAGACTCTACAGCGCTCTCCCGTTCCTCGAATTGCGCCTGTTGTAAGAGGGTTATGACGGAGAAGGTATGCACAGGCCGAGAATAATTTGGCGGATTGTAATCGTCGCTTTAGTGGTTGCCCTGGCCATCGATGGGCGGGAAGTGACGGCAGACAGTAACGGCTTTCCTAACGGCTGCGATGCGGTCCAAGCAGCGCCAGGCAGCCACAAAGTCGTATTTGAAAACGCGTTTATTCGCGTCCTTCAGGTCACGCTGCCACCAGCTGGTTCCTCTGAGCCGATGCACTGCCACCGCTGGCCTGGTTTCTTTCTTGGCTACGAGACCGGTGGCAAGACGGCGCACATCCGCTATCACACACCGGACGGTAAGGTCCGCGATCAACCTGGCCGCACGGAACCGGTCCACGCAGGGGCTTGGGATAGCGGAGGTTGGATGGCTCCGGAAGCGATGCATTCCATCGAAGTTGTTGCGAACGCCGTGCCCGGACCCGGCAGGCCGCCTGGTTGGCTCCGGATCGAGGTTAAGTGCGCCGGGAAGTAACCGTCCCATCGTTGGGATATACCGCAAGACACCTCAGTTTGCCGGAGGCGTTGAAGAGTAGAGTCCCGTGAGGCTCGCTTTTCCGAGAATCTCGTCCTGCTCTCCGGCACCAATCAATCCGTGGTAGAGAGTTTCACCGTTGGTCGGGAAATTCGCCGATCCCGGTAAATGAAGTGTCGTGCTCAGCGCATAGACCGTAAAGACATATTTGTGCGTATCGGGGGCAACATTCGCCGGCGGGCATGGCCCGTCGTATTCCTGCCCGAGACCGAAGTCGTTTTCCACCTGCAGGCCGTAGGGACTGCCGGCTTTGCCGGCGTCTTCAGGAAGCTGCGTTACGTTGCTGGCGATGTTGTACATGCCCCAATGCGTAAACGAGGCGGTGACATCGTAAAGAACCACCACGAAGGATTGAGTTCCCCTTGGGGCGCCCGTCCAGAAAAGCTCCGGCGACTCATCGCCCCCCGGCGCACCGTTGGCGGAGCAGGTATTCACTCCATTGACCTGGTTATTAAAGATGCTGGAGAGGGGAAGGGTGCTGTCGTTGGAGAAAGTTGTGCTGTGTAATTGGAACCATTCCTGGGCCGGAGCGCTGGCCGGCAAGATACTCAGCGCAAGGGCAACACCTGCGGCTAGACCGATTCGTTTGCCGTGCTTCGCGATCATTGGATTTCCTTATGCCTGCTTTGATTGTGGAGACTACTGCGCACCCTTCTACCAATCCCTTTGCTTGAGAGTCAAGTGAATATTGAGATGTACGTATACTCATTCGATGGCAATCAATGTTGCAAACTGTTTGGCACATCCCACTTGTGTGAGTTTCGGTCCTTGGGCAGGTGGTGCTTTTCCTTTTACGCCTCTTGGGAACCATCGGGTCTACACCGCTGCAGCCTGCCGGGTAACACTCCATCCGGCGCCGAGTGCCCATATTGGTCTAAGAGGGATAACTGCCCTTAGGCCTGCCGTCGATCCTGCGGGAGACACTTATTTCTTGCCGTTTAGCGCCAATCAGATCTGCTCGATGGTGCTGCCAATTCCTGTAGCAGGTGCCCCACAATCTTTCCTCACAGCGGACATGGACGGGTGCAGAGTGTTTGTTGATCGCGTATCACCGCCGATCGTTCCGGGAGCGGCAGCCGTCCCACCAGGAGCGCCCGAATCGTTAGTGATCTACCATGTCAACAACATTGCAAATTCTCCACCGCCCGGTGCGCCAGTCAATTTGGAAATTCCAGCATGCACTGCCCAATTGACTGCGCTCCGGACCCTTGCACGTGCCGATCTTGCCGCTGCGCCCTATAACCTCATCTTGATAGCCTCAGGATCGATCTCGAAACCGGCATATCTTGCTGGTGCCCACGCTGAAGAAATGCGCAAGGCTGCAGACCATCGCACGGGGATCGAGTTTATGGGGGGTACCATGGTCTTCGGCCACGTGAATGCTGGTCACTGGGAAATTTATTGGACGACTTATGGGGACTTCGAGTATCACCGTCCTGCCAAAGCACCCCTAGGTTGGTTTGGGCACCGCCACCGCCAGCCCAATCATCCGGAGGTAAGAATGAATCGCGTAACGAACAATTACCGAATGTTAGGATCGGGTCGCATCCATCCCTAGGATCCGCGGCGTTTCTTCTGGTAACGGCCACCGTTACCGTTCCAGCTTTGTTGTTCAACCCGCACTAACCCGTTCCCAAGATTTCAATACACCTTTTCGACCTGGAAAGCGTTCAAAGCAGACACGCCGCTGCCGTCCGGTCTTCTAGTCCGGTCGCCATTGTGCGGGAGGAGGCCCGCAATTAGTTCTATTCCCGATGGAACACCAGGATGTTTGGCTTGCTTTGACCTGCGGGATGCACGGTGGTGGTCAGGGTCTTGAGATCGGGCGAAAGGTTGACCTCCTGGGTATGCGTGACTTGGCCTTTGATTTTGTCCGTGATTTCCAGGCTGCGCCCATTCACCCGGCGTCCCGAAGACGCAGAGCCGGGGAGTAAGTTCCGGCCCAGGTCAGGGTAATCCTTGCCATCGAATTTGATGTTTTTCGTATCTCCTTCCGCAATGAAGGAGAGGCCGTCACCCTGGTAGGGCTGGATCTGAAGCTCAAAAGGTGATTCCCCGCTCGCACTTTCCCAGATGCCCGGGAAACCCGAGCTGCCCGCCGTGCGCTGGTACACATAGTGCAGCACGAACGTCGAACCGTCAGGCTGGTAACCGGTGAAGGTGTCGGTGAGCGTTTTACCGTCCTGGGAGAGTTTCCAAATCCCGATAATGGTTGTACGTCCGTTCTTCTTGCGCACGACCTTCCACGCATCCGGCCCCTCGACGGTGATGGCTAGAGTGGTCCCATAGAGAGCAGGGTGATCGCTCCCGTCGGCGACGGCTGTTTCTTGAGCGCCTGGGCTAAATGAGAACGCATATCGATTTGCGCCCGCGGCGTCCACTTTCATCATGTCGATGAGTTTGCTATGGGACGGGTCGAGCTTCCATTTGCCTACGAAGGGGTCGTCGGCCGCCCATAAGGTGCCCGTAACCATACCGGCAGCCAGCAGCAACCGGAGAATAAGCTTTACACCAACGCAAGACGCAATTCTCTGCGCAGAGTAGTGGAAAATCGAGCTTCGCATGGTGCGATCGTAGGCGATAGGAGTCCACCTCATCCTTCGAAATGTTGCAGGCCGGACAGGCTTGTTGCCAAGCGGCTTCTTTGCTCAGCGGCTGGGCATCTCATCTATATGATTGCTGATTAGGAGAGAGGATGAAGCCGTGGAAAGTCGTAGCACTGTTGACCTTGCCGATGTTGCTTTTTGCCGCGTGGCGTATCTGGTCCATCTACAAAGAGCGCCATGAGCCGGTGGTGGTGAAACAGGAGCCGGCCGAACGCAAGATTAGTCAGGATGAGCTGGTGATCCCGCGCAAGATGTATATCGAAAGCCTGAAGTCCGCTAAAAAGGAGCTGAAGGGCCAAACCGTGTGGATGCAGGCCGGCTATCAACTGGAGTACTACCCTTATCGAGGTGGTTCCCCGGTGTTCGACCAGAAGAAGGGCCCGCTGCCCAGCAACCAGGAGTTGCAAGTCGAGGATGTGGTCGAAGTCGCCACACCCGCTCACTGGCTGAGCAGAATTCCGCGCGGCTCAAAAAACATATTCCTGATTGTTCGCAAGCCTGGCGACCCGGCTGAGTACGCGGTGCCGATGGGAGAGGTAGATGGGGGCAGCGAGGAATTTCGAATGGATGATCTTCTGTACTACGACGACCCGCACAAGCTGTATAGCTACTGGCCGGGGAGTGTATGGCAAGCCATTGACCAGCACCAGGTGACGCCTGGCATGAGCGAACTGCAAACCATGATGTCCGTCGGCCAGGTAGCCCATTCGGACTCAAACGACTACGGCAATCGGACGGTGACCTATACCGCGGGCGATCGCAAAGTGGTCGTGACCTTCGCCGGGGATAAAGCTACAGAGGTTCAGTAAGTGGAAGGGAACTGAGCGGACTGGATAGGTGAACATCCAGTCCGCTCACCCTTTGCAGTTCTAGTGTGCGGCCTTGGCAGAATCGATCGCCTGGCCCAATTCCCGCTCTGCGGCACGGAGGTGCTCCTCGGCTTTAACGCCGTGGCCCATCATGTCGTAGCGATTGGCGTTACGTGCATGCTCCATCTCCTGGATGGCTTCTATGACATGCTTGTGAACAGCTTCGAGATCATGCCAGTCGTGGATTTGCGCGGATAGTACTGCACCTGTCGCAAACGCGGACGCTAGAGCGACTGCTGAAACAATTTTCCTCATCGTGATTTTCTCCACCCAAAGTATGTTTTTCCCCGTTCGATCGGCGAAAAGACACGAACGGGGCATATTGGGCATATCGTCCGACGGGAGAGTGCGATGAGTCTTTGCGTAGAGGGAGGGGTGTGCGCGGACCGGGTAGGGAACGTCCAGTCCGCCTCACCCTTCGCCGTTCTAGTGTGCTGAAGCCTTGGAAGCGTCGATCGCGAGGCCCAACTCTCGTTCTGCCGCGCGGAGGTGATCCTCGGCTTTGGCGCCGTGGCCCATCATATCGTAGTGATTGGCTGCACGTGCACGCTCCATCTCATTGATGGACTCAATGACATGTTTGTGAACGGCATCGAGGTCGTGCCAGTCGTGGACTTGTGCGGACAATACCGCACCTGTTGCAAATGCCGATGCGAGAGTGATTGCGGAAATAATTTTCTTCATCTTGATTTTCTCCACCCAAAGTATGTTTTCCCCCCTTCATTCGACGAAATAACCCAAAAGGGGCATATTGGGGGTATCTTCTGGAGAGAAGCGGCGAGGAAACTGGGTAGTCAACGCGGGGTCAGCGGTCAATCGCTGACGCTTATCGCGGTCAGTCGCTGGGACGGGCTAGGGTTTGGTCATTCATGGCGGGTTACCGAATCGAGTAGCCGCCATCCACTACTACCGTTGTTCCAGTAACGAAATCTGAAGCGCGCGAGGCCAGAAACACCGCGGTTCCCGCAAGTTCCTCTGGCTGACCCCATCTTCCCGCGGGTGTGCGGGCGAGAATTTCGTCGTTCAGCGGCATGGTGCGCACGGGCGCTGGCTGCGGAAAAAGCCGGGTTACAGCGAAATCGCAGCCCTCAGCGGCTAAAGCCGCATTGATTCAACAGTGGTTACGTACGGGCTGAAGCCCGTACCCTTCAAAAAGCAGAGTTTCTCCGCAGCCTGTAAAGCCCCTGCCTCTCTTGCCCGCTCTCGAATTTCTCCCACCTGATGTCTGTTTTTCGAGTTCTCACGCAGACTCTAAAGCCGGGTATGGCAGCGTCATTTACGGCACGGTTGAAGCCGTGCCCTTCCGGGATCGGCTGCGCTGGCTAGGGTTGCGGTGCGACCGTGGCCGTCCGCAGAAAATCGAAGTTGCCGGAACCAGAGATCTGTATGTTCCCCAATCGTTTGGTATGGACAAGCACCGCATCCAGATACCACAGGTTGATGGACGGTAGTTCGGCGGCTAGAATCTGCTGCACCTTTACGTAGTCGGCGCGGCGCTGGGCCTGGTCCGCCGACATGGACGCTTCTCGTATCAGGGCGTCTAATGTGGGGTTGGAGTAGTGGCCCCGGTTGGCCCCGCGAGGTGGAATCGTATCGCTCTCATAAGCGTAGCGGAAGATGTCCGGATCCTCATTCCCGCCCTGCCAACGCAAGGTATACATCTGGAAGGCCCCCTTGCTGATGTCGGAATAGAAGGTGGCAAACTCGAAACTCCTTACCTCGAGAGCAATGCCGACATCACGCAACTGCTGTTGCAGAATCATCGCCAGCAGCCGGCTGGTCTCATCCGTAGAAGTCTTCATCGCCAGGCGGAAGCGAATGCCGTCCTGGTCTCGCTTCCATCCGGCAGCATCGAGCAGCGCATTGGCTTTCGCTGGGTCATAGGGATACTGTTCAACATCCCCAGTCCACGCCCAGTGCTGCGTGGGCAGCAGGCTATGCGCCGGCTGCACGCGGTCCCTCCATAAAGTATGAATGATCAGCGGTAGATTCATCGCATAGGCGATGGCTTGTCGCACGCCAACCTCGCGCAGCAGCTTGTCGCGAGTATTGAACGAGATGTAATTCAGATTGGTCCCTGGGGCGCTCTCTACCCGAAGGTCGGGCCGCTTGGCCAAGGCATAGATCATATCCGCGGTCAGGCAATTGATGCAGACGTCGGCCGAGCCCTTCTCCAGCTCGAGAGCGCGGGTAATCGCATCGGGGACAACGGCGAAGCGGATGCGCGCAATTTGGGGAAGCGGCTGCCAGGAGTTTTCGCTTCGTTCGAGAATCACTTCGTCATCCTGCAACTGGCTGACAAAACGGAAGGGCCCGCTGCCAATGGGATGAAAGGCGAAATCGCGGCCGCTGCCGGCGGGAACGATGCCAAATCCGCCGTCGGAAAGATTCCACAACAGGGCCGCGTCGGGTTGTTTTAAATGGATGATGACGGTTGCTGCATCGGGCGTATCGACACCATCGATGTGGGCCCACGATGCTGCCTTAGCCGTGATCACCGTCCCATTGCGCATGGAGTCGAGGGTGTACTTCACATCCGCTGACGTCAGGGGCTGACCGTTATGAAAATGAACGCCGGTGCGCAGATGAAAGCGATAGGTCAGGGGATCGGGAGTGTCCCAACTGGTAGCAATCCAGGGCTGCAGGTTGAAGTGAGCATCCTTGCGCACCAGGCTGTCGAAGATAAGGCTTCCGATATGTTCCGAAAAGCCGTCGACACCGATGCGAGGGTCCAGGCTGGTGGGGCTGTTCTCAATCAGCATGGTCACCGTCTGCGGCGATTGCTGTTTGCCTCCGCATCCGGCGAGACACAGCAACATGCATAGGGCACAAAGGCGAAAGAAATCAGACATAGGTGATCTGGCCCAGGATGGCCGGCCGCGCGGCGCCTGTCGCCGATGGGATATTTCCCGCGCGCCGATGCCACGTTTCATAGGCCAGCAAGGCGAAGGCGGCTGCCTCCTTGGCCTCCGCCGGCAATCCAAGATCGTCGCTGGCTTGTACGGTGCATCCCTGTGGCTCGAGCTGTTTGCGCAGCATCTGCATCAACGTCTGGTTGCGGGCTCCGCCGCCGGAAACAATGAAGTCCACCCCGGCCTGATGCATATCTTTCAACACCCAGGCGGAATAGGCCAGCCCTACACTCTGTGCGGTGAGCGCAGTGGCCGATGCGATGGTATCTTCACGGCTGCCGCCCGCCTGGCTGCACTCTGCCAGAAAGTGGGCGGCGTAGGCGGTGCCGAATTGCTCCCGTCCGGCGGTTTTGGGCGGACGCGCCCGGAAGAAGGGCTGGCGCAGCATCGCGCTCACCACCGGCTTGATAACAGCGCCTCGGGCACCAATTTTTCCTCCGCGGTCAAAGGGTTTTTCAAACAGCTGTTGCATGAGTTGATCCATCACCATGTTTCCCGGGCCGGTGTCGAACGCCACCACCTGCGACGGGGTTGCGTTCGGCGGCAACGCAGTCAGGTTCCCGATGCCTCCCAGATTCTGCAGCACCCGGCCCCGGGTGGGGTGGCGAAACAAAACGTAATCGAGCAGAGGAACCAGGGGAGCACCCTGTCCCCCCACCACCATATCGGCAGGGCGGAAGTTCGAGACCACGGGAACGCCGCTCTGCTCCGCCAGCATGGCCATCTCGCCAATTTGCCAGGTGCAGGTTGCCTCGCGGCCGAGGTAGCGCACCGGAGAGGCCTGGTGATAGATGGTTTGGCCATGGCAGCCGATCAGATCCAGTTGGCAGGGATGGCGCTCGAGGGCAACCGTCAGCGCCTCGGAGTAGGCCTGGCCCAGGCGCCAATTCAAGCGGGCTAATTCTGCCGTTGCGATGGCCTCGGCATTCATCGCCCCCAGCACGGCGCGGCGCAAGGCCGGCGGAAAAGGGAAGCCGGCATGGGCGAGAAGTTTTAAATCCGGAAGTGCCGCATCCTCCGCGCTGGGGGCAATTCGCGTAAAGGCAACGTCGATGCCGTCGGCGGAGGTTCCGCTCATGATGCCGGCTACCGTCATGGCGGTCAGCGCAGTGCTCATGCCGGACCCGCTTTCGCGACCTGCCGGGTAAAGACTCCTACCGCAGTCTGCATCCGCTTGACTGCAGCGTCGGTAGGAGAAGGCGGCAGACTTTGAGGAGCCGCGGCTGCAACCGCTGCCGTTTTCGCTGCAGCGTTTCGCAACCGGCGAGCGAAGGCGGGTGAGGCTTCTGCTTCTCGCAGTACCGCTTCATAGGCGGCGAACACCAATGCCGGGTTGCGGCAGATCTCTACTACGTGCGTGCCCGCTGCCAGGGCTTGTACCGCCGCCTCCGCCATCCCCGTGTATTTGAGAATGCCGCCCATCTCCATGTCGTCGGAGACGATCAGACCCTGATAGCCAATCTCCCGGATCAGTATTTCGCGGATCCAGTAGGCGGAAACCGATGCCGGCTCAGGCACGGAGGCGGAGTAAGTGGCGTGCGAGACCATCACCATGGGGAGCTGTTTCGCCAGCTGCCTGTAGGGCAGCAGGTCGTCTTTCCAAAGCCCGGCCAAGGGTTTGTCGATGACTGGAGTGGCGTGGTGCGAGTCTACCTGGCCGCTGCCCAAGCCTGGAAAGTGCTTTCCGCAACCCAGCACGCCCTGGCGCGCCAGCCCGCGAAGAAAATATCTGGCATAGCGGATGACCTGGTCCGGGTCGCCCGATACGACCCGGCTGGTCATGACCGGCTCAGAGGCAGGCGTTCTTAGATCGAGCACGGGGGCGAAGGTGGTGTTCAAGCCCAGCAGGCGCACTTCCTGAGCGATGAGGTTGCCATGCTTCTCAAACAAATCCGGCTGGTTGGTGGCGGCAACTGCTAAGGGTGAGGGCATGGGCGCAAGCAAATCGCGCAGCCGGTCGACGGTGCCTCCTTCGACATCCATGCAGCGGAGCAGCGGATGATCCACCACCTGCGCGGCTGCCTGGGCGAGAGCATGCGTCTGCACGGCAGTCTCGATGTTGCGGCGAAAGAGGATGACTCCGCCGGGCTGCAGCAGCCTTAACCAGGCAGACTCGAGCGCGGTCAACTCTGCGCGTTCAAGGCCCACCACCAAAACCTGGCCGGCAGCCTGGCGCAAAGTCATGCGGCTCACGAACTCCCCCGAATCTCGTTCTTGAGCTCTTCGAGAAGGTTAAGCGCCTGCAGAGGAGTGAGGCTGTTGGTGTCGGTCTGCTGCAGACGGTCGAGGATTCGCTGCGAGAGCGGCGTGAACATGGTGAGTTGCAACGGGGCGTCGGTCTCCTGAGCCACGTTCCGTTTCTCAGATTGCTCGTGCTGCACCAGCACCTGGCGCGCGCGCTCAAGGACGGAGAGTGGCAGTCCGGCCAACCGCGCCACCTCGATGCCGTAGCTCTTGCTGGCTGCTCCGGGCTCGATGGAGTGCAAAAAGACAATGCCTTTGGGAGTTTCCTTGACCGCGACGCGCAGGTTTTTGAGGCCTGGCAACTGCTCGGCCAGCAGGGTGAGCTCATGGTAGTGGGTCGCGAAGAGCGTCCGAGCGCCCACCTTGGCGTGCAGATGCTCGAGCGTGGCCCAAGCGAGCGAGAGGCCATCGAAGGTAGCGGTTCCCCGGCCCATCTCATCCAGCAGGATGAGTGATTGTGGTGTCGCTGTATTAAGGATGGTGGCGGTCTCGGTCATTTCGACCATAAAGGTCGAACGCCCGCGGGCTACGTTGTCACTGGCGCCAATGCGGGTGTAGATGCGGTCGACAATACCCAGCCGCATGCGGGTAGCAGGAACAAAACAACCCATCTGCGCCATGATGACCAACAGTGCCGCCTGGCGAAGGTAGGTGGACTTGCCTCCCATGTTGGGCCCGGTAATCAGCAGCAGGCTGGGGCCGCCGGTTTCGACATACAGGTCATTGGCGACGAATTTGCCCTGGCCGGCGGTCTCGAGCAGGCACTCCACCACCGGGTGGCGAGCGCTGACTGTTTCCAGCACCGGGGACTGCACCAGCTGCGGCCGCACGTAATTCCGCAACGCCGCCAGGTGGGCGAAGTTGGCCAGCAGGTCGACCTCCGCAATCACTCCGCTGGTGAGGCGAATGCGGCCTGCAGCCTGCAGGATGGTCTGGCGAAGCTGGGCGAAGATGCGCTTTTCGATCTCGATCGAGCGCTCATGGGCGGTGAGCACGCTGATCTCGTATTGCTTCAGCTCCGGAGTGGTGAAGCGTTCGGCGTTGGCCAGGGTCTGCTTGCGCTCGTAATCCGGGGGGACGGAGCTGAGGTGGGATTTTGTGACTTCAATGGAATATCCGAAGACGTTGTTAAAGCGAACCTTTAAAGAATGGATCCCGGTCCGCTTGCGCTCCCGCTCCTCAATGGTGGTGATGGATTGGCGGGCGTTTGCTCCCAGGGAGCGCAACTCATCCAGCTCGGCGTCCACGCCGGCCGCGATGGCGCCGCCGTCGGCCAAATTCACGGGCGGTTCGGGCACCAGGGTGCGCTCGAGTTTTTCCCGCAGGTCCTCCAGCAGATCAAGCCGGACTGAACACTCGTGCCACCGCGGCGCGGCTAGTTTTTTGAGGCCCGCATGCAGATCAGGGAGGCGAGCGAGCGAAGCCGACAGGGCGGCGGCATCCCGGGGTCCGGCGCTATCGAGCGAGATGCGCGAGAGCATCCGCTCCATATCCTGGATGGCCGCAAGTGTTTTGCGCAGGTGCTCGCGGTCGATCAGGGCGGTGGTTGCGACGGCAACGGCCTCCAGGCGTGACTCGATTTCCGCCCGGTCCATCAACGGGCGCACCAGCGAGCCGCGGAGCAGGCGTTTGCCCATCGGGGTCATGAGACAGTCGAGGTTGGCGTAGAGGGTCGCTTCGCTGGCGCCTCCGGAAAAAAGCGGTTCAATCAGCTCCAGGTTGCGTACCGTGACCGCATCCAGCTGCAGGTTTTCTGAGCGCTCGTAGTACCTGATGTGGTTGACGTGCTGGAGTTCGATTTGCTGTGTACTGCGTGCGTAATGCACCACGGCGCCTGCGGCGACGGCGGCGGCGGGGGCGTTTGCCAGCCCAAATCCATCCAGGCCATTGGACCCCATTTGCCTTTCCAGCAGGGGTATGGCGTAATCCGGGGTATAGACCCACGCCTCGAGGCGGGTTTTGGTGCCAATTTTTTCGAGTTCGGCCTCCATTTGCGGTTCGAGAGGAGGCAAATCCGAGGAAAGCAGCAGCTCGCTGGGCTGGGCCTTGATCAACTCGTCGATGCAGAGGGCGATGCTCCCTGGGCCGGCAAATTCCGTGGTTCGGAAATCGCCGGTAGACAGATCGAGCAGGGCAAGGGCGGATACGGGACCGGCAATGTGCAGGGCGGCCAGGTAGTTGTTTCTCTCCGAAGCCAGTGCCGGGTCGACCGCGGTGCCTGGGGTGAGCACCCGCGTGACCTCACGGCGGACGATCTTCTTGGTGAGTTTGGGGTCTTCCATCTGCTCGCAGATAGCGACCCGGTAGCCCTTGCGCAAAAGGCGTGAAAGATAGTTGTCAGCGGCGTGGTAGGGCACCCCGCACATGGGCACCGAGCGTTCCTTATCCCGAGCCGTAAGCGTTATTTGCAACTCCCGGGAGGCGACCTGCGCATCTTCAAAGAAGAGCTCGTAGAAATCGCCCATGCGGAAAAACAGCAAGGCGTCAGGGTTCTGCTGCTTGGCGGCTGCATACTGGCGCATCAGCGGCGTGGTGGTCGCGTCGGCGGCCGGAGCTGGAGGAAGAGTAGACACGGAAAACGCCAGCATATCGTGAATGACATGCCGGCGTTCAAAAGATGAGGAAAACGGGGGGGGAGGAGGCTTGGGCGACGATACGGGGTTCCTGATTCACGTGAGCGTCGGATCCGTGCTGCTTGATCATCTTGTTGTAGATCCCCAACAGGAGGAAAGGGGCGGCCCATTGTCCGATGAACAGGGCATGATGGCCTTTGCCGGTGGGTTTGAGGATGAGAGAGCCCGCGATTGCAGCCAGGGCCGCGCCAAGGAAAAAACGGGTGGGCAGCTTGGCGGAGTAACGGCGCGCGAACCGGCCGATTCGTCTTCAAGGTTCTGGGGGTCGTCGTTTTTTTGTAAAATTCGATAAAATTCGATCCTTTTTGGTCTTTTTAGAGCATTGGCAGTTGCTTAGAGCCTCAAGCGCCAGGTAGAGGGTTTCTTTTCCATAGAGGAAGGGACCCGGTTGTCTGGAGCGGAAGCCGGGGCATGAGGCGCCGACGAGGTCGCTTCCGAGGGGCTAGAGGGGCGGGCGAAGATGGATGGGCTCAAGTCAAAGTCTGGGCCGGGGGTAGAGCCAAGGTGCGTAGGCGCGTCTGCCGCGTCGCCCGGCGGGGGATGGGGAACGTCAAGCACATCTTCGTCCCCGGCAGGGTCGGGGCCAGGCTGAGGGCCGGTGGTTTTGCCCTGTTGCTCGCGAAGCCAGGCGGCGGTATCGATTTGCGGGTGAACAGGTTGAGGGGCGGATTTGTTCTGGGCGGAGCCGGCGCGACGGTCGTCGTTGCGATTAGGGATCAGGCCTTCGATGGCGACGATCATGGAGAGGGCCTTGATCTGGGCGGACATGCTGTTTCGAGTCATGTCGGGGTCCAGGTCGGCGATTTCCCAGAGGCGGGCCAGG
>Ga0302326_10004588_pt1 | contig 31941 bp, 29 predicted proteins | sample Palsa_T0_3_FD_202264 | JGI IMG/M metagenome (GOLD analysis project Ga0302326, IMG submission 202264) | Peat permafrost microbial communities from Stordalen Mire near Abisko, Sweden - Palsa_T0_3 | ecosystem: Environmental > Terrestrial > Soil > Palsa > Peat permafrost | place: Sweden: Abisko...
GTCCCACCCTGGTCCGCGGCCGGGTCACCGATCCGGGCGGCGAGCCGCTGGCCGGGGCCACCCTCGACATCTGGCAGTGCAGCGGCAACGGGCTGTACGACACGCAGGACCCCGGCCAGCCGCCGTTTAACATGCGCGGCGTGTTCGTCACGGGACCAGGCGGCCGGTACGAGTTCCGCACGGCGCGGCCGGTCAGCTATCCGGTGCCCACCGACGGGCCGGTCGGCGACCTGCTGCGCGGCGCCGGCCGGCACTGCTGGCGGGCCGCGCACATCCACGCCATCGTGTCCGCCCCGGGGCGCCGGCCGGTGACCACGCACATCTTCGACGCGGAGAACCCGTACCTGGCCAGCGACACCGTCTTCGGCGTCAAGGACTCGCTCGTCCGGCCGTTCCGGCCAGCCGGGCCGGAGGATCCGCCGGACGTCGAGTACGTCGCCGACATGGACTTCTCGCTGGCCGCTGCCCCGCCAGACTAGGCACTCCCCGGGTAACGAAGCCGCGCCGGCGCGTGAGTTCACAGCGCCGTTACGAGGCGGAAGCAGGGCGGCAACGGGGCTGCGGCACAGTCGAGATGCCAGTGCGCCGGAAGGGAGAGGCCCCCCATGCCCCTGCGGAGAACCCGGATAGCACAGCCATCGCCTCCGCCCGGCCCGGCGCGCCCCGCCGGCCGGTCCTGAGGACGGGCGATGGAGATCACCACGATCCTGCCCGCGCGTCAGGTGATCATCGCGAGCCAGCGTGCCGCCGCCATGGCCAGCCGCCAGCCGCGCCGCGGCAGGCGCGCGATCCGGGTCGTGCTCACCCGGGTGGAGCGCGGCGCGCTGCACTACGAGGCGCGGATCGCCCGCCGCCAGATCCGGACCGTCACCGTCCGGTTCACTGCTGACCCTGAGGTCACCCGGGTCAGCATCGACGGCGCCGACGAGGGCGCTCCCGCTGCCTTTGCCGCGCACCTTCACCTGCGGATACATGCAGCCGATCCGGCGGCCGCCTGCTCGCAGGCGGCCTCGGGATCCCACGCCCTGTGCGGCCGGTCACTAGGCCTGACGTGACGGCCCGATCAGCTGCCTCAGGAGCAGCCGGCCAACTCACGCATCGCCCGCCGGTTCCGCCGTGAGGCGCCTTTGTCAGGCTTGATCATCGCGGGGCAGCAGGGTGAAGCTGGCGTCGCCGTTGAGCGGCCGTACCGCGGCGAAATGCTTGTGGTCCAGGGACAAGATCCTGGTTGTCTTGTGCCGGGCCGCCTGTACCACGATCGACGCATCAGTCAGCCCCAGTTGCATGTCGCCGTATTTGATCGCAATCCCGGACGCCAGCGTGAAGTCATCGTCGGTGAACGAAGTCAGCCGGTACGCCGGCGATCTCAGCTCGGCCAGCACCTTCTGCTCGGCCCGCGCGCCGAGCCTGGACAAGATGAAATAGTCCAGCTCGGCCAGGACAAGCGGGGAAACCAGCAGCGGCCCGCCGTCACGCTCAACAGCAGTCCGTGCGGCTTCATGCTCGGGCTGGCGGCGGTTGAAGATGGCGTACAGTCCGCTGGTGTCGGCGATGATCATCGCTCGATCCCGGCGCTCCCCAGACCTGCGGCCAGCGCGGCGTCGATGTCAGCGGCAGTGACCGGGTCGGCGTCCAGAATCCCGAAATCGGGCAGGATCGGGCTGGCCTCCTCGGCCAGCACCCAGCGGATGCCCTCGCGGATCAGTTCGGCCTCTGGCTGATGCCGCCGCCGCGCAGCGGCTTTGAGCGCCTGCATGTCAGCGTCCGGCAGGTAGACCGTCGTCTTCACCATGTCGGTAATCTACCATACATGCCATACACAAGCTGGCTCAGGGGCGGCCGACATCGTGCCCATCTTCGTCATCATCGTGGAACTGAGGATGTTACAGCAAGCTTATCTCAGGATATAATCGTTACACTACTATCAACGAAGGCGGGTTTCCGTGCGCCGCGCGCATACGTTCTCCCGGCAGACCCTGGACGCTGCCCGTGTGCTCGGGCTGCGAATCGCTGAGGGGCGCCGATTGCGCCGGTGGACCCAGGCTGACCTCTGTGAGCGTGCCGGCGTGTCCAAGGCCACGGTGCGCAACGCGGAGCGTGGCGTGCCGACGGTGGCCGTCGGCGTTATGTTCGAGCTCGCGACGCTGGTCGGCGTGCATCTCTTCGGGGTTCCGCCTGGCCAGTTGCCGGGCCTCGCTGCCCGTGAACGCGAGCGCCTTGCGCTGCTGCCCGCGCACGTCTATCCGCGACACGTGGCCAGCGATGACGAGTTCTGACCCGCGACAGGCATTCGTGTGGACCTGGCTGCCCGGCGCAAGCGAGCCCGTGGTAGCCGGCCGGATCGACGCCGACGGGCCGATGCACACCTTCACATACGCGCGCTCCTACCGGCAGCGCCGGGACGCCATGTCCTTGTACGAGCCGGAGTTGCCGCTTGTGACGGGGCCACTGCGGCCGGCCGGCGATCTTACGATCGCCGGCTGCTTGCGTGATTCCGCTCCGGATGCCTGGGGACAGCGAGTGATCCTGGCCCGCCATCTCGGGAATCTGACCAGCGCCAGCGATGTCAGCGAGCTGAGCCTGATGACATATCTCCTGGAGTCAGGAACCGACCGAATCGGGGCGCTGGACTTCCAGGACAGCCCGGCAGAGTACGTATCGCGGCCCATGTCGTCAGCAACCCTCGAGCAACTGATGGGCGCCGCCGACGACCTCGAGAATGGCCGCCTGCTGCCACCTGCGCTCGCCGAAGCACTCACCAGGGGCACGTCTATCGGCGGGGCCCGGCCGAAGGTGCTGCTGACCGACAAGGGCCGGGGCCTGATCGCGAAGTTCTCGTCCACTACCGACATCCGGCCGGTCGTGAAGGCCGAGGGAGTCGCGATGGACCTGGCTCGTCGCGTCGGGCTGAACGTCGCCCCTGCCCAGGTAACGGAGGTTGCCGGCAAGGACGTGCTCCTGGTGGAAAGGTTCGACCGGCCCGGAGGTGGCCAGCGGCGCCATCTGGTGTCGGCGCTGACGATCCTTGGCCTCGACGAATTCACCGGAGCGCGGTACGGCAGCTACGCCGATCTGGCTGACCACGTCCGGCAGTCGTTCACCAGCCCGGCAGCCACGCTGCGAGAACTGTTCTCTCGCATCGTGTTCAACATCCTGGTCGGCAACACCGACGATCACCCGCGCAATCACGCCGCGTACGTCAATGCCGACGACAGCCTCACGCTCAGCCCGGCGTACGACATATGCCCGCAGCCCAGATCCGTGCCCCAAGCCAATCAGGCGATGGCCATCGGCCGCGACGGACAGCGCACGAGCCAGATCATCACCTGCCTCACGGCCTGCGAGACATACCTGCTCAACACCGCGCAAGCCCAGGCGATCATCGACCAGCAGATCGAGATCATCCGCACTCAGTGGGACGAAGCTGCCCGTGCTGCCCGGCTCACCGAAGTCGACCGGCGGCAACTCTATGGACGGGAGATCCTGAACGAGTTCATCTTCCGTGGATGACCGGGGCAGCTGTCCCGATCATGGCGCTGGACCGAAGACCGCAACTGCCGGCAATTTCTCTTCTGGCCAGATGCTCCTGCCCTTGTCACGGCCTACCTGTTGACCGTTCCCATGTCGGCGTAACGGTCGCCGGCCGGCCGGCCCACGTGCACGTCCAGCCAGGCGAGGTCCTCGCTGGTCAGCTCGATGTCCGCGGCTGCGACGTTCTCCTCCAGGTAGGTGCGGCGCTTGGTGCCGGGGATCGGCACCACGTCGTCGCCGCGGGACAGCACCCAGGCCAGCGCCAGCTGGCCGGGGGTGCAATCCCTGGACGCGGCCAGCTGCTCGACCGAGCGGACCAGCGCCAGGTTCCGGTCGAAGTTCTCCCCGGCGAAGCGCGGGAACCGGTCGGCGCGCGAGTCGCCGTCGGGCAGGTCGGACGGGCGCTTGTACGCGCCGGTGAGAAAGCCCCGCCCCAGCGGGCTGTAGGCGACGAACCCGATGCCCAGCTCCCGGACGGCCGGCAGTACCTCGGCCTCGACGTCCCGGGTGAACAGGCTGTACTCGGTCTGCAAGGCCGTGATCGGGTGCACCGCGTGGGCGCGCCGGATGGTTTCGGCCGACGCCTCGGACAGTCCCAGGTGCCCGACCTTGCCAGCCTGGACCAGCGACGCCATCGCGCCCACCGTGTCCTCGATGGGCACCGTCGTGTCGACGCGATGCTGGTAGTACAGGTCGATGTGGTCGACGCCGAGCCGGGCCAGCGACGCATCGCACGCCGAGATCACGTAATCAGGACGGCCGTTGATGCGGACCCACGAGCCGTCCTCGCGGCGCTCGTTCCCGAACTTGGTGGCCAGCACCACGTCGTCCCTGCGGCCCGCGATGGCTTTGCCGACCAGCCGCTCATTGGTGAACGGGCCGTACATGTCGGCGGTGTCGAGGAACGTGCAGCCGAGCTCGATGGCCCGGTGGATGGTGGCGATGGACTCGCCCTCATCACCGGTTCCGTAGAACTCCGACATCCCCATGCAGCCGAGGCCGATGGCGGAAACAGGCAGTGAGCCAAGGTGACGTGTTTGCATGGCACCAACCTATCCAGGGCGCCGGCCAGCGAATCCGGCGCACCGCCGCCACGCTGGCCAGGGCCGCCTTACCAGCGGGCGAGCGCCGGACCGTTCGCCGCGGCCCACTTCGCCGCGAACGAGGCGAAGTCATCGACGTCCGACTCGAGCACGAACAGGCCGCGTGCCGGGACGGCCGCGCCGAGCTCCAGCAGCAGCGGGGTGAAGTGCAGGTCGACGGCGAGCTGGTGGTTGGGCGCGCCGCCGAGGAGCACGGGGACGGCGGTCTTCCCGGCGAGGCTCCCGGTGCCGAGCCGGTCCAGGAATGCCTTCAGCAGGCCCGAGTACGTCGCCTTGTAGGTGGGGCTGGCGACCACCAGGATGTCGGCGTCGAGCACCTGCCCGACGGCGGCCGATGCCTCGGCGTCAGCCTGGTCGAGGACTTTTGGTCCCAGAGCGGCCAGGTCCACCGAGTCGATGGTCGCAGCCGGCAGGACGTGCGCGAGCTCGCCGGCCAGCGTCCGCGCGAGGCCGTGCGTGCGCGAGCCGGGACGGGGATTGCCGACAACCGTAACGATTCGCGCCGGGCTGCTCATGTCGTGCCAAGGGAGCCGTAGGCGCCGCGCCAGTACAGCAGCGGGGCAGCGTCCTTACCGCTGGTCTCGATCGCGTGCACGCGGCCCACGACAATCTCGTGATCGCCGCCGGGGAGGCTTTCCTCGACCGTGCATTCCAGCGCGGCCAGCACCCCGTCCAGCCGGGGGCTGCCGGTCGGGCCAGGCCGGTGCCGCACGCCGTCCCAGGCGGCCGCCAGCCCGCGCCGGGCGAAGTTGGCCGACAGCTGCCGCTGCGGCGCCGCGAGCACGTTGATCACGAACGCCCCATGCGTGCGGACCGCCTGCAGCGTGAGGCTTTCGCGGTCGAAGCAGACCAGCACGAGCGGAGGATCCAGCGACAGCGAGGTGACCGCGCTCGCGGTGGTGCCGACCGGCTCCCCCTCGGCGCCCACCGAGGTCACCACCGTGACGCCGGTGGCGAAGTGGCCGATCGCATCCCGGAACGCCGTGGCGGTGATCTCGGCAGCGGGCTCGTCGAGGGCCGTCATCGCCGGACCGGCCGGTCGCCTGGCTCGGGCAGGCCGTGACGCCACAGCGACGACATGCCGCTCTGGCCGGCCCGGCCGCCGTCCGCGATATGAAGGATCGTTCCCATGACCATGTATCCTATCATGTCGATATGATAAATAGACTTTAGGCCAGACCAGATTTTGGCACGACCGAGCTGCAGGACGGGAACCGGGGCCGAGGGCCGGGGCCGGGGGCCGGGGCCGGGCTGCAGGGGCGGGGGGCGGGGGTGGGGCCGGGCCGGGGGGCGGGGCCGGGCTGCAGGGCCGGGTGCGGCCGGGCGGCCTTGCAGCGCGCCATGCTGCGGGAAAGCGCAACGGCACGGTGGGACATCCTCTATGCCGCGTTCCCGGGCACCGCCCGCTCCTGGCTTGAGGCGATCAGCCGGCCCCCAACGGCTGACCCGCCCGCAACAGCCGGCCGACCCGCGAGCGCGATCGACCTGCCCGCGAGGGCGACCAGGCGGCCCGCGAGCGCGGCGGCCTGGTCGCGGATTTCCGGCAGGGACGTGGTCTCGTACAGCTGCCCGCGCAGCGGCGGGCCGAGCGTGAAGACGTGGTCGCTCGGCATGCCGGACGCGTCCAGCACGGCGCCGCCGGCATCGGCCTCGATGCCGAGCCGCAGCGGGTCTGGCACGGCCAGCCCGCCGTCGAGGAGGGCGCGCAGCAGCGGATCCGTGGTGGTCGTGACGTCGGCAGCGGATCCGGTGGCGTTGATCAGCCAGCCGGCCTCCAGCTCGGCGGCCCGGGCGTCCTGCTCGATCCGGACGCGCAGGCCCGCCGGCCCGTCGCTAACTGCCGTGATGCGCCCTGGGCGGACGGAGAGCCGGCCGGCCGACCTGAGCCGCTCGATCCGCCGGGCCGTCGCGGGCGGCACGCGGTGCCGGTGCACCTCCCAGTAGCGCGCGACATGGCGGAGGAACAGGCGCTTGTCCTCGGGCGACAGCGGCTGCCAGAGCGCAGGGACGTGCGGCCGCAAGCCGTCGACGACGGCCTCCCAGTCCCCCGCGGACTGGGCCGCGGCCGCCCGGACTCCCCTGATCAGCGCAGGCAGGCCGACCGGCCCCGCGGCGGGCGCAGGGAGGACGGGCGGCCGGACGGCGGCACTCGGCGGATAGCGGTGCTGGCGGGGCAGCAGCGCGTGCCGCGATACCGCGTGCACGATGGTGGCGGGGTTCGCGCCGGTCACCGTGACTGCCACGTCCAGCATGGACAGGCCGGTGCCAAGGACGACCACCGGCCGGCCGTCGGCGACGCCGTCCAGCGCACCAGGCGCCCAGGGATCGGGCACGTAGCGGGGCGACGCCGGCAACGGGCACGGCGGCGCGGGCGGCCGGTTACCGGTTGCCAGCACGGCCATGTCGGCGTCGATGCGGCCGTCGGCGGCCAGCCGCAGGCGCAGTGGCCTGTGCAGCCCGGCATGGTTCAGCGCCACGACGTCCGAGGTAATCCGGCTGACCGTCGCCGTCGGCCCGGCAGCGCGCTCGGCGTCGGCCAGCAGCTCCCTCAGGTACCGGCCGAAGGCCCCCCGGGGCAGGAACCCGTCGTGCTCGATCCCGTTCGCTGCCGCCCAGCGCGTCAGGTGACCGGGATCCTGGGCGACCGCGCTCATCCGGCTGGCGGGCGAGTTCAGCAGGTGGGCCGGGCTCTGCGTGGCGTATGCCTGGCCCAGCCCGTGCCGTCCGTGCCGGTCGATCAGGGCGATCCGCATCGGGATTCGCGCCGCCGCCGCCGCCGCGAGCAGGTAGGTCGCGGCCAGGGTCCCGCTGGCGCCCCCGCCGATCACCGCGACGACGGCCGCGCGGCCGTCGGAAGGCTCTGAGTACCGATTACCAGACTCTGAGTACCGCACATCAGGAGAGTATCAGATATTGTCAATAGGTTTAATAGATAATTGAGCAAGCGCTGGGGAAGGCACAGGTCAGGCGGCGGCGCGCGCGCGGTAGCTGTCGATGTCGTCACCGACCTGGTCATGGACGATGCGGATGAGGTTTGCATAGGCGAACGCATCTGCCAGCGGGTCGTAGCCGCGAATCAGCAGCGTGGAGGCACCCACGGCGACGTAGTCGAGCAGCGACTCGGCGATCTGCTCGTGGCTGCCGACCAGGGCAGTGGAGTTGCCCGCCGCGCCCGTCGCCCTGGACAAGGCGGTCCAGAGCCGCTTGTCGTGGAGGTCTGCCGCGGCGGCGAACTTCAGCAGCCGCCGGGATCCCTCTGCCTGGGACGTGCCGCGCCGCCCGGCGAACTCGGCAGCCCGCTCCTGGGTGAGCTCAAGGATCTGGGCGGCCCGCTCCCAGGCGCCCGTTTCTGTGTCGGCGGCGATGGGGCGGAGGCTGACCGAGAACTTGTCGATGGTGCGGCCCGCGGCCACGGCGGCGGCACGGACCTGGGCAACGCGCTCGCGGATGCCGTCGAGAGGCTCACCCCAGAAGGCGTAGACATCGGCGTGCCTGCCGCCGACGCGGATCGCGTCGCCGGAGGCGCCGCCGAAGTAGACCGGCAGGTGCCCGCCCGCCGGGCGCAGCGAGGACCAGCCGCCTGCGACCTGGTAGAAGTCGCCGTCGTGGTCGAAGGGCTCCTCGGAGCTCCACTCCAGCTTGACGATGTCCAGGAACTCGTCGGTTCGCCGGTACCGTGCGGCCTTGTCGCAGAAGTCGCCGTCGCGGGCCTGGTCGGCGTCGTCGCCCCCGGTGATCACGTGCAGGGCGATCCGGCCCGGGTGGAACGCGTCGATGGTCGCGAACTTGCGAGCGGCGACGGTCGGGGCGACGAAGCCCGGCCGGTGGGCGAGCAGCACCCCGAGGCGGTTCGTCACGTTCAGGACCTGGTCCGCAACGGTGAACCCGTCGGGCGAGGAGGCGCTGTGCGCCACGAGCACCCGGTCGAAGCCCGACTGCTCGTGCGCGCGGGCCAGGCGGTACAGGTAGTCAGGCTGGACGGCGGGGCCGACCTCGGTGCGGGTCTCTGAGCCGTCAGCGGTGCGGGCGATACCGATGAACTCAACGGGCACGGGATGTCCTCATCATTGCTAGCGAGCCGGCCATCCGGGCGGACTCTGGGCCTTAAGCCCGTCATTGATGAGCGTGGTTGGGACTCCACTGTCGCTGTTTCCGCAGTGAAGTCCCAACCACGCGGTTCCCGCCGGGCCAGCTGGGCGCATGGCCGCCGGAGAGCCGGGCCAGCTGGCCGCGGGACCGCCGGGCAGGCGGGAACTGGCCGTCACGCCAGTACCGGGACCAGCGGGCGCACGGCGTCGATGACCGCGTCGGCCTCCGTCCGCACCAGCCAGTCGGGGTGCACGTCGGCGAACCGGACCACCCGGCTCTGGTCGATCACGACGACCGTGGGCATGGGCAGCTCCCATGTGCCGGTGCCGAGCGTCTCGCCGAGATCGCTGCCACTGGCCAGGGCATGGGCCCGGGACGCCGCGCTGGCCGTGAAGGTGATGCCGAATCGCCGGGCCAGCCCGTTGTCGGTGTCCGATACCACCGGGAAGCCGAAGCCGAAGCGGTTCTTGATCGCCACGAGCTTGCGCGGGACCTGCGGGCTGACCGCGACCAGCGTGGCCCCCAGGGCGGCGAGCCTGGGATAAAGCTCCATCTGGTAATGGCGAAGCGCGATGTTGCAGGCCGGGCAGCCCTCGTAGCGGAAGAAGAGGAGCACTACCGGGCCGTCGGCCAGGAGGCTTTCCAGCTCGACCGCGCCGCCGTGCACTTCCGGCAGGGAGAAGGGCTCGACGACGTCGCCGGGCTGCACGAACCCGGCACGGTCGGCGGTGCTCTCGAGCAGCCGCCGCTGCTCGATGTTGACCTCCAGGTCTGCCTTCGCCATGGTCCGCAGCCGGTAGGCGTGCAGGTCGGCGAGCAGTTGGCGGACGGACGGTGCGGCGGTGTCGGTCATGGATGTCTCCCGCATTCCCGGCATGATTGTCTAGTATCTCAATCAATAAACTAGGATAATTTAGCTGTGACAGCCGGTCAAGGACGGCGGCGTCCCGGCAAGCCGCGGGCATCTAGGTAGCGGATATCCAGGTAAGGAGCGGCCCCATGGCGATCGAGTTCGTTGGTTCCCTGGTCAACGCCTCGCTGCGCAGCCCTGCGTCGGGACCGCCGGTGTCGGCCCTGGCGGCCGACCCGGACTACCCGGTCCGGATGGCGGGCCTGCATGAGGAGTCCGGGTTCGACCGGCTGCTGGTCGGCCATTCATCGAGTTCGCCCGACGGTTTCTCGGTAGCCAGCCAGGTGCTCACCACCACCTCGCGGCTCGGGGTCCTGCTGGCCCACCGGCCCGGGTTCGTCGCCCCGACGGTCGCCGCGCGCCAGTACGCCACGCTGGAGGCATTTCACCCCGGGCGGGTTGCCCTGCATGTCATCACCGGCGGTGATGACGCCGATCAGCGCCGGGACGGAGACACCTGCGACAAGGCGGCGAGGTACCGGCGCTCCGATGAGTTCCTCCAGGTGGTGAAACTCACCTGGGGCTCCCTGGAGCCGTTCGATTACGAGGGCGAGTTCTACCGGGTGGCCGGCGGCTGGTCGGCGGTCCGTCCCCCGGGCGGGAGCCTGCCCGTCTACTTCGCCGGCGCCTCCGGCGACGCGGTCCGCGTCGGCGGCAGGCACGCCGACGTCTACGCCTTCTGGGGCGAGCCGCTCGCCGCGATCGCGGGGCGCATCGCCGAGGTCCGGGCAGCGGCTACCCCGTACGGGCGCTCGCCGCGGTTCAGCGTAAGCCTGCGGCCGATCGCGGCCGCCACCGAGCAGGAGGCGTGGGACCGCGCCCACCAGATCCTGGACGTGGAGCGGGCCAGGAACGGCCGCAGCGTCGTGATCGATCCGGCGGGATCGGAGGGTTCGCAGCGGCTGCGCCGGTTTGCCGACGAGGCGGAGATCCACGACAAGCGCCTGTGGACCCCGCTGGCCAGAACGCCGACCGCAGCCGGAAACTCGACTGCCCTGGTGGGGAGCTACGAGCAGGTGGCCGAGGCACTGCTCGACTACGTCGCGCTGGGGGTCAGTACCCTGCTGATCCGCGGCTACGACCCGGAAGCCGACGCCGCCGACTACGCCGCCATCATCGGGCTCGTGCGCGAGCAGGCCGGCGACCACCGCTCCCCGGTTGCCTAACGGAGGCCGGCGCCGGGAGCGCTCAGCGCCGCTGCCATGCGGCCGGGTCGTCGGTCAGCCTGCCGACCGAGGGGGGAAGCCGGCCGGCCACCAGGTCGGCCAGGGTGACCTCCTCCAGCACCGCCCGGAGGCTGGCCCGGACCGCCACCCAGACGTCAGCCAGCACGGTGGCGGCACCGACGTAAGTGATCTCCCCGGGCCGCTCGTCGCCGATCCGGGCCAGCGGCCCTTCGACTGCCCGGATGATGTCCGCCAGGGTCACTTGCTCAGGCAGCTGGCTGAGCGTGTACCCCCCGTCGACTCCGCGATGGCTGATCACCAGCCCGGCTTTGCGGAGTTCCGCCAGGATGCCGAGCAGGAAGCGCCGCGGGATGTCCTGGGCGCTGGCCAGTTCCTCCGCCGTCACCAGCGCGCCGCCGTGCGATCGGGCCGCGAGCTCGGCCAGAGCGCGGATGGCGTATTCAGACTTCACCGTGAGGCGCATGCGTCCATTGTGGCTGGTGCCCGGCCCCAGGAGGACAAAGTGGCGCGATCGGCCGACGCTCAGGTCAGCACGGTGAAGCCGTGGGTCCCGTCCCGCGCCAGCTGGGCCACGAGCCCGTGCTCCCAGTCCAGGTATGCCTGCATGGCGGCCGCGTCCACGCCGGTTCCCTCGTACGGGCGGCGGTATACGTCGACGAGCGGGGACAGCATCGGGCCCGGGCCGGCCTGCAATGGCCGGCCCGAGCTGGCCCAGCCGGCGGTCCCGCCGGCCAGCGCCGTCACTTCGGTCCCTGGGTGCGCGGGCACGTCCGCGGCGGCGAAGGCGGCCAGGATCCCGTCCGCGCTGGTCAGGACCAGCCGGGGCGGCCAGCCGAGCCGATCGAGCAGCCCGCCGCCGGACAGGTCGCCGCCGGACAGGTCGCCGCCGGACAGGTCGCCGCCGGACAAGTCAGCGCGCAGGGCCCAGGCCGCACCGGGCACGTGACCGGCCAGGAACAGGCGGCTGGTGTCGACGTCGATGACGAGCGCTCTGCCGGCCTGCAGCCAGTCATCCACCTGGGCCGGGCTGGCCAGCGGCACCTCCGCCGGCAGCGGCGGCAGCTCCGGCGTCCACGGCCCCGCCTCCATCGGCCCGGCCTCGGCCGGCCCGGCCGCCTGGCCGCCCTGCAGGACCGCGGTCTCCCAGCCCATCTGGGCCAGCCACGAGGCCGTCATCGCTGCCCGGCCGCCGTCATCATCGGCCAGGACCACGACGGCACCCCTGACCGGGGCGAACCAGTCGGTCTCCTGTACCAGCTGCCCGCCGGGAGCCGATCGGAACCCCGCGAGATGGCCCGCCCCGTACTCCTCGGGCGAGCGCACGTCGAAGCGGTAGACCGTCCGCCGGCCGCTGTTCGCCAGCGACCGCAGCTCGCAGCCGCTGATCCGGCGCACTCCCGCCTTACTGGCCACGTCCCAGGCGGCCGCCTTCGCCCGCCGGGCCGTCCCGGCCGTAACCTCGGCGACCCGGCGGTCCTGGCCGTGATCAAGGTCGAGCCCGGCCAGGGTCCAGCCGATGGTCCCGTCGCGCAGCGCCACGACCCTGTTGGGCGACCCGGCATTGATCAGCGACTGCGTCCCGATGATGCTCCTGGTCCGGCCGGCGCAGTTCACCACCACGGTGGTGGCGGAATCCGGCGCGAGGGCACTGACGCCCGCGACCAGTTCGGCCCCTGGCACGCTGGTTGCGGTCGGGATGCTCATCGTGTGGTACTCCTCGAACCGCCGGGCGTCCACCACGACCACGTCCGCGCGGGCGCGGAGCAGGGCGCGGAGCTCGGCGGCGGTGACGGACGGCGTGCCCGCGGTGGCCTCGACGAGCTCCCCAAACGCCTTGCTGGGCGCGTTGACATCCCGGAACAGCTCCCCGCCCGCTGCCGCCCAGCCGGCCAGGCCGCCGGCCAGCACTGACACGTCGCGGTAGCCAAGGTGCCGGAGCCTGCGGACGGCCGCCCCGGCGTCATCCGGGCCGTCCCCGTAGACGACGATCGGCACGGAGCGGCGGGGAAGCCGGTCGAAAACCTCCGCCTCCAGCCGGCCGAGCGGGAAGGATGCGGCGAACAAGGGATGACCCTCGGCGAAGCGCCCTTCCGGGCGCACGTCCAGCAGCGCGATCTCGCTCCTGGCCAGCAGCGCGCCACGGACCGCCGCGGGTGACGCGGCCGGGGCGCCCGGCTCCGATGGCGGTCCCGTCATGGCCGGCCTCCCGACGTCGCAGGCGCTCCCGGCCACTGCCCCGCACGACCGCGAGCGCCTGCCCGCCCAGCATGCCGAGCGTCGAGCGGATAGTCAATAATAACGATCGATTTACTTCCTAGTTTGCGACCGCCGGCTGCCCCGCGCGGCGGTGCCACCGGGGGTCCGCGCGGCGGGTGTCACCGGAGGCCGGCGTCGCGGTGATCACATGGAGCCCATGTTAAATTCCTATTAATTCGATCGATTTAATTGACAAGATCAGCACCGGGATGTTTGACTGCCGAAATCGATGACGGCTGGCCGGGCGCGGGCCGACACGGCTCCGACGGATCAGATACTGCCGGATCAGGTACCAGGGAGGAGTGTCGTCAATGTCCATCGAGATCATCGGCATGGTGGGGACCAAGGAGGTCTCGGAGTCGCGCGGCTCCCTCAGCGGCCCGCAGATCGACGCCGGCTACCTGACCCGGTTCGCCCAGGCACATGAGGCGGCGGGCTTCGACCGGGTGCTCATCGGTTACGGCGCCACCGGCCCGGACGGGTTCGCGGTCGCCGCGCACGTGCTCTACGCCACGTCCGCCCTCAAGGTGCTGATCGCGCACCGGCCGGGTTTCGTGGCGCCCACCCTGGTAGCGCGCAAGCTGGCCACGCTCGACCAGCTGACCGGGGGCGCCCGGGTCGCCATCCACCACATCACCGGCGGCGACGAACTTGACCAGAAGCGCGACGGTGACTTCGCCGACCACGACCGGCGGTACGCACGCACCGCCGAGTTCATGAGCCTGCTGCGCCGCGAGCTCACCGCGGCCGAGCCGTTCGACCACGACGGCGAGTTCTACCGTGTCCAGGGGGCGTACAGCTCGGTGAGGCCGGCCGAGCCCGGCGGGATCCCGCTGTACTTCGGCGGCGCGTCCGCCGCCGCCATCAGCGTGGGCGCCGAGCACGCGGACGTCTACATGCTCTGGGGCGAGCCGCTGGACCAGATAGCCGAGCGGATCGCCGGGATCCGGGCCGAGGCCGCCCGCCATGGCCGGACCATCCGCTTCAGCCTGTCCGTCCGGCCGATCGTGGCCGCCACCGAGGAGGCGGCGTGGCGGCGCGCCGAGAAGATCCGGTCGGCCACCGCCCGCCGGGTCGCCGAGGCGGGCAGCGCGACGGCCAGCACCAAGGGCAGCGCGGCCGGCCGGGGCGGTCAGCTGCCCGGCTCCGATCCGCGGATCGCCGGCGCCCGGCTGTTCGGCTTCCGCGAGTCCTCCTCGGTCGGGTCGGAGCGGCTGCAGCGGCAGGCCGCGGCACGCGACGTGCACGACGAGCGGCTCTGGTACGGCGTGACCAAGCTGACCGGGCCCGGCGGCAACTCCACCGCGCTGGTCGGCACCCCGCGGCAGGTGGCCGACGCCCTGACGGCGTACCGCCGGGCAGGCGTCGACGCCGTCCTCATCCGGGGCTTCGACCCCCTGGACGACGTCGTTGACTGGGGCAGGGAACTGATCCCGCTGCTGCGCGAGCAGGCGGTGCGCACGCCAGCCGGCACGGCCGCGCTCTCAGCGTGAGCGGCGGATGAAGAGGCAGCGATGATCGAGATCGTGACCGTGCCCACGCCGTCGCTCGGTGACCGGAGCTATCTCGCCACTGACGGGGAGGTTGCGCTGGTGATCGACCCGCAGCGCGATATCGACCGGATCCTGGCTGTGGCGGCCGGCCGCGGCGTCCGCGTAACGCACGTGTTCGAGACCCACATTCACAACGACTACCTGTCCGGCGGCCTGGCGCTGGCCAGCGTGACGGGCGCGACTTACCACGTGAACGCAGCCGACGAGGTGGCCTTCGGCCGGATCGGGATCGGCGATTGCGACGTGGTGCCGGTCGGGGCGTCGATGCGGGTACGCGTGATCGCCACGCCGGGTCACACCTTCACCCACCTGACGTACGCGCTGGAGGACACGGCCACCGGCCAGGCGGTCGCGGTGTTCACCGGCGGTTCGCTGCTGCACGGGTCGACCGGGCGGCCCGACCTGCTCGGCGCCGAGCATTCCGGCGCGCTCGCGGCAGCCCAGCACGCATCGGCGCGGCGCCTTGCCGCGATGCTCCCGGCAGCCGCCGCGGTGCATCCAACGCACGGGTTCGGCAGCTTCTGCGCGCCGGCCGGCTCCGGGGCCGGCGAGTCCACCATCGGCGAGGAGCTCCTGCTCAACCCGGCACTCACCCTCGAGGAGGACCAGTACGTGGCGAGCCTGCTGGCCAGCCTGGACGAGTACCCGGCCTACTACGCCCGGATGGCCCCGGCCAACGCGGCAGGCCCGGACGCCCCCAGCCTGAACCCGCCCGCGGCGGCCAGCGCAGCGCAGATCGCGCGGCGCGTCGCGGCCGGCGAATGGGTGGTCGACTTGCGGCCCCGGCGGGCGTTCGCCGCCGGGCACCTGCCCGGGTCGCTCAGCTTCGAGCACGGCGACAGCCTGGTGACCAATCTCGGCTGGCTGCTGCCGGCGGGCAGCCCGCTGACGCTGATCGGGGACGATCCCGGCCAGGTCGCCGATGCCCAGCGTGACCTGGCCAGGATCGGCGTCGACGAGATCACCGGCGCGGTCGCTGGCGGCCCGGCCGGCTGGGGCCGGCGGCAGCTGAGGTCCTACCCGGTCTCCGACTTCGCCGGCCTTACCGCCGCGTGGCGGCAGCACCCGGTCACTGTCCTTGACGTGCGCCGCCGGCTGGAGTGGTCAGAAAGCCACATCGTGGGCGCGCTGCACATCCCGCTGCACCACCTGCCCGGCCGGCTGCCCGACCTGCCGCCGGGACCGATCTGGGTGCATTGCCAGGCCGGTTACCGCGCCAGCGTCGCCGCATCCCTGCTGGACGCGGCCGGCCGGGACGTCACGGCCATCGACGACGACTACGACCGCGCGGCGCCTGCGGGGCTGCCGCTCACCTCGGCGCCGGTCACCGCGGCAGCCCGAGGCTGAGCGCGCCCCGGGCTGAGCTGGCCCGGGCTGAGCCGGCCGGCGGTAACGGCTAAAGTCTACTTGACCAATCGTTTTTATATGAATTAGAGTTGGCACCGCTGAGTTCAGCTCAGCCGAACGTCTCAGCCACGACGGCGTGGCAGTTTCCCTCACCTCGACAGGAGCCCGTTATGCCAGTCCGCCGGCGCACAGTCCGCCGCAGCCTGATGGCCTTCGCCGCCGTCCTCGCCGTATCGATGCTCGCTGCCGCCTGCGGCAGCAGCGCCAGCTCGTCGGCGGGCTCGACATCGGTGACCACTGCCGGGGCGAGCGGAACCCTGAACTGGGAGTGGGAGCTCCCGACGTCGTGGGACCCGGTCACCTCGACCGCCGGCTGGGACGTGCACGTGCTCGGGCTCGTGTACGCCTCGATCACCTCCCTCGACCCGGCCGGGAACGTCGTGCCTGGCCTGGCGACGTCGTGGACCTACGCGCCCAGCGGCAAGACCGTGACGTTCACGCTGCGGCCGAACCTGAAGTTCACCGACGGGACGCCGCTGAACGCCCGCGCGGTGGCGGAGAACATCCACCGCGGCCTGACCCAGTCCGACTCCACCATCGCCTCGGAGCTGAGCGTGATCTCCAAGGTGGTCGTGCACAGCCCGACGAGCTTCACCCTTGACCTGAGCCAGGTCGACTACCAGGTGCCCTACCTGCTGGCCGGCAAGGACGGCATGATGGTGAGCCCGGTCGCCTTCACCAAGCATCCCGGCAGCCTGGCCACCCAGCCGGTCGGAGCTGGCCCGTTCAAGCTGACCAGCTACGTCCCTGACTCGCACGCCAACCTGGTGCGCAACCCCGGCTACTGGGACGCCAGCCAGATTCACATCGCCAACTTCACGGTGCAGGACATCACGGAGCCCTCGCAGATCCTGGCCGCCCTGGAGTCGGGTCAGGTCAACGTGGCCTACATCGCCGGCAACCAGGTCGCGGCCGCGAAGGCCGCCGGTTTCAAGATCGACGTGATCCCGTCCGAGGTGGTGAACGAGCTCGACGTCCAGACGACGACGCCGCCGTTCAACAAGCCGGACGTGGTGAAGGCGCTCAACTACGCCATCAACCGCCAGGCCATCCTGCAGGTCCAGGCATCTGGCTACGGAACGGCCTCCTACCAGCCGTTCCCGAAGGGGTTCGTCGGCTACAACCCGGCGCTGGCCGATCTCTACCCCTACGACCCGGCCAAGGCCCGGCAGCTGCTGGCAAAGGCCGGGTACCCCCACGGCCTGAAGATCACCCTGACCAGCGTCAGCATCGACGACTCGCTGGCCGAGCAGATCCAGGGCCAGCTGAAGCAGGCCGGCATCACGGCCACCATCAGCAACGTGCCGGAGGCCACGGAGACGCAGTCCCTCTACCTGAACAAGTCCATCCCGCTCGCCATCGACGGCACCGCGGGCCGCACCTCTCCGGTGGAGATGCTCGACGTGCTCTACAGCCAGCAGGGCCTGATGAACGTTGACGGGAAGACGGCGACCACGTCGCCGACCGTGACCGCGGCGCTGGAGAAGGCGCTCACCGTCCCGCTCACCTCGCCCAGCTACGCCAAGACCCTGCAGAGCACTGTTGCCACCGCGGTGCTCGGCGACCCGATCCACATCTGGCTCTACACCAACCCGCGCATCTTCGCCTACAGCCCGAAGGTCAGCGGCATCCCTGCCGACCTGGTGCAGCAGCGCTGGGAAGGCGTGCGGGTGGCGAACTGAGCCGGTGGCAGACGAGAGCCGCCCCGGTCCCGCCAGCCGCCCGGTCCCGCCAGGCGCGACGAGATGAGACAGGTGATCCCATGACCGTGATCGACCTGCCCCGTGCCGACGGGGCCGGCGCAGCCGGGGCGGCGACGCCCCGGCTGCGCCGGAGCCGGGTCGTCGCCGCGCGGCTCGGCGGCGGGCTCGCCGTGCTGCTGCCGATCGTGCTGCTCAGCTCCTTCATCACCTACAGCCTGGGGGCGCTGTCCAACAGCGACCCCGCGGCCACGATCCTGGGGCAGGACGCGGCGACGCCGGCCGCCGTGCTGCGCCTCAACCGCGCACTGGGCCTCGATCACCCGCTCGTCGTGCAGTACTGGAACTGGCTGACGCGCGCCCTGCACGGCAACCTCGGCCGGTCCTACTTCACCCAGATCCCGGTCGCCCAGAGCGTCAGCCAGCGGCTGCCGGTCGACCTGTCCATCGCACTGCTGGCCATCGTCCTGGCCGTGCTGATCGGCGGAACCGCCGGGCTGGTCGCCGGCATCCGCCGGGGCGGGTGGTTCGACCGCGGGCTCACCGCGGTCTGCTCGGTGGTGTCGACGCTCCCGGCGTTCGTCATCGGCATCATCCTGGTGGTCCTGTTCGCAGTGACGGTGCACCTGTTCCCCGCCAACGGCTACGTCGGGCCGAGCACCAGCATCCCCCAGTGGCTGGAGCACATTATCCTGCCGAGCCTGGCCCTCAGCCTGCAGCTTTCCGCCGACATCGCCCGTCAGCTGCGCACCTCCCTGGTCGAGGTGCTCGACCAGAACTACATCGTCGGCGCCAGGGTCCGGGGCCTGCCGCAGCGGCGCGTCCTGATCCGGCACGCCCTGCGCAATGCGGCCGGCCCGGCGCTGACCATCCTGGGCTACGACTTCCCGCTGATGCTGTCGGGCGCGGTGGCCGCGGAGGTGGTGTTCTCCCTGCCGGGGATCGGCCAGCTGCTCCTGCAGAGCGCGGAGACCAGGGACATCCCGGTAGTGCAGGGCCTGCTGCTGGTGATCAGCACCTTTGTCATCGTGGTCAACCTGGTCGTGAACACCACGCTCAACTGGCTGTACCGGACCGGCGACGGGATCGGCGCGTGAGCGGCCTCGGGAGGCCTGGCCGCCGGTCCGAGAGACCTGGCCGGTCCGGGAGGCCTGGACGCCGGTCCGCGGCCAGGCCGCGCCCGCTGCTGCGGCTGCCATCGGTCTGGATCGCCATCGTGGTGCTGGCCGGCGTGGCGTTCCTGGCCGCGTTCGGTTCCCTGCTGGCGCCGCAGAACCCGCTGAACATCAACGCCAACGCGCTGTTCCAGGGGCCGGGCCTGCACCACCTGCTCGGCACCGACTACCTCGGCCGGGACGTGCTCAGCAGGCTGATGGCCGGCACCAGGCTGTCGGTGCTCACCGCCCTGGAGGCGGTCGGGATCGGGCTCGTGCTCGGCGCGGCCCCGGGAATTGCCACCGTCTTCCTGGGCCGGTGGTTCGATTTCGCGGCTAACCGCGTCGCCGACGCGCTGATGACCCTGCCGTCGATCTTCTTCGTTGTCGCCGTCACGGCTGCTCTCGGTAACGGCCTGGTGCAGGCCATGGTCCCGGTCGGCGTGCTGCTCGCCCCGGCCTTCTTCCGGGTCACCAGGGCAGCCACCCTTGAGCACGCCCGCGCCCAGTACGTGGAGGCCGCGGAGCTGCTGGGCGCCTCGAAGCTGCACGTCATCCGGGTGCACGTGCTGCGCAAGGTGCTGCCGAACATCGCGGTGACGACGGCCATGATGACCGCGGCCGCGCTGCTGACGGTGTCCTTCCTCACCTTCCTCGGCATCGGCGTGCAGCCGCCGGCGCCGACCTGGGGCGGCATCCTGTCCTCGGATCTCGACTACCTCAACCAGGCGCCGTGGGCGGCCCTCATCCCGGGGGCGCTGATCGCCATCACCGTCGGCGCGCTGAACGCGCTCGCCGACGCCTTCCGCGACCGAAGCAGCGCGGGGACGCTGAGTCTCGCCGACCCGGTCATCGCCATCAACCCGGCCCTGGAGCGTGCCTATGCTGATCAACACTCGCAGTCCGTTGCCTGACACCGGCGCTCCCGGCCCCGGCGCCGGCCCAGGCACCGCCCTGCGCCCTGGCCTGGTGGCGGGCACCGGCGATGTGCTGCGCGTTGACGACCTGCACGTCAGCGTGCATCACGGGGCGGCCATGGCGGTGCGCGGCATCTCCCTGCGGGTCCGGGCCGGCGAGATCGTCGGCCTGGTCGGGGAGTCCGGCAGCGGCAAGACGCTGACGTGCCGAGCCGCGCTCGGGGTGCTCCCGGCCGGCTGCGCGATCGAGGGCGGCACGGTGTCGTTCGCCGGCCGCGACCTGACGGCCGCGCCGCGCCGGGAGTGGGAGCGCGTGCACGGCAGCGGCATGGGCGCGGTGTTCCAGGAGCCCGCGTCCTACCTGAACCCGTCGATCTCCGTCGGCGGCCAGCTGACCGAGGTGCTGCGGGTGAAGCAGGCGCTGGGCAGGCGGGCGGCGCACCAGCGCGCGCTCGAGCTGTTCGAGGCGGTCGGCCTCCGGCAGCCCGGGCGCGTCTTCCATCAGATCCCGGCCGAGCTGTCCGGCGGCATGCTGCAGCGGGTGATGATCGCCATCGCCATCTCGTGCGGCCCGCGGCTGCTGGTCGCCGACGAGGCCACCACCGCGCTCGACGTCACCATCCAGGCCGAGGTCATCGAGCTGCTGCGGCAGCTGCGCGACGAGACCGGCCTGGCCGTGCTCTTCGTGTCCCACGACCTCGCCCTGGTCACGGAACTGTGCGACCGCGTCGTGGTCTGCTACGCCGGGGAGGTCGTGGAGTCAGGGCCGGTGCAGGAGATCACCGAGCGGCCCCGGCACCCCTATACCCAGGGACTGCTGCAGGTCGCCTCGGTCGGCGACTTCCGCCGTCGCGAGCTGCGGGTCATCGCCGGGCAGCCGCCGCGGGTGGGCGCCGACATCACCGGGTGCCGGTTCGCCGCGCGCTGCCCGGCCGCCATCCCCGCCTGCGGCACCGGCTCCGTTAGCTTCGTCACCGTCGATTATCAGCATCAGGTCCGCTGCGTGCGCGCCAGGGACGCCGCGATCGCCGGAGAGCTGGTGGCCCGGTGACCGCCACCGCGACGCTGCCGCCGCCCGGCGCTCCGCCGCTGCTCGCGATGGAGTCCGTCGACGTGATCCTCGGCCGCGGCTGGCGGGCGGCCAAGGTGCTCAGCGGCGTCGACCTGCGGATCTGGCCCGGCGAGATCGTCGGCCTGGTCGGTGAGACCGGCTCCGGCAAGACGACCCTGGCGCGCACCGTAGTCGGGCTGGTGCCCCCGGCCCGCGGCCGGATCGTCTTCGACGGCACGACGATCTCTCAGCTCCGGCCGCGCGCCCGGCGGGCCGTCCGCCGCCGCGGCCACGTGCAGCTGGTCTTCCAGGACCCGCTCCGCTCGCTCGACCCGGACCTGACCGTCGACGAGATCGTCGGCGAGGGACCGCGGATCCGCGGCGAGGCTGACTCCGCCGAGATCCGCCGCCGCGTCATCGCCGCGCTGGAGCAGGTCGGCCTCGACGCCACCCTGCTGGACCGCACGCCGGGACAGATCTCCGGCGGCCAGCGCCAGCGCGTGTCGATCGCCCGGGCGCTCGCCGCCGACCCGCGGCTGCTGATCTGTGACGAGCCGGTGAGCGCCCTGGACGCCAGCAGCAGGAACTACATCCTGCGGCTGCTCCAGCAACTGCGCGACTCGCTCGGCCTGCCGATCGTGGTCATCTCGCACGACCTCAGCTCGCTCGCGGGCATCGCCGACCGCGTCGTGGTGCTCTACCGCGGCCGGATCGTCGAGGACGGCCCCGTCGAGCAGGTGTTCGCCGCGCCGCGGCACCCCTACACGGCGCTGCTGATGGCGTCGGCGCCGAGCGTCCGGCATGACCGGCCGCTATCCCCCCGGCAGCTGCGCCGCGCCGACACCGATCCCGCGCCGCCGGGCAGCCCGGAGGCGTGCGTGTTCGCGCACCGCTGCCCGTTCGCCGCCGCCGCCTGCGCCGAGCAGCCGGCCCTCGAGCCGGCCGGCGAGCGGTGGAGCGTCGCCTGCCACCGCCGCGAGGAGTGGGGGGCACTCGCCCGGAACCGTCCCCGCTAGCAGTCCGCCACCCGCAGCAGTCCGCCGCCAGCAGTCCGTCACCGCCAAGGAAGGACCACCATCCATGCCCGTCGAGTTCATTGGCATGATCGGCACCAGGGACCAGTCCGAGATCCGGCGCACCAGCGGGCCGGTCGTCGACCGCGACTATGTCCGGCGCTTCGCCCGGGCCCACGAGGACGCCGGGTTCGACCAGGTGCTCATCGGCTACGCCTCCTCCCAGCCCGACGGCACCCAGGTGGCCGCCTACGCCGCGGCGCACACCGACCGGCTGCGCTTCCTGGTCGCCCACCGGCCCGGGTTCGTCGCGCCCACGCTGGCGGCCCGCGGGTTCGCCACCCTGGACCAGTTCGCCGGCGGGCGGATCTCCGTGCACGTCATCACCGGGAGCAGCGACGCCGAGCAGCGCCGCGACGGCGACCACCTGCCCAAGGACGAGCGCTACGACCGGACCGACGAGTACCTCGACATCGTGAAGCAGGCCTGGACGTCGGACGCGCCGTTCGACTACCACGGCCGTTACTATCAGGTCGAGGACTTCTACTCGGATGTCCGCTCGCCGCAGCAGCCGCGAATCCCGCTGTACTTCGGCGGCTCGTCGGACGCCGCGTACCGGGTCGGCGGCAAGCACGCCGACGTCTACGCCCTGTGGGGCGAGCCGCTGGCCGAGACCGCGGAGCAGATCGCCTCCGTGCGGGCCGCCGCGGCCGGCCGGATCGAGCCGCCGAGGATCAGCGTGTCGTTCCGTCCCATCCTCGGGCCGACGGAGGACCTGGCCTGGGAACGAGCGCACCGGATTCTCGAGACGACCCAGGCGGGTCTGGCGTCGTTCAAGGGCCAGTGGCGCTGGCCCACGGGCGGACCGGGCGAGGAACCGCAGAACCGGGGCTCCCAGCGCCTGCTCGCGGCGGCCGCCAAGGGCGAGTTCCACGACCGGGCACTGTGGACGCCGCTGGCCAGCGCCACCGGCGCGGCCGGCAACTCCACCGCCCTGGTGGGGACGCCCGAGACTGTGGCGCAGGCGCTGCTCGATTACGTCGATATCGGCGTGACCACGCTGCTCATCCGCGGCTACGACCCGTACGACGACGCCATCGACTACGGCCGCCACCTGCTGCCGCTGGTGCGCGAGGAAGTCGCCCGCCGCGACCGGCAGGCGCAGGCCAGCCCGGTCGCCGCGAGCCGTCCGTAGCCCGGCAGACACCCAGCGGAAGGACAGTTTCATGAGCAGCCGGCAGATCAAGCTAGGCGCCGTCACCATGGGCGTGGGCGGGCCCGGCCACCATTACCAGTGGCTCGACCCCGCCATCCCCGGCGATGCCAGCGTGAACATCAACTGGTACATCGAGCAGGCCCGGCTGGCCGAGGCGGCCAGGTTCGACCTGATCTTCATCGTGGACAGCCAGTTCATCACCCCCGACTCCCCGCCGCACTACCTGAACCGGCTGGAGCCGATGACGCTGCTGTCGGCGCTCGCCGTCACGACGCAGCACCTGGGCCTGGTCGCCACGATGACGACGTCCTACAACGACCCGTTCAACCTCGCGCGGCGCCTGGCGTCCCTGGAGCTGATCAGCGGCGGCCGGGCCGGCTGGAACGTGGTGACCAGCGGCGACGCGGGCGCGGCCGGCAACTTCAGCCGCGACGAGCACTACGACTACGACACGCGCTACGCGCGAGGGCTTGAGTTCGTGCAAGTCGCGCAAGGGCTCTGGGACTCCTACGAGGAGGACGCGTTCCCGCGGGACCGGCAGCGGCGGGCGTTCCTCGACCCGGCGCGGCTGCACGCGCTGCACCACCGGGGCACCCATTTCCAGGTGGCCGGCCCGCTGAACGTCTCCCGCTCCCCGCAGGGTCAGCCGGTGATCTTCCAGGCCGGCGATTCCGAGCAGGGCCGCGACCTGGGCGCCGCCATCGGCGAGGGCATCTTCACGCACGCCGCGTCGATCGAGGCGGGCCAGGCGTTCTACGCCGACATCAAGTCCCGCGCGGCGGCAAAGGGACGCGACCCTGACCACGTCATCGTGATGCCAGGCGTGTCGGTGTTCGTCGGCGACACCGACGCCGAGGCCAGGGAAATCGAGCGCGAGCTGCAGCAGGCCGACCAGGACTTCGACCGGGCGCTCGGCGAGCTCGGCCGCCCGTTCGCCTGGCACGATTTCCGGCAGTACGACCTCGACGCGCCGTTCCCCGACGTGCTGCACGTGGCCGAGCGCGGCTTCTACACGCAGGCGGAGAAGATCGTGACCATGGCCAGGGACGGCAACCTGACCCTGCGCGAGACCGTGCGGCGGCTGTCCGCGCCGAGGCCCACCCCGTTCGCCGGATCGCCGGAGACCGTGGCGAACGAGATGGCGCGGTGGTTCGATGAGCGGGCGCTGGACGGGTACAACATCCATATCGGGCACCCGGCCCAGTTCCGCAGGTTCATCGAGGACGTGCTGCCCATCCTGCGCGAGCGCGGCCTGGTCCGCGCCGAGTACGAGGCCAGCACGCTGCGGGGCAACCTGGGCATCCCGGTGCCGGAGAACCGCTACACCGCGGCCCGCCGGGCCGCCGCGAGCGAGCCGGCCAGGAACGGCAGCCAGCAGCTCATCGTGACGGCGTGAGCGGCGAGGCCTGGCCGGCCCAGCCTCAGGCCGGCCGGGTCAGCGATCAGGCCTGCCGTTCGCGATCGAGCCGGCCGCGACGCTGCGAGGCCATCGGCTCGGCGAGCTCCAGCGCGGCGAAGGCGGCCGGCCAGTCGCCCGGGCCGTACCCCACGGCGAGATCGCAATGATGCAGCTCGACCTCGACCAGCCGCCTGGTCAGCAGCCCGGCCGCCGGGAACTCCGCCGAGTCCAGGATCCGGACCGGAAACTGCCACGCGTCGCCGGGCAGCTGCCGGGCGACGGTGCGCAGAGCCATCGCCGAGTCGGCCAGGCTCGCCACGAGGTCCTTCGCCCGCAGCCGCGCTCCCTCCTCGATGCCGGCCTCCCGCGCCTCCCGGCTGGGATAGGCGGAGCGCTGCTGCCCGGACCGTGCCCCGATCAGCAGGTAGCGCATGGCATCGGCGCCATTGGCCAGGTGCGCGATGACGTGCGCGCGCGTCCAGCCCGGCAGCAGTGACGGCGCCCGCAGGTCCGCCTCGGCGATCACCCGTGCCGCGCCGAGCAGGCGCTGCGTCGCGTAGTCGATCTGGTCGCTCAGCTCGCGTTGCGCGACGTCCATCACGTCACCTTCGGGCCGGCCTCACCACAGGTCACCGCCGGTCAGCACATAGACGAACGGAACCAGCGGGATGATCCCGAGGATGGCCCAGGCGAGCTTGGCGCCGGTGCTCAGCTCACGGCGGGTCAGCAGGTCGATCCACAGCAGCACGACAGCGAGCGGATGCAGGAAGCAGACGAGCAGCTCGAAAAGCTTCTTCATCACTCGAACCTACCGGCCGCCGCCCCCCGGCTGCACCCCCGCCGCGGCGCGGGCGATGTAATGGACGATCCGGCAGACGGATAAACGGAGGGCTGGGGGACTCATGGAACCAGTGCTGGATGGACCCGTGCTGGATGGCACCGTCGCGCTGGTGACGGGCGCCTCGAGCGGCATCGGCGCGGCCACGGCCGCCGCGCTCGCGGCGCGCGGCGCGGCAGTGGCGCTGGCCGCGCGGCGGCGGGACAGGCTGGACGCGGTCGCCGCCGACATCCGCGACCGCGGCGGGACGGCGCTGGTGCTGGAGTCCGACGTCACCGACGAGCAGCAGGCGACGGCCGCCGTGGAGGCCACGGTCGCCGAGCTTGGCCGCCTGGACACGCTGGTCAACAACGCCGGGGTCATGCTGCTCGGCCCGGCAGCAGGCGCGCCGATGTCGGAGTGGCAGCGGATGGTCGACCTGAACGTGCTCGGCCTGCTCTACTGCGCGCACGCGGCACTCCCCCACCTGCTGCGCGCCGCCGGGGACGGCCCGCGCCAGGTCGCCGACATGGTGAACATCAGCTCGGTGGCGGGCCGGGTAGCGCGTAACGGCAACGGGGTGTACAGCCTCACCAAGCATGGTGTCGGCGCGTTCAGCGAGTCGCTGCGGCAGGAGTTCGCCGGGCGCTACGTGCGGGTCTCCCTGGTCGAGCCAGGCGCGACCGCGACGGAGCTGGCCAGCCACAACCGGCCCGAGGTGCTCGACGCCATCCGGAACCAGTTCGGGCAGGTGATGGACGCCGGGGACATCGCCGACGCGATCAGCTACATCATCACCCGGCCGCGGCACGTCGCGGTCAACGAGATCCTGATCCGCCCCACCGAGCAGGAGCGCTAAACCCCTCCCTCTCCCCCGCCCCCGTGCCGGGCGGATTTCTTGATCACGGAAATTCCGGGTAGCTCCGGCTACCCCTTATTTCCGTGATCAAGAATCTCCAGGCGGCGGGCCGGTGCCCGGCGCGGGGGGCGGGGGGCAGGGGGGGTCGGCGCGGGTGAGGGCGGCGCGGTCAGGGCGGCGCGGCCGGAGCCCGGGGTTGTGTCCCTCGCCGCGCCGGGGTGGTGTCCTTCGCCGCGCTGCGCGTGTCAGGATGGCGCCATGACGAGTGCACGCGCGGGACAGCCTGCTGTCGCTGAGGATCTGGTGGATGTCGCGAAGCTGGTCACCGCCTATTACGCGCTGCATCCCGACCCCGATGACGCCGCCCAGCGGGTCTCGTTCGGGACCTCCGGGCACCGCGGGTCGGCGCTGACCGCAACGTTCAACGAGGACCACATCGTCGCCGCCACGCAGGCGATCTGCGAGTACCGGGCCGCCGCCGGCATCGACGGGCCGCTCTACCTGGGCGCGGACACGCACGCCCTATCCGAGCCTGCCCAGGTCAGCGCCCTTGAGGTGCTCGCCGCCAACGACGTCCGGGTGCTGGTGGACGCGCGCGGCGGGTACACGCCGACCCCGGCGGTGTCCAGGGCGATCCTGGCGCACAACGCGTCCGGGGGCGCACGGCGCGCCGACGGGATCGTGGTCACGCCGTCGCACAACCCGCCGCCGGACGGCGGTTTCAAGTACAACCCGCCGGACGGCGGGCCGGCCGGGACCGACATCACCCGGCAGATCCAGGACCGGGCGAACGACCTGCTCGCCGACGGGCTGAAAGGCGTGCGCCGGATCCCGTACGCGCGGGCGATGGCGGCGGACGGCACCGGGCGGTTCGACTTCCTCGATGCCTACGCGTCGGCGCTGGGCCAGGTGGTCGACCTGGCCGCGATCAGGGGCGCCGGGATCCGCATCGGCGCCGACCCGCTCGGCGGGGCGAGCGTCGGCTACTGGGGCGAGATCGGCGAGCGGTACGGGCTGGACCTCACCGTGGTCAACCCCGGGGTGGACGCCAGGTTCGCCTTCATGACCCTGGACTGGGACGGCAAGATCCGGATGGACTGCTCGTCGCCGTACGCGATGGCGAGCCTGATCGCCCGCCAGCACGAGTTCACCATCGCGACGGGCAACGACACCGACGCGGACCGGCACGGGATCGTCACGCCCGACGGCGGGCTGCTCAACCCCAACCACTACCTCGCGGTGGCGATCGACTACCTCTTCCGGCACCGGGACGGCTGGCCGGCCGGGGCGGCGGTCGGCAAGACGCTGGTCAGCTCCTCGATGATCGACCGGGTGGCGGACGGCCTGGGCCGCGAGCTGCTGGAGGTGCCGGTCGGCTTCAAGTGGTTCGTGCCGGGACTGCTGGACGGCTCGGTCGGCTTCGGCGGCGAGGAGAGCGCCGGGGCGTCGTTCCTGCAGCGAGACGGGTCGGTCTGGACGACCGACAAGGACGGGCTCATCCTCGCCCTGCTCGCCTCGGAGATCACGGCCGTGACCGGGCGCTCGCCGTCGGAGCTGTACGGCGAGCTCACCGCCCGGTACGGGGCGCCCGCCTATGCCCGGATCGACACGGCGGCCAGCCGGGAGCAGAAGGCGGCGCTGGCGAGGCTCACTCCCGAGCAGGTCACCGCCGACGAGCTGGCCGGCGAGAAGATCCTCGCGGCACTGACCACGGCACCCGGCAACGGCGCCCCGATCGGCGGGCTCAAGGTGATCAGCGCGTCCGGCTGGTTCGCCGCCCGCCCGTCCGGCACCGAGGACGTCTACAAGCTGTACGCCGAGTCCTTCCGCGGCCCTGAGCACCTCGCCGTGATCCAGGAAGAGGCGCGGGCGATCGTCGCCGCCGCCCTCGGCTGAGCAGGCTCTGCCGCCGGGAGCGCGCCGTCAACTGCGTTCCGGCCGTGGACTTTTGCCTGTTGTGCTGAAAGCCGTGGCGGACAGGCGCGAGGGGAAGCGAGGGTGAGCGGGGCGATGGAACTGAGGCGCGAGCTGCTGACGGCGCAGATGCTGGATCCTGGCACGGGCGAGCCTGTCCGCACGACGATCGAGCTGCGCTTCGATCCGCTGACCGGCCACAGCTCGCGGATCCTGCCCGGGCGGGGGCTGATGCCCGCGAGCGACTTCGACCTGGCGGCGTTCGCCCGGGAGAGTGAGCCCGGCTGCCCGTTCTGCCCAGGGCGGATCGGCCGGCTGACGCCGAGGCTGGCGCCGGAGATCGATCCGGCCGGGCGGATCACCTGCGGCGAGGCGGTGCTGTTCGCGAACCTGAACCCGTACGCGTCGCACAGCTCGGTGTCGGTGTACTCGCCCGAGGCGCATTACCTGCCGCTCGCCGCGATCACCGAGCGGCTGCTGGCGGACAACCTGGCGACCCAGGCGGCCTTCGCGAGGGCGGTGATGGCGGCGCAGCCGGGGTCGCGGTGGGCGTCGGTCAACGCCAACCACATGCTGCCCTCGGGAAGCTCGCTGTTCCATCCGCACCTGCAGGGGATCGTCGACTCGCATCCGACGACGATGCAGCGGATGCTCGCGGAGGTAGCGCCGGCGGAGTTCGGCGCCTACCTGGACGCGGAGCGCCGCGCCGGGGAGCGTTACCTGGGTAACACCGGGCGGGTGCAGTGGCTCGCCAGCTTCGCCCCGATCGCCCCGGGCGAGCTGCGGGCGTTCGCGGCGGGCGTCTCCTCCCCCGAGCAGCTCGACGACGACCTGATCGGGGAGCTAGCGCACGGGCTGGTGCTCGCCCTGGGCGGCTATGCGGAGATGGGCTTCGAGAGCTTCAACTTCGCGATCTACGGAGCGCCGCCGTCCGTCGCCGGCTATCCGCTCAACCTGCGCCTGGCGTGCCGGTCGAACCTGCGGCCGTTCTACCGCTCCGACTCGACGTTCCTGGAGCGGCTGCACTGGGAGGGCGCCGTCGACCTGGCCCCGGAGACTGTCGCCCGGCATCTCGGGGAGCGCTTCGCGCGGTGAGGGCTGGCGGGCACCGCGCTGGACCGGCTGGCGGGCGACGCGCTGGACCGGCTGGCGGGCGGCGCGCGGGGCGGCTGGCGGGCGGGCGGCGCGCTGGACCGGCTGGCGGGCGGCGCGCGGGGCGGCGCCCATCGCCTGGTCCGAGGCCGGCCGCTGGCTACCTGGGGGGAGCCAGCGGCTCCGTTTCATGCGAAAGTTGATCTATGCGTAAATACGTCATCATGGGTGTGCAGGGCAGCGGCAAGGGAACTCACGCCAAAATGCTCGCCGCGGACTTCGACCTCGTGCATATAGCCGTCGGGGACATCTTCCGGTGGAATGTGCAGAACCACACGAAGATCGGCGCGCAGGTACGGCGAACGATGGCATCCGGGTTGCTCGTCAGCGACGACCTTGTCGAGGGTGTCGTGGGGCTGCGGCTCAGCGAGCATGACTGGAACTACGGCTTCATCATCGACGGCTTCCCGCGAAACGAGCGCCAGGCGGAGTTCCTGCTGGAAAGCTATGACATCGACGGGGTGATCCACCTTGACCTGCCCGACAGCGAGGTGGCGCGCAGGGTGCTCGCCCGGCGGCTGTGCGCGGGCTGCGGGATGGACTACAGCCTGATCGACAACAGCCCGTCGTCCGGCCTGCGGTGCGACGCTTGCGGCGGTGAGCTGATCAGGCGCGAGGATGACACCGAGGAGGCACTCGCAGTCCGGCTCCGCGAGTACCACGAGAAAACCAATCCCGTGCTGGACATCTTCCGCCGTAAGGAATACGTGGTCATGGTGGACACTAGGCCGCCGAAGGAGCAGGTCCAGCAGACCATCAGGGACAAGCTCGGGCTGCGGTCCCCGCACCTGACGGCGAATGCGAACAACCAGGCCGGCGCGCGCTAGCCCCGGTTATGCAGAAGCCCAGGCCCGGGTTATGCCGGGTAGGGCGGGGGTGTGACGGTACGTGTTCGGCCGCTGGGGAAGGTCCAGGTCAGCACGCCTGGCTGGGGCTGCTGGAGGTGCCAGCCGGGGGCCTGCTTGGCCGCGTGGTGCCGGCGGCACAAAGGGGACAAATTACACTCGCAGGTGCGTCCGCCCTGGTCGAACGGCTGGGTGTGGTCGTCGTCGCAGCGGCGGGCGGGGCGGCGGCAGCCGGGGAACGAGCAGGTCTGGTCGCGGGTTTTGATCAGGTGCCGCAGGGCTGGCGAGGGCTGGTAGGCGCGGGTCTCCCTGGCGTGCCCGCAGGCCTCGGTCTCCAGCCACCGGATCCTGATCCCGGCGAGCCAGCGGCGGTCGCCGGCGTCCGCGGGGCCGGCGCGCTGGCCGGGTGATCCTGGCTGTGATGGCCTGGTGCCGGGTGACGTGGTGCCGGGGCTGCCGGGCCATGGGCTGCCGGGCCATGGGCTGCCGGGTGGCGGGGGGTGGCCGGGTGGGGCGCAGCCGTGGCCGATGGCGGCGCCGCGGGGGGTGGTGATGGTCAGGCACCAGCGGGTGGCGGGGCGGGCGGCGAGGGCGGCGGCGAGGTCGCGGGCGGCGGCGGCGTCCAGCGGCCCGTGCCCGGCGGCCTCGCCGGGGTGGCCGGTCAGCCCGAGCCACGTCGTCAGCGGGATCGTCAGGTTCACCGACCCGGTGAGCCCGGCCGCGCGCCCGGCGCCGCCGCCCGGAGTGGCCGGCCCGGGCCGCGGGCTCCCGCCGCCCGGCCCGCGCCCAGGGCCCTCTTCGTCCCCGTCCTGGCCGTCTCCGTCCTGGCCGTCTGCGCCGGGGCCGCCGTCGTGGCTGTCCTCATCGTGGCCGTCTGCGCCGGGGCCGCCGTCGTGGCTGTCCTCATCGTGGCCGTCTGCGCCGGGGCTGCCGTCGTGGCCGTCCCTGTCCTGGTCCTGGCCGTCCCTGTCCTGGTCCTGGCTGTCGTGGCCGGGTTCGCTGTCGTGGCTGGGGGTGGTGCTGCGTCCGTCTGGGTCCTGGCCGGGGAGCAGGGTCCAGAGGGGCTGGTCGTTGAGGCGGGCGAGGAAGACGCGGGAGCGCAGGTAGTCCAGGGTGCCTGCGGCGCCGGCTTTCTTCAGGGCGCGGGCGTCGGCGTCGGTGCGCTGGTCGGCGGCCAGGACCTCGGCGGGGGGCAGGTCCCGCCCGGCCAGCGACCAGGTCCCGGACGCATCAGCCCAGCATTCGACCCGGGCGTTCTTCTGCGCTTTCTCCCGCCGCTTGCGCGCGGCGTCGGGGTCGATCGCCAGGACGGTGCGGCGCAGCAGCCGCCGCAGCTCGCTGGTGGTCAGCGCCGCGGCGTCGGGGGCGGTGACCGCGGCGACCGCGGCGGCGGCGACGTCGCCGAGGCCGGACAGCTCGTCGGTGAACGCGATCGCCTTCGGCATGTCGATCCGGCCCGCGGCCAGCGCGGCGGCGGCGGCGGGCAGCCGGGTGAGCGCGGCGGCCAGGTGCAGCAGCCGGTCCGCGGACCGGCACGTCAGCGTCAAGGCGGCGGCGACCTCGTCAGCGACGTGATCAGCCTGCCGGGAGTCCCTGGTCGCGGCGGCGTGCGCGGCGCGGCGGCCGGCCAGGCCGCTGACGGCCCGCAGTTCGAGCGACGCGGCCCAGGAGGTGAGCCGCCGCGCCGCGCACAGCAGGCCGATGAGCTCGTCATCGTTCAGCGCGGCCAGCCCGGCGGCGGCGGCGTCATCCGCGGCGGCGGCCAGCGCCGCGCCGGGCGCCATCAGGTCCAGCGGCCCCCCGGCGGCGAACCCCCGCGCGCCGTTCTCCCGGTCACGGTGGGTGAACCCCGCGGCCAGCACCTCCCG
>Ga0302326_10004591_pt1 | contig 31930 bp, 24 predicted proteins | sample Palsa_T0_3_FD_202264 | JGI IMG/M metagenome (GOLD analysis project Ga0302326, IMG submission 202264) | Peat permafrost microbial communities from Stordalen Mire near Abisko, Sweden - Palsa_T0_3 | ecosystem: Environmental > Terrestrial > Soil > Palsa > Peat permafrost | place: Sweden: Abisko...
TGGGGCAACCGGCTGGCGACCCGGCCGGCCAGCGCGAGCAGCATCGCCGGGGCAAACCCGCCGAGCGCGGTCAGCCGCTCGGCCGCCACCGCCTGGCCGGAATGCTTGAGCTGCTGCAACTGCTCGTGCAGGGAGTACAGCCGCTCCACTGGGTCCTCCAGCTCGACCGGCAGCTCGGCGAACATCGCGGAGACCTTGTTGTTATAGCTCCCACGTTCATGTCCGGCGCGCACCGAAACCGGCACCAGCGAACGAATCACGCGGCCCTCTACCGTCTCACCGCGCCACAGCAGCAGCTCACGGAAACCGTTGGTGATCGCCGCGAGCACGACATCGTTGACGGTGCCTCCGTGGACCGCGCGGATCTGCCTGACGTCCACCAGCCGCGCCCGCGCCCAATCCCAGCGCCGGTGCGGCCCGATCGGGCCGTTGAGCGAGCTGGCCCGGCGCGGACTGAGCAGCGATCGTAGGTTGACCAACCCGCGCGTGGTATCGACGAGCTGACGAGCCACCCGACCCGGAGCGCGCACCGCGGCCGTGGCCGACTGCACGGCTTCGTAGGGACTGGCGGCCCGCCCAGCGAGCGAATGGACCACCAGCTCAACCGAGTTCGGCTCGGGCTCGGGCTCCCAGTCGTCAAACACCGCCTCGGTCGGCTCGGGATTGTCACTGAGGATCACGCTCAGCAGGTCGGTCGCCGAGACACCGTCGACCATGCAGTGGTGGACCTTGGAGATCAGCGCCCAGTGGTTGTCATCGAGTCCCTCGACAACCCACATCTCCCACAGCGGCTTGGTCCGGTCGAGCTGCTGGGACATCACGCGCCCGACCAGGGTGCGCAGCTCCTCGTCGCCGCCGGGAGTCGGCAGCGCCGTGCGGCGCACGTGATAATCGAGATTGAAGTGGGGGTCCTGCACCCATACCGGGCGGCCCAGTGCCAACGGCACGAAACGCACCTTCTGCCGGTAGCGCGGCACCAGCGGCAGCCGGGCGGCCACCGCGGACTTCACCTCCTGTGGGCCCGGCGCCGGACCGGCGAAGATCCCCACCGAGCCGATGTGCATGTGTGTGACCGCGTCCTCGACGTGAAGAAACGACGCGTCCAGCGGGCTCATGGTGTCCATCTGACCTCCCTTCCGACGTGTCAGCCGAGGTCGCCGAGCAGATCGGCCACCGAGTCGACGATACGCGAGGGCAGGTAGGGGTAGCGGCCAGCCTCCTCGCGTGAGGTCAAGCCGCTGAGCACGAGGATGGTCTCGAGTCCGGCCTCCAGGCCCGAGACGACGTCGGTGTCCATGCGATCCCCGATCATCGCCGTCGTCTCGGAGTGTGCGTCGATGGCGTTCAGCGCCGAGCGCATCATCAGCGGGTTCGGCTTGCCGACGAAATATGGCTGCACGCCGGTCGCACGGCTGATCAGGGCAGCCACCGAGCCCGTCGCCGGGGTCGGGCCGTCCGGCGAGGGCCCGGTCGCGTCGGGGTTGGTGGCGATGAAGCGGGCGCCCGCGCTGACCAGGCGGATCGCCTGGGTGATCCGCTCAAAGCTGTACGTGCGCGTCTCGCCCAGGACCACGTAGTCGGGGTCGCGCTCGGTCAGCGTGTAGCCCGCCTGATGCAGCGCCGTCGTCAGGCCAGCCTCTCCGATCACAAACGCCGAGCCGCCGGGGCGCTGATCATCGAGAAAGCGCGCCGTGGCCAGAGCCGAGGTCCAGATCGATTCCTCGGGCACATCGAGGCCGGAGGCACGCAGCCGGGCGGCGAGGTCACGTCGGGTGTAGATCGAGTTGTTGGTCAGCATCAGGAACGGCGTGCCGAGCTCGCGCAGGCGGGCCAGAAACCGCTCGGCGCCGGGAATCGGGAGCTCCTCGCGGACGAGCACGCCGTCCATATCCATCAACCAGGAGCGGATCTGACCCCGGACCATGCGAACACCTTACCCCGGCGATGAGGATCGACGTGTGAACCAGTTGGCACCGCTCGGCGCTCGGGCTCGCCGTCGCGCGCGCCTAGCCGGCGCGGGGGCCATTCCGAGGCCGGGCTGAGCTCAGGCGGCGAGGATCGCATCCACCTCGGCCGCGGTGGGCAGTGACGGCTGCGCCCCGAAGCGCGAGGCGGCGAGCGCGCCGGCGGCGCACGCCCGCATCAGCGCGGCTTCGCGCCCGCGCCCCTCGAGCAGCGACACGACCAGCGCGGCGCAGAATGCGTCGCCGGCGGCCGTGCCATCGACCGCCTGGACACGGGGCGGCCGCGCCCGAGCCACCTCCTCCCCAGCCTCCATCAGCACCGCTCCCTCCGCCCCGAGTGTCAGCGCGAGCAGCCCCGCGTAGGACCCGACCGCCTCGTGCTCGAAGCGATTGACGACCAGCAGATCGGGCGCGAACTGCAGCGGCCCGCGCATCGGGGCGGCGTTGAGGCAGAAGAACCGCGCCCCGGCGGCCGCCACCGCGACCGCAGCCGCGGGGATCTCCAGCTGACAGATGACGGCGTCGGCTTGGCCCACCTGCACATCGCCCGGCTCAAGGCGCCGGTTGGACCCCGGCGCGACCACGATCACGTTCTCGCCGCTGACCTCCACCAGAATCAGCGCGACCCCGCTCTCCCCCGGATCGCGCGACACGCCGCTGATGTCGATTCCCTCGCGCTCGAGTGACCTCAGGACGAGGTCATCCCGGCCCACCCGCCCGACGAACCGCACCTGTGCCCCGAGTCGTGCGGCCGCCACCGCCTGATTGGCCCCCTTACCCCCGGGGACACGCTCGAACACGGCATCGGTGACTGTCTCGCCAGCCCGTGGCAGCCGCTCGCAGCGGGCCACCAGGTCAATGTTGGCGGACCCGACAACAGTGATTCGGGGGGCGGGTCTCACCACATAAAAATAAACAGATAAATAAAATGTTTTTTGGTCACTCACTCACCGTCGGCCAAGTGCGCGAGCGTCTGCTCGATGTCGGACTCGGTGGTCCGGGGATTGATGGTGCACAGGCGCAGCGCGGGGCGGCCGCGCAGACGGGTGCTCGTCGCGGCGGCGTACCCGCTCGCTGCCACCGCGGCCACCCGAGCGGTGTGCTCGTGGGCGCTCCAACCTGGATGGCGGAAGGTGACGATCCCGAGCTGAGCCGGGGTGACCAGCTGCCAATCGGGATCGGCCTCGATCAACCGCTCGGCGTACTCGGCCAGTGACAGGCAGCGGGCGATCGCCGTGCGCAGGCGCGCGGCACCGTAGACCCGGAACAACAGCCATAGCTTGAGCGCGCGCGAGCGGCGCGTGAGCTCGAGGCTGCGATCAGCGAAGTTCACCTCGGCGGTGCTCGCGCGGACGTCGGCCAGGTACTCGGGGCGCATCGTGAATGCGCCGCCCAGGATGCCCGGCCGGCGCACGAACAGGCAGCCGATGTCGTAGGGCAGGAACAGCCATTTGTGCGGATCCAAGACGAGTGAGTCGGCGCGCTGGAGTCCCGCCAGCGCCGCCGCGCCGGCTGGGCACAGCGCCGCCGGCGCGCCGTACGCCCCGTCGACGTGCAGCCAGAGATCCTCCGCACGACTCAACTCAGCCAGGCCCTCGAGGTCGTCGACGGCGCCGGTGTTGGTGGTCCCGGCCGTCGCGACGATGAAGCGCGGACATCGACCCTGACGGCGATCCTCGCGCACCGCCTCGCCGACGGCCGCCGCGGTGAGCCGCAACCGCTCGTCGCTCTCCAGCACTCGCACGTCGTGGGCCGGGAATCCCAGAGCGACGAGACCGCGCCGAATCGACGCGTGGGTCTGGTCAGACAGATAGGCCACGCCCGGCCCGAGCGCCTCGCGCGCCGCCGCCAGCGCGGTCAGGTTTGAGAGCGAACCGCCGCTCAGCAGGACGCCCTCGGTGCCGGCGGGAAGTCCCAGCAGCTCCCGCAGCCAGTCGAGCGCGATCAGCTCCACGGTCGCCGGCCCCGACGCTCCCGGCCAGGACGAGGCGATGGCGTTGAAGCCCGTCCCCAGCCATTCGCCGAGGACCCCGGCGTACGACGAGGGGCCCGGCACCCGGGCGAAGTAGCGCGGATGGTCCCCATGCTGCATGTTCGCCAGCGCCACCTCGACCAGCACCTGCATGGCCTCGAGCGGGTCGCCCGGCAACTCGGGGACCGGCCCGCCCAGCGCCGATCGCAGCTCAGCCGCGGATGCCGCGCGGACGACCGGACCGTCGGCACCGGCCTCGAAGTGCTCGACCACCCGGTCGACCACCCAATAGCCCAGGCGCCGCATCTCCTCGGTGTCAAGCCCCAGCGCGTCAGTCGACGCATGGCCCCCCGGCGCGTCGGTCGGCGGGTGTTCGTCAGCACTCAATGCGGGGGCAATGTTCGCAGGCGATGCGAGCCCACGCGGGTCAGTGCAGAGGAAACCGGGCCAGCGCCCGAAGTAGCGCCCGGTGAGCGATCAGCCGCTCACTGCCTCCAGCCCACTCGCGCCGGTCGTCGGGCGAGGTGCCGGGCGAGGTGTCGGGCAAAGGGATTATCGTGCCCTGGATGCCAACGAAGTAGGGGAGGTGCGGGTTCGCATGGATGTACAAGAGGTCAGCCCAGGGCCGGTGGTACGGCAGGTATGGGAGATCTATCGCGACCACAGCGGTGTGTTGGTGTGGACGGCGCTGATCCTGTTCGCGGTCCAGTTCCTCATCGCGCTGGTGCTGCCCGGGGCGGCCGCGCTGCTGGTGGTCCTGCTGTTCTGGGTGCTCAGCACGCTGTACCAGGGCATGGTCGTGGGGTTGGTCCGCGACGTGAAGGATGGGCGCCGCAATCAGTCGGTGGCCAACTTGATCCGCAGCGTCGAACCGGTGCTGTTCCCGTTGATGATCGTCTCGCTCCTGTTCGGCCTCGGCGTCTTCATCGGTTTCGTCCTGGTGATCATCCCTGGTCTGATCCTGCTGACCATCTGGGCGGTGGTCGCCCCGGTGACCGTGCTGGAGCATCCCGGGGTGATCGCGGCGTTTGGGCGCAGCCGGGAGTTGGTCCGCGGCCACGGGTGGGCGGTGTTCAGCGTGATCATCCTTATCTATCTCGCCGTCGTCGTGATCAGCGTGGTGGCGAGCCTGATCACTTCTCCACTGGGATCAGCCGGCCGCGCGTTGGTGCAGTGGGCCGTTGACGCGGTGATCGCTCCGGTGCCCGCCCTGGGCGCGTCGGTGCTCTACTTCGCGCTGCTTCGCAATCGGGCCCGCACCGCCGTGCCCGATTAGCGTCGGCGGCGCCGTTCGCCGACGATCGCAGGGGAGCAGACTGCCAATCCTCCGGGCCTGAGGGCCGGAGTTACCGCGGTCTTTGTGGCCACTGGGCTATACCGCCGGGACGCGGCGGTCGAGGATGATCGCCAGACGGTGCCCGCAGCTGCGAACGGAGACGGTCGGGCCGCGGCGGCCACCGTGGGAGTCGTGCTGCCGGGCGGCGGAGCCCGCGGCGCCTATGAGGTCGGCGCGCTATCGATACTGCTGCCGGCGCTGCAGGCGCGCGGAGAGCGTGTGTCGGTGTGGTGCGGCACCAGCGTCGGCGCAATCAACGCGACCGCGCTCGCGTCACTGTCCCATCTGGAGGTCAAGCAGCAAACCGGCGCCGCGCTGGCGCTGTGGCGCGAGCTGCGCAAGTCTGACGTGATCGCGCCGATCGCCGGGAGCGGCGGCCTGCGCACCTTGGCGCGGCTGGTCGGTCACGGCCTGCGGATTCCCGGTCTGCGCTTCGCCAGCCTGCTCGATCCGAGTCCGCTCGCCCACAGCCTCGACCGCTGGATCGACTGGAAGCAGCTGTCCCACAACGTGGACCGCGACCTGGTGCAGGCCATCTGCGTGATCGCCACATCCGTCTCCAGCGGCGATCCAGTCGCGTTCGTCACCTCGAGCACAGACATCCCGCGGCATCGGGACGATCCGATTCGCTACGTCCGCACCCGGCTGCGGGGCGAGCACGTTCGCGCGTCAGCCGCGATTCCGATGCTCTTCCCCACCGTGGAGATCACCACGCCGCGCGGCGCCCGCGGGCACTATGCGGACGGGGGAACCCGGCTCAACAGCCCGATCAAACCCGCCCTGGATCTCGGTGTCGACCGGGTGATCGTGATCGGCCTCGAGCCGTTTGCGGGCACGCCGGCGCGGTTGGCCCCGGCCGCTCGCCCGAGCTTTGCCGATGTCGCCGCCAACGTGCTCGACGGGCTGCTCGTCGACCAGGTGGCCAACGATCTCCGCCGCCTGGCGGCGATCAACTCGTTCTTCGTCGAGGACACGAAACGGGGCCCCCTCACGTCCACCCGGGCCTACCGGATCGCGCGCGGGCACCGTCCCTATCGTCCGATCTCCTACGCGCTGGTCTCCCCCGGCCGCAGCGGCGAGATCGGGAGGCTCGCGGAGACCGTGTTCGACCGCCGGTACGGCGGCCTGCGGGTCATCCGGGACCTCGATTTTGCGCTCATCGCCGGGGTGCTGGGCGGGCGCACCCGGGCTCGCGGCGAGCTGCTGTCGTTCCTGCTGTTCGACCCCGTGTTCATTGAGGAGCTGATTAAGATCGGCAGGCGTGACGCCCGACGGTGGCTGCGCCGCCACCCCCGCTTCTGGTGCGCAGACGCCGCGCACGATCTGTCGCTGGGCAGTTACGACCCCGGAGCGGTGACCGAGCAGGACGCGATCGAGGAGTTCCGCTCGCATCGATCGCGGTGAACAGCGCGCTGCGGGGCACCTCAGCCCACCGGGGCGTTCACGCCTATTGCACCTTGCCGCGGGCCGCCACCGCCCAGGTGGCTTCGATCTGCCCACCGCGGTGCACGTACAGCAGGTCGTGAAGGTTCACCGTCGTGTCAATGTGAGACGGTACGAGTGTCACCCGGTCGCCGACCCGCAATTCGCGGCGGGCCGGATCGCCGGTCGGTGTCAACGTCCCGTGCTCGTCTCCCGCGGGTTGGTAGGACCACCCCGGCGCATCGGCGACCCGAGCGGGCCCGGAATCGTTGGAGAGGGTCTTCAGTCCCGCGTCGAGGACCGCGCGGTCCACGGTCGGCCGACTGATCACCGTCGCGATGGCCGCGAGCGCCGGGCGATAGGGGACGCCGCCCGTGTCCAGGTAATCGGCGTCCATGAACATGAACGAACCGGGCTGGACCTCAGTGACACATTCGTGCGCCGCACAGAATTCGGCCGTGCCGGTCCCACCCGTCGTGGCGACATCGACGGTGTGCCCAGCGGCCCGGAGATCATCGACCGCTGCCTCCAGACGCGTCATCGCGGTGTCACACAGCCTCCGGCGCTCGCCGGCGTCGCGGACGTGCTGGAGATTGCCCTCGTAGCCCTGGAGACCGACCAGCCGAAGCCGCTCCAGCGCCCGGATTCGATCGGCCAGGCCGCGGGCCTCGGCGGGAGCGACCCCGCAACGGTCCTGGGCCACGTTCACGTCGATCAGCGTGTCGACCGCGCGCGGCAGCTCGGCATCCAGCGCCGACGCGCCCTCCCACGAGTCCACCACCACCGACACGCGCGCGTCCGGCCACCGGTCAATCAGCCGCGCGAAACGCCGTGCCTTGATCGGACCGGCGAGCTCGGTGGTGATCAGCACGTCGTCGATCCCGGCGTCCAGCATGACCTCCGCCTCGCTGAGCTTGGCCACGCAGATACCCATCGCCCCCGCGCCCAGCAGCAGCCGCGCCACCTCAGGGCTCTTGGCCGTCTTCAGATGCGGGCGCACGCGCACCCGCGAGAGACGCTCCATGCCTAACCGCACATTGCCTTCGAACCCATCGAGATCGACGATCAGGCTCGGCGTGTCCAACTCCTCGATCCGCTGTGAATCCATCGAGCCGGTATTTATGCACGAATAGAGGTGGGCGCGTTGGGCGCGCGGGAGGAAGTTACCCGCCTCGGTGGGTCCTACCATCGCAGCTGACGTGCTGCACATCCACCGAGCCGAACGGGCTGACCGCCTCGTCGATGCACTCGGCGCGTTGCTGTCCGATCCGCCGGAGGACCCGTTTGCCGCCGAAGTGATCGCGGTCCCCACCCGAGGGATGGAGCGCTGGTTGACCCAGCGGCTGTCCGGACTTCTGGGCACCTCGACCAGCCGCCGCGACGGCATCTGCGCCAACGTCGATTTTCCCTTCCCCCACCGGCTCGTCGCCGACGCGGTGGCGCTGGCCTCCGGCGTCGTCCCGGACGAGGACCCGTGGCTGCCCGAGCGAATGGCCTGGCGACTGCTGGAGGTGGTCGACGACTGCCTCGGTGAGCCCTGGCTGGCCGCCCTGTCGGAGTACCTCGGCCACGGGGCCGATCCGCCCGACGAGATGCGCCGGGCGCGGCGGTTCCGCGCGGTCCGGCATCTCGCCCAGTTGTTTGACCGCTACGCGCTGCACCGGCCCGAGATGATCGGCGCGTGGGCCCGCGCGGATGGCGGCGTGCCGAGCGCGAGCGGTTCGTCGCCATCCGGGGCGGCCGCAGACGGCGACCGTGGGAGCACGAGCGACCCCTCACCATCAGGCGACGCGGTGTGGCAGGCGGAGCTGTGGCGACGCCTGCGTGAGCGGATCGGGGTGCCGGGGCCGGCCGAGCGGCTCGCCCCCGCGTGCGGTCGGCTCACCGTCGACGCGTCGGTGCTCGAGTTGCCCGAGCGGATCTCGCTGTTCGGTCTCACCCGTTTGCCGGGCGGCCATCTGCAGGTACTGAGTGCCCTGGCCCGGCATCGTGACGTCCATCTGTTCCTGCTGCACCCCTCGCCGGCGCTGTGGAACAAGGTCGCCGTGGCTGTGCCGAGCCTGCCGTCGATGACGGTGCGGGCTGAGGACCGGACCGGCGACCTGCCCGCCAATCGGCTGCTGGCCTCCTGGGGTCGCGACGCCCGTGAGATGCAGCTCGTGCTCGGCGCCGCGGGCGGCCACGCCGATCATCACCATGGGCTGACCCAGGCATCAAGGACGCTGCTGGAGCGGATCCAGACTGACGTCCGCGCCGATCGCGCTCCACCGGGGGTTCCGTTTGCCGGACAGCTGGATACACGCCCCTGGCTTGAACCCGGTGACCACAGCGTGCAGGTGCACGCCTGCCACGGTCGGGCGCGGCAAGTGGAGGTGGTACGTGAGGCGATCCTGCACCTGCTCGCCCAGGACAAGACGCTGGAACCGCGCGATGTGATCGTGATGTGCCCGGACATCGAGACGTTCGCGCCACTGATCCAGGCCACGTTTGGCGCCAACGAGGTGGCATCGGAGGACGAACCGAGCGACGCACGCTCGAGCTCGCCCCACACCGGCGACCTGCGCGTGCGTCTGGCCGACCGATCGTTGCGCCAGACCAACCCGGTCTTGGCGGTGGTGGCGCAATTGCTCGAGCTGACCGGACAGCGGCTGACCGCCTCGCAGGTGCTCGATCTCGCCGACCGGGAGGCGGTGCGCCGCCGGTTCGGCCTCGACGACGACGACCTCGCGCGGCTGCAGCACTGGGTCACCGAGGCGGGAATCCGCTGGGGCCTGGACGCCCAGCACCGCGCGCCGTTCCAGCTCGAGTCGGTGAAGGGCGGAACCTGGCGGTTTGGACTTGACCGGCTGCTGCTCGGCGTCACCATGACCGAGGACGGCCAGCGCCTGTTTGCGGGCGTGTTGCCGGTCGATGATGTCGACAGTGGCTCGATCGATCTTGCCGGCCGTCTCGCCGAGCTGATCGCGCGGCTGGAATCGGCGCTCGACAGGCTGAGCACACGGATGCCGATCGACGGCTGGGCGCAGGCGATCGGCGAGGCGGCAGACGCGCTCACGCGGACCAGCGGCCGCGAGCAGTGGCAGCGCTTCGAACTCCAGCGGCTGCTCGACGAGATGGTGGCGCAGGCGCTCCCCGACGGGATCGCGCTGGAGACGACCCTCGCGCCGGCGGAGATCCGGGCGCTGCTCGGCGACCGCCTGCAGGGTCGCCCCACCAGAACCAACTTCCGCACCGGTCACCTGACCGTCTGCACGCTCGTGCCGATGCGCTCGGTGCCCCACCGCGTGGTGTGCCTGCTCGGCCTCGATGACGGCGCCTTCCCGCGCAAATCCCCCCGCGATGGCGAGGACCTGATGCTGGCCGATCCGCGAGTCGGAGAACGCGATCCGCGCAGCGAGGATCGCCAGCTCCTGCTCGATGCCCTCCTAGCCGCCTCCGAGCGGCTGATCGTCACCTACACGGGCAACGACGAGCGCACGAACGCCGTCCATCCGCCGGCGGTCCCGGTCGGCGAGCTGCTCGACGTCATCGACGCCACGGTGCGCTCGGGCGATGGCGCCACGGCGCGATCACACGTCATCGTCCGTCACCCGCTGCAGCCGTTTGACCCGCGCAACTTCACCCCCGGCGCGCTGATGGGCGAACCCGCGTGGAGCTTTGACCCGGTCACGCTGGAGGGTGCCCGGGCGATGGTCGGCGCGCGCTCTGAACCCGGGCCCTTCCTCGCCACACCGCTGCCCCCGCTCGAGCAGGATCCGCTCGAGCTCGAGGATCTGATCCGGTTCGCTCAGCACCCGGTGCGGGCATTCCTGCGCCAGCGCCTGCGCATCAGCCTGAGTGATCGCTCAGACGAGGCCGAGGATGGGCTCTCGATCGAGCTCGACGGGCTGGGACGCTGGGGGGTCGGCCAACGGCTGCTCGACGCGCGCCTGGCCGGCGTCGACGGACGCGAGTCCGCGCTGGCCGAGATCGCGCGCGGGACGCTGCCCCCGGGCATCCTCGGGCAGCCGATCATCAACCAGGTGTACCCGATCGTCGACGCGATCATGGCCCAGGCCGAGAAGCTCTCCGGCGGCGCGCCCCGTCAGCCCGTCGACGTTCGCACCACGCTCCCGGGCGGCCGTTCGCTCGGCGGCACCGTCGCCGGAGTGAGCGACGAGCTGCTGCTGAGCACCACCTACTCGCGGCTGTCGGGCAAGCACCGGCTGGCCGCGTGGGTGGCGCTGCTGGCGCTGAGCGCTGCCCATCCCGAGCGACCGTTCAGCGCCGTGACGATCGGACGGGGACGCGGACGCGGCTCGGTGATGATCGCCCGGATCGCGCCGCTGGCCGACGACGCCCGGGCGCGTCGCGAGATGGCTCACACGCACCTGGCGGCGCTGGTGGACCTGTATGACCGGGGAATGCGCGAGCCGCTGCCGCTCTATTGTCTGACCTCCGCCGCGTACGCCGAGGCGGCCGCGGGTGGTGGCGATCCGCTCACCGCCGCCGAGAAGGCCTGGACCTCGGAGTGGACCTTCGACAAGGAAGACAAGGACCTGGAGCACCAACTCGTGCTGGGCGGCGTGGTGGGTTTCGATCAGCTGCTCTCTGAGCCGCCCCACCCCGACGAGACGGGGCCCGGGTGGGATACGGCGGAGACGACTCGACTCGGCGCCTACGCACGCAGGGCGTGGAGCGCGCTGCTGACCCGCGAGGTGCTGAGCGCCGGATGACCGACGATCCCCACGAGCAGCCATTCGACGTGCGCGGGCCGCTCCCCGCGGGCGTGACGGTGCTCGAGGCCAGCGCCGGGACGGGCAAGACGTACACGATCGCGGCGCTCGCGGCGCGCTACGTCGCGGAGGGCACCCCACTCGATCGGTTGCTGCTGGTCACTTTCACGCGGATGGCCACCGGCGAGCTGCGAGAACGGGTCCGCGAGCGCCTGGTCAGCGTCGAGCACGGCTTGCGCTCAGCTCTGGCCGGCGTGCCCGCCGACGATGCCGACCCGGTCGTCGAACTGCTCGCCGAGGGCTCACGCGAGATCGTTGAGTCGCGGCGGGGCCGGCTCGCCCGCGCCTTGGCCGACTTCGACGCGGCGACGATCGCCACCACCCACGGTTTCTGCCAAGAGGTGCTCGGCGGGCTCGGGATCGCCGCGGACATGGAGCCCGACACCGCCTTTGTGGAGGACCTCTCAGACCTGATCGCGGACGTCGTAGACGACCTCTACGTGCGCCGTTTTCACCGCGGTGACACGCCGGCCTTCAACCGGGCGCAGGCGGGCGAGATCGCGCAAGTCGCGGTCGCCAACCCCTCGGCGCGGATCGTCCCCGCCTACGGGGCGATCCCGGAGATGCGCCGACGGCTGGCCTGCGCCGTGCGCGTCGAGCTCGAGCAGCGCAAGCAGCGGCTCGCCGTCATGACCTACGACGATCTGCTCACGCGTCTCGATGCGTCGCTGAGCGGCGAGGCCGGACCGGCCACCGCGGCCAGGCTCCGGGTTCGCTACGACGTGGTGCTCGTGGACGAGTTTCAGGACACCGATCCCGTTCAGTGGAGCATCATGCACCGCGCGTTTGGTCGCGATGGCGGCACCCTGGTCCTGATCGCCGATCCCAAGCAGGCGATCTACGCCTTCCGGGGAGCCGATGTGTACGCCTACCTCGATGCGGCACATGCCGCGGACGCTCACGCCACGCTGAGCGTCAACTGGCGCAGCGACCAAGCGCTGATCGATGCCTACGACGCGTTGTTCGGCGGCACCACGCTCGGGCACCAGGGCATCGCTTATCGGCGCGTCAGGGCCGCGCCGGCCAACCAGACGCCGCGCCTGTCGGGGGCTCCGGTGGCGCAGCCGCTGCGCATCCGCGTCGTCGACCGCGCGGCTGGGGAGCAGACTCCCACCGGCCTGGCGAAGACCGACTGGGCCCGCGCGCACATCGCCGATGATCTCGCCGCCGATGTGGCCGCGCTGCTGTCCTGCGAGGCGACGATCGAGCTGCGCAACCAGACCGGGAAGGCGATCGACCACCAGTCAGTGCGTCCGGCGCACATCGCGGTGCTGGTGCCGACGAATCGCAATGCCGCACTGGTCCGCGAGGCGCTGGAATGGGCGGGCATCCCCGCGGTGATCAACGGCGCCGGCAGCGTATTCGCGACCGATTCGGCCCGCGAGTGGCTGCGGCTGGTGGAGGCACTCGAGCGACCCGCCGCGACGGGCCGCGCACACTCGGTCGCCCTGACCTGCTTCTTCGGCTGGTCCTCCGAGCGCGTCGCGTGTGCCGACGAGTTGGCGTGGGAGCACGTGCACCAGCGGCTGCACGAGTGGGCGCGGGTGCTGCGCACCACGGGCGTCGCCTCGCTGCTGGAGGTGGTGACGCTCGTCGAAGGGCTGCCACGACGGATCCTGGCCGAAGTCGACGGCGAGCGTCGGCTGACCGACGTGCGCCACATCGGCCAGCTTCTGCATGAGGCCGGGTCGGCGCAGGCGCTGGGCACGACCGCGCTGACCGCCTGGCTGAGGCGACGGATTGCCGAGGCGTACGACGACACCGGCGACGAGGAGCGCAGCCGCCGCCTGGACTCCGACGCCGAGGCCGTGCAAGTGCTGACGATCCACCGCAGCAAGGGGCTCGAGTTCCCAATCGTCTACCTCCCGTTCCTGTGGGAGCCGAGCTACATCGCCAGGGACGCCAAGCCGGTGCTGTTCCACGATCCCGACGCCGGCGACGAACGGGCCATCGACGTCTCGCTCGACGGTCCGGACTTTGATCTTCACTGCGCCTACTACCTGCGCGAGCGCCGCGGCGAGGATCTGCGGCTCGCCTATGTCGCGCTGACCCGCGCCTGCCATCAGGCCGTCATCTGGTGGGCGGGCGGCTGGAACAGCCAACACTCTCCCCTGTGCCGGCTGCTGTTCTCCCGCGACCCCGATGGCAACGTGGCCCCGTGCGGCACGTCGGTTCCGACCGACGCCGCCATGCTGGAGCGCTTTGCCGAGCTCGCCGCCGAGGCTCCGGGTGTCATCAGCGTCGAGCCTTGCGCGCCCGCCACCCTGGTTCGCTACAGCGACCCGCTCCCCCCCGCGGCGGGACTCACGGCGGCGGTATTCGATCGGGGCCTCGATCTGCGGTGGCGGCGGACGTCATACAGCGACATCACGGCTGGGAGCTACGACGCGTCGGTGGCCAGCGAGCCGGACGAACCGCTGATCTCCGACGAGCCCGCCGACGAGGCAGCGGTCGTGGTCGCGTCACCCCCCGAGAGCGATCAGGATCTCAGCGCCCCCTCGCTGCTGGCCGAGATGCCGGTCGGGCTGCGGATCGGGACGTTCGTGCATAGCGTGCTCGAGGCGACCGACTTCGCCGCCGCCGACCTCGACGCCGAGCTTCGCGGCCACATCTCAGGTGCGATCGGCCGGCGCGCACTGGAGATCGGCGATCCTGCGATCGTCGTCGCGGGCCTGCGGGCGGCGATCGAGACGCCGCTCGGTCCTCTGCTCGGCGGCGCTGCGCTGCGACGGTTCAGCCGTGCCGACCGCCTCGACGAGCTGGCGTTCGAGCTGCCGCTCGTCGGTGGCGACGAGCCGACGGGCTGGCTGACCCTCGCCGCGGTGGCCGACAGCTTGCGCCGGCACCTGCCCATCGATGATCCCCTGGCGGAATACGCCGAGCGGCTGGAAGATCCGTCGCTCCGGGCACAGGTGCGGGGATATCTGACCGGCGTCCTCGACCTCGTCCTGCGGATCGGCGGCGCAGACGGGCCGTGGTTCGCCGTGCTCGACTACAAGAGCAACTGGCTGGCGGGCCCCGAGGAGCCGCTGACCGCCTTTCACCACCGGCCCTCCGCGTTGGCCGCGGTGATGACGCGACATCACTACGCGCTCCAGGCCCTGCTCTACACGGTCGCCCTGCACCGCTACCTGCGCTGGCGCCTGCCCGGATACTCGCCGGAGCGCAATCTGGCCGGGGTGGCATACCTGTTCCTGCGCGGGATGATCGGCCCGCACACACCGACCGTCGACGGCCTGCCGTGCGGCGTGTTCGGCTGGCGTCCACCGGCGGCCCTGGTGGTGGAGCTGAGCGATCTGCTCGACCGGGGCCGTCAGTCATGAGCGAGCTCATCGCCGCGCCGGGCCGTACGTCTGGCGGGGGCAGCGACTCGTGAGCGAGCTCGTCGCCGAGCTTGACCCGTTCGATGTGCGCCGGGCGCGGGATGCGTCGGGACTGCTGCGCGTGTTCAACCAGGCCGGGGTGCTGGCGGCGGCCGACATCCATGTCACGGCGCGGTTGACCGCGCTGGGGGGTGAATCCGATCAGTCGGTGGCGCTGGCGGTGGCGCTGGCCGTGCGCGCGCCCCGACTCGGTCACGTGCTCGTCGATCTCTCGCGCATCCGTGAGACGGCGGCAGTCGACGCCGAGGAGCCGGTCGATCTGTCCCTGCTGCCGTGGCCTGAGCCCTCCGGTTGGGTGGAGCGCGTCGGCGCGAGTCGATTGGTCGCGGTCGGCGAGGGAGAGGGCGATCCTCGTGGCGAGGGCAAGGCCGGCGAGGGAGAGGGCGATCGTGGTGGCGAGGGTGGTGACGGTGACGGTGTGGTTTGTCCACTGCGCCTGGTCGGGTCGTGGCTGTACCTCGATCGCTACTGGAGCGAGGAGCGCGAACTCGCAGGCGAGCTGCTGGGGTTGTCCTCGCGCGCAGCGGCGGGCGTCGACGTCGATGCGCTCGCTGACGGACTGCGGCGGATGTTCGCCGATCAGCTCGACAGTCGCCAATGCCTGGCCGCCGCGTCGGCGGTTCTGCGCCGCTTCGCCGTGGTCGCGGGCGGTCCCGGCACGGGCAAGACGACGACGGTCGCGCGGATCGTGGCGCTGCTCGGGGAGCAGGCGGTGGCAGCCGGAGCGCGCCCGCCGCTGATTGCGCTCGCCGCGCCGACGGGAAAGGCAGCGGCCCGGCTCGAGGAGGCGGTCCACGAGGAGGCCGCCAAGCTCGCGATCGCGGGCGAGATTCGCGAGCAGCTATTGGGCCTGCACGCCTCGACGCTGCATCGGTTGCTCGGCTGGCGGCCCGGCAGCTTCAGTCGCTTTCGCCACGACCGCAACCGCCGGCTGCCTTACGACGTCGTGATCGTGGACGAGACCTCGATGGTGTCGCTTTCGATGATGTCCAGCCTGGTCGAGGCGATCCGGCCCGACGCCCGGCTGATCCTGGTCGGAGACCCCGGCCAGCTCGTGTCGATCGAGGCCGGAGCGGTGCTGGGCGACATCGTCGGGCCGGCCAGCGGTGGGCTGCTCATTGGCGCGCCAGCGCGGGCAGCGCTGGTGGCGGTCACCGGCCAGGCTCGGGCGGGAGCGTCGTCCGGCGTGGGGGCATCGTCTGGGGCAGGTCCTGAGGCAGGCGCGGCCTCTGGGGCAGGCGCGGCCTCCGGGGCAGGCCCTGGGGCAGGCGCGGCCTCTGGGGCAGGCGCGGCCTCTGGGGCAGGCGCGGCCTCTGGGGCAGGCGCGGCCTCTGGGGCCGGGGTCGGGGTTGGATTAGGCGACGGGATCGTCGTGCTGGACCGGGTGTACCGGTTCGGGGGCGGGATCGAGCAATTGGCCGTCGCGATCCGGCGCGGCGATGCCGACGCGGTGATCGGGCTCCTGGCCGATCCAGCTGAAGACATCAGCTGGATTGCGGTGGATGCGTCGGCGCCGGAGGCGATCTCGGAGCTCGAGCCGATCAGCGATCGAGCCACCGCGTCAGCCCGCGCGGTGATCCTGGCCGCCCGGGCCGGCGATGCGCCCGGCGCGATCGAGGCGCTCGGCGCGTTTCGGATCCTCTGCGCCCATCGCCGCGGCCCGTTGGGGGTGGCCAGTTGGACCGCGCGCATCGAGGCGTGGCTGGAGGCCGAGATCACCGGCTTCGCCCCCGAGGACCGCTGGGGGGTCGGCCGGCCGCTGCTCGTGACCCAGAACGACTACGAACTGCAGCTCTACAACGGCGATACCGGAGTGATCGTTCAGAGCACGCCTGATCACGTCAGCGCAGCGTTCCAGCGCCGCGGTGAGATCGTCGAGTACAGCCCCGCGCGGCTCAGCGCCATCGACACGGTCTACGCGATGACCATCCACAAGAGCCAGGGCTCCCAGTTCGACACCGTCGCGGCATTGTTGCCGAGTTCGGAATCGCGGATCCTGTCTCGCGAGCTCCTCTACACCGCAGCGACGCGGGCGCGGCGGAAGCTGATCCTCGCCGGGAGCGAGGAGACCATACGAGCCGCGGTGTCCCGCCCGGTGGCGCGGTCCTCGGGCCTGGGCTGGCGGCTATGGGGCGCCCCTGACGGTGTGGGCGCACCCAGAGCAGGGCCGTGCTGAAACTTTGCCCAAGGTGACGAGTTTTTCAGCACGGCCCCCTGAGCGGGCCGGTCGCTCGCTCGGCCGCGGGAATCGTCAGGTCCGCGCAGCCCAGCCGTTCCAGCGTTCGACGTCGACCGCGAGCACGGCGCCGGCGCCACGCTGCTGGGGATAGCGGTGCCCGAGCAGGGCCACCGCTCGTTGCGCCTCGGGGTCGGCCGGGTCGAGCACGCGGCCCAGGCCCTCGGCGCGGACCCACCACAGCGCATCCCAATCGCCGTCGTCGTAGTGGTCGACCAGGAGCGCGACCGCAGGATTCTCCCGCACGTTGGCCAGGCGCCGCAGCGCGGTGGTGCGCTTGGGCTTGGCATCGACGGTGCTGTAGACATGATCGCCATCGACCACGAACACGACCGGGACCAGATGAGGCCTGCCACGCGAGTCAGCCGTCGCGAGCCGGGCGACCCTGGCGGCAGCGAAGCGCTCGCGCGCCTCGGTCTGGTTCACGCCGCCGCTCCCATTCACGTCCACGCCCCGGCTCCGGTGACGCGTCGGCCGCTCACGCCTCGCCGCTGAGCTCGGCGATCGCCGACTCCCACCGCTCGAGCGCCGACTCGATCTGGGCGAGGTTGGTCGACGGAATCCAATGGACGACACGCCGGGCACCGGCGCGCTCCAGGTGCTCGAGGACCGCCGCCTGCGGCGGCACACCCATGACCATGAAGTCGATCGGACGCTCGGCGCGCGAGCGCAATTCCTCGGCACGCTCGACCAGATCCGTGCTGCGTGCGTAGTTGGGAAACCACGCATCGCCGAAGGCGAGCACGCGGTCGAGCACGGTCGGGCCGTTGCCACCGACGAGCACCGGCGGATGCGGACGTTGTGCGGGCTTCGGCCACGACCAGATCCGGTCGAAATTGACAAATTCGCCGTGGTAGCTCGCCTCCTCCTCGGTCCAGATCGCCTTCATCGCCTCGATCCGCTCGCGCATCAGGTGCATGCGCGTGCGCGGGTCGGTGCCATGGTTGCTCATCTCCTCCCGATTCCAGCCGGCGCCGACCCCGAACTCGAGCCGGCCGCCGGACAGGTGATCGACGGAGGCGACCTCCTTGGCGGTGGTGATCGGGTCGCGCTCGACGACCAGGCATATCCCGCTGCCCACGCGGAGTCGTGAGGTCGCCGCGGCGGCCGCCGTCAGCGCGACGAACAGGTCGTAGGTGTGGACGTACCTGCGGGGCAGCTGAGCGCCGCCGGGAAACGGGCTCTCCCGCGAGGCCGGAATGTGTGTGTGTTCGGCGAAGAACAGCGACTCGTGCCCGCGCTCCTCGATCAGGCGAGCGAACGCACCCGGCTTGACCGCGTCGTGGGTGGGGAAATATCCGATCCCGAATTCCATCGTCGCGAGTGTAGTGAGGGACACAGGGACCGCTGATACGTTTCGCGCGTGCCGTCCCAGGATGTGATCGTCGTTGGGGCTGGGCCCGTCGGGCTGGTGACCGCCTACGGCCTCGCACGCCGGGGCGTCTCGGTGACCGTGCTGGAGGCCGAGGATGACGTCGTCGATTCGCCCCGGGCGATGGTCTACCACTGGGCTCTCCTCGAGGATCTCGAACGGCTCGACCTGCTGGCGGAGATCGACCGGCGGGGCTTTCGCAAGGATGACTACGGCTATCGAGTGCACACCACCGGTGAGATGCTCACCTACACGCTCGACTCGCTCGCCGACGAGACTCCGTTTCCCTACAACATCCATCTTGGCCAGGACGCATTGTGCACGATCGTGCTCGAGCGCTTGAACACGTTTCCCCACGCGACGGTGCGCTGGGGAACGCCGGTCACCGCGCTGGAGCAAGACGCGGGCGGGGTGCGGGTCACCGCGCGGACCAGTGAGGGCGAGGAGCAGCACGACGCCGCGTGGCTGATCGGTTCAGACGGCGCCCGCAGCACGGTCCGGGGTTTGCTGGCGGTGCCGTTTGAGGGCATGACCTGGGCGCAACGGTTTGTCGCCACCAATGTCTTTTACGACTTCGCCGCGCACGGCTACACGCGCTCGGTCTTCCTGATGGACGACGTCCACGGTGCGGTGATCGCCAAGATCACCGACCAGGATCTGTGGCGCGTCACCTACTCCGAGCCGCTGACCGAGCCGGAGGAGCGGATCGGCACACGCCTGCCCGCGCAGTACGCCGCGATCCTGCCCGACGATCGTGCCTACGAGGTCGAGCGATACGCCCCTTATCGCCTGCACCAGCGGGCGGCCGAGCGGTTTCGGGTTGGCCGCGTGCTGCTCGCGGGTGACGCCGCCCACGCCACCAACCCCACCGGGGGCTTCGGTCTGGCCTCCGGCCTGTGCGGGGCGTTCGCGCTGATCGACCCGCTCGCGTCGGTGGCCGCGCACGGTGCCGATCCCGCATGCTTGGACCAGTGGGCCGATGAGCGCCGCCGGATCTTTCTCGAGATTGCCTCCCCCGCCGCGACGCGGATGAAGCAGACGGTCTACGACGCCGACGCCAGCGCCGGACACGAGACCATCGAGGCCCTACGCCGGATGATCGCCGATCCGGCCGCACTCCGGGAGCGGCTGATGTTCCCCACCAAGCTCAGGAGCTCCACCCCGGCCCTCAGCCAGCCCTAGCCGTAGAGCCTCGGTCAGCCCGGCGCCCGGCGCGCGGCCGCCCTGGTCAGCGCGGACACAGTCATCGAGCCGTCGCAATGTCGTAGACGTCCGCCGCGGCCACTGACATCACCCGCGCGGCCATCTCGGCCTTCATTGCGGTCAGCCGGCGCTCGTCATCGGCCGTCCGGCTGTTCCGTCGCGTCAGTTCGATGAACTCGTCGGTCACGAATCCCGGCCGCAGCGTCAGCACCATCGTGTCGTCGCGGTAGCGCAGGCGAAAGACGAACCGCTCACGCGCCCGTCCGTACTCTGGCCGAGCCAGCGACGGGTCGACGATGAACCGTTCGCCGCTGACGGCGCGCGTGACGAGCTCGAAGGCGTCACGGGCACCCGGCCCGCCGAACGCAGTCTCGATCAGTAGTTCGCGGCGCTCGACCCGGCCGGCGGTGTCGAACCACGGCAGCGAGCGCTCCAGCACCTTGAAGGCGTGGGCCACACCTCCCGGCGAACCGCCCCCGTGGTAGTTCAGCATCGCCTCGAACGTGAACCAGACCGGGCGACCATGGTCAAGCACGACGATCCGATCGGATGTCACCCGACCAAGGCTACCCGCGGATTGCGGCGTATCGACTGGGGGGCACCGTTGGCCTCCAGGGCGCGAGCATGGATACTATTCTGTCGCGTCCGGAGCGTCCGTGAAATCGTCCTCGTGGAGCTGGACGTAGAAGCGACGCGTCATCTCAGGCTCGACGATCGCATCAACGCGATCGTGACGCCGCTGCTCGCCGGGTCCGATCCGCGCCAGCTGAGCTTCCGCCTCGGCCTCGTCAAGCTCGCTGAAGCCAATCGTGATGACTTCGCGTTCATCCGCGACGCTCTGGGCGCTGACCACTCGAGTCGGAAACCCAAAGCCCTGGTCGGGAAGCCACGCCTGTCGAAAATCCTCGTACGACTTACCTTCGCGCAGTCGGCGCGTCAATACCGAGATGACGATCACCAGCGGCTCCTTTCGGTCTCCGGAGACACTAACGGCCCCGACCTGCGCCGCGTCAGGTCCACGCGGCTCGCCGTCTGGGGGAAATTTCGCCCGCGCACCTGACGATTGCGCCGTCGGGCACTCGACGGCCGCGCCGGGGCGGTAGATTCCGACGTCTGTTGCCCTCCGGCCGGCGGTCGGCCGATCGACAGGAACGCCGAGGGTGTCTCGGAATCTCGCTCGCGCACCGTGTCATCGGCCGGCGCGCTGGCCATCTCTAGGAGCGGTGCCGTGATGGGATTACCTCGCAGGTTCATGGTTGGCGCACTCATGACGGTTGGTCTGGCGGCCTGCGGCTCGACAACCACCACCACGTCCTCGACCGCGCCCGCTCCAACAACGACAGGCACTCCGTCGGCCACGTCGAGCACATCGACGGTTGCCCCCACGCCGACATCAACTCAGACCACGGCGGCGCCGGGCCCGGCCAGCGTGAGCAGCTTCAAGAGCGCCTACGCCGCCGAGAAGGTGAAGTTCAGCCTGCTCGGTTCGGATCTCGCGAAAGCGGTCGAGGGGGCGCGCTCGAAGTCCAACGCGCAGCTGGCGACGGAGTTTCAGGCGCTGTCGGTTCGCGCGGCGCAACAGGCGGCTCGACTGGCCAACCTTCACCCGCCCGCCAAGTACATGACCGATCTCGCTCAGCTCACCACCAGCTTCGCCGCCGTCGCTGCGGACCTGAGCGCGATCGCCACCGCCGCCACCAAAGGCGACCCACCGGCCGCCAAGGCGGCGACAGAGAAACTGGTGCAGGACGCCGCCAGGGTCAAGGCGCATGACACCGCATTGACCGCGGCCCTTGGCCTGAGACCGACGGGATGAACCCCGATCGCGGGTCGAGCGGCCGCGGCGCGCCACGCGCCCTCACCACTTATAGGGCAGGAACTTCCCGTCCAGCGTGATCCGCACTCGATCGCCGTCTTCGTGCTCGCGGCGAGCGATATCGAGGTTGAAGCTGATCGCACTCATGATCCCGTCACCAAACTCCTCGTGGATCAGCGCCTTGATCGTCGTGCCGTAGACCTGGAGAACCTCGTAGAGGCGGTAGATCGTCGGATCCGTCGGCACCCCGGGGTCAAGCGAGCCGCGCAGCGGAACTTCTTGCAGGATCGCGGCCGCGTCCGGACTCGTGAGGTCGAGCAGTTCGACCAGCTTGGCGGCGTCGGCAGCGCCGAATGGGTGCTGACCGAGCAGCGCCGCGGTCACCCACACCCGGTCACGTCCGAGCGCCGCCGCGATCCCGGTGAACGTCAGCCCCTTGTCCCGCTTGGCGCCGAGGATCTCCTCGGTCAGCTCCGGCCGCGTCATGGCTGAGAAACGCTAGCGCAGGCGGACCGGCCAGGACAGCCCACCCGGCGGCCATGCGGAACAATGCCGCCGTGGCGATCCATCCAACCGCTCAGGGGTTCGAGACGGCGGCGGGCGACTATGAGCGCGCCCGGCCGGACTATCCGGAAGAGGCCAGACGGTGGCTGGCCGAGCGCCTCGATCTGCGTCCCGGGCGAAAGGTGGTGGATATCGCGGCCGGAACCGGCAAGCTGACCCGAGTGCTGGCGGCAACCGGCGCGGACGTGGTGGCCGTCGAACCGGTGGCCGGGATGCGGGCGCGGCTGGCCTCCGCGTTGCCCGACGTCGAACTGCTCGACGGCGTGGCCGAGACGATTCCGCTCCGGGACGCCTCGGTTGACGCGGCCACCGTCGGACAGGCGTTTCACTGGTTCGACGGCGATCGGGCCCTGCCTGAGATCCATCGCGTCACGCGGGAGGGCGGGCGGCTGGCGATCGTCTACAACCGCCGCCCGCTCGAGCACCCCCTCCAGGGAGCGCTGGAGGCAATCCTGAGCCCGCACCGGGGTCAGACCCCCGCTTACCCCGACGGCCGCTGGCGGGACGCCTTCGCGCGGACGCGGCTCTGGGCACCGGTCGAGGAGACCGAACTTCCGCATCTGCAACTGCTTGACCGCGAGGGCGTGGTGGCGCGTGCGGCCTCGACCAGCTTCGTCGCGGACCTGCCCAGCGACCGCCGCGCCGAGGTGCTCGCTCAGGTCCGGGCGTTGGTCAAGGGTCACCCGGAGCCGATCCAACTGCCCTACGTCTGCGAGTTGTTCCTCTGGCAGCGGCTCTCCCCGGCCCAGTGATGCATTTCACGCATCGGATGTCAGATAGCGGTTAGGGTGTGCCGGTCGCGGGGCCGCGCAAGCGCCGCGTGTCCCTGAACTGGGGCAAAACAACCGCGGGGAAGCGGGATCCGCGGTTGCGGGTCCGAGGATTCCCGCGCCGAAAGGAGCGCACATGCCGAGACGGGTCGGGCTTCCATCGCAGGTCAGTGCTGCAGATCAGCTTCAACACTCCCGTCAGCCTGCCGCGGGCATACAGCCGCTCCCCGCTGGGCAAGGCGGCCGCGCCGGCGGTTCCGCCGTCGGCATCTCCGACAGCACGCCGATCACGCTGCTGGTGATCGGCGACCACGGCGGCATCAAGGATCCCGACCCCCAGAACGCGGTCTCGAACGCTATGCAGGCGCGCGCCGCGCAGAGCCCGCAGCCGGCGGGCGTCTACACGGTCGGCGACGTTGTCTACTTCAACGGCGACGCGACGGAGTACCAGCCGCAGTTCTACGAGGCCTACGGGCACCTTCAGCTGCCGATCGTCGGGATCCCCGGCAACCACGACGGCGATACCACCGACGACCCCTCGCGCCTGCCACTGGACACGTTCATGGCGAACTTCTGCGCCGCCAAGCCAGCGCTGCCGGTGGGAAACGAGGAGTACAACCGGGACGTCGAGACCCAGCCCTACTGCGATTGGACGCTCGCGCTGAGCGCCGTGACCATCGTCGGCGTCTACACCAATGTGCCTGACGGCGGTCATCTCGAGCAGTCTCAGATCGATTGGCTGACGGGCGAGCTCACAGCCGCGCCGACCGATCGGCCACTGATCGTCACGCTGCACCATCCCCCCTACTCGATCGACGCGATGCACGGTGGGTCGGCGCGGATGGGCGCCGCGCTGGACGGAGCGTTTACGAGCGCCAGTCGAACCCCGGACCTCGTGCTCTCCGGCCACGTGCACGACTACCAGCGCTTTACCCGCACCGTGAACGGAAAGCAACTTCCCTACATCGTGATCGGCAACTCGGGGTATCACAACCTGCATCTGCTCGCCAAGGACGCCACGGCGGGCACTCAGCTCACGGACGAGGTCGTGTTCGAGTTCGGGGACGACCGCCGCTGGGGCTTTCTCGAGCTGACGATCGCAGCCAACACCATCACGGGTAGCTACACGGCAGTGACCAAGGACGGCCAGGTGACACCGCAGGTTGATACGTTCACGATCGGCGGACCTGCTCCCCCGGCCGGCTGAGTCGACCCGCCGACTGCCCCAGCTCAACTGAGCGGGGGCAGCGGTGGAGGTCGGCGCCCCGATCGGCTAACTGGCGGCGGCCGTACCAGGCAACCGGCTCGCCAGCTCTGTGCCGTTGGGTGAGCCCAGGCCGGTGCAGGCATCCCATCCGGGACCGGCCGAGTATGAGCCGTTGTTGCCGGTGGTGATGTCCTGGAACGCGGGAGTTCCGAGCAGGGTGTACAGCCGCGGCTGAACAAACCCGACCGGCGCCCCGAGCTCCTGGTTGAGCCGCGCGATCAAGCCCGCCCACAGAGGCGCGACGGCGCTGGTCCCGCCGATCGTCTGGTCAGCGCCGTCCACCAGAATGCGGTAGCCGGTTCCGGGGTCCGCGTCACCGGAGACGTCCGGCACCCCGCGGCCCGGCGTGCCGCTGTCGACGTTATTGGGCACGTTTGCGTTGGCCTGATAACTCGGAAGCGCGAACTGCCGACTGACCCCGCCGCCGGTGGCGCCGTCCCCGGGATCGTTCCACACGCTCTCGCTGCTGATCGTGCCGTTCGAGGCCTGGAGCGACGTTCCACCGCAGGCGAGCGCATGCGGCGCCGAGGCGGGAAAGTCGACGTGCTGCTGCCCGTCGGTGACGCTGTCGGTCGACCCGTTGTCCCCCGCGGCGACGGTGACGGTGATGCCGAGCCCTGCCGCCTCGGTGAAAATCTGCTCCATCTGGGTCCGCGCCTGCGCGCTCCAGGAGTCCTCCGACTGCCCCCAGCTGATCGAGATCACCGACGGCTTGTTGGTGGTGTCGTGAACCGCGGTCGAGAGCGCATCGATGAAGCCCTGGTCGGTGTTGGGCGCGAAGTAGACCGCGATCGCGGCGTCGTTGGCAACTGCCCCCACGACCTCGATGTCGAGCATCACCTCGCCGTCCGCGTTGGTGTCCTGGCCGGGCGAATTTGCCCCGCCGTCCACGCTGACCGCCGTCACCGACGGGTTCGATAGCCCCAGGCTGTTGAAGTACGTCGCCAGGTCGGTGGTCGAGAAGCCGCCCCCCATCTCGAGAATCCCCACGGTCTCTCCCTTTCCGCTCGCCGCCGTGGGAAACGCGTACGCTTGGGCGACCTCCACCGGCGAGTACGACGAGGCGGCGTCGTGCGGCGTGATCCGGAGGTGTGCTCGCGCCTGGGGGCGATCGTCGAGCCCGAACACCCCGGTGACGATGCCCTCGAGCGCCGCCGGAACCGTCAGCGAGCCCTCCCTGGCCCGGTAGCGGGCCGCGCCGGACGCGGGCTCGAACAGCCCGACCATGGTGGCGCCGAACGCCGCGGCCATCGCCGCCACGGTTCCGCGCAGGTGCACGACCCGCCGGGAGGCATCGACGTCGGTCACCGTGAGGTCGGCGTCAGCGGCGAACGACTTGACGGCATCGATGTCCGCAGTGGCCGCGCCCTGCGTTTGCGCCCACTCCTCCCGCGTCAGCCGCCGGCGCGCGTTCGGTGGGCGCCCCGCCTCTTGATCGACCCAGTCGAGAGACCCGGGCGCGCGCAGGTACACGCTGACCTCGATCTCCGCCTGCTGGTCGATGTCCCCCACGCGCGCATGGGTGTGATTGACCTCCCGCGCGCTGCCCGGAATCTCGACACGGTCTGATGCGTGTGCCATCGCGCCTCCCCACTTTCGCTCACTGTCTTGCGGCGCAGTCTAATGCGAAAGACCTGAGCCAAAGTGTGTTTCTTGACACAGATTCGTGACTCCATGACCGATCGAGCTGGCCGCTCAGGCCCGCTGCGTCGTTAGTGCTGGCAGGCTGGGCACCAATAGGTGGTCCGGCCGCCGATTGTGGCTCGCTCGAGGTTGTGGCCGCAGTTCGGGCAGGTGCCGTCGCGACCGCGAACGGCCACGAACCGACCGGTGTGGGCACCGCCCTTGCGGATCGCCGAGCGGACGGCGGAGCGCAGCTCTCGGCGGAGTCGGTCGAGGTCCTCGACCGACAGATCAGAGACGACGCGGTTGGGCGCGATCCGGGCCTGCCAGAGCACTTGGTCCGCGAGCAGGTTGCCGACTCCCGAGATCGCTCCCTGGTCAAGCAGCCGTGCCTTGACCGGAGCCCGGCCGGTGCCGATCAGACGCCGGAAGTCGGTCCGCCCGACGTTCGCCGCGTCGGGGCCGACATGGCTGAAGTCAGGGTTGAGGATTGCCCGGCCGAGGCGGCGCCGGTCTCTCAGGGCAAACCGCGTGCCGTCCTCGAACTCGACCGCGAAGCGGTCCCAGCGCGGCGTGTCGCCGGGAGCGTCGAGGACAATGCGACCGGCCATGCCGAGGTGCAGCCCGAGCGTGGGCCCGTCGGCCGTCTCGAGCCACAAGAACTTTCCCCGCCGGTGCGCGCCGACGAACTCGTGCCCGACGAGCGCGTCAGCGATCTCACCCGGCGCGTGCGGCCGTGACACGTAGGTGTCGCCATCGTCCACACGCACGATGCGTCGCCCGAGGACGCCTTCAAGGGTCTGGCGCGCGCGCTCGGCTTCGGGCAGTTCCGGCATCACTCCAGCCTAGGACGTCGGCCACCGCGGTCGCGCCACCACGGTCGCGCTCGACCCGGCGGTTGGCGGCGACATCTGCGCCGGCTTTCTACAGGTGGACCGAGGCCATGCCGGCCTCGTCGTAGCGCTCGCCCGCGGCCTTTGGCAGCTCGGCTTCGATTCGCACCAGGTCATCGGGGGTGAGCTCGACGTCGACCGCGGCCGCGTTCTCCTCGAGATACGTCCGGCGCTTGGTCCCCGGAATCGGGACCAGATCCTCGCCTTGGGCCAGCACCCACGCGAGCGCCAGCTGCGCCGGGGTGATCCCCTTCTCCTGCGCGATCTCGGCCAGCTTGGCCGCGAGCTTCAGGTTGGCGTCCAGGTTCTCGCCCGTGAATCGCGGCCCGGTGCGGCGGAAGTCGTTCTGGTCAAGCTCGTCGGGCGACTTGAACCGCCCCGAGAGAAAGCCCCGTCCTAACGGCGAGTAGGGCACGAATCCGATTCCCAGCTCGCGACAGACCGGCAGCACCTCGTCTTCGGGATCACGCGACCACAGCGAGTACTCCGTCTGCACCGCGGTGATCGGATGCACCGCGTGGCCGCGGCGAATCGTCTCCGGCGCCGCCTCGCTGAGCCCGATGTGACGGATCTTCCCGGCCTGAACGAGCTCCGCCATTGCCCCCACGGTCTCCTCGATCGGCACCTTCGGGTCGACGCGGTGCTGGTAATAGAGATCGACGTAGTCGGTGCCCAACCGCTTCAGCGAACCCTCGATCGAGCTGTGGACATGCTCGGCGGAGCCATCGAGCGGGCCCAGCGTCGAGAGGTCGCCCGGCTTCGTGGTCGGCTCGATCCGCCGGGCGAACTTGGTCGCGATCACGTACTCCTCGCGATGGCCCTTGATCGCGCGGCCGACCAGCTCCTCGTTGGTCATCGGGCCATAGAGCTGAGCGGTGTCCAGGAAGTTGATCCCCAGCTCCAGCGCTCGCTGGATCGTCGCGATCGCCTCGCCTGCATCGGCGGAGCCGTAGAAGGCCGACATGCCCATGCATCCAAGCCCAAGCGCAGACACCTCGAGTGTTCCCAGTTGGCGCTGTTTCATTGCTGCTCCAGTCGTTCACGGTAGACATTGCGCGTCTGCACCATACGACTCAGAGCGTGGTCTCAGTCAAGGACGGTTGCCGTGCGCGACCAATAGCGTTAATGCAATGAGCGAAGCCGTAGAACTCGTGGTCGCAGGCAGAACGGTGCGGATCTCCAATCCTGACCGCGTGTATTTCTCGGCCCGGGGCGAGACCAAGCTCGATCTGGCCCACTACTACGAGAGCGTCGGCGCCGGGATCGTGCGCGCGCTGGCGCAGCGGCCGTGCATGCTGCACCGGTTCCCGAGCGGCGTCGACGGCGAGAAGGTCCACCAGAAGCGGCTCCCCCGCGGTGCCCCTGAGTGGGTGGATACCGTACGGGTGGATTTTCCGTCGGGCCGGCATGCCGATGAGCTCTGCGTCACCGAGCTCGCGAGCGTGATCTGGGCGGTGCAGATGTCAACGGTGGAGTTCCACCCGTGGAACTCTCGGCGTACCGACGTGGAGCGACCGGACGAGTGGCGCATCGACATCGATCCGATGCCGGCATGCCCGTTCGACACCGTGCGCCGGGTTGCCGGGGTCGCGCATCAAGTCCTCGCCGAGCTCGGGGCGGTCGGCTGGCCCAAGACCTCGGGCGGATCGGGCTTACACATCTACGTCCGGATCTCGCCACGCTGGGGCTTCGGCGAGGTGCGGCGGGCGGCGTTGGCCTTCGCCCGCGAGGTGGAGCGACGCATCCCCGCTTGCGCGACGACGACCTGGTGGCGCAAGGATCGCGAGCCTGACAAGGCGTTCGTCGACTACAACCAAAACGCCCGCGACCACACGATCGCCAGCGCCTACTCGGTGCGCGGAGTGAAGGACGCGACGGTCTCGACCCCGATCACCTGGGGCGAGATCGATGACGTCGTCCCCGCCGAGCTGACAATCGCCACGGTGCCGGCACGCTTCGCCAGGCTCGGAGATCTCCACGCCGGCATCGACGAGGCGGTGTTCTCGCTCGAGCCGCTGCTGGAATGGGCCGAGCGCGACGAGCGCGAGAACTTGGAAGATCCCGGCGAGCCCGATCCGGTGACCGGCGCCTAGGCCACCAGCACAGCACCGGGGTTGAGCAGGTTGTCCGGGTCGAGCGCGCGCTTGATCGCTCGCATCGCCGCGACCTCGGCCTCGCCCCTGGCCCGCTGCAGCCAGCGCGCCTTGCTGACGCCTACGCCGTGCTCGGCGCTGATCGTCCCGCCGCAGTCGAGCACCAGCCCGAGGACCGCGTCGTCGACCCGAACGTCGTCGGGGTCAGATCCGAGCACGTTGACGTGGACGTTCCCGTCGCCCAGATGGCCGAACAGGATCGTGCGCTCGCCCCCGGCGGCGGTGACCGCGGCCGGGACCTGCTCGAGGAAGCGACTGAGCTCGCGCAGCGGCACGCCGACGTCGAGCTTGTGTGGGATCCCAACCGCGTTGATCGCCTCGGTATGCCCCTCGCGCAGCCCCCATAGGCCCTCCCGGCTGGCGGTGTCGTCGGCCACCAGCGCGTCCTCGACGCCAGCGTGACCCAGCGCCTGCGCGAGCTCCTCCGTCGGGTCAGCCCGCGCGGCGCACTCGACCAGCACGTAGAACGGCGCTCGCGCGCGCACCGGCGACTCGCGGCGCTGGTGGTCGAGCACGAGTTGCAGGCCCTCATCGAGGAAGAAGTCGCAGCTCTCCAGAGACGGAGCGTGGGCACGCAGCGCCGCGAACAGGTCGGCCGCCTCCGCCGCCGAGCCCAGCGGAACCAGCGCGGCGACCCTCGCGGTCAGCAACGGTTCGAGTTTCCAGCGCACGCGGGTGATGATCCCGAGCGTGCCCTCCGAGCCCACCAGCAGCATCGGCAGGTCGTACCCGGCGTTGTCCTTGGTCAGCCCGGCCAGGCGCGAGATGACCGAGCCGTCGGCCAGCACCGCCTCGAGGCCGGCAACGTGAGCGCGCGCGGTGCCATGCCGCAGGGCCCGGGCACCCCCGGCATCGCAGGCCACCACTCCGCCAATCGTGCACGAGTCGCGGGCGGCGAAGTCAAGCGCAGCGTCCTCGCCGGCCGCGCGTGCGGCTGCCTGCAGCGCCGCCAGCGTCGCCCCGGCGCCAACCGTCACCTGACCGACCGCCGTATCAACCTCACCGATCTGGCTCAGACCCTGCAGCGAGACCACGACCTCGCCGCCCCGCGGCACGCTCGCCCCGACCAGGCCGGTGTTTCCTCCCTGCGGAACCACGCTGGCTCCGACGCCGGCACAGGCGGCCATGACGCCGGCCACCTCGGCGGTGTTCTGGGGCCGGACCACGAGCGCAGCGCGGCCTGCATAGCGACCTGTCCAGTCGCGTTCGTAGGAGGACGTGAGGTCAGGATCGCTCAGCACATTTGCTTTGCCGACGACCTTCGCGATAGCGTGCTCAAGCTCCATTGCGGGTAGTCACCTACCCGGTGCAAGACTCACGCGAACAGAGGAGAGAGCGCCGATGGGTTCCAGCCACGAAACCATCTTCACGATGGAGGCCACGCCGGTCAAGTACGGCGCCGGGGCCTCCCAGGACGCCGGTTGGGAGCTCAAGCGACTCGGCGTCACACGCGCGATGCTCGTCACTGATCCCGGGGTCGCCGCGCTCGGGCATCCGGAGCGGATCAAGGCGCTGATCGAGGCCGAGGGGATCGAGGTCGTGCTGTACGACCGCGCCCGGGTGGAGCCGACGATCGAGTCGCTTCAGGACGCGGCGGACTTTGCCATCGAGCATGGCGTCGACGGCTTCGTGTCGGTCGGCGGTGGCTCGAGCATGGATACGGCCAAGGTCGCCAACCTGGTCTCCACGCACCCGGCCCCGGTGATGGACTACGTCAACGCGCCGGTCGGCCAGGGCAAGAAGCCGCCGTCGCCGTTGCGGCCGCACCTGGCGATCCCGACCACTTCGGGCACCGGCTCGGAGGCCACCACGGTGGCCGTGCTCGACATTCCCGCGATCAAGCTCAAGACCGGCATCTCGCATCGGTACCTCCGCGCGACGCAGGCGATCGTGGATCCGGAGATGACACGCTCGCTGAATGCCGAGGTGACGTCGTCGACCGGACTCGACGTCGTCTGTCACGCGGCCGAGTCGTTCCTGTCCAAGCCGTTTGACACGCGTCCGCGCCCGGATTCGCCTGATGACCGGCCGCCCTACCAAGGCTCCAATCCCGTCGCCGACGTGTGGTCGGCCAAGGCGCTCGAATACGGCGGACGCTATCTGCGCCGGGCGGTCGCCGACGCCGAGGACATCGAGGCGCGCGGCTACATGATGCTGGCGGCGACGATGGCCGGCGTCGGCTTCGGCTCAGCCGGGGTGCACATACCGCACTCGTGCGCGTATCCGATCGCGAGCCTCAAGCACGAGTATCAGCCACCCGGTTATCCGGACGATCACGCGTTCGTGCCGCACGGTCACTCCGTCATTGTCACCGCGCCCGCGGCGTTCCGGTTCACCTACGACGCGATGCCCGAGCGGCACAACCAGGTCTCGGAGCTGCTGGCCGGCGAGCCGATTGCCGACGCCGGGCCCGACACGCTTCCCGACATCCTGCGCCAGCTCATGCAGGACATCGACGCACCGCGCGGTGTGGCCGAGCTCGGCTACGTCGAGGATGACATTCCCGCCCTCGTCGAGGGGGCCCTCAAACAGCAGCGCCTGCTGGCCGTCGCGCCGAAGGAGGTCACAGGCCAGGACCTGCATCACATCATCACCGCGTCCATGACCAACTGGTGAGCGGCTGAGCGCCACCGCCTAGCTAGGAGAGAGAGGATCAACCGATGTCAACCGTTGCCAACGGGGTGAAGTTGCACATGTTCGAGTGCGGCACCCTGAAATGTCACGTTGAGAACATCAAGATGAACCAGGGTCTCGGAGAGGAATACGAGATTCCGGTCCCGTGGTTCCTGGTCGAGCATCCCCGCGGGCTGGTCGTCATCGACGGCGGCAACGCGGCCGAGTGCGCCACCGACGCGCGCGGTCACTGGGGCGGAATCTGCGACGTCTACTGGCCGACGATGACCGAAGCGCAGGCGTGCGTCCCCGCGATGCAGGCCGCCGGCTTTGACCCCGCCGACGTGCGCTACGTGATCCAATCGCACCTTCACCTCGATCACACCGGCGCTCTGGGTGCGATCGACCAATTCCCCCACGCAGAGGTGATCGCCACGCGGAAGGAGTACGAGTACGCCCACGCGCCCGATTGGTTCGCCGCCGGCGGCTACATCCAGGCCGACTACAACAAGCCGGGGGTGCCATGGTCGTTGCTCGAGGACAGTGAGGACGGCTACGACGTGTTCGG
>Ga0302326_10004592_pt1 | contig 31926 bp, 28 predicted proteins | sample Palsa_T0_3_FD_202264 | JGI IMG/M metagenome (GOLD analysis project Ga0302326, IMG submission 202264) | Peat permafrost microbial communities from Stordalen Mire near Abisko, Sweden - Palsa_T0_3 | ecosystem: Environmental > Terrestrial > Soil > Palsa > Peat permafrost | place: Sweden: Abisko...
GGTGCTGGTGTTCCATAAGTGGCTTCCGGCTAGCACTATGTGGGGGCGGAACTGGCTGTGGACTACGCGCAGGAGCTCCGCCCGTCCTTTTGGGGGCCCGGTTATGACGACCTGTTTCACTGGTGCTAGGTAGAAGTCGATGGCTCGGAGGAGGTGGCCGAAGCCGTGCGGGTGCTTTGCCGCGAGCGGGTAGACCAGACGCAGCACGCTGACCGCGTGCTGCTCGTAGCGCTGCTCTCCCGACAGTGACGCCAACCGCAGCAAGCCGAATGCCGCCGACGAGCTTCCCGACGGGATCGGCGAGTCATCGAGGTCCTTGCGGCGCGCTGCGAGCTGCTCGTGGTCGTCGGCGGTGGTGAAGAAACCGCCACGCTCGCCGTCGGCGAAGTGCAGGGTCAGCTGATCGGCCAGTGCGACGGCCTCGCGGTACCAGCGTGGGTCGAACGTGGCCTCGTACAACGTCAGCAGCGCCTCGAGCAGGAAGGCGTAGTCCTCGAGGTAGGCACGCAACCGTCCCCTCCCGTCCTTCCAGGTCCGCAGCAGGCGGCCATCGTCGTCGCGCAGCTCGCGCAGGATGAACTCGGCGCACGCGGTGGCGCTCTCGATGTAGTCCTTGCGCTCGAGCGCCGCGCCGGCGTCGGCGAGCGCCGAGATCATCAAGGCGTTCCACGCGGTCAGCCGCTTGTCATCGAGGCCCGGACGTACCCGTCCGGCGCGGGCTTCGAAGAGCCGGCGCCGGATCTCCGGCAGATCGGAGGGCACCGGTCCGCGCGCCTCGAGGATGTTCGTGCCTTCGAAGTTCCCGCGCTCGCTGGCGCCGAAGTAGGCGATCGCGTCCGGAGCGAGATCATCTCCGAGGGTCTCACGGAGCTGTCCGACCGTCCACACGTAGAACTTGCCCTCGACCCCCTCCGAGTCCGCGTCGAGGGCGGCGCAGAACCCGCCCTCCGGGCCGCGCATCTCGCCCAGCGCCCAGTCCAGCGTCTCGCAGCACACCGCGCGCAGGCGATCCTCACCCGACTCCTGCCACCCGTGCAGGTAAGCCCGCGCAAGCAGCGCATTGTCGTAGAGCATCTTCTCGAAGTGGGGAACCGTCCAGGTTGCGTCGACCGCGTAGCGGGCGAAGCCTCCCCCGACCTGGTCGTAGATCCCGCCGGCTGCCATCGCTCGCAGCGTGCCGAGTGACATCTCACGCTCGCTGCGGCTCAGCAGCAGCTCGATCGTCGAAGCCGGCGGGAACTTCGGCGCGCGGCCGAAACCGCCGTTGGTACGGTCGTAGGAGCGGCTGAGGGTGGCGACCGCGTCGGTAAGCAGTTCCTCACGGATCGGCTCATTCGAAGGCTGCATGCGCGCGGTCGCCTGCAGCGAATGGATGATCTGAGCGGTCTGCTCGCGGATCTCTTCGCGGCGCTTTTCCCAGGCATCGGCGACCGCGAGGAGGACCATGCGCCAGCTCGGCATTCCCTGGCGCGGCTCGGGCGGGAAGTAGGTGCCGACGTAGAAGGGAACCTGCTCGGGTGTGATGAACGCGTTCAGTGGCCAACCGCCGTGGCCGGTCATCGCCTGGACGGCATCCATGTAGATCGCGTCGACGTCGGGTCGCTCCTCGCGGTCCACCTTGATGCACACGAAGCGCTCGTTCATGAGCGCCGCGATCTCCGGATCCTCGAACGACTCGCGCTCCATCACATGGCACCAGTGGCAGGCCGAGTAGCCGATCGAGACCAGCAGTGGCCGGTCCTCGGCGAGGGCCCGCGCGAGCGCCTCCTCGCCCCAGGGATTCCAGTCGACAGGGTTGTCTTTGTGCTGGAGCAGGTACGGGGAGGTCTCGTCCGCGAGGCGATTGGGCATGCTCCGGAGGCTACCCTGCAGTGGGGGACGGCGCGGCTCGTAAGCGCGCAGCCCGCAAGTCCGATCTACTTAAGCTGGAGCCCAGATCAACCGCGATCAGGAGAGCAGCACGTGTCCGACAACCGAGAGCCAGTAACCGCCAAAGACGCGCCAGCCGCGATCGGCCCCTACGTTCACGCCGTTCGCGCGGGCGGCCTGCTGTTCTGCTCGGGCCAGATCCCGCTCGACCCCCGGACCGGTGAGCTCGTCATGGGCGGTCCCGCCGAGCAGGCGGGCCGGTGCCTGGAGAACCTCGCAGCGGTGTGCGCGGCCGCTGGAGCGAGGTTGGGAGACGCGGTCCGCGTGACCGTGTATCTGACCGACATGAGGGCTTTTGGGGATGTCAACGAGGTTTACGCGTCGTTCTTCGAGAACGATCCCCCGGCGCGAGTGGCGATCGGGGTCGCCGCGCTGCCGCGTGGCGCGCAGGTCGAGATCGACGCCGTGGTGGCGCTTGGAGTCTGAGCAGTCCTCACCTTCGATGGCTGACATCCGGCGCGCTGCCGCGGCCGGAGCCGGCGTGATCCGTGAGACGCCGGTGCTGAGCTCGCGGACGCTCGGCGAGCGCTGCGGAGCGACGATCGCGCTGAAGACCGAGAACCTGCAGCGGACCGGATCGTTCAAGCTGCGCGGGGCGCTCGCCAAGCTCGCCGCCCTCGGCGACGGCTGCGTCGCCGGCGTCGTGACCGCAAGCGCAGGCAATCACGCCCAGGCCGTGGCCTACGCCGCCCGCGCCCGCGGTGTGCCCTGTGAGGTTTTCATGCCCGAGATCGCGCCGCTCTCGAAGATCGAAGCCGTGACGGCGCTTGGCGCTCGCGTCAGCTTCGCAGGCGTTTCGGTGGAAGAGTGCCTGTCGGAAGCGCGTGACCGTGCCGCCGACGGCGGACTCGCCTTCGTGCACCCGTTCGACGACGTCGATGTGATCGCCGGCCAGGGGACGATCGGTCTCGAGCTGCTCACCCAGATCGAGGACCTGGCGCTGGTCGTGGTACCGGTCGGCGGGGGCGGCCTGGCGAGCGGCGTGGCGATCGCGCTGAAGTCCGAGCGTCCGCAGATCAGGGTCGTCGGGGTCCAGGTCGAGTCCTACGCGTCTGTCCCCACGTCGCTGGTGGCGGGGCAGCCACTCGCGGTGCAGCCGGCGCTTACGATCGCCGACGGGATCGCGGTCAAGCACCCCGGGGAGCTGACGCTGGGCCTGATGGCCGACTGGGTCGACGAAATGGCCGTCGTCTCCGAAGACGAGGTGGCCGAGGCGATGGGCTTCCTGTTGGTGCGGGCCAAGCTTGTGGTAGAGGGCGCCGGAGCCGTGGGCGTCGCCGCGCTGCTCGGAGGTCATGTCCGCGGCGCGCCGTCCGGGACCACCGCGGTGATCCTCTCAGGTGGGAACGTCGATGCGGGACTCGTGGCGCAAGTTGCACGGCGACACGAGACGCAGGCCGGGAGGCGACTCGTGCTGCTGGCGAGGATCCCGGATCGGCCGGGGTCGTTAGCTCGTCTGCTGGCGCTGATCGGAACCGCGGGCGCAAACCTGATCGACGTCCAGCACGTTCGCGAGGGGATCGAGCTGCACGTCCGCGAGACCGCCGTGCAGACGGTGCTCGAGACGCGCGGGCTCGCGCATGCGGACGAGGTCGTGAGGGTTATCCGCGCGGCCGGCTATGTGCCTCGCGTGGTGGGCTAGCCAGTTGATCCGCGCCAGGGTCAGACTCGTCGCAGCGCGCGAGCAGATCGTCGATCGCCTCGTCGATGCCCTGTGCGATCAGCTCGGCATCCTCGGCGAGCTCCGCCTGGGCGTAGACCCCGAAGCAAGCCTGGCCACCGACCGTGGTCATGCCGATCGAGATGCCGTGGCCGTCGGATAGGGGCACGATCGGATAGGCGCGCTTGACCTCGCAGCCCATCAGATACAGCGGCACCGGCGGGCCGGGGATGTTCGAGATCGTGAGATTGGAGACCTGCGGGCTAGCGAGAACGCGGGACACTGCGCGACGCAGCGTCCGCGGCAGGTATCCGAGTGCGTCGAGGACGGCGCCCGAGCCCTCGGGCTCGCGGGCGCGCTTGCGACCGCGCATCGCGACATGGATCTCGCGCAGACGCCACACGGGGTCTGTCTCCTCGCACGGGAGCACGAGGAACAGGAAGGCGATGCCGTTGCCCCACCCCTCGTCCGAGCGCGCGTGCGCGCCGCTCTCGATGCTGACGGGAACCATCGCCTTGACGTCGTGCAGCGGCTCCTCACGACGCTCGAGCAGCCCGCGCAGCGCGCCGGCGCTCGCGCTCAGCAGCACATCGTTGACGGTTGTCCCGAACCGCTGCTTGATCACCTTGAGATCTTCGAGGGGTCGCGCGTGGCAGGCGAGGTGACGCGCGGCGTCCATCGGTCCGTTCAAGCGGCTGGGAGCCGCCGGCGGCAGCATCGTATGCGCCGTCGCCGCCGCCGCACGCCGAGCCCGGGCGGGGATCTCGAGCAGCCGGTTCGGATCGCGAGCCCAGCCGAGCGGCGCTCGCGCGAGCCCGAGAGCCTGATCGAGATGGTGGCTCATCGCCCCGCCGACAAGCTCGAGTTTGCTCGGCTTCGGGGCGGGCGACCAGCCATCCGGCGGATCGGTCTCGGGCTGTCGGCCGACGTCGAGCAGCAGGGCCATCAGCTCGACCGCGGCGAGGCCGTCCACGAGGCAATGGTGAGCCTTCCCGACCACTCCGAGCTGCCCGTCGTCGAGCTCTTCGGCGATCCACAGCTCCCACAGCGCGCGATCGTGATCGAGTTCGTGCGACATGACCTCGTCCACGAGCCGGCCGAAGTCACCGTGCCTCGCCCGGCGGACGTGCAGCGCGATGTCGAAGTACGGGTCATCGATCCAGACGGGGTCGTCGAGCCCAAACGGGATCTGGGCAAGCTTCTGACGGTAGCGCGGCGCCCGACCGAGGCGGCCCTCGATGTGGGCCCGGATCGCGTCGAAGCTCGGACGCGGACCCTCGGGCGGTGGGGCGAACAGCGCCGCCCAGCCGAGGTGCATCGGCGCGTGCTCGGACTCGAGCGCAAGAAAGGCGGCGTCCAGCGGTGACAACCGGGGGTGCACGACGCTGGGCATGGGACGTGTACGGAGTTGTGGTCGCGGCGGATCAGGTGGAAGTGGAAGTGGCATCCATGCCACTTCCACTTCCATTGGCAGATTTCGCCGAGCGAAATCTGCCGGGTGGGGCGGTGGGTCGCGCGGTGGAGGGAGGGGTGGGTCGCGCGCCGGGTGGAGTGGCGGGTCGCCGATTGCCGCGGTTGCTACCGAACGCGCGAACTTCGGTAGACGCGCGCCTCTTCGACGAGCGCTGCGATGAGCCGACTCGATTTGTCGGCCTCCGGGTGCCACTGAACGCCGAGCGCGAAGCGCCGGTCGCGTGCCTCGATCGCCTCGGGCAGGTCGTCGATCGCCGACCAGCCGGTGACCTCGAGTCCGTCGCCCAGCTCGGCGACGGCCTGGTGGTGATGTGACTTGGTCCCGTGGATCTCTTCGGCTGCCGCGCGCGCAGCCAGGGATCCGGGCGTCAGCCGCACGTCGTGGTCTGAGCCGTCGAAGCTGCCGGGGTTTCGCCGGTGTTCGGAATGCCCGACCTTGTCCGGCACGTGCTGGAGCAGGGTGCCGCCGAGCGCCACGTTTAGCAACTGCATCCCGCGGCAGATCCCGAGCACCGGGAGGTCGCGCTCGAGGGCGCGCCGCGTCAGGCTGATCTCGGTCTCGTCACGGGCCGGCACGGTGTCCCTGGTCTCCGGGTGAGGTGCTGCGCCATAAGCGGCTGGGTCGATGTCAGATCCGCCTGCGAGGATCAGGCCGTCGAGCAGATCGAGCATTTGGTCTGGCGCGTCGACCAGCTCCGGATCGGGCGGGATCATCAACGCGAGCCCTCCGGCGCGCTGGATGGCCGTGACGTAGGCGAACGGCAGCAATACGGCGCGCTGGCTCCACACGCCCCAGCTGGCATCGGTGAGACCGGCGCAGATTCCGATCGCGGGACGTGAATCGAACATGCAATGCAGGGTAGCGGGGGTCCGGCGGCCTACCGGCGGCGGAGCTCGGCGCGCCTGATCTTGCCGCTGGCCGTCTTCGGCAGCTCGTCTGCGAAGTCGACGATCCTGGGGTACTTGTAGGGCGCCGTCTCGCGCCGGACATGCTCTTGCAGCTCGGCGGCGAGCTCGCTCCCAGGCTCGAAGCCGTCGCGAAGCACGACGATCGCCCGCACCACGCCGCCGCGCTCCTCGTCGGGCGCCTCGACGACCGCGGCCTCGGCGACCGCTTCGTGCGAGATGAGCGCCGACTCGACCTCGAACGGGCCGATCCGGTACCCGGCGGAGATGATCACGTCGTCGGCGCGCCCTTCGAAGTACAGGAACCCGTCCTCGTCCTGATGAACGCGGTCGCCGGTGCGCCACGGCGCGCCCGCCGGCGGTGGGTCCTCGCCGAGGTTGTTCAGGAAGAACGTGGGATCGGTCGCCGGATTGGCCAGTACGAGCTCACCGTCCTCGACGCGGAGGTCGACGCCCGGGAGCGGCCGCCCCATTGAACCTGGGCGCGCGGGCTCGCCGGGAGGCATGCCCGTGAGCTGGCCGGTCTCGGTCTGTCCGTAGCCGTCACGGATGTCGAGGGCGAGGCCCGCCTGGAAGACGCGGAGCACTTCCGGGTTCAGGGCCTCGCCCGCGGCGACGAGCCCGCGCAGCCGCGGCAGCGGCGCCAGCTCGGCTCGCTTGGCGATCACGCGATACTCGGTCGGCGCCATGCAGAGGACGTTGACGCTCTCCGAGGCGAGAATCTCGAGCCGCTCGGCGGGGTCGAAGCGGGCGTCGTGCAGCAACGCCGCGGCCCCGCGCAGCCACGGCGCGATGAACGCATTACGCGCGGACTTGGACCAGCCGCTCGCAGCAGTGCACCAGACGAGCTCGCCTGGCCGTGGATCGAGCCAATGCGTCGCCTGCAGGAGCTGGCCGGGGAGGTAGCGCTGGCCGTGCAGCACGCCCTTGGGCCGGCCGGTCGTGCCGCTCGTGAAGGTGATCAGGCACGGATCGGTCGCCGACAGCTCGACGGCGGCCGGCGCGGGCGCGGCGAAGAGGGCCTCGTCAGGCACGGTGAGGACGGTGCAGTCGGGACCTGCCGCGTCGAGCTCGGCGACATTGCGTTCGTCGACCAGGATCAGCTTCGGCGTCGCGATCTCGAGGCGCAGCCGCAGGTCCTTGGCTCGTAGCTGCTCGTTGCATGGCAGCACGACCGCGCCGATGCGGAAGCACGCCACCATTGCCAGGACCCATTCCGGGCGGTTACCGATCAGCGTCAGCACCACGTCGCCGCGCCTGACGCCGTGGGCGGCGAATGTGCCTGCGAGGCCTGCGCTGTGCCGGGAGACCTCGCCGAAGGACCACTCCCGCCGCCGCCCGTCGCGCGCGAGCTCGACCAGCGCTCGCTGCTCCGCCGGTGCCGCGGCGACGACGTCGCGGGCGAAGTTCATGCGCACCCCACGCCGGTCAGTGTTGCATGCGGGCCTTTCTGTCCCTCGCGGAGGCCGAGCGGTGTGGCTAGTTGACCCTGAGCTTCGGCGAAAGGGCGGCGGACTGGTCGTGAGTGTCCTTCACCTCGAGCGGTACGGTCAGCCTGACATCCCGGCGAGCTCTGCCGTGCCGACTGCTCCTGACCTTGTCGGCGAGGCTCTCGCTCACGGACAGCTCTGGGGTCATGATCGTGACCTGCGCCTGCCTGGTGGCGGCGCGCAGCGTAAGCGTGAGCACTCTACGGCGGACCTTGGCGGCGAACTTCACACCCCTTCCGTTCGCGCCTCTGACCGTAATGCCGTCCGCGATGTTCTTGCGCACTCGCGAGAAGGTGAGGCCGATCGGAAGGGTGACTTCGACGCTGTGAAGCGGCGCGATGCTCTGGCCCGCAGTGACGGTGAACGCGAGCTTTGGCTCGCGCTCGGCGACGCCGCTGAGCGAGTAGTGCGAAGCGGTCGCCAGCACAGGGACGTTTACCGTCTGACTGATCGTCGCAGCCGTGTCCGGAGCGCAGTAGGCGGTGTGTCCGGTGAAGGGCCCGAAGTCCGAGCACGAGTCCGAATCGATGAGTGTCAGGATCACAGTGTGCGCGCCGGGGGTCGCGAAAATGTGGCTGATCAATGGGCCGCTACCGAACCCACCGTCACCGAACAGCCAAAGGTAGGTCTCGATCGGTGCGCTGCCGCCGGTCGATGCCTGCGCGTTGAACTGGCTCGCCGATCCGGCCGGGGCGGCGGTCGCGGAGTACGTCGCGGTTGGACCTTGATCCGGCGACACCACCAACTCATATGGCTCCGAGCTGGTGCTGGAGCCGCTGGTCACGGGGATACCCTGCGGGGTCAGCACTCCACCGGCGCCGATCGAGAATGTCGATACCGTCCCGGGCGCGAAGTTGGCGACGTAGAGATATTGCCCGCCGGGCGACACCGTCACCCCGAACGGCTGTGAGGTACTGCTGCTCCCGCTGGTGGTCGGGGTCCCTTGCTGCGTGAGCGTTCCGCCCGCCCCGATTGCGAACGTCGACACTGTCCCCTGTCCTTCGTTGGTGACATACAGGTCCTGCCCTTCCGGCGAGATCGCGACACCCTCCGGTTGCGAGCCGGCGCCGGTCCCGCTGCTCACCGGGGAGCCCTGTGGGGTGAGCGCTCCGCCGGCGCCGACGGTGAATGCCGATACGGTCCCCTGTCCTTCGTTGGTGACATACAGGTTCTGCCCGTTCGGAGAGATCGCCAGTCGCTCTGGGTATGCGGAGGTGGCGGTCGAGCCGCTGGCAACGGGGGTGCCTTGCTGGGTGAGCGCTCCGCCGGCGCCGATCGCGAACGTCGATACTGTGCCTTCGTTGTAATTAGTGACGTACAAGTTCTGCCCGCTCGGCGAGATTGCCAGCCAGCCGGGTCCTGAGCTGGTGCCGGCGCCGCTCGTGACGGGGGTGCCTTCCAGGCTCAGCGCTCCGCCGGAGCCAACCGAGAACGTCGCCACGGTCCCAGACCCGTAGTTGGCGACGTACACGTTCTGCCCGCTGGGCGAGGCCGCGACTCCGTAGGGCTCGGACCCAGAAGTGCTCGGGTCGGTCGCGACGGATCCTTGGAGGCTCAGCGCTCCACCGGGGCCGATCGCGAAGGTCGAGATCGTCCCGAGCCCTTCGTTGGCGACGTAGAGGGTCTGTCCGCTCGGCGAGAGTGCGACCGCGGACGGTCGCGAAGCGGTGCTGGTCCCCGTGTCCACGGGGGTGCCCTGCTGGGTGACGACTCCGCCGGCGCCGATCGTGAACGTCGCCACAGTGCCCTCGGCCCAGTCCGTCGCGTAGACCGTGTTCCCGGCGATCGCGGCCGACGGCGCGAGCAGGCCTGCGCCCAGCCCGACGGTGACCAGCAGAGGAAGCAGGCCAGCCCTGACCGACCGCTCAACGAGCTCGGCTATCCACTCCACGCTCAACGCCGACGCCTCCTCGGACCTGGAAATCCGTGCAGGCTACCCGGATGTGGCGACGCGCGCACTCTTATCCGGCAGAATGCCGTGGCGTCGAGCTGGTCGACGGGGCCGCCGGTCAGGAGCCCAGGTAGCGAACCGGCAGTCGCCGCTCGTGGACGTCAGCGCCGATCTTCTCGACGCGGTACGCCCCGGCGCCGGGCCTGGAGGTCACGACCTCGGTCAGCTCCTCGCCGCTGAACAGGAGAGCTGCGCCATCGTCCGCCGCGAATCCTGCCGCCAGCTGGTCGGACAAGATCAGCCGCTGGAAGTTGGGGCGCCGCTGGACTTCCCCGTCATAGTGTGGGCAACAGCTGCCGCTGAGGAAGGCGAGCCCATCGCGCAGCGGCGCGAGTTGGTCAAGGCCGTAGGAGTCGGTGAGCGACTCGGCGAACCAGCAGTTCATCCCAGCGCTGATGCCGCTCAGTACGACGCCCTCGTTCCACGCTTGATGGAGGATCCGGTCCAGGCCATGGGCGCGCCACACCGCGAGGAGGTTCACCGTGTTGCCGCCGCCGACATAGATCACATCCTGCGCGAGGACGAAGGACTCCAGATCGGCGACGTGGCGCTGGAACAGCTGCAGATCGCAGGGGCGGCAGTCGAGCGTGGCGAACGCCCGATAGAACCGGGCGACGTATGCCTCGGCGTCGCCACTGGCGGTCGGCAAAAAGCACACCATGGGAGACGGCGAGCGCGCCAGCGAGAGAACGAACTGGTCGAGCAGCGGATTGCCCGGCTCCATTGAGAAGCCACCTCCACCGATCGCCACAAGCCTGCGCCGTTCCACGGATCTCAACCTACATGGCCGACCCAGCTGTGAAGCCAGATGCAATCGATCAGGCGCATGCGCTGCCCCGCCTGGTCACGAGGGCCTCAACCAAGCGTCATTAGCGCGTGTCTAGCCTCCAGAGACCGTAGACCGTCAAGCCGCTAATAGCGACGATGATCGCAACTACAACGCCGTCAGACCACTGCTCAGAAGCGGCAACGCCCGCGGCCGCCATCCCGGCAAGCACACCCCCCAGGCTCACCGCACGTCTTGCCGCATGCGGTGGCTCTCGACCAGCGCCGCCCGCAGAGCGGGGCGCGCGACGCCGCCACGGGCCGCTTCTGGGGAAGAGCACGCCTAGCAGCGCGGCCAACCCGCCGCATACAGCCACCACGAGCAGCAGCGGATGGCTCCTCACCCCGTACGCTCCGCACGCGAAGCAAACGGCCAGCGACGCCCACGCCATCCGCGCCCGGGCCTCCCCACCGCCGTGGCGGTTGCTTGGTCTTTCGGTCATCTCACTGACTCATCAACAGGTCCATATGCCGTATGCGGCAATACGGCCGCCAACAACGCCCGTCGCGGAGCAGAAGTCTGCCCGGCCTCCCACATTAAGCCATACCCGCTAGCAATTGCGGCTACTCACGCGTGCCTGCGACTCCGTGTCGGCCGCAGACCTCGTTCCCTCGCAGAGAATGCGTCGAACGACGCTAACGAGCCGGCCACGGGTGTCGTGAAGACCGGGCTCGTCTCGCGCGATAATCTCGTCGGGGGCGGCGATCCCCGAGACCCAGGCGAGGAGGAGAGATGCTGTTCGGTCAGGAGCATGTCGAGCGTTACCGCGAGACTGACGGAGAAGAGGGCCACGACTGGAACGGCACAACGGTGCTCGTCCTCACGACGACCGGGCGCCAATCCGGGCAGCCGCGAAGCACGCCGCTGATCTACGGCACGCACGGCGACGATTACCTCGTGGTCGCCTCGAAGGGCGGAGCGCCGGAGCATCCGGCGTGGTATCTCAATCTGTCAGCCGATCCGGAGGTCGAGGTCCAGGTGCTCGGCGATCGCTTCCATGGCCACGCGCGGACCGCCACGGCCGAGGAGAAGCCCGAGCTGTGGTCGACGATGACGAAGAGCTGGCCGGCGTACGACGAGTATCAGACTAAGACGGATCGAGAGATCCCGGTCGTGGTGATCGAGCGCGCCTGAGGCCGCTAGCGCCGAGAGCGGGCAGGCGGCCGCGTAAGGGCAAAGAAACCCCACTGCGAGGGCGTGATCGGCACCGAGCGAGCCCGCGTCAAGAACCTGGCTGAGAAACGCGACCCACAGTCGCGTTACTCGACCAGGTCCCCAGGTGGCGGGGCGCGAACACCAACGCCGACGGATGACACCCCTCAACCCGCCGCGCCCGGCCGGGTCGCTAGCGTCCAGCCGTCATGAACGACGACTGGTCTTCGAGGCGGCTGCACTTCGTCGGCATCGGCGGAGCCGGCATGAGCGGCCTGGCGCTCGTCGCGCAGGCGCTCGGCGCGCACGTGACCGGCTCCGACCGCGCCGACTCGCCCTACGAGGAGCGCCTGCGCGAGCACGGAATCGAGCCGGTAATCGGGCATGACGCAGCGAACGTGCCAGAAGGCGCCGAGGTCGTCTTCTCAACGGCCATCCCGACCGACAATCCGGAGCGGCTGGCAGCGGGCGGTCGCGAGCTGCACCGCGCCGACCTGCTCGGTGAGATCACGCGCCTGCGTCGCTGCATCGCGGTCACGGGCACCCATGGGAAGACGACGACCACCGGGATGATCGTTCACGCGCTCCGTGGCTGCGGGCTCGATCCGTCCTACCTGGTGGGAGGCGAGCTGGGCGACACCGGCGTGAACGCCGGATGGGGGACAGGGGAATGGGTCGTGGTCGAGGCCGACGAGTCGGACCGCTCGCTGCTGAAGCTCGATCCCGACGTTGCGGTCCTGACCAACGCCGAGCTCGATCATCACTCCACCTACGCCTCCAGGCTCGACCTCGAGGCAACGCTGGCCGAGTTCATGAGCCGCGCTGAGCGAGCGGTCGTCTGGGACCGGCCCGAGCTTCGCGCGCTCTGCCCGCCGGGCGCCGTCGCCTACGATGCTCCGTCTCCGGTGCTCGACCCGCGAGGTTCGCGGTTCCGCTGGCGTGGGATCGACGTCGTCGTGGGGGTGCCGGGCGCCCACAACGCCACCAACGCCGCAGGAGCGCTCGAGGCCTGCGTGCTGGCAGGGGCCGATCCGGCGGGCGCCGCCGCGGCGCTCGCCGACTTCCGTGGCGCTCGGCGGCGGTTCGAGCGGGTCGGGGTTACGGCGAGCGGCGCCGCCGTGTACGACGATTACGCCCACCATCCGACCGAGGTGGCAGCGACGCTTGCGGCCGCTCGCACGCTCGCGCCGGAGCGCATCGTCGCCGTCTTCCAGCCCCACCTCTACTCGCGCACGCGTGCGCTGGCGCGCGCTTTCGGCGTCGCGCTCGCCGCCGCCGACGTGGTTGCCGTGGTCGATATCTACGCCGCACGCGAGCGCGCCGAGGATTTCCCCGGCGTGAGCGGGCGGCTCGTCGCCGCGGCCGCGGCCGACGCCGGCAAAGGGGAACAGGTCGCGTGGATGCCCGGCTTCGGAGCGGCCGAGCGGTTCCTGCGGTCGATCCTCAAGAAGGGCGACCTCTGCCTGACGATGGGGGCCGGAGATGTGGACTCGCTCGCGCGTGCGCTAACGGCGTGAACTCGGTAGGGACGCCGACGCCACGGTAGGGACGCCGACGCATCGGTAGGGACGCCGACGCATCGGTAGGGACGCCGACGCATCGGTAGGGACGCCGACGCATCGGTAGGGACGCCGACGCATCGGTAGGGACGCCGACGCATCGGTAGGGACGCCGACGCCACGTCTACCCTGCGAACCGATGGTCGCCCCGCCCTCAGGCCCCGACGAGCGATGGTCGACCCGACCGCCAGACGGTGTCCTGCACGACTACCCGCTGGCTCGACTGACCACGGTCCGCACCGGCGGTCCGGCGGAGCTGTTCGCGCGCGTCGGCACGCTCGCGCGGCTCGAGGAGCTGGTCAGCTGGGCGACGGGCGAAAACGTCCAGGTAGGGGTCGTCGGCTCGGGGTCGAACCTTTTGGTGGCGGACGAGGGCGTCCGTGGACTCGTCGTGAAACTTGACAAGGATTTGGCCCAGATCGAGCTCGCAGGCACCCGCATCAGCTGCGGCGGTGGCGCACGGCTGCCTGCGGTCGCAGCCCGCGCCGCCCGCGCGGGGCTCACGGGGATCGAGTTCGGGATCAATATCCCGGGGAGCGTCGGAGGTGCGGTGCGGATGAACGCGAACGCCTATCACGGTGAGCTTGCGAGCGTGCTCGAGTGGGTGGACGTCGTCAGCGCCGCGGGCATCGACCGACGCGTGCCGGATCAGCTCGGATTCGCGTATCGGCGCTCGAACCTGAAACCCGGCGAGATCGTCGCGCGGGCGTCGTTCGCGCTCGCGGTGGCGGAAACCGACGCCGTGACCGCCACACTGGCCGACCACAGAGCCCGCCGCAAGGCGGCGCAGCCATCCGGGATCAAGACATTCGGCTCGACGTTCAAGAACCCCGACGACGCCCGCGCCGAGGGTCGCACCGCCGGGCAGCTGCTGGAGGCTGCCGGGTGCCGCGGCCTGCGGATCGGGGGCGCGAGCTTCTCGTCCAAGCACGCGAACTTCGTCGAGAATCACGGCGGCGCCACGACCGCGGATGTGATCGCGCTGATGGCCGAGGGCCGCAGGCGCGTGAAGGAGCGATTCGGGATCGCGCTCGAGGCCGAGGTGCAGGCGCTCGGACCGGTGCCGATGCCCGAGGAGTGGAGGACGGGATGAGCGTCGTCGAGCGGGCGCGGTTCCCGCGTCTCTCCCTCCGCCGGCTCCGGCTCCCGCGGCCGCGGCCGCGGCTGCGGCCGCGCATCATGCTCTTGCTCGTACTCGTCGTGGTGCTGCTCGGCGGGGGATGGCTGTGGGTGCGCGATTCGCCGCTCGTGTCGGTTGATCGGGTCACCGTCACGGGTCTGAAGGGGGCCGACTCGAGTCAGATCCACTCGGCCCTCGTCGGCGCCGCTCGCAGCATGACGACGCTCGACGTGAACATGTCCGCGCTGCGGACGGCCGTCGCGGCGTTCCCCGTCGTCAAGGGCCTGCGCGTCAGCACCCAGTTTCCGCACGGGATGCGGATCCACGTGACCGAGCAGGTTCCAGTCGGTGCCGTCACCGCCGACGGTCGCAGGATCGCCGTCGCGCCGGACGGCACGCTGCTGCCATCGGCCAGCGCGTCGGGGCTGGCATCGATCCCCGTGAGCGTCCCTCCGGGCGGCACGCGGCTGACCGATCCCGCCACCCGCGGTGCGGTCGCGGTGCTCGCGGCGGCGCCGGGCTGGCTGCGGGCTCGGGTCACGCAGGTCTCGAGCACGAGCGCGAGCGGGCTGATCGCCCAGATGCATAACGGCCTGAAGATCTACTTCGGCTCGGCGAGCGAGCTGCCGGCGAAGTGGGAGGCGGCGGCTGCGGTGCTCGCCGACCCCGGCTCCGAGGGCGCCACGTATATCGATGTGACGGTGCCCCAGCGGCCCGCGGCAGGGGGCGTGGCGGGAGGGGCGCAGGCCGGCCAGTCCACTGTGCCGAGCGGCACTTCGAGCTCCACGAGCCCGGCGACCGGCATCATCGGAGGCTAACCCTCTAGTAGAGCTTGAGGGCCTAAAAACCGGAAGTCTCCTAGACTTGTTGAGACTTGGGCGTTTTGCAACGAACGTTGCGAAGCGAGGGCCTGCGTTGACTTAGCACATATCCAGGCCCTAACGTGCAAAACTCCCGCAACCAGCGGTAGAGCAATTAAATGCTCAACGCTACCTCGAGGGTCGGACGGTCATCTATGGAACGCGGCAGTTACCTGGCAGTCATCAAGGTCGTCGGAGTTGGCGGCGGCGGTACGAACGCGGTCAACCGCATGGTCGACGCGGGTCTGCACGGCGTCGAATTCATCTCGGCGAACACCGACGCTCAGGCGCTGGCGATGTGCGAAGCCGACATCAAGCTCAACATCGGGCACGACCTGACCAAAGGTCTAGGTGCCGGCGCGAACCCGGACATCGGCCAGGGCGCGGCGGCCGAGTCGCGCGATGAGATCAAAGAGGCCCTGAAGGGCGCGGACATGGTGTTCGTCACCGCCGGCGAAGGCGGCGGCACGGGCACGGGCGCCGCGCCGGTGATCGCCGATATCGCCAAGAACGAGATCGGGGCGCTGACCGTCGGCGTCGTGACACGGCCCTTCTCCTTCGAAGGCACTCAGCGCGCACGTCAGGCGCAGGATGGGATCCAGCGGCTGCGCGAGCACGTCGACACGCTGATCGTGATCCCGAATGAGAAGCTGCTCGCGACGGTCGAGCGCCGGACGACGATCATCGACGCGTTCCGCGAGGCCGACAACGTGCTCCGACAGGGCGTCCAGGGCATCACCGACCTGATCACGATCCCGGGCCTGATCAACCTCGACTTCGCCGACGTGCGCACGATCATGCGCGATGCCGGAACCGCACTGATGGGCATCGGCAGCGCCGGCGGCGAGAACCGCGCCAGCGAGGCCGCCAAGATGGCGATCTCCTCGCCGCTGCTCGAGGAATCGGTCGAGGGGGCCACCGGGATCCTGCTCAACATCACCGGCGGTCACGACCTCGGCCTGTTCGAGGTCAACGAGGCCGCCGAGATCGTCGCGAGCGCGGCGGACAGCAACTCCAACATCATCTTCGGCGCGGTCATCGATGACACGCTCGGGGAGGACGTCCGCGTCACCGTGATCGCCACGGGCTTCGATCACGGCCACATCCACCCGAGCGCGGCGCGGGAGACCACCCGTCGCGAGCGGCGCGACCGCGATGTGACGCTCGACTCCCGGCAGCGGAACTCGCTCGAGATCCGCGACGACGACATCGACATTCCGTCGTTCCTGCGCAATCGGTAGACGGCGCTCGCTGACGGGCCGACCGTGAGCTCGCCGTGGCGGCGGCCGAGCCAGGGCGGCAACAGCGCTCGTCACGGGCTGACCGTGAGCCGGTGTACTAGCCTGCGGAGGAGTGCCCTCGACCGCTGAGACCGCCCTGCGTCGCACCTCGCTCTACGAGCGACACGCAGCCGCGGGCGCGAAGCTTGTCCCATTCGCCGGCTGGGAGATGCCGGTCCAGTACACCGGCATCCGCGACGAGCATCTCGCCGTCCGGCGCCACGCCGGCGTGTTCGACGTCTCGCACATGGGCGAGGTCCAGACGCGAGGGCCGCAGGCGACCGCGTTCCTCCAGCGCGTGCTCTCCAACGAAGTCCGGCGGCTCCCCGAAGGCGGCGCGCAGTACAGCTTGCTCTGTCGCGAGGACGGCGGCATCATCGACGACCTGTTCACCTACCGGCTGGCGGACTGCGAGTTCCTCACCGTCACTAACGCCGCCAACCACCAGAAGGACCTGGCCTGGATGCAGGAGCAGGCCGCGGGCTTCGACGTCGACGTGATCGACCGCGCCGCCGAGTTCGGGATGCTCGCCGTCCAGGGGCCCGCAGCGCGCGAGCTGGCCGGAGGACTCGCCGACGGTCCGCTGCCGCCGCGGATGCACTGCTGCCAGCGGGACCTTGCCGGCGTGCCGGTCCTCGTCTGCGGCACCGGCTACACGGGCGAGGATGGGGTCGAGCTGCTGTTCGATCCTGAGCACGCGCCCGCGGTCTGGGATGCGCTGGTGCAGGCCGGCGCGACACCGTGTGGCCTGGGTGCGAGGGACACGCTCCGGCTCGAGGTCTGCTTTCACCTCTACGGCAACGATATGGACGAGCGACGCAATCCGATCGAGGCCGGCCTCGGCTGGTGCTGCAAGGAGCAGACCGGGTTCATCGGCGCGGACGCGGTTGCCGCTGCGCGCGCCGCCGGTACGCCGGAGAAGCTCGTCGCGTTCGCGATCGAAGGACCCGGCATCCCCCGCCCGGGCAACCCGATCCTCGGCGGCGGCATCGTCACGAGCGGGACCTTCTCGCCCTGCCTCGAGTGCGGGATCGGAATGGGGTACGTGCCTTCCGAGCGCGCCACCCCCGGAACCGGGATCGAGATCGACGTTCGCGGCACAGCGCGCGCCGCGGTGATCAAAGCCAAGCCCCTCTACCAGACGAAGGGACCCTAACCGGCATGTCCGACGCAAGCTATCCCGACGACCTCCTGTATCACCCCGAGCACGACTGGGCTCGCTTGAAGGACGCCGACGCCACATTCGGGATCACCTGGTTCGCCCAGGACGCGCTCGGTGAGGTGGTGTTCTTCGATCCTCCGCCGGTTGGCACCACCGTGACCAAAGATGAGCCGTACACGGAGGTCGAGTCGGTCAAGGCGGTCTCAGACGTCGTCGCGCCGCTCTCCGGCGAGATCATCGAGGTCAACACGGCCCTCGCGGACAAACCGGAGACGATCAACGACGAGCCCTACGGCGAGGGCTGGCTGGTCAAGGTCAAGCTCTCCGATCCCGAGGAGGCGAGCTCATTGCTCGATGCCGCCGCCTACAAGGCGTCGCTCGCATGAGCAGCTACGTCTCGGCGACGGCGGAGGACCGCCGGGAGATGCTGGCCAAGATCGGCGTGAACTCGATCGAGGACCTGTTCGCGGACATCCCGGCGCGCCTCAGGCTCGAGGCCGGCCTGGACGGGGAGTCGGCGGTCGGCTCCGGCCTCTCGGAGCAGGAGGTCTACGAGGAGCTCCGGGCCCTGGCCGCACGCAATATCTCCGCCGAGGACGAGCTGTCCTTCCTCGGCGCCGGAATGTATGACCACTACGTCCCGGCGCTGATCGACTCGATCATCGAGCGGTCGGAGTTCCTGACGCCGTACACGCCCTACCAGCCCGAGATCTCCCAGGGCGGGCTGCAGGCGATGTTCGAGTACCAGACGGCGATCTCGGAGCTGACCGGCCTGCCGGTCTCGAACGCATCGGTCTACGAGGGCCCGAGCGCGGTCGGCGCGGCGGGCTATGTCGCCAAGGTGAGCAACGGGCGGTCACGGTTCGTTGTGTCCCGGGGCGTCCATCCGCATTCGCGGGAGACCCTGCGGACGCTCGCCCGCGGATGGGGGACGGAGGTCGTCGAGGCGCCGCTGCACGACGGCGCGACCGTGCTGCCCGAGCTCGGCAAAGACGTCAGCGCCGTGATCGTGCAGCAGCCGAACTTCCTTGGCGCGGTCGAGGATCTGACCGGGCTCGCGGACAGCGCTCGCGATGCCGGCGCGCTGGCGATCTGCGCGTGTGACCCACTGCCGTTGGCGCTACTCAAGTCGCCCGGCGAGTGCGGCGTTGACATCGCCGTGGGGGAGGGCCAGACGCTCGGTAACCGGCTCGACTTCGGCGGTCCATCGTTCGGCTTCTTCGCTGCGACCGAGGCCCTGCTGCGCCGGATGCCGGGGCGCATCGCGGGCGAGACACGGGACGTGGACGGCAAGCGCGGGTTCGTCCTGACCCTGCAGACGCGCGAGCAGCACATCCGGCGCGAGAAGGCGACATCGAACATCTGTACATCGCAGGCGCTGAACGCGCTCGCGGGCGTGATCTACCTGAGCTGGCTCGGGCGGCGGGGGATCGTCGAGCTTGGCGAGCTGATGCTGAAGCGGACCGCCTACGCGCGCGGACGGCTGACGTCGATCGAGGGCGTATCGCTGCTGCACGAGCGTCCGGTGGTGCGCGAGCTCGCTTTGGCGCTCGACGCGCCGGTCGCGGGTGTCATCGACCGCTGCCTCACCGCAGGCGTCAATCCCGGCTACGCGCTGGGTCGCGACTATCCCGAGCATCAGGACGGACTGCTGGTGGCGATCACCGAGCGCCGGACCCGGGCCGACATCGACCGCCTGTGCGATGTGCTCGGCGCAGCCGTGGCCGCGGAGCGCTCGTTGAGCGTCGGAGCCGCGGGGGTGCGGGCTTGAGCCATCTCCCGGAGAACGGGAGCGCCAGCGAGCGTTCTCCCAAGTCAAACCTGAGCGACAGCGAAGGTCTGACCATCTTCGAGCGCTCGAAGCCGGGACGGCGCGCGTTCATCGCGCCGGCACTCGATGTGCCTGACTACGAGGTCGACGAGCTGCTGCCGGCCGAGCATCGCCGCCGTGAGCCGCCGCGCCTGCCGGAGGTTTCCGAGCCCGAGATCGTCCGCCACTTCAACCGGCTCTCGAAGCGCAACTTCGACCTCGACACCGGCTTCTACCCGCTTGGCTCGTGCACGATGAAGCACAACCCGAAGCTGCACGAGCGGGTGGCGGCGATGCCGGGACACGCCAAGCTCCACCCGCTCCAGCATCCGGGCCGGGCCCAGGGGGCGCTCGAGCTGATGTGGAACCTGCAGCAGGCGCTTGGTCAGGTCGCGGGCCTGCCGCACGTCTCGCTACAGCCGAGCGCGGGCTCGCACGGCGAGCTCGCCGGGGTCCTCCTGACCCGCGCGTACCACGAGGATCGCGGCGAGCAGCGCACGAAGGTGCTGACGCCCGACACCGCGCACGGCACGAATCCCGCGACAGTGACGATGGGCGGCTACGAGGTCGTCAAGGTGGGGATCGACGCCCGCGGGAACGTCGATCTGGACGACCTGCGCGCGAAGGCGGACACGGACGTCGCCTGCCTGATGCTGACCAATCCGAGCACGCTCGGCCTGTTCGAGACGGGGATCGACGAGATCGCCCGGATCGTGCACGACGTCGGCGCGACGCTCTACTACGACGGCGCGAACCTGAACGCGATCATGGGCATCTGCAGGCCCGGCGACATGGGATTCGACATCGTCCATTTCAACCTGCACAAGACGTTCACCCAGCCGCACGGCGGCGGCGGCCCCGGCGCCGGTCCGATCGCCGTCTCTGAACGGATCGAGCCCTACCTGCCCCGTCCGCAGGTCGTGCGCCGGGACGGCGCCAACGGCGACGGCCCATTCTTCGACCTCGACTACGAGCGACCCAAGTCGATCGGTCGGCTGCGCGGTTTCCAAGGCAATTACGGCGTGTTTGTCCGCTCCTACGCCTACATCCGCTCGCTCGGGGCGGCGGGACTGCGCGAGGTCTCGGAGATCGCCGTACTGAACGCGAACTACCTGCTCGCAAAGCTACGCGAGGCGGGCGTGGCCGAGTACCTCCCGGCCGCATACGACCGGGTCTGCATGCACGAGTTCGTTCTGTCAGGCGCGCCGATGAAGCGCGAGCTCGGGATCAGGACGCTCGATCTGGCCAAGCGGATGCTCGACTTCGGGATCCACCCCCCGACCGTGTACTTCCCTCTCGTGGTCGACGAGGCATTGATGATCGAGCCAACGGAGACTGAGACGAAGGAGACGCTCGACCGCTTCGTCGAAATCGTCGTCGAGATCCTCCGCGAGGCGCGCGAGGACCCCGACATCGCGCTGAATGCCCCGTACACGACGCCGGTAAGGCGCCTTGACGAGGCGGCCGCCGCCCGGCGGCCGGTGATCCGGCAGGCGCTGTAGCGGCATGCGGCTGATTGTGTTCGGGGCCGGCGCGATCGGCGGGGTCGTTGGCGCGCGGCTGCACCAGTCCGGTCGCGAAGTCGGCCTGATCGCCCGCGGCGCCCACTACGAGGCGATCGCTCGCAATGGGCTCAGGCTCGAGTCTCCCGAGGAGAGCGTGGTGCTCGAGATCCCCGTGTTCAATGATCCTGCGGCGGTGCCCTGGCGTGCCGACGACATCGTCCTGCTCGCGACCAAGACGCAGGACACTGCCGGCGCGCTCGACGCGCTCGCTGAGGTCGCTCCCCCGGATCTTCCGATCGTCTGCGTCCAGAACGGGGTCGAGAACGAGCGGCTCGCGTTGCGGCTGTTTCGCAACGTCTACGGCGCGATCGTGATGGCACCGACCGCGCATCTCGAGCCCGGCGTGGTGCAGGCGTACTCGGCCCCGCTCAGCGGCGCGATCGATGTCGGCCGTTACCCGCGTGGTGTGGACGACCGCTCAGGCGAGGTGACGGCAGCGCTGTCGGATGCGCGTTTCAGCTCGCTCGCGCGCGCGGAGATCATGCGCTGGAAATACGCGAAGCTGTTGTTGAACCTCGGCAACGCGGTGCAGGCGCTGTGCGGTCCGGACGCCGACGATGATGAGCTCGATTCGCTTGCGAGGGAGGAGGGGCGGGCGTGCCTGCGTGCCGCCAGGATCGACTACGCGAGCGACGAGGAGGACGCCGAGCGTCGGCGCGGGGTGCTCCGGCTCGGGCCGATAGCCGGCCGTGAGCGTGGCGGCGGGTCGACCTGGCAGAGCCTGATCCGCGGCACGGCGGGCATCGAGACCGCCTATCTCAACGGTGAGATTGTGTTGCTTGGGCGCCTGCACGGAGTGCCAACCCCGGTCAATGAGCTGCTCTGCGAGCTGATGCGCGAAGCGCTGCGGCTCGGCGCGCGGCCGGGAGATCTCTCACCTGCGGAGTTGCTCGCGCGGCTCTAGGGTGAGAGCCGCGCGGCGAACGTCCCGGAGGCCCGCCTACGGTGAGAGCCGCTCCGCCAGGTACTTCAGCGCGACCGGGTAGCGGTACTCGATCGAACCGTGGCCGCCGTCGAACAGCTCGAAGTGGACCTCGGTGACGCCGATCTGCTCAAGCGCGCGCCGGAACGCCTCGGCGCCGAGGTCGAGGAAGTACTCGTCGCGCTTGCCGGCGTCGATGTAGATCGCGCGCATTCCTCGCAGGGCCTCTGCGTGTAGCGGGGCCATGCGAACCGGATCCCACTGCAGCCAGCGCTGCCACACGACGTCGTCGAGCCGGCTCGTCAGCGGGTCACAGGGCAACCGCACAGTGCCGTCCGCGTCGGCCGAGTAGCACGCGGCCATGCACCACACGTTCATCAGCACGCCGTCGCCGCCCTTGGAGAACGCGGGACGGCTGCGCAAGTCCTCCCAGAAACGGTCGAACGAGCCCTCGTAGTCATCGCGGAGCGCGCGGGCCGCGGCGCGTAGGTCGGGTAGGTAGCAGGCCTCGAACAGGGCGTCACCGGCATGCGTCGCGAGTCCGCCGAACAGGTCGGGGCGCAGCATCGGCGTCACCATCGCTCCGTAGCCGCCGCTCGACTTGCCGATGATGCCGCGGTGCTCGGGGGCGTCCAGAGTGCGGTAGCGCCGATCGACGAACGGCACCACCTCGTCACAAAGATACGTGTGGTAGCGACCCGTCGCGGGCGAGTCGAGGAACTGGCTGCCGCCGAGCGAAGTCCAACAGTCGACGAACACGATCAAACATGGCGGCGCCGCCTGCGCGGCGGGCGGCGCCGCCTGCGCGGCGAACAGCTCGTCCACGAGCTCGAGGAAGCTCGGGCGGAACGCGGAGCGGTTGCGCCACATGTCGAGCTGACCGGTGAGGCCCTGGATCGCGTAGACCGACGGATAGCGCCGGTCGGGCTCGTCCTCGTAGCCGGGCGGCAGGTACACCCACAGGGGCCGCTCGGAGGGATCGCCAAGTGGGTTGCCTCGCAGTGCCTCGCTGTCGAGCGTGAGCTCGTCGAAGCGGCCGGCCGGCTCCACGGACCACGGGCGCACGAGCGCTCTGGATCAGCCGGCCATGCCGCCGAACACGGCGAACGGGTTGAACGGCTGCTCGGACCGCAGCGCCCTCCACGTACCCTCGACCTTGACGGTGCACCCGGGCGGGGCTTCGGCATGGATGCGCTCACCGAGCGCGGCGGCCGCATCCTCGTCGGTCGCGCCGATCACCACATACCTCCAGCGGTGGACGTTCGGAAGTCCCTCGTCGTGGAGCTTCCCGGCGAACTGCGCCGCGTCACGGCGCGAGGGAAATTCGACCCGCACCTCAAACTCCGGGTAGCCGCGCTCGGCGACCTCGGTGCGCTCGCGCTCGATCAGCGCGGCGTGCTCGGCCGTCTCCGCGGCATCTCCGTCAGGCATGGGCTTGTCCGGATCCTCCCATTCCTCTGCCGTCGGGTGCCAGTGCCTCAGCTCGGTCTCCACCTCCCAGCCGTGCTCGGACGCGAGCGAGCGGATCAGTTCCTCGACGCGGCCCGCGAGCTCTCTGGTCCCGGTGTAGGCGAACACCTCGCTGCCGTCGCGCGACAGGGCCACGCGATCGTGGAAAGAGGCCTCGAGATCCTGCTCGGACTTCTCGAGCAGCACGATCAGCTCAGCCGCCGCACCGGCATGGTGCAGCTCGATCCGTAGTCGCCAGTCGTCGCTCACGCGCTGCAGACTAGACGAACGCCGGGTCGCGGCTACAGTGCCCGGATGGCCGATCCGATCATCGCCGAGGACGCGGCCGCGATCGCGGCGCGCGCCGAGCGCGAGCTAGAGGCCCTCGTCGGCGTCTCTTCGCCCTCGGGCGATCTCGCGGGAGCGGAGGAGGCGATCGCGATGTGCCGTGAGCTGCTGCCCCGCGGCGCCGCGAGCGAGCGCGTGCCGTGCTCGACGCCGGGCGGCGCGCCCGATCTCGTTGCTCGCGCCCGAGGTAGCGGCGGGCGTCGGGTCCTGCTGCTCGGGCATGTCGACACCGTCTTTGACCACGACGCGCACGTGCCGATGCGGCATGATGGCGAGAGGCTCTACGGCTCCGGCACCGCCGACATGAAGGGGGGCGTCGTGCTGGCGCTTGGGGTAGCGCGAGCGCTCGCCGCACGCCCAGAGCGGTTCGCCGAGCTGGCCGTGCTGCTGGTGACCGACGAGGAGTGGAGGACGGCCCCGTTCACACATATCGAGCGTTTCGCAGGCTTCGATGCGTGCCTGTGCTTCGAGGCGGGCGAGCGAGGCCCGGGCGGCGAGGAGGGTGTCGTCGTCCGGCGCAAGGCGGCCGGGACGCTCCGCGTGAGGGCGTCCGGCCGTGCCGCACACTCAGGTAGCGCCCCCGATCAGGGTCGCAACGCCCTGCTTGCCGTCGCCGCGGCGGCTCAGGCCGTTGCGGCGCACCACGACCCCCGCGGCCCGGATCGGCTGAGCGCGGTCCCGACGGTGATGCACGCGGGTACGGCATTCAATGTCGTGCCGGCTGAGGGTGAGCTCATGTGCGATCTGCGCGCCGACCGGCTCGAAGCGTTCGAGGCGGTGCTCGCAGCGGTGCCGGCCGAGGTCGGCGGCGCCACGATCGAGGCGACGATGCTCCGCCTCTGGCCGGGCATGGACACCGAGGCGGTAGCCGGGCCGGTGCTTGCACGCGCGGGCTCGCGACTCGGTCGTGCGATTCTCGGCGTCCCGCGCGGCGGCGCCAGCGACGCGAGCCACTTCGCCGCCTCGATCCCGCTGAGCGTCGACGGGCTCGGGCCGCGCGGTGGAGGGGCCCACACCTCGGGCGAGTTCGTGCTCGTGTCGTCGCTCAGGCAGCGAGCGGAGGTGGCGTTGGCGGTGGCGGACGAGGCGCTGGGGTAGCGCCGGCACGGAGGGGAGTGGCGCTGATGCGGCCGGCGGTGCGGGTTTGACACCATTGTCTGAGAGATGAGCGCCATCACACCCGGCCGACGTCGACGCGGTGAGCTCCAGCTCGGCGGCTTGCAGCTGCTGATAACGATCGTCGTGCTGATGTGGGTCACCGAGGTGATCAACAAGATCGATGGCCAGGGGCTCGACAAGGATGGGGCGCTCTACCCACACAACGTCGGCCGCCTGTGGGGAATCCTCACCTCGCCTTTCCTGCACGTCGGCTTCCAGCACCTCGAGTCGAACACGATCCCGTTCGTGTTCATGGGGGTGATCATCGCGCTGGAGGGGGCGCGGCGCCTGGCTGCGGTCACCGTCATCGTGATCGTTGTATCCGGGCTCGGCACGTGGCTGATAGCTCCTGGAAACGAGGAGATCGTGGGCGCGAGCGGCGTCGTGTTCGGATACGCGACCTACCTTTTCACACGGGGTTTGTTCAACCGCAACCTGCTCGAGCTGCTCGTCGCCGTACTGGTCGGCGTGGTCTGGGGCGGAGCGCTCCTGACGAGCATCGTGCCCCACTACGGGGTCTCCTGGCAGGACCACGCATGCGGCGCGGTCGGCGGGGTGGTCGCGGCGGCGCTGCTCGCGCGCGACCGCAAGCCCGCGAGCGGCCTCAAGCGACCCTCGAGTGGCGCGCGGCTTCCCGTCAGCCAGTAGCGGCGGTAGGCGCGGCGCCGGCCGGCCATCGGTGCGCACGCGCTAGCCTGCCGCGTTCACGCATGCGCATCTTCTCGGGCATCCAGCCTACCGGCCGTAAGCATCTCGGCAACTACATCGGCGCGATCATGCCGTGGGTCGCCGGGCAGGTCCGCGGCGACGCGATCTACTGCCTAGTCGACCTCCATGCCACGAGCGTTCCTTACGATCCGGCGGGGCTGCGGGCGGCGGTGTATGACACCGCCACGATCCTCCTGGCCGCGGGAATCGACCCCGAGCGCTGCATCTTCTTTCGCCAGTCCGACGTGCGCGAGCACACCGAGCTGTGCTGGCTGCTGTGCAGCGTCACCGCGTTCGGCGATCTGAACCGGATGACCCAGTTCAAGGAAAAGGCTGCCGCCCAGCGCGAGCTGGTGTCCGCCAGCCTGTTCTTCTACCCGGTCCTGCAGGCCGCGGACGTGCTCGCCTACCGGGCCGACGAGGTGCCGGTGGGCGAGGACCAGCGCCAGCACCTCGAGCTGATGCGCGACATCGCCGAGCGCTTCAACGCCCGCTTCGGCGAGACGCTCGTGGTGCCCGAAGCCCGGATCCCCCAGGTCGGCGCGCGGATCATGGACCTCCAGCACCCCGACCGCAAGATGTCGACGACGAGCGACAGCGAGCAGGGGACCGTGCTGGTGACCGACGGCCCGGACGTGATCGTGAAGAAGCTCCGCAGCGCCGTCACCGACTCGGGCAAGGAGATCAAGCGCGCGCCCGGCAAGGCAGGGGTCTCCAACCTGATCGACATCCTCGCGGCCGTCCGGGAGATCGCCCCCGAGACCGTCGAGCGCGAGTTCGACGGATCCGGTTACGGCGCTTTCAAGCAGGCCGTCGCGGATGCGGTGGTCGACTACCTGGCGCCGGTGCGCGAGCGCTTTGGCGAGCTGCGGGCCGACGAGGGCGCGCTCGAGGAGACTCTCGAGCGGGGCGCAGAAAAGGCGCGCGCGATCGCTGCCGAGACCCTTGCGGACGTGCGCGAGGCGATGGGAGTCGGACGCCGCCTGCCCACGGTCCGGCACCGGCAGTAGCCTTGCGCAGCGAGTGAGCGTTGCCGACCTTGAGCTAGACCTGGACGTCTTCGCGGGCCCGTTCGACCTGCTGCTAACCCTCGTCCTGCGCGAGGAGATAGATCTGCTCGAGGTCGACCTCGCCGAGATCGTGATCACGTACATCGACCATCTCGAGCGCCGCGGCGAGCTCGACCTCGAGCTGGCGACCGAGTTCCTGGTCCTGATCGCGTCTTTGCTCGAGCTCAAGTCGCGGCTGATGCTGCCAGGCGAGGAGGAGGAGCTGATCGAGCTCGACCCCGGCGAGGCCGCCGAGGAGCTGCTCGCGCGTCTGCTCGACGCGCACCGGTACCGCGGCGCCGCGGGCTACCTGGTCGAGGGCCTGCGGGCGCAGGAAGGCCACCGCTTCCGCTCCGCGCCGCTGCCCCCAAGCCTACGGCGGGCGCCCCTCGCGGAGGCGAGTGCGGTGTATGACCCGACCGTGCTCGGGCGCGCTCTCGGAGCGATGCTGCTGATGCCCGAGCCGATCAACGTCGAGCACCTGATCGCGCCGAAGGTCAGCGTCGGCGAGCGGTTGGCGCACCTTCGGACAATGCTCCGCCGTGGCTGTTTCGACTTCGAAGAGGCCGTCGAGCGGGCCGACCGCGTGACGGTCGCGGTGACGCTCTTCGCACTGCTCGAGCTCTACAAGCAGGGCGAGCTGACCTGGAGCCAGGCGGAACCGTTCGGGGCGATCATGGTGGTCGCCGTGGAACCGGCTGGCGGTGGAGTTGGCATCCGTGCCAACTCCATTGCGAGTTCGGCTGGCGCCGAACTCGCGGCTGGCGGCGGTTCCATTGAGTTCGCGGGGAGGATCGCGTGACCGCCGAGCTCGAGCGGACGATCGAGGCGCTTCTGTTCCTCTCCGTCGATCCGGTTGATGCCGCCGCACTCGCCGACGCCACCCAGAGCGAGCTGCACGAGGTCGTGACCGCGCTCGAGCGGCTGCGCGAGCATTATGAGTTCGAGCGCCGTGGCCTGGTGCTGCGGGAGCTCGCCGGGGGCTACCAACTCTCGAGTCATCCGGACGCGGACCCGGCCGCGCGGCGCCTGCTCGCGAAGCCGCGGACGCCGCCGCTGACGCCGGCTCAGGCCGAAACGCTGGCGATCGTCGCCTACCTGCAGCCGGTCTCGCGCCCGGAGATCGCCCGTATCCGCGGCGTCAATGCCGAATCGGCGGCCGCGACGCTGCTGGAGCGGGGGCTGATCGAGGAGAGCGGGCGCTCGCAGTTCGGCGCGATCCTGTACCGCACCACCGAGCTGTTCCTACGGTTGTTCGGCCTCCGCGGGATCGACGAGCTGCCCGACGCGTCGGAGTTCGACCCCTCTCCCGAGCTCGAAGCGGAGCTCCGCGAGCGGCTGCGGCGCGCCGGGGAGGCGCGGGCGGGAGCAGGCGGCTAACGCCCTAAACACCATCCGCCGGTGTGGGCCCAGGCGCCGATGCCGCCGCCAGCTGCCCGCACGCCGCGTCGATGTCGCGTCCGCGGGTGAGGCGGACCGTGGCGTCGAGGCCTCGCCGGTCGAGCTCAGCCTTGAACGCCGCGATCGCCTTCGGGCTGGAGCCGTTGAAGGCCGAGCCGGTCGGGTTGTAGGGGATCAGGTTGACCTTGAACACGTGCGGATCGAGGGCGTCGGCGAGCTGGACGGCCTGAGCATGGGAGTCGTTGACGCCAGCGAGCATCACGTACTCGACGAACACCTTGCGCCGCTTAAGCTCGTAGAACGAGCTGCAGGCAGCGAGCACATCCGCCAGCGGATAGCGGTCGTTGACCGGCATCAGCTCGGAGCGAAGCGCAGGATCGGCCGCATGCAATGACAGTGCCAACCGCACCGGCATCCGCTCCTGCGCGAGACGCTCGATCCCCGGGATCCAGCCGACGGTCGAGATCGCAGTGCGCCGATGCGTGACGCCGGCGTCTGGGAGCCTCGCGCATGCGCCCAGCACCGCGTCGAGGTTCATCATCGGCTCGCCCATGCCCATGAAGACGGCGTGATCGACGCTGCCAAGGCGCCGGAAGTGCAGCGCCTGGTCGAGAATCTCCGACGCTGTGAGATTGCGTCCGAACCGCATCTGGCCGGTCGCGCAGAAGCTGCAGGTGAGCGGGCATCCCGACTGCGAGGAGACGCAGATCGAGCGCCGCCCGTCGCGGTAGACCATCAGCACCGCTTCGATCGGCCGGCCATCGCCGGTTCGGAAGAGCGCCTTCACGGTTCCGTCCCGAGCCCGGGACTCGTGCTCGACGGCGAGGGTCGAGAAAGGGACCTCGGCGGCCAGAGTCTCCCGCAGGCTGCGCGGCAGGTCGGTCATCTCTTCATAGGACGTCGAGCCGTGCGCCGCCCACCTCCAGATCTGACGAGCCCGGAAGGCCGGCTCGCCTCGCGCGGACAGCGTGCGCTCGAGTAGTTCGAGATCCATATCTAGCCTATGGTGGCAGCGTGCGGCTTGGGAAGTTCCTCGCGTCGGCCGGAGTCGCGTCGCGGCGTGCCGCGGAAGAGCTGATCCGTGACGAGCGCGTGACGATCGCGGGAGTCGTCGTGACCGATCCGGCGCGGGATGTCACCGCCGAGGACAAGGTCGCGGTCGACGGCGACCAGGTTGGCGTACCGACCGGCCGCGTCGTCTACGCCGTAAACAAGCCGGCCGGTGTGGTCTCGACCGCGCGCGATCCGCAGGGGCGCCCTACGGTTGTCTCGCTGGCGCCCGCGAACGTCCGGCTCTATCCGGTCGGCCGGCTCGACATCGACACGACCGGCCTGATCCTGCTGACCAACGACGGCGAGCTCGCGCATCGGCTGACGCACCCGCGCTTCGAGGTCCCGAAGGTATACCGGGCGATCGTGTCGCGACCACCCGTACGCGAGCGGGCGCTGCGGGCGCTGCGGGAAGGGGTCGAGCTCGACGACGGCACGACATCGCCGGCGGCCGTGAGGCGCGTCGGGCCTGACGTGCTGGAGATCACGATCCACGAGGGTCGCAAGCGCCAGGTGAGGCGGATGTGCGAGGCGGTCGGCCATCCGGTGAGGCGGCTCGAGCGGGTGCGCTTCGGGTCCCTCGAGCTCGGCTCGCTGCGCGCGGGGGCCGTCAGGGAGCTCACCGCTGAGGAGATCAGTGCGCTGCGCCGGGTTGCTGGAGGATGAGTCCGTCGTTTCGCAGCGTCGTGGTCGTGAGCGCGCGCGACACCATCTGTCTGGTCAGGTACACCGGTTTGGCGGCTTTGAGCCGCAGCAGCGTGAACTGCGCGATGTGCTGCTCGCCGACGACGCTGAATCCGGGCACCGGGACCGAGGCCGGTGCCTTGGACGGGATCAGATTGCATGCGGCGCCCCACCAGCAGGCGACCTGCTGGGGCGACCGGATCGAGATCACGTCCAGCTCGTCGACGAGCGCGCCGCCGTGACGGATGAACCTCAGTCGCGGCTGATACAGCGACAGCGGCAGCAGGGTCTTGTAGTGCTGGATCAGGATCGCCCGCCCGGCGTGTGCCGGCGCCGATCCGAGCGCGCGCGCGACGGGCCGCCAATCGGGCCGCTGAAGGTCGCGGTCGACGGCGACCCCGACGACGGCGACCACACCGGTCGCGCACAGCACGGCCACGCCCGCGAGGCCGACCATGCGTGCGCGCGGTGCGCCGAGGCCCGCGGCGACGACGAGCGCCAGTGGGAGCCAGAGCACGATGATGTTGCGCGTGATCAGGTCATCGACGCCGGCGGCGAGGAGGGCGAGCATCACGGCCGCTCCGGCGCCGGCAAGCGCTCCCGCGATCCGAGCGCAGCGGCGCTCAGCCTGACCCCCGCGCCGCCACAGCAGCGCCACGGACATGACGATGACGATCGCGTCGAGCGTTCGCAGCCAGCGACCCGCCGGCGCTCCGAACCCGAGTAGGAACTGCGGCGCCACCTGGCTGAGCCGAACGTGCAGCGGGATCTTCGCGATCCAGTTCGAGTTTCCGGTGCCCTGCTGGCTGATCGCGAGCGGGATCAGGGCTAGGCCGGCGACGGCGATCAGCGCGACAGCGACCTGTACCGAGCGGCGGCGCCGGTGCGCGAACAGCAGCCAGGCGGCTTCGGGGACCACCGCGATCACGGCGAAATAGTGCGTCGCCAACGCGAGCGCGCAAGCGCCTGCCCAGGCCGCAAGCGTTCGCGAGGTCGGGGCCGACAGCGCGTAGGCGAAGGTCAGCACCGTCGTCGCGCCCAGCAGCACGACCAGCTCGTATGAGCGCGCTTCCTGCGAGTACCAGATCAAGATCGGGCTGGTGGCCGCCAGGGCCGCCACGATCAGGCCTGTGCGGCGCGAGGTCAGCTTGGCGCCCGCACCGTAGGCGACCGGGACGGTGAGGACACCCGCCACCGCCGACAGCGAGCGTAGGCCCGCCTCGCCGAAACCGAAGATCCGGGCCCACACCCACGCAATGCAGTAGTACAGCGGCGGCGTCGACTCCGTCTGCGGGAGCAACCCCAGCATCTTGCCGGGCGAGAAGTGGACGAGCAGCGCGGTGTTCGCCTCGTCGAACCAGAACCCCTGGTGGCCGATCCTGGCAAAGCGGAGCACGGCCGCCAGGAGGGTCAGGCCGGCGACTGCAAGCAGCGGGTTGGTGTCGAGTGCCCCGGCGCGTGAACTCGGGCCTCGCGCGTTCTCGCCAAGCGCGACGACGCTCACGGTGCGCAGATGCTACGGCACGGTCACGGTGCCCATCAAACGCACATCTCGCACCCCTCCTCCTAACCTGATCGCAACCGGGCTGGTGACCCTTCCAACACAGCTCCCAGCACCATTCCGGCGATGCGGGACGACCTCGGTACGGGCGAGCTTTCGGCTGCTCCTGGCGCGGTCGCGAGCGTGGGAGCCGGGCACGGCGAGACGACGATCGTACTTCCGCACGTCGCACTGCCCGGTGCACGCTGGCGGGTGCCCAGTCTGCGCGTGTCATTCGCGGGCCCGGTTTACGGGCGGGTCGCGCTGGGTTCGCTGTTTGCCGGGTGCCTGGCGGTGGTGGTGTTCGCAGCCGCCGGTCCCACGGTGCTCGTCCCGAGCAGCGCGTACGCGTTCCCCGCCTGGGTGGCGGGACCGCTGGACGGCCTGTTCGGTCACCTGATCGCGGATCCGCTGACGCTGAGCTATGGGCTGAGTGCCGTCGTGGTGGCGATGACGGTCGCGTATGTGGTTGCGTTGGCGTCGGTTCGGATGCTGTCGATGCGGACGATCGTGATCGCGATCGTGGCGTTTCACGTGGTGCTGCTGCTGGGCCCGCCGCTCCAGCTCACCGACCTCTTCAACTACCTCGGCTACGCGCGCCTTGGGGCGCTGCATCACCTCAGCCCGTACTCGCATGTCATCGCGGGTGAGCAACAGGACCCCATCTACGGGCTGACCAGCTGGCACAACCTGCCGAGCCCGTATGGCCCCGCATTCACCTTGCTCACGTACCCCCTTGCGCTGCTGCCGCTGCCGGTGGCGTACTGGGTTCTGAAGCTGGCGACGGTGCTGGCCAGTCTCGGCTTCATCGCATTGGTCTGGCGCTGTGCCCGGCAGCTCGGTCGCGATCCGCGGTTCGCGGTCCTGTTCGTCG
>Ga0302326_10004596_pt1 | contig 31898 bp, 30 predicted proteins | sample Palsa_T0_3_FD_202264 | JGI IMG/M metagenome (GOLD analysis project Ga0302326, IMG submission 202264) | Peat permafrost microbial communities from Stordalen Mire near Abisko, Sweden - Palsa_T0_3 | ecosystem: Environmental > Terrestrial > Soil > Palsa > Peat permafrost | place: Sweden: Abisko...
TTTGCCGAGGCCGCCAACGCAGAGGGTGGCGGCGCTGAGCTACGGGTCAGCTTCGGTCCGACGCTGACGCTCGGTGAGGAGCCGCTCGCTACAGATGGACTTCGCGGTAGCTGACGAGCTGCACGCCTAGCGCCTCGACCTCCTGTCGCAACCCAGGCTCGGTCAGGGTGGCCAGTTCGACGGCGCGCTCATCCAGGTAGCTCGAGCGGAAGTCGCCGATCACCCGCGCCGGGTGGCAGGTGAGCTCGGTCGCGGTCCCCAGCGCCTCGTTCGCGATCAGGTGGACGAGGAACGGGCGCCGGATGTAGCCGAGGTTCGTCACCCCGACCTCCCACTGCGCCCAGAAGCCGCCGATGTAGGCGACGCGGCCGTCGTGGCGGACGGGCACGCCGAGCGGCTCGGCGAGCGCCCGAAACAGCTGCAGGCGCTCGTCGTCGGCATGGACGTGGTGGTGGGAGTCGATGTGCGTCGGCTCGGCGCCGGTCAGCTCCCGGAAGCGCTCGAGCTGTGCTTCGAACAGCTCGCCCGCCTGCGCCGGATCGTCGAGGTCGTGAAGGTGATCCTCCTCGAAGTGAAGCCCCACCGAGAGCGCGGGGTGCGACCCGAGCAGACCGGCGGCGTGGTCGGCGCCCGGTCGGTTGACCATCAGGCTCGCGCTGGTGACGATCCCGTTCGCGTGTGCCTCCACGATTCCGTCGTTGACGCCCGGGGACAGCCCGAGGTCGTCTGCGTTGACTATGAGCTGACGCATCGCGCAAGCCTCGAGCTCACCGCGGAGTCTCGCTCGGCATCGTCCGGCGTAGGCATGGTGACGCCATTGTCGTCTGCCCAGCGGCCGGACGAGGTCAGCACCTTCGCGGCCCGCCGCTTTTCTGCAGGCTCGATGAGATAAACGTTGATCTTTCAGCGCAACACTTGCGCGACGATCGGGACGGACCGAAATTGTGGGTGGAAGTGTTGGCGCGTTCCCCGAGTGGGCCGCCATGGGTAGCGTGAGCCGCGCGTGGTGCGCCCGTCGCCGGCACTCCCACCAATTGTGCTCGGCCAGCCCTCGGGCTGGCCGAGCATCTTTTCAGCCCCGCCGACCGGCGACCTCAGCCCCGCCGACCGGCGACCTCAGCCCCGCCGACCGGCGACCTCAGCCCCGCCGACCGGCGACCTCAGCCCCGCCGACCGGCGACCTCAGCCCCGCCGACCGGCGACCCATCGCTCGATCAGCCGGCGTGCGATCGACACGGCCGGCGGCAGCTCGAGCTCGGTGCTCCCCCCGCGGACGGCCGCGCGTGCCGCTTCGAGCGTGAACCAGCGGACATCCTCGAGCTCTCCGTCCTGCGCCGTAGGCTCCCCTCCGTCCGAACGAGCCTCGAAGCCGAGCATCAGCGACGAGGGGAACGGCCAGGGCTGGGAGGCAACGTAGCGCGCGTCGTGCACCTCGATGCCCGACTCCTCGCGGACCTCGCGCGCGACCGCCTCCTCGAGCGTCTCCCCCGGGGCGACATAGCCCGCGAGCACCGAATAGCGCAGCGGCGGCCAGTTGGCGTGGCGGCCGAGGAGCAGCTGCCCGCCGCCCTCGACGAGCATGATCACGACCGGGTCGGTGCGCGGGAAATGGACCGCTGCGCAGCTGGGGCAGCGCCGTGAGTAGCCCGCCTCTGCGATCCGCGTGGCGGTTCCGCAGTTCGGGCAGAACCGGTGTCCGCGATGCCAGTTCAGCAGCGCCGTCAGGTACGCCGCGAGGCCGCCCTCCGAACGCGGGAGCATCGCGGCGGCGGCGCGGAGCGCGACCACCTCTGCGCCGCGGGTGAGAGTCGCCCGCGAGGCGCGTGCGACTGCGTCGAGGTCGAGGGCGAACAGGGCCCGGTCCTGCTCTAGCCCGAGCAGCACCGGCTCCGCGATCACGACGCCGACACTCGCCAGTTCGCCGGTCGAGCGTCTGACCAGATCCGTCGGGCCGGCGCCGTCACTGACCAGCACCCCGTCGCGACTGGCGAACACTGCCCGGCTGGTGGGATCGTGCACCCGCCGCGCGACCCACTCAGGGTCGGCGCGCAGGGTCGCGGCACGGTCGAGCGCCATCCCGGAGAACCAGGTCCGGGGCTCGGCTATTCAGCGCTCCATGAGGCCAGTGTGCCGCTCTTGTCGGCGGCCCTGAGTTCGTTCAGGCCGCCGAGGGGCTCGCCGTCGACAATGATCTGCGGAAAGCTCGTGAGTCCGGTGACGCCGGCCAGCTCGGTTTGGAGCTCCGGGTGCGGCCCGAGGTTGACCTCTTCGAACGAGACGCCGCGCTTGGAGAGCAGCGTCTTGGCGTGCTCACAGAAGTTGCACGCGTCGGTGGAGAAGAGGATCACGCGGCGCGGCACGTCGCCGAGTATAAGAGCGGGCGTGAGCGAAGGCGCCTGCTGGCTGGGTCTTGACCTTGGCACGCAAAGCGTGCGCGCTCTAGCTGTCGCTTCGAACGGAGAGATCCTCGCCGCTGCATCGCGCCCGCTTACGAGCCACCGGGACGGTGCTCGTCACGAACAGGACCCCGAGCAGTGGTGGGACGCCCTCTCGGCCGCGTGTCGCGCTGTCACCGCCGACGTGCCGCCGGCCTCGATCGGGGCCCTGGCCGTCTGCGGGACCTCGGGCACGATCGTGCTCGTCGACGCCGCCGGCGACCCGACGACGCCCGGGCTGATGTACGACGACTTACGCGCGCGGGCGGAGGCCGAACAGGCCAACGAGGCCGGAGCGGCGGTGTGGGATGCGCTCGGGTACAGGATCCAGCCGTCGTGGGCGCTCCCCAAGCTGCTGTGGCTGCTACGCGAGCAGGCGGACCGGGCGCGCGGAGCGCGGCTCGCCCATCAGGCCGACTTTGTCACTCGCAAGCTGATCGGACATGCGGTGCCGACCGACAGCAGTCACGCCCTGAAGACCGGGTACGACCTGCTCCGAGACACCTGGCCAGATGACGTGATGCACGTCTTGGGCGTCCCCGACGGGATGCTGCCGGATGTGGTGCGATCGGGCACCAGGCTCGGCGCGGTCGGCCGCGCCGGCGCCGGGGCGACAGGAGTTCCCGAAGGGACCCCCGTCATCGCCGGAATGACCGATGGGTGCGCGGCGCAGCTCGCCGCCGGGGCTCTCCGCGTCGGCGACTGGAGCTCGGTTCTCGGGACGACGCTGGTGCTCAAGGGCGTGGCGCCGGCTCCGATCCGAGATCCGCACGGCGCCGTCTATTCGCACCGCTCGCCTGACGGGCGCTGGTTGCCCGGCGGCGCGTCGAGTGTCGGCGCCGGCGCGCTCTCGCGCCACTTCCCGGATCGCGCGCTACCGGCGCTGGATCGGCTGGCGGCCGAGCGTGAGCCCGCCGGCGTGCTCGTGTACCCGCTCGTCTCTCGCGGCGAGCGCTTTCCGTTCGCGGCGCCCGAGGCTGAGGGCTTCATGGTCGGTGACCCCGCCGATGAGGCCGACCACTTCGCCGGTCTGCTGCAGGGGATCGCCTACGTTGAGCGGCTGTGCTTCGACTACCTCGACCGCCTCGGCGCGCCGACCGGCGGGGAGTTGACGATGACCGGTGGAGCTGCGCGCAGCCGGTACTGGTGCCAGCTGCGCGCCGACGTTCTGGGCCGCAAGGTCCGGCTCCTCGAGTGCTCGGAGCCTGCGCTCGGGATGGCCCTGCTCGCCGCCTCGGAGCACGGATCGCCGGCGGCGACCGCGCACATGATGGTGCGCGTTCGTGAGATCATCGAGCCGCGGCAGGACCACGCCGGTCGGTTCCGCGAGCCCTACCTCAGCCTGGTCGACGAGCTCGAGCGCCGCGGCTGGCTCGAACCGGGCCTCGCGGGCCACGCCCGGGCGAGAGCGTTGGGCGAGCCGAACTAGCGTCCCAGCGTGCGCACGAGCTCACGCGCACGCGGACGCATGCCGCCGATGAGCTCGCGCACCATCTGGAGACCAGCTCGCAGATCTGCGTCGCCGAACTCGACCGGCAGCATCGAATCCTGCAGCGTCGACAGCGTGCCGTCCGCCTTGGCGGCGGTTTCGACCGCATCGTCGATCAGGTCCTTCACACTGTGTGACGGTGCTCCCAGCGATGCCGGCTCAAACCTGCGGGTCGGTAGGCCGTGGCGGGAGGCGAACTCGGCATGGGTGCGCTGCGCCCGGCCGTAGGCGCGCTGAACGGGTCGGAACAACTCCTGCTCCAGCCTGTCCGCGGTCTGTTCATCGAGACGCTCGTAGGCTTCCCCGAGCGACCCGAGGGCGAGGCCGATGTCGTCGGTTGCCTCGGCGACGGCATCGAGTAGCTGCTGCCTTGCGTCCGCGTTGGTGATCGCCATGGTTCCTTAGATTATTGCCTGACGGCTGTCGAGGGTCGCCAGGGTTGGCGGCCGAAGCCGCGACCTGGCATCCTCAAGATGGATGAGCGTCGACATCCCCCCCGACGATCCAGAGGCCGCTGCTACGGACACGCTGGCGCTGATCGTCGGATGCGAGTTCGAGTTCGAGGCCGCCCAGCCGATTGCGGCGGTCATGCAGGTCGCCCCGAGCCCCGGGCCGGGGATGCAGATCCAACGCGAGCAATGGCATACGGCTTCTGACCACCACGGCTACCTGGACCGCTACGAGAACCGTTGCGAGCGGTTCACGATCGACGCCGGCAGCTCACGGATCGCCTACGAGGCCGAGCTGCTGCTCTCCGATCCGGCCGATGTGATCGAGCCGGACGCGCCGGAGACGCCTGTGGCGGCGCTGCCCGACGAGGCCTTGAGCTTCGTGATGCCGAGCAGGTTCTGCCTGCCCGACGAGCTCGGGGCCGTGGCCTGGCAGCTCTTTGGCGAGATGCCGGCCGGGTGGGGGCGGGTCCAGGCGATCGTCGATTATGTGCACGGCCACCTCCAGTTCATGCCCGGCGCGTCCAATCCGTGGACGACCGCCGCCGACGCTTACCGGGCGGGCCAGGGCGTGTGTCGCGACTTCGCCCACCTCGCGATCACCTTCTGCCGCGCCTTGAACATCCCCGCGCGGTACGTGTTCGGCTACATCCCTGACGTCGGCGTCCCTCCACCCGACGAGGAGATGGACTTCGCAGCCTGGTTCGAAGCGTATCTCGACGGTCGCTGGCACACGTTCGACGCCCGCAACAACACCCCCAGGATCGGGCGCGTGGTCGTCGGGCGTGGCCGGGACGCGATCGACGTCGCGCTGATCACGTCGTTCGGCCCCCACACGCTGACGGGGTTCCAGGTCCGCGCGGAGGAGATCCCGCCGCAGGCGTCCTAGCCGGCTCGATATGGCCGACGGAACGATCATCCAGTGTTCGAACTGCGGGACGAAGAACCGGGTACGGCCGACCCCCACCGGGATACCGCGCTGCAGCGTCTGTCACACCGTGCTCCCGTGGATCGTGGATGCCGAGCCGGCCGGCTTCGAGGACGAGATCAGGGCGTCGGTGCCGGTCCTAGTGGATTTCTGGGCGCCCTGGTGCGGTCCATGCAGGATGGTCTCGCCGCTCGTCGAGCGCGTCGGACGCGACAACGCGGGCCGTATGAAGGTCGTGAAGCTCAACGTCGACGATGCGCCGGAGATCTCGGCGCGCTACGAGGTCCGCGGGATTCCGCTTCTCGTGGTGATCTGCGACGGCAGTGAAGTCGATCGGCTGGTCGGCGCGGCACCGCTGGAACAGCTCCGTGCGTGGCTGGAGCCTCATCTCCCCGCCGCGACCGGGGAGCACGTGCACCACGTCGAGTAGACAGCCACCCGCTCCCGCCGGTAGAACTCCGCGGGGATGAACACCGAAGCGCGCGTTGTGCTCGTGCGTGGCAGCGGCGACGTGGGATCGGCCGTGGCCCACCGGCTGTACGAATCGGGACACCCGGTCGTGATGCACGACGTACCCCTGCCCGCGGCGCCGCGGCGCGGCATGGCGTTCACGGACGCCGTGTTCGACGGTGTCTGCGTGCTCGAGGGCGTCGCGGCACGTCGTGTCGACGAGCTCGCAGCGTTGCCGCGGGCGCTTGCCGAACCGGGGCATCTCTGCATCACCACGCTTGATCTCGAGTCAGTGCTCGAGGCGGTGCGGCCGGATGTCCTGGTCGATGCACGGATGCGCAAGCGCGCCCATCCCGAACGGCAGCTGGAGCTCGCGCCACTGACGATCGGCCTCGGCCCGAACTTCGTCGCCGGCGAGACCACCCATCTCGCGATCGAGACGCAGTGGGGAGACGAGCTCGGAGCGGTCCTTCGCAGCGGCGCCACCAACGCCCTGGCCGGCGAGCCCCGCAACTTCGCCGGCCACGCGCGCGACCGCTTCGTCTACGCGCCGGCGTCTGGGGTCCTGCGAACGAGCGCGGCGATCGGCCAGCGCGTATCGGCCGGCGAGCTGGTCGCATCGATCGGCGACGAGAAGCTCTTGGCGCCGGTCGACGGGATTCTCCGCGGGCTCACCCATGACGGCGTACCGGTCGAGGCGGGGGCGAAGGTGGTGGAGGTCGACCCGCGCGGTGAGATTCAGGCCGTGATCGGGATGGGCCAGCGCCCGATGCGCATCGCCGAGGGAGTGTCGGCCGCGATCGCGCTGGGGGCGACGGTGGCGTGAGCGACGCCTCGCCCGAGCCGCAGCTTGCGCGCGAGAAGTGGAACCGACGCTACACCGAGAAAGGTCTGCGGCCGTTCCCCGATCGGCCGGCCGAATGGTTGGTGGAGAACCGCTCGTATCTGATCGAGAACCGCTCGTCTCTGGTCGGCTCCGCCGGCCGCCGCGCTCTTGACGTCGCATGTGGCGACGGGAGAAACGCCCTGTATCTCGCGCAGCTCGGATTCGACGTCGTCGCTGTCGACGTCTCCGACGTGGCGGTCACGTCCCTGCGCGCCGCCGCTGCCGATCGCGGCCTCGACGAGAGTCGCCCCCTGGGCGATTCTCGCAAGCGACGAGCCGCTAGGCGAGGCGCCATAGACGAGAATCGCCCCCTGGGCGATTCTCGCAAGCGACGAGCCGCTAGGCGAGGCGCCATAGACGCACGTCAGGTCGACCTCGAACACGAGCCTCTGCCTGCCGAACGCTTCGATGTGATCGTGCAGCTCAACTATCTCCAGCGTGACTTGTTCGGGCCGCTCGCCAGAGCACTCACGGTGGGCGGAATCCTGCTCGTGGAGACGGTCACGCGGGCGCACGTGGAGGAGCTCGGCAACGACTTCGATCCGCGTTTCGTCCTCGACTACAACGAGCTCCTTCAGTCGTTCCCGGATCTCCACATCCTCCACTACCGCGAAGGACTGGCCGATCGCTCCGGGAGGCCGAGAGCGGTCGCGAGCCTCGTCGCCGAGCGCCGAGCCCCGAGCGCCGAGCCCCGAGCGCCGAGGGCCGAGCGCCGAGGCTAGGTCTCCCCGACGATCAGCAGGTAGCCGGCGTCGATCGCCATCGTCCCGTCGGTGGCGGTGTTGGCGGCTGCGTACATGCTGCGGAGCCGGCTCTCCGCCTCAGGCCAGTGACCGGCGGCCTCGAGCGCCGCTCGTGCGGCCATCAGCGGCCCGAGACGCTCCTGCAGAGTGCTCAGGTAGTGCTCGACCGACTCATCGGCGAGCGTGACCGTGGCCGGCTCGAAGCTGAGCGCAGCCGCTCCGGCGAGCATCTCCCGTGCATGCTCCTCGACGCCCCAGAGGACCGGCGAGGTGGCGTCGGCCGGTGGGGGAATGAATGTGGCCTGCGCGGCGATCATCTGACCCATCACGCTCTCGGGCACCCACGAAGTCATCGCCACGGTCCCGCCGGGCCGTGTCACGCGCAGCAGCTCGGCGCCGGCGCGGTCATGCCGGGGAGCGAAGATCGCGCCGAAGACGGAGATGACGCGGTCGAACTCGTGATCGGCGAACGGAAGCTCCTCCGCGTCGCCTTCCACCCAGTCGACCTCGAGGCCTTCCGAGGTCGCCCTGCCACGGGCGAACTCGAGCAGCGCCGGGCTGAGATCGAGGCCGGTGACGCGCGCGCCCGCGCGTGCAGCCCACAGCGCCGCGTTCCCGCTCCCGGTGGCGACGTCGAGCACCCGCTCACCAGGCTGCACCCCGGCTCGCTCGACCGTCAGCCTCGAGGCGCTGTCGATCAGCTGCGCGAAGCTCGGGTAATCACCCAGCCCCCATACCCAGCGCTGCGCCTGCTTGAACTGCTCGAGATCCATCGACTGGCCTGCCTTCGGACGAGCGATCGGTGTGCTCGAATCGTATCGGCCCGGACCTTTATCCGGTCTCCGGCAGCTCGACCCTCACCGCGGCGGCGAGGCCGAAATCTGGTCCCACGGTCATCAGCTTCCAAGCTCTGCCGTCCTCCGTCGACGCGGCCAGGCAGAACCGTCCCATCACGATCGAAAGGCCTCGCGACCACACGTCCGCCAGCCAGGCGAAGGGCAGCTCCGCCCGGACGGCGCCCTCGCATTCGCTGAGGGTCGGCTGGTGCCGACTCGCGACAAGGTCCAGCTCGACCTCGAGGTCAGCCCGCCCAAGCCAGTTACGCACCGCAGCGGCGAGCCGACCCTGCATGCTCGCGTGTAGCACTGGGCGGGCCGCTGCGACGGCGCTGTCGGGCCGCTCGAACCGCTGCGCCCAGGTGGCCGCGACGTTTGCCACCAGCCGGTCCTGCAGTCCACCGCCGAGGCCGAGCAGCGCTACCAGCTCGCTCTCGGCCGGTGTTCTGAGCGAGAGCCCAACCGTCTGACCGGGGCGGCTCACGATCGGGGCGTACGAGGTCCACCCCCGTGCAGCGATCGCACGCCGGCGCGACGGCAGCCGCAGCAGCGACCGGGGCGCCATGCGCGAACGTGGCACCCCGGTCGGCATCGGGACTGCCTGGGTGCCAAGCTGAGCCGTCCAGTCCGCTTGCGCGGCGAGCGGATCAGAGGGGCCACGGCTCGCGAGCACGAGCACGCGCGGGTCATCGGCGTGGCGCGCCCAGGCGTCGAGCACATCGACGCACGTGCAGCGCTCGCCGCCGAGCGCGGCGAGTGCGCGCTCGGCCTCGAGATCGTCGTGATCGAGCGCATGCAGTGCGCCTTCCTGCCATCGCAGGCGGTGGCTGTGCTCCCCGCAGAGCACCGTTGCCTGAGCCGGCAGCAGGCCTGACCACCACGGGTTCATCTGCGCATCCTGTCGGCTCCGGCGGGCTCTGTGGCCCATCGCAGCGAGAAGCCGATCACCGCACGCGTGGTTTCCGCGGTCGGCAGGATCTCGAGCTGAGTCGCACTCGGATCGAGCGCCGGCCGGAAGCCGATCGATCCCTGCCCGTAGTTCCCGTTGGAGCTCCAGTAGGCGGTGTGCCCGAGGTAATGGTTGCCACGATCGTCTCTAGCCCACCACGCGAGCTGTCGCGGCTGCACGCTCCAATCGGACGCCACCGGATGACCGATCCCCCCCGTCGGGGAGACCTCAACCTCGACCTGGAACGCCTCCCGGTCGGATCTGAGATCGAGCACCGCCACGCTGAATCCCTCGAACACGGGCGTCACGGCGCCGAGCACGATCGATCCGGTCGGCCCGTCGCGGCGGCCCTGCCTGACCAGGAGCGAGCGCCACGATTCGGGAATCTGGCCGACCTGATGAGCCATGCCGGGGGCAGCGCCAGGTGCGCTCGGCTGCATGGCGTCTGTCACCGCACGCAGCCCATCGAGCAGCGGATCATCGGCAGACAGAGCGCCGGCGGCGACCAGAGCGTCGATCGCGGGCTCGATGCTGTTGTGCCCGTGAAGCTCGTGCCGCCAGGCTATCTGGCACCACAGGTACCGATGTGCGGGGTTTTGCTCGGGCAGGCGCTCCAGTGACACATCGAAGCCGGACGCTTCGCTCGTCAGCTCGAGTCTCGTCCCGTCGAGTTCGATCCACGCTGTGTCGGGCGCGAGCGGTCGGACCGTCGTCAGCGTGCCAAGCATGCCCTCGTTTGAGCCGCTGCCGACGAAATGCGCGGCCTCGGCCGTTCCGCGATCGTCGCTCAGCGTCGCCTGGGGCGGGCCGGCGCCTGACCACGGAAGTGAGGTGTCGGGGCGCCACATTACGGCGACCGAGGTTGCGTCCTCGGTCAAGCTCACCCAGCGGACGTGCACGGTTGCGTGAGGCTGCTCGATGGTTCGCTCGCACGGCACCATTCGTCGCGGCTTCAGCGGCTTGCCCTCGCGCCGGTGGGACCGCCCCGCCAGCATCGTCCGGCGGCGAAAGTGGGGATCGTTTCGCAGCGCGGCCGCGAGGCTGTAATCGTCGAGCACGGCGTCGGCTTGCGAAGCGGGGATGACGCCGATCGCGACCAGCGCGCCGGCCGCCTCGGAGATCGGCGGGCGCCACGGACCGCCGGTCGGATTGCCTCGATCGAGCAGCATCTGCTCGCCGATCAGCCGAAGGTAGAGCTCTGCGTCGAACGCCTCCACGATGCCACTGTCCCACATCGGCTTGTGTCGCACGCCAAACTAAGAGCATGGGAGACCAAGGGGCGGTCGTCGAGGCGCTCGGGGTCGCGATCGCGGCACGGGTGCCGGTGCTCCTGTGGGGTGCGCCGGGCACCGGCAAGACGTCGGTGATCCGCGCGATGGCTGCTGCTGCCGGGTGGCCATGCGAGACGGTGATCGCTTCGATCCGCGAGCCCTCCGACTTTGCCGGGCTGCCGATCGTTAGCAACGGAGCGAGCGGGGGAGGTGCGCAGGTGACCTTCGCGCCGCCGTCCTGGGCGGTCGCGCTCGCCGATGCCGGCCGAGGGGTGGCGTTCTTCGATGAGATCTCGACCGCGCCGCCGGCCGTGCAGGCCGCCCTCCTGCGTGTCGTGCTCGAGCGGACCGTCGGCGATCTGGTCCTCCCCGACTCGGTCTCCGTGGTGGCGGCGGCGAACCCACCCGAGCAGGCGGCGGACGGGTGGGAGCTGACTCCGCCGCTCGCGAATCGCTTCTGCCATCTCGACTGGCCTGTCGATGCGCGTACCGTCGCGGACGGCTTCTCGGGGGGGTGGGCAACGCCGGAGCCACCCGCGCTGGCCGATGGCTGGGAGCGCCGCATCCCGGTGGTGCGTACCTGGATCGCGGGCTTCGTCACCGTCCGTCCGATGCTCGCGCTGGCGGTTCCCGACGATGCGGCGGGGGCCGGGCGGGCATGGCCGAGCCCACGAACCTGGGATATGGCGGCACGCTTGCATGCCGCCGCCGAGGCCGGCGCGGTCGGCGAGCTCGCGACGTCGCAGCTCGTGCGAGGCTGCGTCGGCGCAGGCCCGGGGGTCGAATTCCTCACCTGGCTCGCCGAGGCGGACCTCCCCGACCCGGAGGCGGTGCTGGCCGATCCTGACAGCTTCGTGCTGCCGGAGCGAGGCGACCGCGCCTACGCTGCGCTGTCGTCGGTCGCGGCTGCCGTCGCCGCCGACCCGACGAACGGGCGCTGGGAGCGCGGCTGGCGTGCCTTCGGACGGGCCGCCGGCTCGGCGCCGGACGTGGCCGCCGCCGCGGCGAGGACGCTCGCCCGCTGCCGGCCCGACGGTGCCGCGATCCCAGATGAAGTGAAGGCATTCGCGCCGCTGCTGCGTGACGCCGGGCTGCTGTGAAAGCGCTCGACGCGCGTAAGGTCGCCGCCGCGCGGGTGTGGGCGACGGCGCGGATGCCTTACCTCGCGAGTGCGATGTTCGCCTGCGCTGTTGAGGCGGACCCCGATTCGGGGACGATCGCCGTCGACCGGAGCTGGCAGGTGAACGCCGACCCCGCGGTGGTCGAGGCCCTGAGCGTAGAGCAGCTCGGCCGGCTGCTCGTCCATCTCACCGGCCACCTGATCCGAGACCACGCAGGTCGAGCAGAACGGCTCGGTGTCGCCGAAGACAGCGCGCGAGCGCGCTGGAACCGGGTCACCGACGCCGAGATCAACGACGACCTGGAGGCCGGAGACTGCGTGCCGGGCGTCGCCCCAGACATGCCTTCAACGATTCGGTGCGCCACCGGTGGGCTCGCCGAGCACTACTTCGAGCACGCCTGCGATGGGCCGCGACGGTGGGACTGCGGTTCGGGTGCCGATGGTTCCCAACGGCCGAGCGACGGGGGAGACGGGATCGACTCCCAGCAGGCGGAGCTGCTGCGGCTCGGCGTCGCCGCGGAGATCCAGCGCGAGCACGCCCGGCAACCCGGCGCCGTAGCGGGCGGCTGGCTGCGCTGGGCCGAGAGCGTGCTGCCCTCGCGGATCGACTGGCGGAGGGTTCTCGCGGCGGAGGTACGTCGCGCCGTGGCCGCCGTCGCCGGAAGCGTCGACTACAGCTATCGACGACCGTCGCGTCGCGCCCACCTGAACCGTGATCTCGTACTGCCGACGCTCCACCGCCCGGTCCCCGATGTGGCGATCGTCTGCGACACGTCGGGCTCGATGAACGACCGGCTGCTGGCCCGCGCGCTGGCCGAGATCGAGGCCGTCCTCTCGCGCGCCGGTCTACGGCAGACGCGGGTGCGGGTCCTCGCGGTTGACACCACCGTCCACACCGCTCAGCGCGTCGGTCGTGCCGCCCAGGTCCAACTCGCCGGCGGCGGTGGAACTGACATGGGGGCAGGGATCGCCGCCGCCGCCGAGCTGCGTCCGAGACCGTCGATCGTGATCGTCCTCACCGACGGCTTGACACCGTGGCCCGAGCGGCCGCCGCGCGGGATTCGCGTCGTCGTCGGCCTGCTCAGCGAGGGCATCGGACCGCCGGACCGGGCCGGGCCGGAATGGGCGCGAACCGTGGTGATCGATGAACGTCACACGCCGTAGCCCGCCGAGCGAGATGTGAGAATGCGCTCATGCAACTGGGAAAGAGGCGGCGGCTCCTGCCGCTGCTGGTGCTCGCCGCGATCGCCGCAACGGTCGTGATCGAAGAGACCCAGGTCGTCTCGGCGAGTGCCCGTCTCGCGCTCGAGGCGCCGAACCCGTTCACGAATCCGGCGCTGCGAGCCTACCTGCGCGGCCGTGGTGGCAACGTCACGGCGGCCGCGTATGACGTGAACTCGGGCGCTACGTACGCCTACCGTCCGGGCGTCCGAGAGCAGACGGCGAGCATCATCAAGGTTGACATCCTTGCCACGCTGCTGCACGAGACGCAGGCCCACGGCGGGCTGAGCGGCGAGCAACAGGCGGTTGCGCAAGGGATGATCGAGGCCAGCGACAACGACGACGCGACGACGCTGTGGGATGAAGCCGGCGGCGCTCCCGCTGTGCAGGCGTTCGACGACGAGGCCGGGATGGGCCAGACGACCGCGAATGGTGCTTGGGGCCTCACCACCACGACCCCGCTCGACCAGCTGAAGCTGCTGCGTCTCGTGATGCTCCCGAACCGTCTCCTTGACTCCGCCTCGCGCGACTACGAGTACGAGCTGATGCGGCACATCATCCCGTTCGACACCTGGGGCGTCTCGGCCGGACTGGGTCAGGGCACGGCCGTGGCATTCAAGAACGGGTGGCTCCCGGTCGCGGCCGGGTGGCAGGTCAACAGCATCGGCCAGGTCACCGGCTCGGGACGTCACTACCTCATCGCGGTGATGACGAACGAAGAGCCCACCGAGGCTTACGGGATCGAAACGATCGAGCGCATCTCGGCTGCTACATGGCAGGCGCTGGCAGGCGAGACGCTGCTCGAGCTGGGGCCGCCACGCAAGTGACCCGGCGAGTACCCTGACCAGAATGGATGCCGATCGCGCCAGGGAACTGCTCGCCGCCGAACGGCAGCGCATCGAACAGGCGCTCGGCGCCCTCGACGGGGAAGGGCCGCTCGAGACCCCCGAGCGAAGGGAGCCGGGCGACTACGGCTCCGAAGACCTCTACCAGGACGAGTTCGACGCCGGCCGGCGCGAGCGCCTCCTCGAGGAGCTGGCTGGGCTCGAGCGTGCCGAGGCACGGCTCGCGGCGGGGACATACGGCCTCTCGGCCGGAAGCGGCGAGCCGATCCCGGACGCCCGTCTCGAGGCGATCCCGACCGCCGAGCGCACGGTCGAAGAAGAGGAGCACTACCGGCGCTCGTAGCGCCTACCTGCCGCCCGCGGGTCTGGCGCGCTCGTAGCGCCTACTCACCGCCCGCGGATCTGCCCCTGGCAAATCCGCCCGTGAAGTCGACGCAGTCGACTTCACCGCCGCGGTCGGGCGTGACGACGAGCATGCTGCGCCGGGCGCGCTCGGGGTGGGGGCGGACGGGGCGGATCTCCAGGCCGGCCGCCGCGCGCAGGACCTCCCGCATCTCCATCTCGGCGAAGGGGGCCGCGGCGCAGCGCCTGACACCGCCTCCAAAGGGAATCCAGGACATCGGGTTCGCCGGTGGGCCTTCGAGCCACCGCTCGGGCCGGAACGCGGCGGCGTCGGGCCAGAGGTCGTCCCGCCGCAGCGCGAGCCATAAGCAGGCGGCGACCTGGATGCCGCCCGGGAGCGGCCGGCCCGCTATTCGCGCCGGTTCGAGTAGCCGGCGTGGGGCGATCGTCAGCGCGGGGCGCGCACGGAGCACCTCCTTCACGACCGCGTCGAGGTAGGCGGGGTCGCCCTCGCGCAGACGCGCCTGCACGCCGGGGTGGCGGGCGAGTCGCTCGAACGCCCAGGCCAGCGATGCTGCCGAGCTGTCATGACCCCCGACGAGCAGCGCAACGAGCTGGTCGCGCAGGTGGCGGTCCGTCGGCGGGTTGCCGTCCTCGTCGTGCTGCTCGAGCAGTAGCGCAAGCACCGAATCACCGCGCGGTTCGGCCCGACGGCGGGCCACGACTTCGACCAGCAGCTCGTCGAAGCGCTCTACGGCGATGCGAAAGCGTCCCCACGGGCTGCGTGGTCCAAGGTCGCGCTGAACGAGCGCCATGGCAAGCATCCGCGGCAGTGAGCGAACGCTCTCGAGCGTGTTATCGACGGCGGCGCGCAGTTGCGTGGCCTCCTCGTCATCGCGGACGCCGAACACGACGCGCAGGATGATCTCGAGCGTCAGCCGGCGCATCCGCTCGAGGGCGACGACCCGGCCGCTCCACCCACCCAGCTCTCGCCGGGCAAGCTCAGCGACCATCGGCGCAAGCGCGCGCATCCGCTCGCCATGAAATGGCGTCTGCAACAGCCGTCGCTCGCGAAGATGCTCCTCGCCGTCGAGCAACAGGATTGAATGCGGACCCGCGAACGGGCGCAGGAACTCCCAGCTCTGCCCCGCCGGCGCGATTGCCGGATCCAGACGGAAGATCTGACGTACCGCGTCTGGGTCCGAGAAGAGCACCATCGGCTCCTCGGTCCAATAGGTGCGGATCGTGACGGGGTCGCCGAAGCGCTGGTGCGCGCTCCGCAGGAACGCTCCGGGCCGCGACATCCATGCGACGGTCTGCCAGGCGGCGGGAGCGCGCGGGCCGGGCGGCAGGTCCATGTCTCCGATGCTACGGGCTGTAGACGCCATGAAATGAGTCGCGCCCCGGGGCCGGCAGATATGAGGCCGGGCGGGGCGCGCTCGAGAGGGAGGAGAGATGTTGCCCGACCATCGTGGACCTGATCGCTTTAGATGTCAAATACGAGTATTGCCAATGATATATAGGCTGTGCTTATGGAACTCCGCCAGCTGCGCTACCTCGTAGCCCTCGCCGAGGAGCGTCAGTTCACGCGGGCGGCCGCACGCGAGCACATTGCGCAGCCGGCCATGTCCCAGCAGATCCGTCGTCTCGAGGACGAGCTCGGCCTCCCGCTCGTGGAGCGCACGACGCGACGAGTTGCGTTGACCGACGCCGGTGATCTGCTCGTCGCTCGTGCGCGCCGGATTCTCTCCGAGGTCGAGGCGGCACAGAACGAGATGCAGGGGCTGCGTGGCGTTCGGACCGGTCATGTGACGGTCGGCGCGATGCACACGATGGGTCCGGTCGACGTGTCGCTCGCACTCGCGATCTTCCGCAAGCGCCATCCCGGCGTCGAGCTGACCGTCCGCGAGCAGTCGAGCGAGGAGCTTGCGGAGATGCTCCGGGTCGATGAGCTTGACCTCGCATTTCTTTCAGTGACCGAGCGGATCGAGAGCCACGGACTGGGGCTCCAGCAGCTCATCTGCGAGGAGCTCGTCGCCGTTCTGCCGACGGAGCACCGGCTGGCGAGGCGTCGACGAGTCCGGATGGCCGAACTATCGAGCGAGGAGTTCATCAGTTACCGCGAGGGATCGAGATTACGGGAGTTGCTGGTCGCCGCCGGACGGGCGGCGGGCTACGAGCCGCGCGTGACGCTGGAGTCCAACGAGAGCCAGCGAATCCGGCGCCTGGTGGCCCGTGGGCTGGGCGTTGCGATCCTTCCCCGTTCCGACGCCGAGAGCCCGGGCGCCGAAGTCGCCATCCTGACCCTGATCGGCCCGGAGCTGACTCGCGACATCACGCTGGCGTGGCGCGAAGGACGTCGCCACGGACCCGCGGCCGCAGAGTTCCTGGCGCTCGCGCGAACTACCTTCACCGACGGCGGCCCCTACCCTAAACGCCGGGCCTCCAGCTGAGCAAGGTCGCGCTGTCGGGCGGGAGCGTGACCGGGTAGACGCCCTTCACCCGTGCGATCGACCCGTCCTCGGGCGGACCCGTGAGGATGCCGGTGTCGGTGCTGGAGCCGAAGCTCTGGCCGCCGAGCGAGACTCCGCTAGTCGCGGTGAGGCTCGGAGCGAGGAGCTGCTCGGACGCCGCGGGGCCTGTGGCTCCGGGGGGCGCGGTGAGCAGAACTTGCTCTGAGGACGCCCGTTCGTTGATCAGCACCACTCGGACCGTCTTGTTGTGCGCGACCGTTGCCCAGACCTTGACCGGTCCTGCTGGAACGGTCTTGACCGGCAGGATCCTCGAGCCCGGGGGTGCGGCCCGGCCGAACATGAGCATCGCGTAGTACTCGGGGAGCACCGACGCGCTCCGTTGACCTCCCGCATCGGTGAATGAGAAGGGCGCATAGATCGCGCCCGGGAAGGTGTGGAAGTTGACGCCGTCGACACCGGCCTGGTCGAGGGCGAACAGCGTGTCCAGTGCCCACAAAGCCGACGCGAACGTGTTGCTGACGCCGAGACGCCCGCCGCAGGTGACCGAGTTCAGCTCGCCAACGCGAAGCTCCAGGCCGTTGGCGTGCGCGACCTCCGCTGGCCCCGCCAAGCTCCGCGCCAGGTCGGTCGTCGAGGCGTCGCTCAGCAGATGCGCGATCGTGGGGTACAGCGGCGAGCTCGGAGGCGCGAAGCAGACGAGCGGGTAGAAGTGCAGCGTCACGAGCCGGAGGCTGGGCTCGGCGGTGATGAACTGCCCGAGTTTCGAGATCCACCCCGCCCCGCCGAGTGCCGGTCCCGCGATCGGCAGGCGCGGCAGCGCTCGGCGGACGGCAGAGAACTGCTTCAAATAGGTCCCGAAGTCATAGCGCGGACCGCGCACGTGGACGATCGCGCCGTGCGCGTTTCTGTACGCCGGAAAGGACTGATATACGTCTGGCTCATTGCCGACCTCGAGCGCCTCGATCGACCGGCGCCCGATCCCGGCAAGCAGGGCTCGCGCCTCGGCGGCCGCGAGCCGCGGATCGTTGGTCGCGAGGTTGATCCCCAGGATCAACCTCGCGCCCGTCGCTCGTGCGAGCGCCGCGGTCGTCTGCAGCCATCCGCGAGTGAGCGTGTAGTTGACGATGCCAGGCTGCCGAACGCCGCGGACGGGCCACCACGTCGTGTCCGTGCTGTCGCCGCCGATCCGAAGCACCGGCGTCCGGCCCGGCGCGAGGTTGCGGATCAGCTGCACGAGCGCGGGGTTGATCGCCGACGGGGCGCCGGCATATGCGGGCACGGCGCTGTACTCGAACGACAGGCCGACGAACCCCGCCGGAGTCGAGGCTCCCAGGGGGCCTGCCTGCACGATCGCGATCACAGCGGTACTGCGTGCGCTCGCCGCCTCGCCGGCCTGAACCCAGCCGGCCGTGGCCAGCGTCGCGACCAAGAGCGCTGCCGCGGCAATACGGACGGCTCGATTCCGCTCCCGCTCCTCGCTCCTGCGGAGCGACAGCTCTCGGGTCATGGTCCAGGCATGACGCAGTACACGCAACGCGTGAAGCTAGCAGCAGATCGCCGGCTTGTCCTAGGCGCGTGCTGCGTATAGGCGGATCTGGCGCGCTAACGTGCGGCCACTAAGTGCGGCGGATCAGCACTCGCGTGCGTCCTTCGGTACTGAGCCCGAGCGTGACGTCCGCATCTCCGACGGTGATGTCCTCAAGCCAGACCTGCTCACCGTCGTGAAGCGGCGCGAGCACGCTCACCTGCCGCATGACAGTCGCCAGCCGGGACATCTGCTCGACGCTGCCCTCCAGTTGATGAAGCCCGGATTCGCTGATCAGGGTCACCGCGATGCCGTCCGCGGTCCGATGAGCATCTAGGACGGAGAGGTTCATGAGGTGCGATTCACCACCCGAGCATGATCCGTGACCTGACCCGACTTCACGTCCCCCGGCGAGGGGGAACTTCGGGTGACGCCCGTGCCCGCATCGGGTGAGCGGCACCTACCCCGCCGCTGCCGGCGCCGGCCGCCGCGGTGAAACGTAGGGCTGGAAGGCAGTCCGGACGGCATCGGGCCACGGCCTCTTCCGGTGTCCATCGGTGTCGACGCAAACATGCCGGAGGAAGCCCGTCGTGATTACCTCGTCGTTCCTCAGGATCGTGAACCGGCTCGTAAGCGATGAGGTCGTCGGCGGGTCGAGGTCGACGCGCACGTCCAGTAGCTCGTCGAAATGGGCGGGTGCGAGGTAGCGAACGCCGGACTCCGCCACGACGACGTCGATACCGGACGCGACGAGCTCGCTGTACGGCGCTCCGAGTGCCTCAGCCAGCAGCGCGGTGTGCGCCATGTCGAACCACGTCAGGTAGTGGGCGTTGAAGACGTGGCCCTGCATGTCGCACTCGGCGTAGCGCACGTGGACGCGGTGGACAAACGGAGCGGGCACCGCGCCGCGATGATACGCCGCGCGGCGGTCCGGCAGAATAGGTGGCCAAAGGGACTGATCGCATCTGCCCGCATCCGACGACAAACTGACCGCCTCCGGCGAGCTCACCGTGACCGCCTCCGGCGAGCTCACCGCCGCTGTGGGCAAGCTGAGGCTCTGCTACGAGACGTTCGGCGCCGCGGAGGACCCGCCGCTGCTGCTGGTGATGGGGCTTGGCTCGCAGATGATCCTGTGGGACGACGCGTTCTGCGAGCTGCTGGCCGCTCAGGGCTTCTGGGTGATCCGTTTCGACAACCGTGATGTCGGCCGCTCGACGATCTTGCGCGAGGCGCAGGTCCCCAAGCGATGGCAGCTGGTGACTCGCGACGCTCGTGGCTCCGCCTACTCATTGGATGAGATGGCCACCGACGCGGTGGGCCTGCTTGATCACCTTGGGATCGGCGCCGCGCACGTTGTCGGCGCCTCGATGGGCGGGATGATCGCCCAGTTGATCGCCGTCAACTGTCCTGATCGCGTCCTCTCGCTGGTCTCGATCATGTCCACGACGGGCAACCGCCGCGTCGGCCGTCCCGAACCGCGAGTGGCGCTACGGATGCTGCGGAAGACATCGCGCGATCGCGACGGCTACATCGAGGACCATCTCGAGACCTACCGCACGATCGGATCGAAGGGACTCGACTTCGAAGAGCAGCACAAGCGTGAGCGGGCTGGACGTTGCTTTGATCGGGGGATCCATGCCGCCGGCACGGCGCGCCAGATGGCGGCGATCGTGGTCGCGCCCGATCGGACCCCGTCGCTGAGAAACGTGCGGCTCCCGACGACCGTTATCCACGGCGACGCGGATCCGCTGGTCAACATCTCCGGCGGCCGCGCCACCGCGGAGGCGATCCCCGGTGCCAAGCTCGTGGTCCTGCCTGGCATGGGACACGACCTGCCGCGCGAGCTGTGGCCGCAGATCATCGACGCGATCGTCGAGAACGCCGCTTCGGCCGAGGGCTGAACGAGCCGGTGCGGGAGTACGCGTAGCCGAGACGCCGGATCGCGGGTGCTGACGTTACCCGCCGGCTTCGGACGTCGGAGGCGATGACGGCGGCCCGTCGAGGTCATCGTGGCGGTGCCTGGCGTGCCTGGCAGCCAATCCGCGGTCGGATCGGGATTTGACGTATCCCATCCCGATCTGGCGGACCGTCTCAACAAGGATCCCGATACCGATCAACACATAGAAGGCCGTGAAGACCCGGATCAACTCGCTGGTCAGCACCAGGCGAGGGTCGGACACGTTGGACGTCGTTAGCGTGCAGACGGCGAAGTAGAAGCTGTCGAGCACGTTCCACCCCTCGCTGAGCGAGTAGACGATCGTGCCGAGCGCAATCAGCGAGAGCGCTGATCCGAACAACACCCGGAAACCCGGTTCCCGTGCGGCATACCGGATCGCGCTCACGAGGCGGCGTAACGCGATGACGACGCCGAGCACCGCTAGATCGTCGCATCGCGATCGGATGTCAGCCGAGGAGCTTGTTAGGTTCGGACTCCTGCAAGCGGCGCTGGGTCAGGGGCGCCGACGGGCGCAGGATCATCGTCGTGGGCCGGATGTCCGCCGCGCATCAGCGACGCCGCGGCGGCGATCAAGCAGGCGCCGATCGCGAACAGGAAGGCCGCGTGCAGCCCGTCGCGAAACGGCACCGAGATCAGGTTGGGGAAGAACGAGTGGCCGGTCAGGATCGACTGGTTGTGGGCCGACAGCCCAAGCAGCACGTGGGAGCCAAGCAGATGCTGGATCGGGTTGTAGCCGAGGAACGCAGCGAACAGGATCGACACCGGAGGGAGCATCGATGCACCGTGCGCGGCGGCGGCGGAAACGCCGTGGGCCTCGAGGCCAGAGGTCATGGTCTGCGGCAGCGTGGAAGCCAGCCCGATGATCATCAGCGTGAAGAAGACGCCGATCGACAATACCTGCGCCGAGTTCTGGAACGTCTGGTTCATCGCGCCTCCAGCACCGCGGTCCGCTCGCGGCAGGCTGTTCATCACAGCAGCTCGGTTCGGTGAGGCGAACAGGCCCATCGAGATCCCGGTCAGCAGCAGGATCAGCCCGAAGGGCAGGTAGGAGAAGTTCGTCGGCAGCAGCAGAAGGAGACCGAAACCCACCGCCGTCAGCAGCATTCCCGCGGTGGCGAACGGCCGCGCGCCGAAGTGGTCTGACAGGTAACCGGAGACCGGTCCGGCGACGAGCAGCCCGACAGTCAATGGCAGCATGTAGATGCCGGCCCACAGAGGGGTCTCGGTGAAGTTGTATCCGTGCTGTGGCAGCCAGATGCCCTGCAGCCAGATGATCAGCATGAACATCAGGCCACCTCGTGCGAGCGAAGACAGAAAGGTCGAGAGGGTGCCGAACGTGAATGCGCGGATGCGGAACAGAGGCAGCCGGAACATCGGATCGTGCGAGCGGTGCTCGACGATCACGAACGCGACGAGCGAGACGACTCCGGCTGCGAGCAGGCTCAGCACCCGAGGACTGCCCCAGCCGACCGGGTGCCCGTCGGCAGGGCGGATGCCGTAGGTCACGGCCGTCATGATCAGGATCAGCCCGAGCGCGAAGGTTACGTTGCCCCACCAGTCGATCGGCGCCGCCTTCGGCGAGCTCAGCTCACGCAGGCTGCGGTACGCCCAGATCGTTCCCAAGATCCCCACGGGCACCGAGATCAGGAACACCAGACGCCAGTCGATGGGGGCGAGCACGCCGCCGAGCACCAGGCCGATGAAGAAGCCGCTGACGCCCACGATGTTGTTGATCCCCAGGGCCATTCCGCGCTGGTTAGCGGGGAACGCGTCGGTGATGATCGCGGCTGCGTTCGCCAGCAGACAGGCGCCGCCGATGCCCTGCACGACGCGCAGGCCGATCAGGTACGCCGCCCCGTCGCGGCCCTGCATCCAGTCGACGGCGAGCAGCAGCGACGCGACGGTGTAGATCACGAACCCGAGCCTGTAGATCTTGACCCGGCCGACCATGTCTCCCAGCCGCCCGAGGGTGACGATCAGGACGCTCGTCACGACGAGGTACCCGAGAATCATCCAAAGCAGATAGAACGAGTTCGCAGGGATGAGCGGATCGAGATGGATGCCCCGGAAGATGTCGGGCATCGCAATGATCGTGATCGAGCCGTCCAGGGTGGCGAGCAGCACCGCCAGGGTGGCGTTCAGCAACGCAATCCACTTGTACCGATTCGGGTCGACCGTGCGCATCCGCTCCCCGACACAATACACAGGTCACCTGAACAGTTTTCCTGTCGATGGTCGATTAGACTGTCGCAATGTCGATCAAGGAACCGCCGACCGCCCTGCTGGCACATGAGCTTCGCGAGACGATCGGACGCCTCATTCGCCGGCTGCGCGCGGAGCCAGGCCCGTCGGTAGGCCGCCTCGCGGTGCTTGGCCGCCTCGACCGCGACGGCCCGTCGAGTATCAGCGCCCTCGCGACCTGCGAGAGCATGCGTCCCCAGTCGATGGCCCAGATCGTCCACGACCTCGAGACCGGCGGGCTCGTCTCGCGGCGGCCGGACCCCGCCGACGGCCGCCGAGCATTTGTCGAGCTGACGGCCGCCGGACTCGAGCTCCTAAGGGCAACGCGGGCCCAGCGCGAAACCTGGCTGACCGGGGCCTTGGAACGCGAACTCGATGCCGGCGAGCGGGCACTGGTCCACGATGCGCTCGCCCTGCTGGCTCGCGTCGCGGACGCCTGAAGCGCTGCGACAAGATCCCCGAGCTGCTCCCGTTCCGGCCCGAGCTACGGGACAAGTTCGTCGCCGACCCGCAAGACCGCGAACGCGTGGCGACGTTCAACGGGGCAATGCAGGCCGCGTACTACGTCGAATACGTTTAGCGGCGTCCTGAGTTCGGCGGTCCCGCCAACCCGAGCACCGCCTCGCGCATAGCCGGCGGCCAAAGAGCCGCGCCCTGGCACCAGGAATCGTCCTCTTCCTGACATCGGGCCCCCCGCACGCTCAAGGAATTTCCTCGCCCGGCCGAGGAACCTACAACGGGTGAACGATGTGAGAGGAAGCGGGGTCGGCCAGATGAGACGACGTACAGCGCTGCTTGCGACAGGATGTATCGCGCTGGCCATGATGGCTTTCTCCGCGAGCGCGTCGGCGAGCACCCTCAGCCTCGCGATCTTGCCGAGCATCGAGCCCGGGGGTTCCCTCGGCGCGACGATTACGGCCACCGGGACCGCGGAGCCGAACCTGTTCGGGAGCGACGAGCTCGACGTATTTGCCGGCCCAAGCGGCTCGACGTGTGCGCCTAGCGCGAGCGACGAGGATCAGAACCTAGGGTTTCCGATCTCTTCGAGCGCCGCATACCCGGGGTTCAGATTTGTGAACGGGACCTTCTCGCAAACTATCGGGTTTGGCTCAGGCAGCTCGCCAGGGACTAGCTATCTTGTGTGCGGGTATATAACCGAGGGTGGCATCTACCCGACGCCGGGTATAACGGAGGCCACCGCGCAAACTGTGGCCGTGCTGTCCCCGGTGGCCGTACCTCTGACACCTTCCCGGCCGTCAACGCCACCAGTGCCCGCAGCACAGCCGGCGCCCACGGGGACACTTCATCTCCGTCTGTCGTCGGCCAAAGTGACCGGTCGTCGATCAAGGGTGACCGTCACGATGAATGGGACGCTCTCGTCGACCGCCGCGCCTGCAACGCTCATCGTTGACATCGAGGACCCGCCGTGTGACGCAAGAGATGATTTCTCGACCGCCTCTGTGCGGGAGTCCGACTTCAAGACGATGCTGACGTCAACCGGCTCGTTTCGTCGATCGTTTGTTCATCGGTTCACCGGGAAGGCCCGGTCCTCTTCAGGGAACACAGTCGCGGTATGTGCCTATCTTGGTCACCCAGGCAGTGGCGTTCTGGAGGGCCAGCCCTCGGATGCCGTGTTTTATGCGCGAACGCGTGCCGATCTCCTTTTTTCAGGGCCTTTCTGAAAGCGCTGAAGGGACATCTTCACCTGGTGAGCGAGGATAGCGGCGATGCAGTCACCTGGCGCGGCCGGGATACGCCCTAAGCCCGGAACCTCAAACCTTAAGACGCAAGATAAGGCGAAAGCCCGATGGCGCCATACGGGCTTACTCATACCTTGGTCGCATCAGTCACCACCGCCCAGGAGGCAACGATGCACAGCCAGTTCAACTACATCATCGCCAAGGAACGCCACGCCGAGCTCATCCAGAACGCCGAGCGCGCACGGTTGATCGCCGATGCCAAAATCCGACGCCAGAAGAGGCAGCCCACGACGGCGCTGAGGTCGTTCCGCGGACGGATCACGGCAGCCGTCGTGCAACCGACGCCGAGCGCGGCTCGCGACGCTTCGTAGAACGATGACCCGCGATAATCGCGAGCGTGATCGGGCGTGTTTCCAGTCCACTTTTCGTGGGTCGGCGTGAGGAGTTGGCGGTCCTCGAGGCTGCTGTTGAGCGCGCCGCGGGAGGCGCGGGGGCGGTCGTGTTGATCGGCGCGGAGGCCGGGATGGGCAAGAGCCGCCTGGTCGCCGAGCTTGCCGCGGTGGCGACCCGGGCCGGCGCGACCGCGGTGCTGAAGGCAACCCGTTCTTCACCGAGGAGCTGCTGGCGACAGTCTACGAAGACGTCCTGGGACGACTTGGGACGAAAGCGGCCGTCAGGCGGAACGGCCGGTGCGTCGGTGCTGCTGTCCGATTGGGGTCGCCGATCGTGCGGCGGCACGCCTTGAGATCCGTGGCTCCTTCGGTGAGCGAGCGGAACCCCGGTTAGTCCGGCAACTTCCAACTGGTCGAGGCGCCTCGAGGTTAGGCTGATGATGAGCATGGGTCGAGGCGCTTCGTGATCACAAACCGGTCGCCCTCGGGGTGGGCGGGCTGTGGGTCCGGTTAGGGAGGCCGGGTGAGCGCGACAGCGCAGGCTCGGTCGCGCTTGCTGGGGCGGGATCGCGAGCTGGCGTCGTTGGTGGGGTTGGCGGGCCTCGCCGCAGGTGGAGAGGGTCAGGTCGCGATCGTCTCCGGTGAGGCGGGGATCGGCAAATCTGCGCTGGTAGCCGAATTGATCGCCTGGTGCGACCGGCATCGGTTCACGGTGCTGGCCGGTGTGGCCGACGAGATCGTGCAGAGCCGACCGTTCGGAGTGGTCGAGGACGCGCTTGCGAGCGCTGCCGGGCGGATCGCCGAACCGGGCGCCGGGTCGCCGGCCGGCATCAGCGCAGCACCGGACGCGGAGTGGCGGCTGGCGGAACTCGCCGGATCGACAGTTGCGCGGATCTGCGACGACGGACCGGTGGTGGTCGTACTGGATGATCTGCAGTGGGCGGATGAGCCCTCGCTGCTGGCCGTTCGAGCGATCGCCCAGCTGGCAGGGTCGCTGCCGCTGCCGCTGCTGCTCGTGGGCGTGTTGCGTCCTTATCCGGCAGGCGCGGCACTGAGGGCGTTGCTGGCGACACTCGACTACCGGCGGGCGACGCGGATCGGGCTGACCGGACTCGAGCCGGCAGCCGTCGCCGAGATCGCCGCCGAGATCGCCGGCGCACCCGCCGGTGAGAGCTTGCGACTGGCGCTCGCTAAAGCGGGTGGCAACCCGTTCTACGTGACGGAGATGATGACTGCGCTGCTACGGGAGCCGGCGGCGACGGTGTCCGCCACGGGAGGGATCGAGGTTGGCAGCTGGAGCCCCGCCTCGCTGGCGGGCGGGATCCAGGACGAGCTGCGTTACCTGCCTGAGCAGACGCTGAGTGTGCTTCGGGCGGCGGCGGTGGTCGGGCGCGTGTTCTCAGTGCGAGAGCTCGCGTTGATCTCACCGAGCTCGGTGGCGGACGTGGTGCAGGCGTTGCTGCCGGCCGAGCGTGCCGGGCTGGTGATGCCCGAGGGAGAACGTCTGGCGTTCCGGCACGACCTGATCCGGGAGGCGATCTACGAAGAGCTGCCGCTGACCTCCAGGCGGGCACTGCACCGTGATCTCGCCGGCAAACTCGCCGAGCGTGGGGCGGGCATCGAGCAGACGGCCGGTCAGCTGATGCTCGGTGCGGAGCCGGGGGACATCGAGGCGATCGGCATGCTGCGGCGAGCGGCGACCGCGATCCTGCCGCGCAGCGCGGTGATCGCCTCCGATCTGCTGTGGCGCGCTCGGACGCTCGCTGTCGAGGGCAGCCCGGCGCGGCTGGAGGTGGTGATCGACCTGGTTCGGCCGCTGATGTGGACGGGCCAGGCCAGCCGGACCGAGGAGGTGTGCGCGGAGGGGCTCGGCCACGGGCCGCCCGACGAGGAGGCGCCACTGCTGTGGATGGGGCTGGTCAACTCCCGGATCCTGCAGGGCCGGTTCGCCGAGGCACGCGAGACCGCCGCGCATGCGATCGCCGAGTCCGGCGGGCTGACCGACTCCGACCGGCTTCACCTGCGGACGGCATCGACTCTGTCGGGGGTGATGATGGGAGACCCGCAGGCGCTCGAGCAGGCCAGGGAGATCGTCGCGCGCGAACCGACGTCGATTCCCAAGGGCATCGCGCAGGAGGCGATCGCGCAGTGGGAGCTGTTCACCGGGCGGGCCGACCGCGCGTTGCAGGCATACGAGCAGGTCGACGCGATGCGGGAGCCGGCCCAGCTGGAGAGCCGGATCTGGCAGCGCAGCGGGATCCGCGTCCGGATGTGGGAGGCGGTCGCCTTGCTCGACCTCGACCGGATCGAGCAGGCGATCGCGCTGCTGCAACGCGAGATCGCCGGCCGCCTGCCGGTCCCGGCGCTCCCACACGCGCTGATGGCCGCCTGCCGGTTTCACGCCGGTGATCTACCGGCGGCCGTGGCCGAGTGCGAGGCCGCGACCGCGGCCGCAGAGGCGGCCGGCGGCTTCATCCCGGCCTCGGCGCCGGCGCTGGCTGCGGCGGTCGCGTTGCGGCGGGGGCACGTCGAGGACGCCGAGCGTCTGATCGAACAGGCCGAGCACGTCAGATCGCCGAGCGAGTTCGGAGGTGACACGGTCGCGCGCTGGAGCCGGGTCCTGATCCTCGAGGCCCGCGGCGAGACCGATCGCGCCGCCGACGCGGCACAGGCCGCGCTCGAGGCGTACGGCCGCGCCGGGTTCGTGTCGTTCTTCGCCTGGCATGGCCCCGACCTCGTCCGGGTGCTGCTCGGCGCCGGCCGCCGGGAGCTCGCCGAGCACGCCGCAGCGGCCGCCGAGCGCGCGGCGGCGCAACTGCCGGTCGCGAGCAGGCGCCAGGGGGCGCTGCGCGCCCGCGGGCTGCTCACCGACGACCCGGCGATCGTGCTCGAAGCGGTGGCTGTCGCACGCACCGTGGCCAGGCCGGTCGATCTGGCGCTGGCGCTCCGGGACAGCGCCGTCGTGCTTGGTCGCGCCGGCCGCGGCATCGAGGCGCGACCGCTTGCCTACGAGGCACTGGAGCTGCTCGGGGCCGTCGGGGCCGCCGGCACCGAGCGCGCCGCCCGTAAGGAGCTACGCTCGGCCGGGGTGAAGCTCGCCAGCCGCGCGTCACACGCGGCGGCCAGCCACGGCTGGGAGAGCCTCAGCGACACCGAGCGCCAGGTCGTGCGCCTGGTGATCGGGGGCCGCACGAACCAGCAGATCGGCGAGGCGCTGCATTTGAGCCCACGGACGATCGGTTGGCACCTCGGCAACATCTACCGAAAGCTCGATGTCAGCTCCCGCGGCGTGCTCGCGGCCGAGGCCGTCCGCCGCGGCTTCAGCTAACCGCCGAACCGGGGTCCGTCCAACGTTTGGACGGACCCCGTTGCTCGCTACTTGAAGTAGATCGTGACCGGGTTCTGAGCCGGCCGCAGCGCGGGCGCGGTCAGGAACCCGCCACCGACGTTCTCCTGGGCGGTGATCACATACGGGTTCGCGGTTCCGGTCTTGACGGTCTTCGGTGCCTTGACCGTGCACTCGAATACGACGCTGTACCAGCTGCACGCCGCCGTCTGCGCGGCGATCCCCGAGCCGGTCAAGACCGCCTGGACCTGACCTGCCTTAGCCAGCGCCGCCGCCGTCGCAGCCGGGATCGGCTTACCGGCTGCGTTCGTCAGCACGAACCACACCGGAATCGCCGAACCAGGCTCGAACGAACCCCAAGGCGCCGGCGTCACGAAGCCCTCAAACCCATACTCGACCACGATCGACTGCGTCACGGCCGCCGCCTTCACGTACTGGTCGTTCCCAGCCTGCGACGCGGTCACGACGCACACCCCGGCGCCGGTCAGCGTCAGCGTCGAGCCCGACACCGAGCACGGACCGCTGCCGACCGTGTAGGACACCGGCAGGTTCGAGCTGGCGCTCGCGTCCAGCGCCACCGGGCTCGTGCCCTGCAGATACGGGCCCTGCTGAGCCCAACTGATCGACTGCGACTGCTGCACCGCCAGCTCCAGAACCTCGGCCGTCTGCCCATCGAAGGTCGTGCCGGCGGTGAACACGTCGCCATGCTCATCGACCGCCACCCCGACCGCTCCGAACGGATCCTGCAGGTCGGAGTAATCCTCCAGCACCGTGGTCGCGAACGACCCGTCGGGCTGGGGGACCAGCTCGATCAGCTCGAGGGCGGAGCCCTGCACGGTGACGTACACGTTGCCGGCGGGGTCGACCGCCACGGCGGTCGGATCGGCGCCCGGCGGGTCGTAGATCGTCTCCAGACCGCTCGACGAGTCCCCGGCAGGCAGCTCTTGCACGCCCGCTCCGCCGGTGACGAACAGGTCACCGGCAGCATCGACCGCGATCCCCTGCGGCAGAACGAGACCGGTCAGCACAGTGCTCTGAGCCCAGCCGCCGCCTGGCTGCGGCTGCAGCTCGTACACATCACCTGTGTCTTGGTCGCAGACAAACAGGTCGCCCGCGCTGTCGACGGCCACCCCCGTCGGCTGCAGCGAGCCGCTCACCGGAATCGACACGGCGGAGCCCGCACCCGAGAGCGGGATCTGCAGCACGCTGCCGGTGCCGTCGGTGTCGTCCATCGCCACGTACAGATCGTTTCCGGACGCAACGGCCCGATTGAGAAATGCCTGCGTGGCGTAGAGCTGCGACTGCTGGCCATCGGCCGCGAGCTCGTCTACGGAGTTCTGGGCGCCGCCGTCGTCCGTGGCTGCATCGTCGGTCACGAATACGTCCCCGCTGGAATCGACCGCAACCCCGACTGCGCTGGCGAGCCCGGTGAACGGCACCGTCTGCTGCGAATAGCTCACCCCCGCTTGCGCCGGCCCAGCCAAACCACCGGCGGCGAGCACCACGCCCGCCCCGACCAGCCATCGCGCTAAGCGCGCTTGCAGCCGCCAACCAGTCCTGAAGCCCATCGACCCCTCCAATCAATCCGCTGTCTCGACGGGACACGCGTCGCACGGCGCGCGGACGCAGACGCGGAGCGCTCACCAGCATCCCCTGCCGGTCCCGACCGGCAACATACACAGGATCGTCCGAGCGAAACACCCGTCAAATGACCGGACTTTCGCCATCATCGCTGTGCAGCGCGGCGCGCTCTGTAGGATCGCGCCGGGACCGGGTGGGGTCCGCTGACGCTTCTGGGCGGCAGCGGGTCAGCGTCGGTCGGTCCCAGCGAGACAACCGTGCGGACGGGAGGCGTCGATGGGCATCAGAGCGAACCGGTTGTGGCATGCGCGAGCGGCGCGCTGGTTGGCAGTGGTTGGTGCAGCGCTTGCGGCCGGCGCTTGGGCGGGGCCGGCGCGGGCGGCGGTCAGCTATTCCCAGCAGACGCTTCCGTTCAACGTGGCCTTCCCGATCGGGGTGGCCGTTGACTCCGCTGGCGACGTATTCGTCGGCGATCAGGCTGCCGAATCGGCCGCGGGCCCTGGAACACCCAATGACGTCTACGAGCTACCGGCCGGTGGCGGCGGGCAGAAGACGCTCTACCAGACCCAGGACAATCTCCAACTGATGGCGAGCGATGCCGCCGGTGATGTGTTCGTGGCCCAGCCCAGCGACACACTCGTGGGTGGCACTTACGAAAGCAGCGTATTGGAGCTCCCCGCCGGCGGCGGTACTCCGATCACCATCCCGATCGCGGGAGCGATCGAGAACTACGGGGTCGCTGTCGACAGCGCCGGCGATCTGTTCGTCGCCGACGTTCAGTCGGGCGATCTCTTCAAGCTCGCAGATGACGGCAGCGGGCCGGAAACGACGCTGCTGACCGGAGTGCGCACCCTGGACGGGGTGGCGGTCGACAGCGCCGGTGACGTGTTCATCACCGAACAGGCACCCGGCAGTCAGGTGCAGGAGCTTCCAGCCGGTGAGTCGGGAGATTCCAATCTGACGACGATCTTGGGCGGCATGCAAACCCCGTACGGGATTGCCGTCGACGCGGGCGGGAACGTGTACGTCGCCGACGAGGGCGCCAACCAGGTGACGGAGCTCTCGCCGCAGGCCGGTGGGGGCTACTTGCCGGCGGTGCTGCCGTTCTCCGGGTTGGAAAGCCCAACCGGGGTGGCGGTCGATCAACACGGCGACGTGTTCGCAGCCGGCTCGATGAGCTCGCCCCCCTATACGCCTGACGTGGTGGAGTTGGCGGTCGATCAGGCGCAGTCGATTTCGTGGAGCCCGACCGCGTCCTACACGTATGCAGGGTCGACCCTCACCGAGACGCTGAACGCGACGGCCAGCTCGGGCCTCCCGATCACATACGCGCTCTCCAGCGGCAGCGTGTGCTCGATCTCCGGCTCGACCTTGACGATCACCGGCACCGGCACCTGCGATCTGACCGCCGATCAGACCGGCGGGTTCAACGGCACACAGGCATTCTCTCCGGCCGCGGAGGTCGAGCAGACGATCACGATCTCGCCCGCCCAACAACCGTACGGGTTCGTCGGGTTCATCACCCCGCCCTGGCAGGACACCTTCCAGCCCGGGACAGCCATCCCCGTCTGGTTCGTGCTGACCAACGCCGCCGGAAAGCCGATCCCGGCCGGAACCGCCGCCGCGCTCGCCAAGGCCGGCGACGTTCGCGCCATTCTCACCGGACCCGGAATCACGGCCCAGATCGCCGCCTGCGGCTGGTACAGCATCGTGTTCGAATGCACTGTCACGACGCCCAGAACGGTCAAGACCGGAACTGGCAACCCCTACGCGATCACCGCCCAGGAGAACGTCGGCAGCGGCTTCCTCACCGCACCACCCGTCGGAGCGACACACAACCCCACCACCATCTACTTCAAGTAGACGACGACCCCGGCGAGCCCGGTTGAGCCACCGCGCGCTCTCGGCGAGCCTTGGTCGGCCGCCGCCAGGCGGCCTACCAAGCGCGGAACTCGCAGCACATGCGAGGCCCGGAGCATGCAAGGCTTCAGCTAATGCCGAAGCGGAAGTCGACTTCGAGCGTCGCCGCCTCACGCTGAGCAACGAACTCGAGCGTCTCGTGACCCGACCGGCGAGCTTCCGAGTCGAAAGGGAAGCGGTCGCGCGATCGTGGCTGGTGTAGGCGTCAGGCACGCTCGGCGTGGCACCGTGCCTCGCGACCGCTTTTGTCTTCAGGCGGTCGCCGTCTCGTGGCCGGGATTGGCGACAACGGCGTGGCGCCGTTCCGACCGCGTCCCAATGCGGCATTTGGCGCGACGACGACCTCCACCTTCGGCACATCTCGGCTTGGCGTCGCGGAAGGCCGGAGGCGCGGGCGGGCAAGCCCGTTTGTTGTACAGAGTTGTTGTACAGCGACGGAAATCTGCCGTCAGCGCTCTTTCGGCCACCAAAAAGCCCTCCAATTTGGAGGGCTTTTTGTCAAGCGGCTGAAGAGACTCGAACTCTCGACCTTCTGCATGGCAAGCAGACGCTCTAGCCAACTGAGCTACAGCCGCACGTGGGCGCGAGTATAGACCGAGTGGTCAGACCGGCTTGTGCTGAAGCGTCTCGGGCCGCTGGTCCGCCGCCCCGGCAGTCGGGTCCGGCTCCGCCGAGACGGCGCCCGAGGGCGCCGCCGAGGCCGGGCCCGCGCCCGCGCCCGCTGGCGCCGCCGCGGGCGCGGGCCGCGGCGCTCGCGCCGGGTTCACCGCGCCCGGCAGCGTGAGCCACACGTGGGCG